>WNGO01000323.1_pt1 | contig 33931 bp, 28 predicted proteins | sample 5400511 | NCBI WGS metagenome assembly WNGO01 (sample SAMN13153380, study PRJNA577476) | soil metagenome | isolation source: 20 cm soil or saprolite under Garry oak tree replicate 2 | place: USA:California | collected 2016-06-15 | reverse complement strand
CGTGGCGCCGAGCGGGAAGTTCTCGAACGTGAACGGTCCCCCGCTCACCGACTGCGCGTGCACGCCGCCCGCCGGCTTGGGTGACGAAAGCGGACGCTCGTCGCAGGACGCGAGGAACAGCACGCATCCCAGGACGGTCAAGCGAGCAGCCCGCCGGGTTCCATCGTCCGCAAGGTCGATGCTCATCGGTAGCCTCCGGGTCTTGTCGAGGGTTCTCGGTTCGTTCGGCGTCGGCGCAAGTTCCGCACCTCCATGCTGCGCGCGAGCAACGGGGAACCGCGATCACGGGCCCGCGCGAGCCTGTCGCGGCCACGCAACCCAGAGTGTTGCGGCGGCTCGGCGCGGCGAAGTCGTTGTCCTGCACCTGTGGTTGAATGCGCACTCGTCCCGCGATACCTTCTGCGCCCCATGAGTCGCCCTCGACCGGTCACCCCTCAGCCGCTGAACCGCATCACCGACGTCCACATCCACGTCCAGCCGTGGCGCGAGCTCAAGCCGCAAGTCCTGGAGACGATGTGGCAGAGCCACGGGGCGGGACAGCGCGATCTCATGATCCAGGTGATGGACGATCCGCGCGCCCTGCTCGAGATCATGGACCGCGCGGGCGTCTGGCGCGCCGGGCTCGTGAACTATCCCTCCCCCGACATCATGGGATTCACCGATGGGACCAACGACTTCGCGGCGAAGTACGCGCAGGCCGCTCCCGACCGGCTGCTGCCGTACGGTGGTGTGCATCCGCGATTCACCAAGGACCCCGTGGGCGAGGTGGACCGACTGGTGGACCTGGGCATTCGGCTCGTGAAGATCCATCCGCCGCACCAGGGGATGCCCGCCAACGCGTACACGAACGGATTGGACGCCCTCGGCAAGATCTATCGTCGTTGCGAGGAACATGGCCTGCCGGTCATGATCCACACGGGGACGAGCATCTTCCCGGGGGCGCGGTCCAAGTACGGGAACCCGATGGAGCTCGACGACGTGGCGATCGACTTCCCGGACCTCCGCGTCGTGATGGCGCACGGCGGACGGCCACTCTACATGGAGGAGGCGTTCTTCGTGTTACGGCGCCACCGCAAGATGTGTCTCGACGTCTCCGGGATACCGCCCGCCCGTTTGTTGGAGTACTTTCCGCGTCTCCCGGAGCTGGCGGATCGGGTCGTGTGGGGAACCGACTGGCCGAGCCCGGGCGTGAAGGACATGCGGATCAACATCGACCAGTTCCTGGGGCTGCCCCTCAGCGACGCGCACAAGAAGGCGATTCTCGAGACCAATGCGCTGGCCCTATTTCCCGCTGCTCGCTAGCTCGCTGCTCCCCCTCGCCTTCCTCCCCCTCCCCCTCGCCCCGGGGGCGAACGCTCAGACGGCCGCTCGCGCCAAGCCGCTCCTCTTCGACATCTCGTTGGTACCCGTTACCCGTGACTCGTTCGTCTTCTACCTGCACGGCCAGGAGCGCGGCTGGGCGGTGTGGCAGTACGAGATCCGGCGGCAGGAGGTCACCCAGGAGGTCGTGTACACGGTCAAGTCGGAGTTCCGGCCGATTGAGGAGGAGCGGCTCCGCGTGGTGCTGAACCGTCTAACCGGTGAGCCGATCTCCACGTTTCATCATATCGACATGTTCTCGCCGTTGAGCGACACAGTGATGGTCGAGCACGATCTGGAAGTGAAGCGGGGCGAGATTTCGGGACGCCGGCGGGTAGGGACCAAGAGCGGCGAAGTGAAGATCGTGCCGGTCAATCGTCCCTTCGCGAGGGGTACCGTGCTGGCCGACTACGTGTTCATCGCGGGAGCGGTGACCAACGCCGCTCCCGGCGATTCGCTGGACGTTCCGGCGTACAAGGAGTTCGCCGATTCGCTCGTGACACTCAGCTTCGTCGCCGAGCGGCCCGTCACGATCGATGTCCCCGCGGGCCGGTTCGACGCGCTGCCGCTGCGGAGCGGGGACTTCCGCATCTACGCCACGCGCACGGGGGTCCGGCGTGTAGTGAAGGGCGAAACCCTGGACGGGGGATTCTCCTTCGCGCTGGTCCGGTCGGGGCCGGTGGTCCCGAGCTCCGAGTGATGCCCGCGGGTTTGCGCGCGATCTTGGGACCGATGAGGACTTCTCTAGCGAGAGCGTTGCTCCTCGGCATCGGCGTGTGCGCCGCGGTGCCACGTTCCCTCACGGCGCAATCCGGCCGCATTTCCTATGAGGCGTTCACACTGCCGAACGGTCTCCGCGTCATCTACTCGGAAGACCACTCGACGCCGATCGTGTCGGTGGATGTGTGGTACCACACCGGGTCGCGCAACGAGCGGCCGGGGCGCGCGGGGTTTGCGCACCTGTTCGAGCACATGATGTTCCAGGGCTCGGCGCACCTGAAAAAGGGTGAGCATTTCCAGCTTGTCTCGCGCGCCGGCGGCTCGGTGAACGGCAGCACGGCGGAGGACCGCACGAACTACTACGAGACGCTGCCCGCCAACCGCTTGAACCTCGCCCTGTGGATGGAAGCGGACCGGATGCGCTCCCTGGCCATCACCGAGGAGAACTTCCGCAACCAGCGCGAAACGGTGAAGGAGGAGCGACGGCTGCGGGTCGACAACCAGCCGTACTCCCCGGCATTCATCGACGGCATGACATGGCCGTTCGACAGCACCGCGTGCTTCGCCTACGCGCACACGGTGATCGGCTCGATGCCCGACCTGAATGCGGCACAGCTCACCGACGTGCAGGCCTTCTTCGACAGCTACTACGCTCCCAATAACGCCACGCTCGTCGTCGTGGGTGATTTCCAGCCGCTCGAGCTGCGCCGCTATGTCAACGCGTATTTCAGCACGATCCCACGCCACCCCGACCCGCCGGCGGTCACGTGCACGTCCCGGCTGTCTCCCGGTGTCCAGCGGCGCGAGGTGACCGATGCCCATGCGAACCTGCCGGCCGTGCTCCGGATCTATCGGGGACCCGCGCATGGCGACCCGGACACGCGCGCCCTCGAGCTCTTGAACATCATCCTCGGTCAGGGCGAGAGCTCCCGCCTGAACGTCGCGGTCGTGCGGCGGGACAAGGCCGCCCTCGGCACGCAGGTGACCATGAACCCGTTCGATTCTCGCCGCGGGCCCGCGGTGCTACTCACCCTCGGCATCGCCAACCAGGGCGTCGATCCCGCGAAGCTCGACACGCTGCTCGCGGCGCAGCTCGACAGCGTCCGCTCGTCCGGCGTCACGGTGGACGAGCTGACCAAGGCGAAGAACACGTTCCGCGCGGGCTTCATTCAGAGTCGCGAGACCACGCTCGGGAAGGCCGAAGAGCTGCACCATTATGACATGTTCCACGCGTCGCTCGCCGAGATCAACACCGATCTGGACCAGGTCCTCGCCGTGACCGCCGACGATATCCGCCGGGTCGCGGGCAAGTATCTCGATCCGGCGAATGCCCTGGTCGTCGTCATTAAGCCCGCGGCGGGTGGAGGCGCGCAGTGAGGCGTCGGACGGTCGGACGCTCGGACCGTCGCACGCTGCTTGCGGCGACGGTAATCGTGACCGTGTCCCTCAGTCCGACAGTCCGACTGTGCGCCCAAGCATTCCCGACCTCGCCGCCGAAGCCGACGCCCTTCACCCCGGTCCGCTTTCCCCCGTTCAAGGAGACGACGCTCGCGAACGGGTTGCAGGTCGTGGTGATCGAGCACCACGAGCAACCCGTCGTGTCGGTGACGCTCTCGTTCCGCGCCGGCGGAATCTACGACCCGGCCGGAAAGGAGGGACTCTCGTCCCTTGTGGCCGAGCTCCTGTCGAAGGGGACCGACGGCCGCACGGCGGATCAGATCGCCGCCACTATCGAGGGCGTGGGCGGCTCGCTCTCCGCCACGTCGGGAGACGACTTCCTCACCATCTCGGCCGATGCGTTGAACGACCAGGTCGGCCTCGTCTTCGATCTCCTCGGCGACGTGACGCTGCACTCGACGTTCCCTGATGCCGAGCTCGAGTTGGCGCGCACGCGGGCGCTGTCGGCCTTGTCCCTGCAGCTCTCCCAGCCGAGCGCCGTGGCACAGCGGTTCTTCGGCGCCCAGATCTACGGTCGCAACCCCTATGGCCGCAGCCCGACCCGCGAGAGCTACGGCGCGGTTACGCGCGACGACGTGACACAGTTCGCGCGCCAGCGCCTGCGGCCGGCGGGCGCCCTGCTCGTAGTTGCGGGGGACGTGGCCGACGTCCAGGTCCGGGAGCTCGTGGCCAAGGTATTCGGAGGCTGGAGCGGCGCGCCGCCCCCGAGCCCCGCGCTGCCCGCCCCGGCCACGCGCCTCGCGACCGATATCCTGCTCGTGCACCGGCCGGGCTCGGCGCAAGCGAATATCGTGGCCGGCAACCCCACGATCATGCCGACCGACCCGATCTATTATCCGGGACGGGTTGCCACGCAGGTGCTCGGTGGCGGGGCTGACTCCCGGCTCTTCCTCATATTGCGGGAGCAGAAGGGATGGACGTACGGCGCGTACGCGTCGCTCCATCGCTATCGCGGCCTGGGGTACTGGCAGGCGACGGCCGAAGTGCGCACTGCCGTGGCGGACAGCGGGCTCCGCGAACTGTTGCATCAGATCGATCGGGTCCGCACGGAGCTGATTCCGGACTCGGAGCTCACCGCCGGGAAAGGATTCCTGGTGGGATCGTTCCCGCTCACGATCGAAACGCCGAGCCAGATCGCGACGCAGGTCGCGAACGTAAAGTTGCTCGGGCTAGGCGAAGACTACCTCCGGGTCTACCGGGAGCGGCTCAGCGCGGTGACGGCCGTGCAGGCGCGCGCCGCCGCGGCGCGACTATACAAGCGGGACGCGCTCTCGATCGTGGTGGTCGGCGACGGGGCGGCTTTGTACGACCGCCTAAAGGCGATCGCGCCGGTCCGCATGGTGGATATCGACGGCAAGCCCCTGACACCGGACCAACTCACGGCGCCGACCGGACCGGTGGCGCTCGACCCCGCGCAGTTCGGCGCTCACAGCGACAGCTCCCGCGTCTTGATACAAGGGAGTCCGGCCGGGTTCACCGTGACCGAGGTGCGCGCGTCGTCCGACTCGCTGGTGTACACCGAGCGCTCGAACCTGGCGAACGGTGCGTTCCAGCAGCAAACCACCGTCGTGCTCGAGCCCTCCACGGGGTCCGTGCGCCAGATCGATCAGGTGACGATCCAGCGGGGGCAAAAAGGGGAGGCGCATCTCACGTATCGGGACGGCCGCGTGAAGGGGACGAGCGCCGCGCCTCAGCCCGATGGCTCGGTCAAGCGCTTCGACATCGACAGCACGCTGCCGCCGGGCACCGTGGATGAGAACGCCGTCCCGTTCGTGGTGCCCGCCCTTCCTCTCGCCCCGGGCAAGACGATCGCGATGACGTTCTTCACGCCGAGCGAGAACAATCTGAGGGTGCTCACGTTCAAGGTGGCGGCTCCGGAGGCCGTGACCGTCCCCGCAGGCACGTTCCAGGGGTTCCGGATCGACGTGACCGGCTCGCGGGTGCCGTTCACGATGTGGGTGAGCACAACCACCCCGCGACGCATCGTCAAGACGGAGTTCGTGGGCCAACCGTTCGTCGTCGAGCTCGTCAAGTAAGGGCACGGGAGGTACCAAGCATGCGGCAACCGCTGTTACTGTTGCTAGCCTTCACGGGTGCGTGCGCGTCGAGTGGCGCCCGAGCCGGACAGACGCCGGCGCCGGCCGCGGCCGCCACGCCGGCCGCGACCGCGGAGAGCACCAGCGTCGGGCGACTGCAATATCCCTCGACGTACGTTCGCCATCCGAACCCGCCGGTGGTCATTCGCAACGCGACGATCATGACCGCGACCGGGCAAGAGATCCCCAACGGCTCGATCGCGTTCAAGGACGGCAGGATCGTGGCGGTGGGGGCGAAGGTCGAGGTCCCCACGGGCGCGGTCGTGGTGGACGGGACCGGGAAGTTCGTGACGCCCGGTCTGATCGATGACCACTCCCATATCGGCGTGTACGCGGCGCCCGGAACCGACGCCGAGTCCGACGGCAACGAGGCGACGACCCCGGTCACGGCCGAGGTCTGGGCCGAGCACTCGTTCTGGCCGCAGGATCCGCAGATCCCGCTCGCGATCGCGGGCGGAATCACGACCATTCAGGCGTTGCCCGGTTCGGCGAACTTGATCGGCGGCCGCAGCGCCATCCTAAAGTTGATTCCGGCGCGCACGGTGCAGGAGATGAAGTTCCCTGGCGCGCACTACGGGCTGAAGATGGCGTGCGGCGAAAACCCCAAGCGGGTGTACGGCCGCCGCGGCGGGCCCTCCACCCGAATGGGGAACATGGCGGGGTACCGCGCGGCCTTCATCCAGGCCGAGGGGTACCGTCGCAAATGGGACGCCTGGAACAAGGACCATAAGGGCGATCCGCCGGACCGGAATCTGCGGCTCGAGTCGCTGGCCGAAGTGCTGCGCGGCAACATGTACGTGCAGAACCACTGCTACCGCGCCGATGAAATGGCGCAGATGCTCGACCTCGCACACGAGTTCGGGTTCAAGATCCGGTCTTTCCACCACGCCGTGGAGTCGTACAAGATCGCGGACCTGCTCGCCAAGGAGGGGACAGCGGTCTCCGTCTGGGCGGACTGGTGGGGTTTCAAGGAAGAAGCCATGGACGGGATCCAGCAGAACGCCGCGCTCAATCAGCAGGCCGGCGGGCGGTCGATCATTCACTCGGACGATCCGAGCGGGATCCAACGCCTCAACCAAGAGGCGGCGAAGGCGATGTACGCGGGGCAACGGGCCGGCATTGCGGTCACGCGCGATCAGGCGTTACGGTGGATCACGGTCAATCCCGCCTGGGCCATCGGCCTCGACTCGGTCGTCGGCACGCTCGAGCCGGGGAAGATGGCCGACGTGGTCGTCTGGTCGGGCGATCCCTTCTCCGTCTATTCGAAAGCCGTCCAGGTCTACAACGACGGCTGGCTGGTGTACGATCGCGCCGATCCGGCGCACCAGCCGCGTACCGACTTCGAGCTCGGCCAGGTCCCCGCGCCCGGGAGTGACCGATGATCGCATTCCTGCTCGCCCAGACCATCGCCATCACCGGCGGGACGGTGTACCCGGTGGCCGGCCCGAAGCTCGCGAAGGCGACCGTGCTGATTCGAGACGGGCGGATCGCGGCGGTCGGCACCGACGTGTCGGTGCCGTCGGACGCCACCCGGATCGACGCGGCCGGTAAATGGGTGACGCCGGGGCTCATCGACGGGGCGGGTCAGCTCGGCCTCGTGGAGATCAGCGCGGTGCCGGGGACACGGGAGGGTTCGATCCAGGGCGACACGATCGCCGCTGCGTTCAGCGTGGCGGAGGGGATCAATCCGGCGTCCACCCTCATTCCCGTCACCAGGATCGAAGGCATCACCACGGCGCTCGCGGTGCCGGCCGGGAATCTGGTGAGTGGCCAGGCCGTGCTCATCGATCTCGACGGGGCCACGATCGAGCAGATGCTCGTGAAATCCCCGGTCGGGGTCGTGGCCGACCTGTCCGAGAGCGGCAAGGACGACGCCGGGGGCTCGCGCGCGCGCATCGCGGAGCGGTTGCGGCAGGTGTTTCGCGACGCCCTGGAGTACGAGCGGCGCAAGGCCGATTTCCGCCGCGCCCAGATGCAACACCTGTCTGCGTCGGACGAAGATCTCGAGGCCCTACTCCCGATGCTGCACGGACAAGTTGCCCTGATCGCTCAGGCGAATCGGCGCAGCGACATCGAGACCGCGCTGCGGCTCGCCCGGGAGTTCAGGCTGAAGCTGATCGTGGCGGGGGGAGCGGAAGGCTGGCAGATCGCGGGAGCGATCGCGGCGGCGGGAGTGCCCGTCCTGGTGGAGCCGATGGACAACATCCCCGGGTACGACTCGCTCGGCATCCGCTACGAGAACGCCGCGATCCTCGCGCGCGCCGGCGTGAAGGTCGCGCTGCTCGAGACGGACACCCACAAGACGCGCAACCTGCGGCAGCAGGCCGGCAACGCCGTATCGTACGGGATGACGTGGGACCAGGCGCTGCGCGCCGTGACGCTGGCTCCTGCCGAGATCTTCGGCGTGGCCGATCGGTACGGCTCGCTGGCGCCGGGCAAGGTGGCGAACGTCGTGGTCTGGTCCGGCGATCCGTTCGAGTTCACGACAGGCGTGGAGCACGTGTTCATCCGGGGCAAGGAGATTGCGCTGAAGAGCCGGCAGACGGAACTGCTGGAGAGGTACCGAAAACTTCCGCCTACGTACTAGGGCGGCAGAGGGCGGTAATGGACGGTAATGGACGGTAGACTGCGGGAGACTCTACCGCCTCGTGTGTGCCACGGACTTGTAGAGCTTCCAGAGAAGCACGCCCGCGTGGTTGCGCGCGTCCTCGAGGCTCCGCCACGCTTCAGTGCTCAGGTACTCGAGGTCTCGCGCCAACCGCAGCGCGAATGAGACTTCGGAAATCGATCCTATCGCGATGTCCAAGAAACGCCTCAACTCTCTGCTGCCACGCTTGGCGCATCCTTCAGCGATGTTCGCGCAGACCGAGAACGCTGCTCGTCTGGTCTGAGACGTGAGTCCGTAGAGTTCACTCTTGGGGAAGCTCTGGGTCGCCGTATAGACCTTGAGCACGAGTTGGTAGCACGGCTCCCAAGCAGCGAGGCGTTCATAGGGCGGCACGGCGTAAGGCTACCATCTTGATCGCGAGCCCGTGCAACCAGAACATCGCCGGCGGCATCATTTCGTTGCGGGATGCCAAAACACAATGGGCGATAGGCTGTTAACCTCAGCCTACCGCCCATTACCGCCTATTACCGCCCTCTACCGCCCTAGTTTTTCGCCGCCACCGGATACACGCTGACTCTGTACCGCTTCTTGCTCTTGTGCTCGAATTTCACCCGTCCGTCCACGACCGTGAACAACGTGTCGTCGGAGCCACGCCGCACGTTGGTCCCGGGATGGATTTTCGTGCCCCGCTGGCGTACCAGGATGGTCCCCGCGGTGACGAGCTCCCCGGCGAACCGCTTCACGCCGAGGTATTTCGGACCCGAATCGCGGCCGTTACGGGACGAGCCGACACCCTTCTTGTGTGCCATGCCGTATCTCTCAGTCCTTGAACTTGACGTCCGCGATCTTCACTTCGGTGAACGGCTGCCGATGTCCCGCGTGACGGCGGTATCCCGAGCGCCGGGCGAAGCGATAAATCCTGATCTTCTCACCCTTGCCGTGGCGTACGACCTCGGCCGTCACCTTGGCGCCCTTGAGCACCGGCTTCCCGGCATGCACCTGCTTGCCGTCGCTCGCGAGGAGGACCTGCTCGAACGTGACCTTGGTCCCCGGCTCGGCGGCGAGCAGCGGAATCTTGATCGTGACACCCGGCTCGGCGCGGAACTGCGCACCGCCGGTGGAGAAGATGGCGTATGTCATGGGCGGCGGAAGGTAAAGGCGGGCATATGGATAGTCAAGGTTGTGGAGGACGTTCACGCCACCGCGTACTGCTCCGTCACATCCCGTCCCGCGGGCTTCGCCATCATGCGGAACTCGTCGAGCCGCATCATCGGGTCGTCGCGCACCTCGAGCTCCAGGCCCGTTTGCTTCTCGAGCTGTCGCAAGAAATTGGGCTCCTGCTCCACCAGGTACAGCGCCACCTCGGGATGCAGCCGCACCGCGAGCTGGCGCTCCTTGTGCTCGGCGCCGGCCCGCTTGAGCGAGCGCTCCATGCGGCGCACCACGACCTCGGGGCGGAATACGCGCCCCGTGCCGTGGCAGGTGGGGCATTCGGCGGTCATGGAGTGCCACAGCGAAGGGCGCACCCGTTGGCGGGTCATCTCGACGAGGCCGAGCTCGGACACGGCGAACGCCTTGGTGCGGGCGCGATCGCGTCCCAGGTGAGTGCGCAGCTCCTGGAGCACCTTGTCGCGGTTGCCCCGGGACTCCATGTCGATGAAGTCCACCACGATGATGCCACCGATGTCGCGCAGCCGGAGCTGGCGCGCGACCTCGCGGGCCGCCTCGAGGTTGGTCTTCAGGATGGTGCTCTCGGGATCCCGCTTGCCGGTGTAGCGGCCCGTGTTCACGTCGATCGACACGAGCGCTTCCGTCGGCTGAATGATCACGTAGCCGCCCGTCGGCAGATCCACCCGCGGCGTGAACAGGCTGCGGATCTCCGACTCGATGTCGTACTCGTCGAACAGCGGCGTCTCCGCCTTGTGCTGCTTCACGCGCTCGAGCAGGTCGGGATCGATTTGCTTCAAGTACTGCACGATCTCGTTGTGCAACGCCGTGGAATCGACCAGCAGCGAGTCGACCTTGTCGGAGAACAGGTCGCGGATGATACCGCGCGTGAGCGACGTCTCCTGCTGCAGCAGGGCCGGCGCCCGCACCGAGCCCGACTTGCGCTTGATCTTCTTCCACAGGCCGTAGAGGTGGTCGATCTCCCGCTTGCAGCTCTGCTCCGTCAGGTCTTCGGCGACGGTCCGGATGATCCAGCCGCCGGCTCCGGGTTCCTTGGGGACGAGCTTCGACACCATCTCGCGCAGCTTGGTGCGCTGGTCGCGGTTTTCGATCTTGCGGGAGACGCCCACCTTGGACGCGAACGGCATGTACACGAGGAACCGACCGGCGAGCGAGATCTGCGCCGTGACGCGCGGACCCTTCGTGCCGATCGGCTCTTTGATGACCTGGACGATCCGGGTTTCGCCGCGCTTCAGCTCGTCGGCGACGTTGGGTAGCCGGCGCCGGGACCGGCTGCCGCCGTTCCCGCCCCCCCCGCCCCCCCCGCCCCCCCCGCCCTCCTCGGCCTTGCCGTCGTCGCCGTTCTGGTCGTCGCGATCGGACGGCTCGTCGTCGTCGTCGGCTTCGATTAGGTCGGAGGCGTGGAGAAAGGCGCTCTTTTCCGCCCCGATGTTGACGAATGCAGCCTGGATCCCCGGAAGCACGGCTTCCACCGTGCCGAGGTAGATGTCGCCCACCATGCGGCGGGCATCGGGACGATCCACCAGGAGTTCAACAAGGCGATCGTCCTCCAGGATCGCGACGCGGGTCTCGCGCGCGCTCCCGCTGATCAGTATTTCCCGTTTCAAAGCAAGTGCCCTCGATCCCGGTCGGCCAGCAGCCGGTCGGGATCTTGTGGTTGTTCCAGCAAGAACTCATGCCGAGCAGATAGGCTAAGGATGAGCCGAACCGATTGGACGGGACGGCCGCGCTGGGCACGTCGCTGGCGCGACGGAGCGAAGCCAGCCCCTCAGTCCAATGCATGTTCTAAACATAAGTGGGCTTGCGACTTACGTCAACTGTCCCGAGATTTCAAGCCTATGCCCACTTCTCTCGTTCGTTCCCTCGCGGGGGGTTTGCTCCTGACTGGCATGATCACCGGCGCTGCGCCCCTTGTGGCCCAGACGCTCCAGTACCCGGACGCTCGGAAGAGCGACGTCGTGGACGTGTATCACGGCACCCGCGTCGCCGATCCGTACCGGTGGCTCGAGGATCCCGACGCACCCGAGAGCCGCGCGTGGATCGAGGCGCAGAACCGCGTCACCGAAGCGTATCTGGCCGCCATTCCGACGCGCGCCACGATCCGCGACCGGCTCACCAAGCTCTGGAACTATCCGAAGTACGGGTCGCCGTTTCGCAAGGCGCAGCGCTATTTCTTCTTCAAGAACGACGGGCTGCAAAACCAGTCGGTGCTGTATAAGCAGGCGTCGCTCACCGCCGACCCGGAAACGCTGCTCGATCCCAACCTGCTCTCCCAGGATGGGACGGTGGCCATTTCCACGCTCGCCGTCTCCAACGACGGGCGGCTTCTGGCCTACGGCACGTCGGCGAGCGGCTCCGACTGGGAGGAGTTCCGCGTGCGCGATGTCGCGACCGCGCGCGACCGGTCCGATCATCTCAAGTGGATCAAGTTCTCGGGCGCCTCGTGGACCAAGGACGGTGCCGGGTTCTTGTACAGCCGGTATCCCGAGCCCACCGCCAAAGCGCTCACCGACGTCAACCGACTCCAGAGACTTTACTATCACCGGCTGGGCACCGATCAAAGCGCCGACGTGCTCGTGTACGAGCGGCCGGACCAGCCGGATTGGGGGATGAACGGCGAGGTTACTGACGACGGTCGCTACGCGGTGGTGAACGTGTGGCTCGGCACGGACCGGCGGAACCGCGTCTACTACCTGGATCTGAAGGATGGGAAGCACCCCCAGGTGAAGGGCGACGTCGTCCGGCTGCTCGACGACTTCGACGCGAGCTACACGTTCGTCGGGAACGACGGTCCGATGTTTTACTTCCTCACCGATCTCGATGCGCCACGCAAGCGCGTGATCGGGATCGACACGCGTCACCCCGAACGCGCGCGGTGGCGCGAGCTCATCCCGCAGGGCCCGGACGTGCTCGAGGGCGTGCAGATCATCCACGACACCTTCGTGGCGAACTCCATGCACGACGCCTCGTCACGGCTCCGGCTGTTCGCCCTCGACGGGCGGCCCCTCAAGGAGCTGGCGCTCCCGACGCTCGGCTCGGTGGGCGCGATCAGCGGCGAGCGCAAGGACGACGAGATGTTCTACGCGTTCACGTCCTTCCTGTATCCCACGACGATCTTCCGCTACGACTTCAAGACCGGCGCCACGAGCGTCTTCAAGGCCCCGACCATCGACTTCGATCCATCGGGCTACGAGACCAAGCAAGTCTTCTACGCGAGCAAGGACGGCACGCGCGTGCCGATGTTCATCACTCACAAGAAGGGACTCGCACTGGACGGGTCGAACCCGACCCTGCTGTATGGCTACGGTGGATTCAACATCAGCCTCACGCCCAGCTTCTCGGTGTCCAATTTGGTCTGGCTCGAGCGGGGCGGTGTTTATGCCGTACCGAACCTGCGGGGTGGTGGGGAGTACGGCGAAGAATGGCATCAGGCCGGGATGCTCGACCGGAAGCAGAACGTGTTCGACGATTTCATAGCGGCAGCGGAATACCTGATCGCGCAACGCTACACGTCAACACCCAAGCTGGCGATCGCGGGTGGGTCCAATGGCGGGCTGCTCGTGGGGGCGGCGATCACGCAACGACCGGAGTTGTTCGGGGCCGCACTCCCGGCCGTCGGCGTCATGGACATGCTGCGCTTCCAAAAGTTCACGATCGGCTGGGCCTGGGTGACCGATTACGGGTCGGCCGACAGCGTGGCGCAGTTCCCCTACCTCTACAAATACTCGCCGCTGCACAACATCCATCCGGGAACGAAATATCCGGCGACGCTCGTCACCACGGCCGATCACGACGATCGCGTGGTACCGGGGCACTCCTTCAAGTTCACCGCGACACTGCAGGCCGCCCAAGCGGGACCCGCGCCGGTGCTGATCGAGATCGAAACCAAGGCAGGACACGGGGCTGGGAAGCCGACGAGCAAGATCATCGAGGAGCAGGCGGATCGGATGGCGTTTTTGGTGAAGAACTTGGCGGTGGAGGGTGGTGGAGGGCGGTGAAGGACCTAGTCTACAAGGTCCCCCAGCAGCTGTCTCGCAATCACGATTCGCTGAATCTCACTCGTCCCCTCCCCGATCTCGCAGATCTTCGCATCCCGCATCATCCGCTCCACCGGGTAGTCCGTCGTGTAACCGTACCCGCCGTGCAGCTGCACGGCTTTGGTCGTAGCGCGCATGGCGAGCTCGGAGGCGTAGAGCTTCGCCATGGCCGCCTCCTTCTTGAATGGCCGGCCGTGCTGCTTGAGCCATGCGGCGTGGTAGACGAGGTGTTGGGCCGCCTCGATCTCGGTCGCCATGTCGGCGAGGGCGAAGTGGACACCCTGAAACGCGGCGATCGGTTTGCCGAATTGTCGTCTGGTCGTCGTGTATCGCAAGCACTCCTCGAGCGCGCCTTCCGCGATGCCGAGCGCAAGGGCTCCCAACCCGACACGGCCCCCGTCGAGGGTGTGAAGGAACTGCCGGAAGCCGTTGTTCACCGGTCCCAGCACGTTCTCCTTGGGGACGATGGCGTCCTGGAAAACGAGCTCGCGGGTGTCCGACGCGCGCCAGCCGAGCTTGTCTTCTTTCTTGGCCGCCGCCACGCCACGACACTTGGGGAGTGACGGATCGTGCCCCACCCCGACCCGTTTCGCTTCCTCGAGGTCGGTCGTGTCCTTGGTGACGATGAATGCCGTGATCCCGTGGGTCTTCTTCGCCGCGGGATCGGTGCGGGCGGTCACGACGAAGATCTCTCCTACGCCGGCATGCGTGATGAAGATCTTGGAGCCGTTCAGCACGTAGTGGTCCCGCTTCTCCTCCGCCACCGTACGCGTGCCGCCGGCATCCGACCCGGCGCCGGGCTCGGTGAGCCCGAACCCGGCGAGCACCTTGCCGGCGGCGAGCCGGGGGACGTACGTCCGTTTCTGCTCGTCCGTCCCGAAGTCCATGATCGGCGACGTGCCGAGGGTCGTGTGCGCACTGACGGTGATGGCGTGACTCGCGTCGACCTTCGCGAGCTCGTGGATCACCATAATGTAGGAGAGGTAGTCCATCCCGGACCCGCCCAGCTCCTCCGGCCAGGGGACGCCGAACAGACCCAGATCGGCCATCTGCCGCACGTTGTCCCAGGGAAACTCGCTCGCCAGATCGTAGCGCCGCGCGCTCGGCTTCACGACCTGTTGCGCGAAGTCGCGCACCATGTCGCGGACCTGGAGATGATGGTCAGTGAAGTAGAGGGAGTCGTGCATTGGGGAAATATAGGCTGTCATCCCGTCGTCCCAACCCCTGCCGCAATACAGTTGATGGACAAGAGCAGCGCCCCGAGGTGCTCGTCGCGCGTCGCGGGCGTCGCGCTGCGGTACCGGGACAACAGCTCGATCTGCTGCCGGTTCACCTGGTTCAGGGTCGGGAGTCGGCTGGCCAGCCGTTGGCGAAACTGGGGGAACCGCTCGGCAAGCTCGGTGGCGCCGGTGACGCGGCGGATCGCGGCGACGGTGCGGTGATACTCGTCCGTGACCAGCGAGAAGATCTCCTGACGGAGCCATGGATCGGCCACCAGGTCGGCATAGCCGCGGGCGAGCTCCAGGTCCACGTAGACGAGCGTCTTCTCCACCTCGTCCACGATCAGACGGAACAGTCTGAAGTCGTTGAACATGCGCTTGAGCAGCGCCTCGCCCCGCCCGCCTCGCACGTCGCTAAACGTCGCCAGTCCCGTGCCTACCCCATACCAGCCGGGGAGCAGGTGGCGGTTCTGGGTCCAGGCGAACACCCACGGAATGGCCCGGAGGTCGGCGAGTGTTCGCACGCCCGTGCGACGGGCGGGTCGGGAGCCGATGTTCAAGAGCGCAATCTCTTCGACGGGACTCGCCGCCTGGAAGTAGTCCACGAGCCGCGGGTGCTCCACCAGCCGGCGGTAGGCGGCATGCGCCGCACCCGAGAGCGCCTCCATCGCCTCGTCGAACTCGGTCGTGGGCACGAGCGCCTGCTCGCGCTCGGATTTGAGGGCGTGCTCGAGTACGCTGGCTGCGAGCAGCTCCGTCTGGTAAGCGGCGGTGCCGCGGTTGGCGTACTTGAACGAAACCACCTCGCCCTGCTCGGTGAGACGGAGCCGGCCCTGAATGGAGCCCGCCGGCTGGGCCGCGATCGCGCGACCCGTCGGGGCGCCGCCGCGACTCACGGAGCCCCCCCTCCCGTGGAAGAACGTGATCGGGACGCCACACTCCCGGCCGAGTCGGGTGAGGCGGAGCTGGGCTTTCGCGAGCTCCCAGTTGGACGAGAGGAAGCCCCCGTCTTTGTTCGAGTCGGAGTAGCCGATCATCACCTCGAAGGATCCGCCCCCCTGCTGGGCGCGCACGCTGCGGCGCACCAGCGGCACCTGCAGCAGATCGCGCACGATGTCGGGCGCCCGTCGCAGATCGTCGATCGATTCGAACAGCGGCACGATCGGGAGCGTGCAGCTCTCCACGCCCGCGGCGTCGGCGAACAGCCCCGCCTCCTTCGCGAGGAGGTAGACGCCCAGGACGTCGGCGACATCGTGCGTCATACTGAGGATGAAGGCCCCGATCGCCTCGCGGTCGAAACAGCTCCGGACCTCGTGGATCAGACGGAACAGGTCGATCGTCTCGGCGGCGTCCGGAGGGGTGGGTGATGGAGGCGGAGCGTCCGGCCGCCGCGGCCGCCCCAGCTCACCCTGGAGCCACCGACGCCACTCGGGTGACCCGGGCGCCGGTGGCTCGCCCGCATTACCGGCCCGCCACAGCGCGGCGAGCGCGGCGTTCACGCGGGGCGAATTGTCGCGAACGTCGAGCCGGAAGGCACTGAACCGGAACGCCTCCACCTCGCGGCGCACCGGGCGGACCAGCAGCTCCGCGGCGCGACCGCCGCCGGCCGCGCTGAGCCCGGCATCGAGCGCGCGGAGGTCCCCGATCAGCTCGTCCGCCATCCGGTAGGCGTCGCCCGCAAGAGTGCCGGCGGTCTCGCCCCGTTCGGCGCTCGTCAACGTACGGTCCAGGCGGCGGAGCATGCAGGTCACGAACTGCCGATACACCTCGCCCGGGTTGCGCTGCCGGATCTGCTCGCCGGCGCCCGAGGCAGCCAGCGCGCGGCGGAGGGCTTCCCCGAACCCGGGCGGCGTAGGAGCCGCGCGTTCCGTGACGCTGAGGGCGCGCAGCAGGTCGGCCAGCCGCTGGCGGTAGCGTCGTAGACTGGCGATCCGGTTCTCGAACAGCGTGCGCCGCGTGACCTCGTTCGTGACGAAGGGGTTGCCGTCCCTGTCGCCCCCGATCCAGGAGCCGAATTGAAAAAATGGCGGCACCTCGAACTGCTCCGTCGGGTAGGCCTGTCGCAAGGCGCGCTCGAGCTTCTCCACCAGCTCGGGCACCACGTCGAACAGGTTCTCGTTCACGAAGTACAGCCCCCAGGCCAACTCTTGCGACACGGTGGGCTTTTCGAGGCGCAGCTCGCCGGTGAGCCACAGGAGATCGATCTCGGTCCGCAGGTTTTCCACCAGCGAAGCGCGCTCGCGGGGGGTCCAGCGGGGCGCTTCCAGGTCGACCAGCCGGCGGTAGATCCGGCGATGCTTTTCGAGCACCGTGACGCGCTTGGCCTCGGTGGGGTGCGCCGTGATGACCGGGCGTACCCGCAGGTTTGCGACGACGGCACGCATGTCGTCCGCGGTGATCCCGCTGGCCGCAGCCGTGGAAACCACGTGGGCGAACGTGCCGCGTAGCTGGTCGTGGCCGCGCTCGACCTCGCTCTGCCGCCGCTGCCGCATTGCCGTGTTCTGCTCGGCGATGGACAGCAGCTGGAACCACATCCCTTGAGCCTGAACGGCACGGGCGAGAAGCTCCGGGGGCGCGTGCGCGTCGATGGATCCACCACCGAGCACGGGCTCGACCTCGGGGTGGTGAGCGCGGACGACGTCGCGGAAGCAGTCGTGCAGCAGGCCCGCCGTGCGCTTGAGGTATTCGACGGTGTCGACGAGAGTGAACGCGTCGCTGGTCACACGACGCGATCGCGCGGCTGGGCGCCTGAGAAAAACGCCTTGAGGTTGTCGAGCGCGCGCAGGCCCATGGCGACGCGCGCCTCCTGGGTGGCGCTGCCGAGATGCGGCAACAGGACGACGTTCTCCATCGTGAGCAGTTCGGGCGCTACGGCCGGCTCGCGCTCGAACACGTCGAGGCCGGCCCCCGCGATGGTGCCGCGCTTCAGCGCAGCCACGAGCGCGGCTTCGTCGACGATGTCGCCGCGCGCATTGTTGATGAGAAACGCCCCCCGCTTCATGAGCGCGAGGCGCCGCGCGTCGATCAGGTGGTGTGTTTCTGGTGTGGCGGGCGAGTGCAGCGACACGAAATCCGCCTCGCGTAGCACGTCGTCCACGCTGTCCTTTGGTTCCGCGCCCAGCTCGGCCACGACCGCCGGAGGGGGCGGATACGGATCGTGAAAGATCACGCGCATCCCGAACCCGTGCCGCGCGCGGTGCGCCACCGCCCGCCCGATTCGCCCGAGCCCGATGAGGCCGATGGTCTTGCCGCTCACCCGCGTCCCGAGCATGTGGGTGGGCCGCCAGCCGGTCCAGGCGCCGGACCGCACATGCCGGTCCCCTTCCGCGCCCCGTCGCGCCACCATCAGCAGCAGCATCAGGGCGTCGTCCGCGGTGTCGTCGGTGAGGACGTCGGGCGTGTTGGTCACCACGACACCGCGCGCCTTGGCCGCGCGTGTGTCGATGTGATTGAACCCGACACCGTAGTTGGCGAGGATGCGTGCCCGTAGCGGCTCGACCCCGAGCACTTCCGCCGTGAGCCGATCGGTGACGGTGGGCAGCAGGGCATCCGCGGTCCGCAGCGCTTCGGTCAACTCAGCCGTCGCGAGCGGGTGGTCGTCCGCATTGAGGCGGGCGTCGAATTCCCGAGCGAGCTGTGTTTCGACCGGTTCGGGGAGCCGCCGCGTGACCACCACTAGGGGGCGGCCCGTCCGCGCCCCCCCTCCTCCCCCCCCTCCCCCCGTGTTCACTGCGGCACCATCACCGGCCGCGACGGGCGCTGACGCAGCGCCGCGGCCACCGTGGCGCCGAGCTGGGCCGGGCTCGGCGCCACGATCAGTCCGGCGGAGCGCATGACCTCATGTTTCTCGGCGGCCGTGTCGCCGTACGCCGAGATGATCGCGCCCGCGTGTCCCATGCGGCGGCCCTTGGGGGCGGTGAGGCCCGCCACGTAGCCGATCACCGGCTTCGCCATCTGCTCCTTCACGAACCGCGCCGCGTCCGCTTCCTGGGGCCCTCCGATCTCCCCGATCATCATCACCGCCTCGGTGGCCGGGTCCAGTTCGAACAACGCCAGGATGTCAACGAATGAGCTGCCGTTGATCGGGTCGCCGCCGATGCCGACGCTGGTGGTGATGCCCACGCCGAGGGCCTGCATCTGCGACGCGGCCTCGTAGCCGAGCGTGCCCGAACGAGTGACGACGCCGACTGCTCCCCGAGCGTAGATGTGGCCAGGCATGATGCCCATCATCGCGCGGCCGGCGCTGATGATGCCGGCGCAGTTCGGCCCGATCAGCGTGGTCCGGCGCTCCTTGGCATAACGCCAGAGGTAGCGCTTGACGCGCATCATGTCCTGCGCGGGCACACCGTCGGTGATGGTCACGACCAGCCGGATCCCTGCGTCCGCGGCTTCCATGATGGCGTCGGCGCAGAACGGCGCGGGGACCAGGATCAGGCTGGCGGCGGCGCCGGTGTTCGCGACGGCTTCCTTGACGGTGTTGAACACCGGCCGCCCCAGGTGCGTCGTGCCGCCCTTCCCGGGCGTGACCCCGCCTACGACGTTGGTGCCGTACGCGATCATCTCTTTGGCGTGGAACGTGCCCTTGTCGCCGGTGAAGCCCTGGATGAGGACGCGGGTTTTCTCGTCGAGCAGGATGCTCATGCCGCCACACCGCCGTCGCGAGCCGTGACTACGCGCTCCGCTGCTTCCGAAAGTGTGTCGGCGGTGAGAATCGGGAGACCGCTCTCGGTCAGGATCCGACGACCCTCCGCTTCGTTGGTGCCTGCCAGCCGGACCACCAGGGGGACCGTGACGTGCACGTCTCGGACCGCCTGCACCACGCCTTCGGCCACCCAATCGCAGCGGTTGATCCCGGCGAAGACGTTCACGAGAACGGCGCGCACGTTCTTGTCGGACAGGACGAGGCGGAACGCCGCCGCCACTCGGTCGGGGCTCGCCCCGCCACCGATGTCGAGGAAGTTGGCTGGCTCGCCCCCGGCGTGCTTGATCATTTCCATCGTGGCCATGGCCAGGCCGGCGCCATTGATGATGCAGCCGATGTCGCCCTCCAATGCGACGTAATTCAGGCCGTGTTCCGCGGCCTCGGCGTCGCGCGGATCTTCCTGCGCGTAATCGCGCAGCTCGGCGACGTTCGGCCGGCGGAACAGCGCATTGTCGTCGAAGCTCATCTTCACGTCGAGGGCGAACACCCGGCCGTCGGTAGTAAGGACGAGCGGGTTGATCTCGACCATGGTCGCGTCGAGCTCGCGGAAGGCGCGATACGCTCCGAGAATCGTCGTCACCGCCTGGTTCACCTGTGCGGGCCCGAGACCCAACCCGAACGCCAGCTCCCGCGCCTGGAACCCCTGCATCCCGACGGCCGGCTCGACTTCCTCGCGCAGGATCGCCGCCGGCTCCCGCTGCGCGATCTCTTCGATCTCCATGCCGCCGTGTGGATGCGCGACCACGACGATGCGCTCGCGTTTCCGGTCCAGCACCAGGCCGACGTACAACTCGCGCTCGATCGGCAGCGCCTGCTCGACCAGCACGCGGTGCACGGGAAGGCCCTCGGGGCCGGTCTGCGAGGTTACGAGGGTCTTCCCCAGCAGGTCCTTCGCCGCCTGCCGCACGTCCGCGTCGGTGGTGCAGAGCTTCACCCCCCCGGCCTTCCCGCGGGCGCCGGAATGGATCTGCGCCTTCACCACCCACCGGTCGCCCCCGACCTCGCTGGCCCGGTAGACCGCCTGCTCGGCGCTGTACGCCACGCCTCCCTTCGGCACGGGGACGCCGAAGCCCGACAACAGCTCCTTGGCCTGGTATTCGTGGATATCCACGGCTAGGCGCGGGTGTTCGCGAGCGACATCGCCGCGGCGATCTGCACGATGTTTTGGGCCATGCGCGCCGACGCCGCGTCGATCATGCGCCCATCGAGCTGCGCAGCGCCCCGGCCCGCGCGCGCGGCGTCGTCAAGCGCGACGAGGATTCGGCGGGCGCGTTCCACCTCCGCGGCCGGTGGGGTGAACACCTCGTTCGCGAGCGCGATCTGGGAAGGATGGATGGCCCATTTCCCTTCGTAGCCGAGGGCCGCCGCCCGGCGCGCGGCGGCGCGAAAGCCTTCCGGATCCTTGAAGTCCCCGTACGGGCCGTCGATCGCCCGCAGCCCGTAGGCCCGACACGCGGTCACGATCCGCACCAGCGCCCCATGCCACTGATCGCCCGGGTAATCTGGATTCAGCCCCCCGATGCTGACGGTGCGCGCGCGCAGGCTCGCGGCGAGGTCGGCGACGCCGAAGTGCATCGCCTCGAGGCGGCGGCTCGCCTGGGCGATCGCCTCGACGTTCGCCAACCCCAGCGCCGTCTCGATCAGGACCTCGATCCCGATACGATGCGGGATGCGCCGGGCGGCTTCGATCTGCGTGAGCAACGCGTCCACCAGGTACACGTCGGCCGGCACGCCGACCTTGGGGACCAGCACGATGTCGAGTTTATGTCCTGCCTGCTCCACCACGTCCACGACGTCGCGGTACATGTAGTGGGTGTCGATGCCGTTGACGCGAACGCAGATGGTTTTGCCGCGGCCCCCACCCTTCCAGTCGTGCTCGAGCAGCCCCGCGATGACGTACGTTCGGGCCTGCTCCTTGTCGGCGGGCGCGACGGCGTCCTCGAGATCGAGGAACACGTAGTCGGCGTCGCCGTCCAGCGCTTTCCGGAACAGCGCAGGCTGCGACCCGGGGACGGCGAGCTCGCTCCGCTGCAGCCGGGCGTGCGCCGGCTCGTAGCGGGTGAGGCTCATGCGCGCACGGTCGCGCGCGGCGCCGGCTTTCCGGAGGCTGGCAGTTGAGCGTCGGTCGACGCCGGCGCGGGGGGTCGAGCGGCCAGGGGGGCGGCGGTGGCGCGGTAGTGCTCCTGGGCCGCGGCGACGCCGGCGCCGGGCGTCAGCTGGATCCCGACGTCGCGCATCGCCATCTCGGCCCCAGCGAGGGCGCCCAGCAGCATGAGCTCGTTCAGGTCACCGAGGTGGCCGATGCGGAACAGCTTCCCCGCCAGCCGCCCGAGTCCCGCACCCAGTGCCAGATTGTAGCGGCGGAACGCGACGTCGATCACGTCGGCGGCATTGGTCCCATCCGGGATCATGATGGCGCTCACGGTGTCCGAGTACCACTGCGGCGCCTTGGCGCACAGCTTCAAGCCCCACGCCCGGACGGCCGCGCGCACACCGTCGGCGAGCCGATGGTGGCGCGCGAAAATGTTGTCGAGTCCCTGCTCCGCGATGATGGCGAGTGACTCGCGCAGGCCGTAGAGCAGTGGGATGGACGGCGTGTACGGGAAGTAGCCGGTGGCATTCGCCCTGATCATGTCTCCGAAGTCGAAGAACGCGCGCGGGCACTTCGCCTGCTCCCGGGCGGCGAGCGCCTTGGGGCTCGCGCACACGATCCCGAGGCCCGCCGGGAGCATCAGCCCCTTCTGCGATCCGGTGATCGCGAGGTCCACCTTCCATTCGTCCATCCGAAAGTCGATGGAGCCGACCGAGCTGACCCCATCGACGTAGAGGAGCGCCGGATGGTGTGCCGCGTCCATGGCGCCGCGCACGGCCGCGATGTCGCTCGTGACACCCGTGGCCGTCTCGTTGTGAACGATGAGCAGCCCCTTGATCTCGTGCTGTTTGTCCTGGGACAGGATCTCGCCGATGCGATCCGCGGGCGCCCCCTCGCCCCACTCCACGTCGATGATGTCCACCCGCAGTCCGTGCCGCTGGGCGAGCTCGATCCAGAGGTGACTGAACTGCCCGTAGCGCGCTGCCAGGAGGCGATCGCCCGGCGACACCGTGTTGACCAGCGCCGCTTCCCACCCTCCGGTACCGGTCGCCGGGAAGATGAACGCTTGTCCCGTCGTCGTCTGGAAGACCTTCCGGATGTCGCGGAGCAGTCCGGTGGCGAGGTCGGGGAACGCGGACGAGCGGTGATCCTCCATGGGGCGATCCATCGCGCGGAGGATGCGCTCGGGCACGTTGGTCGGGCCGGGGACGAACAGGAAGGTGCGGCCGGGCATACACTCGGTCCTCGAAAAAGACGGGGAAAAACACAGCGAGATTCGGCCCTAAGCTATTCCGCGGCGTTCGCGTCGCCAACCCCACGGATGGGTGGGGGAACTCCCTGCCTAAGTTGAGGGGCGGCAACTCGGTAGCCCACAGACGTCGCAGCCGGTGCAAGCCGTCGCGCGCTCGCCGAAGTACGCGAGCAGCGTGCCACGCCGGCACCGCCGCCCTTCGACGTAGCGTCGCAGGTCCGCCGCGCCACCGCCCCCCTCCCTCCACTCGAAGTCGGACGGGCGCCACAGCATCACGCACTCGGCCCGACGGCCGTCGCGACCGGCACGTCCCGCCTCCTGATAGTACGCCTCCATGGTGTGGGACGGTCCCCAATGCAACACCCGGTGCACGTCGGGCTTGTCGATGCCCATGCCGAAGGCGCTGGTCGCGACCACCACCGGTGCCCGGTCGGCGAGGAAAGCGCGCAGCACACGACGCCGCGTCCCCGCCGTGAGCCCCGCATGGTACGGGGCGGCCGGGACCCCGAGGCGCAGCAGCGCCCGTGTCACCAGCTCGGTCAGACGGCGGGTGGGAGTGTACACGATCACCGGTCCGCCCGCGCCGCGGATCAGCTGGCGGATGCGCCCGAACCGCGCGCGGTCGTCGCGCACGCGCTCCACGCGAAACACCAGATTCGGCCGATCGAACGACGTGACGACGACTTCCGCGCGCGGAATCCGGAGGAATTGCAGGATGTCTGCGCGGGAGGCGGGAGTCGCGCTTCCCGTCAGGGCGATGGTCACCGGCTCCCCGAGCAAGTAGCGCACCCGATCGAGTCGCCGGTATGCGGGACGGAATTCGTTCCCCCATTCGACGATGCAGTGCGCCTCGTCGACGGCCAGGAGCGACACCTCGCGGCCGGCGCGGGCCAGCCGATGCACGAGCGATCCGAGACGCTCCGGGGCACAATAGAGGAGCGTGAGTTGCCCGGAGAGCGCGGCCTCGAGGATCGTGCGCCGCAGATCCGGCGCGAGCAGGCTGTTCAGAAACGCGGCCGCGATCCCGCGCCGTCGCAGTGCCGCGACCTGGTCCTGCATCAGTGAAATGAGCGGCGACACCACGAGCGTGAGACCGGGGGCCATGAGGGCGGGCAGCTGGTAGCAGAGCGACTTTCCCGCGCCGGTCGGGAGCACGGCGAGCACGCTCCGGCCCGCGAGCAACGGTCCGATGACCTTGAGCTGGTGAACGCGGAACGCCGCATGGCCAAACCGCACGGTTAACAATTCGCGCGCCCGCTCCAGCCCGCCGCTGAACGTCGCCATGGGGCAAAAGAAAACGGGCCCCGGTTGCCACACCGAAGCCCAAATCGCGCGGCGAGGACCTAAACTATGCGCGACCGGATGACGAAGGACCGATGAGGGAAGACGCTACGCCCGCTCCTGCCAGTCGACGCTGTAACTGTTCTCGCATTCGTAGCATTTCACTTCCTTCGGCTGCCCGGAGACGTGTTGTCGCTTGTGGCAGCCCGGGCAGACGAGATGGGGCTCGTGCACCACGCTCCACGACTGGGGGCGTTCACGGCGGATATCCACGGTTTCCTTCGGCACGCGGACTTCCACCCGATGCACGTCGAGCACGACCCACGACTTGCCCGACTCTTCCACGATGCGGTACCACGCGCCCCGCCGCAGGCCTTCCTTTTCGGCGCGGTCACCGCGGCTCCGCGCCCATCCGATGTCGGCCATGAGCTACTCCGCCTCCTCCGGCGGCCCCTTCCGCACCAGCACGAGGATCGCCGCCTGCGGGACGACCAGGTGCTTCGTCCCCTCGAATGTGATTTCAACCGCCGCCTTCCGGAAGAACAGGGCGTAGTCCCCGACGCGCGCCTGCATCGGCAGGTACTTCACGTCGGGCCCACGGATCTTCCACGGTTCGTCGTCCATGCTCGCCGGCTCGGTCATCGGCGTGCCGGGCCCCGTGGCCAGGACCCGCCCCCCCTGGACCTGCCGCGTTTCGATCGCCGTCGGCGGCAGGTACAGGCCGACGTTGGTGCGTTCCTCCCCCTCTTCGGGGGCGATGAGCACGCGGTCACCGACGACGATGAGGCGCTTGGGGGACTCGTCAGGCATGGGCACCAGTATACTACATCCCCTCCCCCAGCGCTGATTTGGTGATGTGGATCACGTGCACCGCTTGACAGGGCTGGGCGCCGCTTTATTAATGCGCCCCTGCCGCAGAGTCTCAGCGGACGCCGTTCCCCCGTTTTATCGCAATGAAGGGACACAGACATATGCCAAACGCCCAGACGGAGCAGTGGAGCTGGATTCTGCAGACCGTGTGGGGTTGGATTTGGGGAGGCCTGTCGTGGATCATCGACTGGCAGGCGTACGTGTTCCGCATGGTGCTCAGCGGGGGTTCCTTCTGGGAAGTGGCGGGGAAGGTCCTGCTGCTCTTGTTCCCCACGTTCGTCCTCGTGGCGGGTGTGTGGGGCACGATGATCTCCCTCTATACCATTCCGTTCCGCCTCGGGCACACGGCACGCGTGCTGACGGCCTTGTTGATGTCGTGGTGGGACGCGGCGCGGATGGCCTGGTTCTACTGGGTGGGGATGGCGCGCTTCCTGATCGTGTTCGTGGGTTGGATCTGGGGGCTGCTCAAGCTCGGCGTGGGACTTATCTGGCGGACGGTGAAGAGCCTGGTCTTGTCGCCGTTTGCGCTGCTCGATTCGTCGTCGCGCCACCCCGGGGTGCCGTGGCTCGCCTTCACGCTGCTCATCTTCTGGTCGATGATCGAGGCCACGATCTTCACGTTCACCCTCCGCCCCACGATGTCCGAGCTGCTTGCCGACTTGACGGGGTACACGGTGAATCCCCTCGCCCTGGTGGTGATCCTGTGGTTCTTCCTGTTCATCATCATCGGGGGCAGCTTCGCCTGCATCCAGGTGTTGAACGAGGCGATCCAGACCAGGGCGTTCGGACAGATCATCGCGATGGTGGGCGTCGAGATCACGGTCGCCTTGTTCGAGGTGCTGTTCCTGTATCGCGAGCTGATCGACGCCATCACCCCGTGGCTCGCCCAGCAGGGGATCGAGCTCGGCGTGGTCGGCACGCTCGGGCTGGCATTCCTCGGCTGGACCGGCGTCCGCGGCATGACGTGGTTCCTGTTCGGCCGGTTCGGGACCCCGGCCCTGCTCGCGATCCTGGGACGGAAAGCGATGGAGGGACAACAGGGCGCCGCGCGCCCCCTCGCCGGGGCGGACCTGGAGTTCTGGCGTGGGCCGATCAACGCGCTCAAGGCCGAGCACGAGTGGTTTAAGAAGGAAGCCCAGCACCTCGTCGAGCTGCTCACGTTGCCCTCGCTCCAGCTGGTGGCGGCGGGGTTCAACTTCCTGGTCGTGGTGGTGGCGGGTAAGCCGCACTTCACGCTGCCGTTCCGATCGCTGGACCAGGTGCTCGCCAGCACGCCGTTCGTCACCACCGGCAAGCACCACATCGCCGAGGGAGGCGCCTGATGAAGGGGCGCGTGCCGGCGCTGGTTCTTGCGCTCGGGGTTGTGGCGTGCTCACCGTCGGAGCGCGCCGCACCACCCAGGTCCACGTTGGTGATCGGTTTGGACATCAGCGGCTCATTCCGCCACAACTCCGCCTTCAGTGGGGCGATCGACTTCGCCGCGCTGTACATCTACTGCCACTTGAACGGGCTGGGCGGGCTGCAGCGGAACACCGCGATCTTTGTCGGTGAGCTCGGGGGCGAGCGCCCGGGGCAGGCCAAGGTGTTCCACCCGATCCAAGATCTCTCGGGTCTGTCGCCCGACCAGATCTCGGCGAACCTGCGCGCCTGGTTTCCCCAAGAGGACCCGATCACGGACTTTAACGCGTTCTTCCAGCGCGCCGCGGTGCATGTGCGCCGCAACAACCTAGTGCTCGCGCCGCTCAACGTCGTCCTCTTTTCGGACGGCGAGCCCGACTACCCCGGCTCTGGCCGCATCTCGTCGGAGGATAAGTACAAACGGGTAGACCTGAGCCCGCTCGAATACCTGTCCCGCAACGTCACTGTGCGCTTGCTCTACGCCTCTCCGCCGATCGCCCAGTTGTGGGAGCGTAAGGTGCCGCGCAAGCGAGTGCGCCTGTGGACACAAGACGCCGAGGTCATGCGCGGTTGGCGGCGCCACTTCCACGATGGTGTACCGATGGAGCGACAGGACTCGCTCTGGTCCTGGGTGGACAACGTCGTGGATGTGAGGGTGAAGCGGGAGCGGGTGCTCTAAAGGAGGTTGGTGGAGGATGGTGGAGGTGGGTCCGCGACCACCTCCACCATCTTCCACCGTCCTCCACTAGCAGTAAGTGTCGAAAGCCTGCACTAGGTCGCGCGCAATGTCTCCCGCCGCCCGCCCTTCGATATTCTTCCGCTCCAGCATGAAGACGAGCCGCCCGTCCTTGAAGAGCGCCATCTGCGGCGAGGATGGCGCGTAGCCCGTGAAGTAGCTCCTTGCGCGCTCGGTCGCCTCGGCATCCTGCCCTGCGAACACGGTGAGCAGACGGGCCGGCCGGCGGGCCTGCTGGAGGGCGAGCGTCGCCGCGGGTCGCGCATTCCGGGCCGCGCAGCCACACACCGAATTCACCACTACCAGCGTTGTGTCCCGCGTCGCACCGAGGGCGCCGTCCACCTCTGCGGGCGTGCGGAGCTCCTGGAACCCGATGCGGGTGAGCTCCTCGCGCATCGGTTGCACCAGGCGGGGGTCGTACATTGGAAGGTTCACCATATGTAATAATATGTAGTTTCCACGCGGAACCCATGCGTGTCCTGATCGTCGAAGACGACCCCGAGTTGTCGAGCCTGCTGCGCGACGGCCTGCGCGCGCAACGGATCGATGCGACGCTTGCGGCGACCTGGGCGGAGGGTTGCGAGCGTGCCGCTGGCGGGAGCTTCGACGTGATGGTGCTCGATGTTCGCCTTCCCGGCGGGAGCGGTTTAGAGCTCTGCGCCAAGCTGCGGCGCGGAGGGGTCACCACCCCGGTATTGATGTTGACCGCCCTCGACGCGGTGGACGACCGCGTGCGGGGGCTCGAAGTGGGAGCCGATGACTATCTCACGAAGCCGTTCGCGTTCCGCGAGCTCGTTGCCCGTCTCAAGGCATTGACGCGGCGCCGCCCGGCGCTCACGCCCGCGCTCGTGCGCGTGGCCGACCTCGAGGTGGATCTCGCGGCGCGCCGGGTGAGCCGCGGCGGCCGCTCGCTCAATCTCAGCGCGAAAGAGTTCGCCCTGCTGGAGCTGTTCCTCAGCCGGCCGGGCCAGGTGCTCGACCGCGCTACCATCACCGCACATGTGTGGGACGACAACCACGATCCCTTCGCCAACCTCCTGGACGTCCTGGTCCGGCGGTTGCGTGGAAAGATCGACGATGGGTTCGAGCCCAAGCTGATCACCACGTTGCGCGGCTCTGGTTACCGGTTCGGAAGATGAGAGTCCGGTGATGCAGCCCCTGGCGCGGCTGCGCCTCCAGCTCACGGCATGGTACGCCGGGGTACTTACGCTGGTCCTGGTGCTGCTCGGGGCTGGACTGTTCGTTACGATCCGCCAACAGGTGGCGGGGCACCTCGATCGCTCGCTGCGGGCGGCGGCGGCTGCGCTCGAAGGGGCTGCCCGCATCCGCGAAACGGAGCGCGCGGCTGCGCACGGCGCCGTCGTGGACGCGGTCGACGAGCTGCACATTCCCGATCGCTCGCTCTACCTCCTCGACGAGCGCGGGGGGCCGATCAAGCCCGCCGACGCGCCGAACTGGGTTCGCGAAGCGGCCCGACAAGCCGTGGCGTCGGAGTACGGGTACCGCAACGTCGAGGGACCCGATGGGCGCGAGCTCCGGCTCTATGCCGAGCGGTTCACGGGGACAACCGGTACCCGGTACGTCGCGGCGGTCGTCGCTGACCGCATGGAGCTCAAGGAAGAATACGCCGCCCTGCTCGCAGCCTTCGCCGTCGCGACGCTGGCGGCGCTGCTGCTCGTCGGCGGCGGGGGCTACCTCCTGGTCCGCAAATCCACCGCGCCTGTCGAGCGCTCGATGGAGCACATGCGGCGGTTCATGGCGGACGCCGCCCACGAGCTCCGGACGCCGATCGCGATCCTCCGCACGCAGGCGGAAGTGGCGCTCACACGACCCCGAGAGTCGGAGCATGACCGGACGGCGTTCCAGTCGATCGAGCGGGAGACGGCGCGCGTCGGCCGTATCGTCGGCGATCTGTTGACGCTCGCGCGTGCCGATGCCGGCGAGCGTCCCGTCACGCGGGAACCCCTGTATCTGGACGACGCCGCGGCCGAAGCCGTCGATAATGCGATCAAGTACACGCCGCAGGGGACGGGAGGGGGGGGAGCGGGGGGGGGAGGCCGCGTCCACCTCGACGTTTCCACTCAGAACGGAACGGGCACCGTCGTCGTCACCGACACCGGTGTCGGAATCGCGGCCGACCAGCTCCCGTTCGTATTCGACCGGTTCTACCGCGCCGAGCCGGCGCGCCGCGATGCGGACGGGGCCGGGTTGGGGCTCGCGATCGCGCGGTGGATCGCGGAGGAACACGGCGCCCGGATCGACATCGCCTCGCAACCCGGGGCCGGCACCCGGGTCACGGTGACGTTCCCGCTGAGCGGCTAGCCGGCAAAGCGGTATTATCCCCCGGCCAGGCAAATCCTTCATTGTCCCAGTTCGGAACGGAGCGATCGTGACCCGCGCACCCCGAGTACTCGCGTCCAGCCTCTTGCTGGTCATGGCGACCGCCGGTCCCGACCCGGTTCGCGTCCAGGGCTACCACCTCGCGCACACCTACACACTGGGCGGCGACGGCGGGTGGGATTACCTCGCGCTCGACACGGTCGGGCACCGCCTGTTCGTCGCGCGCCAGGATCGCGTCATGGTCGTGGATCCCGAGAACGGGAAGGTGCTGCGCGAAATCCCCGGCCTGAACCGCGCGCATGGCATCGCCTTCGCCTACGAAACCGGACGCGGGTTCGCAACCTCCGGCGCGGACAGCCAGGTCACGGTGTTCGACCTCAAAACGCTGGAGGTGCTGGGGCACACGACGGCGGCCGTGGACGACGATGCGATCCTGTATGATCCCGCGACCCGGCGAATCTTCACCTTCAACGGAGATGCCCACTCCGCGAGCGTGATCGATCCCGCCTCCAGCAAGCGTGTCGGCACGGTGGATCTGGGAGGTGGTCCCGAGTTCGCGGTGTCCGATGGTGCGGGCAAGATTTACGTGAACCTGGAGGACAAGAGCGCCGTGGCCGAGATCGACGCGACCTCCATGCGGGTGACCCGTCAATGGTCGCTCGCGCCGTGCCAAAACCCGAGCGGCCTGGCGATCGACCATGCGCACCACCGGTTGTTCAGCGGGTGCCGCAATCAGGTCATGGCGATATCGGACGCGAGCGCCGGATCCGTCGTGACCACGCTGCCGATCGGCCAGGGAGTCGACGCCTGTCGCTTCGACCCCGGCACGCAGCTCGCCTTCGCATCGAACGGTGACGGGACTCTTACGGTGATCCACGAGGAGACGCCGGTGAAGTTCGTCGTCGTCGGGAACGTGCCGACGAAGCGTGGCGCGCGCACCATGGAGCTCGATCTGCGAACGCACCGGGTGTACACAGCGACCGCCGACTTCGGTCCCCCCCCTGCTCCTACGGCCGAGCGTCCGCAGCCTCGGCCGAGCATCGTACCGGGGACGTTCGCCCTGCTCGTCCTCGATCCCTGACACTCAGTCAGGGTGCCTCGGGCACGGTGTAGTGGCGACCCCGGATCGCGATGAGCAGCGTCGGGACCGCGAACAAGGTGATGGGCGTGGACAGCGCCAACCCGCCGATGACCGCGAGCGCCAGCGGACGCTGCAGCTCGCTCCCCGGGCCGATGCCGAGGGCGAGCGGTAGCAGGCCAAAGAGGGTGCACAGCGTCGTCATGAGAATGGGGCGGAACCGCACGCGAGCGGCCTCCCGGATGGCGACCTCGAGTGGCGTCTTCCCGCCGTCGGCCCGCATCCGCAGCCGCGTGAAGTCAAGCAGGATGATGCCGTTCTTCACGATCAGTCCCACCAGCAGAATCAGCCCCATGAACGACGACACATTGAGCACGGTACCCGTGACGAGCAGCAGGGCCAACGCGCCGACGAACGAGACGGGCGCGACGAGGAGTACGGTGAGCGGCTCCGCGAAGGACTCGAACTGCACCACCATGACCGCGCACACGCTCAGGGCCGCGAGGGCGAGCACCAGGAGGAGCGACCGGAAGGCCTCCTGCTGGCCGGCATACTGCCCGCCCAGCGCGACGCGTACCCCCGGCGGTGGCGGCTGGTTGGCGAGCAGCCGCCGGACGTCCCCCATCACACCACCCAGCGAGCGGCCGCTCACGTCCGCCGTCAGGGTGATCATCTGCTGCTGATTCTCGCGCTCCAGGCTCAGACGTGACTGCGCCGCCTCGAACGTCGCGAGGCTGCCCAGCGGAGTCCCGGGGCCGCCGCGGGCGACCATGATCGGCAGGGTGCGCAGTCGCAGGGGATCGAACCGCACGGAGTCGGGCGCGCGCACGCGCACGGCCACCGGGCGGTCCTCCACGCGGACCTCGCCGGCCGGCACGCCGAGCAACGCTCCGGCGACGGCAGTGCCCACGTCTGCGGGCCTGAGCCCGACGCGGTCGGCCTCCGCCTGGTTGATCCGCATGAGCAGCTCGGCGGTCGGCTCGCTCACGCCGTTGTAGAGGTCTTCGAGCCCGTTGATCTGCTCGAGCGCGGGCGCTAGGCGGCGCGCGTATGCCTCCAGCGTGTCGAGCGGCTCGCCGTAGAGCTTGATCTCGACCGGTCGCGCGGCGCCGGCCAGGTCGTTGATCACGTCCGCCAGGATCTGCATGAACTCGATGTGGAGGCGCGGCACGCTGGCCTCGATCCGGCCGCGTACGTCGTCGACGACCTCAAACACGTCGCGCGAGCGACGTGCGCGGGGCGCGAGCCGCACGATGATGTCGCCGCTGTTCTGGGCCGTCGCGAACATGCCGAGCTCGGCGCCGGTGCGGCGCGCCGTGCCCGTGATCTCGGGCGTCGTGGCCAGGATGCTTTCGGCCACGCCGACCTGGCGGTTCGTCTCCTCGAGCGCGGTGCCACCGGGCGTGAAGTAGTCGAGGACGAACGCACCCTCGTCGATCTCCGGAAGGAACCCCGTTCCGACCGTGCGCCACAGGGCTGCCCCCAGGGCGATCAGGACGACCGCGGCGACCGCGACGCGCCGCGGGTGGTGCAACAGGGCGCCGAGGGCGCGCTCATACCGCGGCGCGAGCGCGTCGAGGGCGGCCTCGAGCCGTGCCAGCGGTTGCCATCGCGGGCTCGCGGCCGCCACCTCGTGGGCCGTGACGAATTGCTCGGCGAGCAGCGGAATGAGGGTCAGCGCCAGGACGAGCGACACGAGCACGGCGAGGGTCAGGGTCGTCGCCAGGGCCGCGAAGAACTGCCCCACGACGCCCTGCAGAAGGCCGAGCGGCAGAAACACCACGACGGTAGTGACGGTCGACGTCGTGACGGGCCAGATCAGCTCCTGCACGGCTGCCCGGATCGCCCGCACGCGGCCCCGGCCCCCGCCGCCCTCCCCGTCCGGGTCCAGCAGCAGGTGGCGCGCGATGTTTTCGGTAACGACGACAGCGTCGTCGATCACCAGACCGATTGCGATCGCCATGGCGCCGAGGGTCATCAGGTTGAACGTCTGGCCGATCACCCACATCAGGAACACCGTGATGCCGAGGGTCAGGGGGATCGCCGCCGCGCTGATCGCGGTGATGCGGCCGTGGCGCAGGAACAGGAGCAGCACGAGCACGGCGAGGAGGGCACCAACGACCATGGCGTCGCGCACGGACCGGACCGCGTCCCGCACCAGCGCCGCCTGATCGTACACCCCCTTCAGGGTCACCCCCGGGGGGAGGCCATGCGCCAGCGAGGCCACGATCCCGGCCACGCTGTCCGCGACGGCCAGCGTGTTCCCGTTGACCTGGCGAGTAACGCTGATGAGCGCGGCCGGCTTGCCGTCACCGGCGACGATGCGGACGTGGTCCTCGGTCCCGAGGCGCACCGTGGCTACGTCGCGTACTCGCAGCCCGTTCGCGAGCACCACACCGCCGATGTCCTCGGTCCCGTGCGCCTCCTGGTCGGTGACGATGAGAAACTGCCGGTAGTCTTGGGCCACCCGCCCCACGGCCTGCACCGTGACGGCCCGTCGGATCGCGTCCGCCAGATCCGGATACGTCAGTCCCAGGCCGGCGAGTCGGGTCGGATCCGTCACGACCTCGATTTCCCGTACATCGGTTCCCTGAACGTCCACACGGCCCACCCCAGGAACGCGGGAGATCAGGGGCTTGATCTCGTAGCGCGCGATATCGTAGAGGGTCGCGGGGTCGCCCCCCTCCAGGTTGTACGAGATGATGGGGAACAAGGACGGGGCGAGCCGCTCGATCTCGATCTCCAGGTCCGGCGGCAGCGACGCCTGGACCTGCCCCACTCGCGCCCGGACCAGCTGGAGCGCGTACGCCATGTCGGTGCGCGGCGCGAAGGTGATGGCGATCTCACTCGCCCCGCGGATGGAGTGCGACTGGACGCGCGTCACGCCGGGCACCACACTCACCGCCTCCTCCAGCGGTCGGGTGATACTGAACACCACCTGCCGGGCGCCGAGGGCCGAGCCCTGAGCAACGATTTTGATCCGGGCGAACTCGAGCTCGGGGTAAATGGCCGAGGGCAGCTGCCACGCGGTCCACACACCGGCAAGCGAGAGGAGTGCCACGGCGAGGTAGACGAAGCGGCGCTGCCGGCTCAAGACGTCGAACAGCGTCATCGTGCCGTCCGCGCGATCCGTGCGCCGTCGGCCACGCCGTATGCGCCGGTTGTGACGACGACCTCGCCGGCGACGACGCCGCTGACGATCTGCGCCACGGCCTCGGTCCGCCCGCCGACGATGACCGGCCGGGCGTGGGCAATCCCAGCCGAGTCGACGACGAATACCCGGAAGCCCTCTCCGTCCGAGGCCGGCACCAGCGCGGCGACGGGCACGGTGATCGTCTGTGGCACGATCGCCGTGACGATCCGTCCGAGCACCGACTCGCCGATGCGGAGAACGCGCTCGGAACGTTTCAGCCGCGTCCGCACCGCGACCGCGCGAGACACCGAATCGACCGCGGCGGCGACGCTGGTCACGACACCCGCGCCGAGCGAATCGAAC
>WNGO01000235.1_pt1 | contig 34137 bp, 34 predicted proteins | sample 5400511 | NCBI WGS metagenome assembly WNGO01 (sample SAMN13153380, study PRJNA577476) | soil metagenome | isolation source: 20 cm soil or saprolite under Garry oak tree replicate 2 | place: USA:California | collected 2016-06-15 | reverse complement strand
CGAACTTTGACACCGAGCAGCAGGGATTCGTCGGAGCCGCCGTGTGGTGGACCCTCGACGACTACTGGACGCAGCGTCCCGGAATCACAGTCGAAACCTTCGGCCTGTACACACCCAGCGGCTACCTGCGCAAGGCCGGGGTGGCCGCCAGCCGCACGTGGGCGCGCACCGCGCCGTCTGCCGCGCCGGCGACCGTCAGGTCCAACGGAGTCGCGGCTGCCTTCGAACCCAGCGAGCGGCATTCGCTTCTGGTTCCATACATCGCGTACGGCTTTGCCCTTCCAGCGGTCTTCCTCGTCGCCGTGATACTTGTCTTGTCTCGCGTGAGGCGGCGCGCATGGTGAACGACTTTCTGGTGCGGCTTTCCATCCGGAGCGCAATGTTCGCCGGCGCCATCACCGGCTTCGTCTTCGGCCTGTTCGCGGGTGCCACGCTCGGTGCATTGATCAGCTGGTTCGCGGGTGCCATCGTGGACTGGCAGGCGCAGCTCGGCTTCAGCCTCGGCGTGACCCAGCAGCTCCTTCCACTCGGCGACCAGGTCCGGTCCCTCGAGTCGGTGGCCGATCGCTGGTTTCTCGTCATTCCTGTCGTAGGGCTGGTGGTCGGAGTGCTTGGAGCACTCATCGGACTGCTGGCCGGCGGGCTGTGGGCCGCCCTGGTCAACATCGGCGTGCTCCCGATCGAGGTGGCGGTGTATCGACGCGGCGAGCACGTCGATACAACCAGGATCGAGCGGCGCCGGTCGAGACCGGCTCGGCGGCGGAAGGCGGTGGGCGAGTAGTACGTTAGCGGCGTGATCGAGATTCGCACCCAGGGTTTCGTGAAGCCCGGTTTCGAGCCGGTAAGCGATGCTTTCACGGGAAACTTCGAGCGATTCGGCGATGTTGGTGCCGCCTGCTGCGTGTATCTCGATGGCACTCCCGTCGTCGATCTCCAGGGCGGCGTGACCCACCCAGGAGGCTCGAAGCCCTACGCGGCAGACACCTTGCAGATGGTCATGTCGTCGACCAAGGGTGTGGTCGCGATTGCCGGGCACATCCTGGCGGAGGAGGGCAAGCTCGACTTCGACGCGCCCGTCGTCGAATACTGGCCGGAGTTCGGGGCAGAGGGCAAGGACGAGATCCCGGTGCGATGGTTGTTCAGCCACCGCGCTGGGCTTCCGGCGATCGACCGTCCGATCAGCATCGAGGATGTCTACGCTTGGACACCGGTCGTCGAGGGCCTCAGCGCCCAGCGTCCACTCTGGGAGCCGAACTCCGCCCATGGCTATCACGTGGGCACGTACGGATGGCTGGCGGGCGAGGTGATCCGCCGCATCGCCGGTGTTTCGGTTGGAAGGTTCGTCGCCGAGCGAATCTGCCGGCCACTGAAGCTCGACCTGTGGATCGGCCTGCCGGAGGAAATGGAGTCCCGGGTGGCGCCGATGCTCCCTGCGCCGGCGCCAGCCGCGGGAACACCGCTCGACATCTTCACGGCGCGCCTCCTCGATCCGTCGACGCTGCTCCACAGGGCGTTCGTCAACCCTCCCTTGCCGGCCCCGGTCTTCAACGAGCGGGCGTTTCACGCCGCGGAGATCCCCGCCGCCAACGGCATCACCAATGCGCGCTCGCTTGCGCGGATGTACGCCGCCTGCATCGGCGAGGTAGACGGCGTGCGGCTGTTGCAGCGAAACACAGTGGATGCGGCGACCCGCGTTCAGTCCGCCGGCGAGGATCTCGTCCTGGGCTACGAGACGCGTTACGCGACCGGCTTCCAGCTCTCGTTCCCGTTCCGCCCGATGGCAGGGGAAGGCTCGTTCGGCCACTACGGGATGGGTGGGTCGGTGGGTTTCGCCGATCCCGGACGCCGTATCGCGTTCGCGTACGTCATGAACCAGATGCTGCCGTCCGGGGGGGTCGACCCGCGGACGAAAAGCCTTGTGGACGCGCTCCTGGGCTGTTTGTAGGCGGTCTGCCGAGCGCCGTCCTAAGATGCAGTCGCTGGTGGAAAGGGAATGAGCACGGCCGATCTCGTATTCGGTGGATGCCTCCTTATCGGGGGCGGCCTGCTGCTGCTGACCCTGATCTTCGACGACCTGCTGGGCGGGTTCCTGAACGCCCTCCATTTCGGTCTTGACTTCGGCGGCGTTTCGCCAACCCCTGTCCTCCTCGGCTTTGTCGCCATGTTTGGAGTCGGGGGCTTGCTTGGCGTTCACGGATTCGGCATCGGGGTCGGCCTTGCGACGCTGGTCGGAGTCGTGGCCGGAGTGATCGGCGCCGCCGTCGTCCTGGCGGCGTTCAGGTTTCTTCGCCAGTCCGAGTCCACCGATACTTTCAGCCTCCAGGACATGGTCGGCTCGACCGGCCGGGTCTCGGTGGCGATCCCAGCCAATCGTTTCGGCAGCGTCCTCATCAGCTTCGCCGGCGCGTCGCACAACATGACCGCCACCGCCGACGCCGAGATACCGGCGGGCCGCGTGGTCAAGGTCGTCGCGGTCGCCGGCACCAACCTGGTCGTAGCCCCCGCAACCCCGGTTAGCCCTTAAGGAGCACGGTCCGATGCCTGAATTCGTGACATCAACGCCATTCCTCGTGGTGGCCGGCGTGGTCATCCTGATCCTTCTCATCGCGTTCGTATCCAGCCGCTACCACGTGGCCGGTGCAAATGAGGCGCTGATCGTCGCCGGATCGCGCGGCGCCAAGGTCCGCGACGAGCGCGGCCAGGTCGTCGCGAGCCCTGGCGACAAGGGCGTCAAGGTCGTGGTCGGCGGCGGCACGTTCGTGCGCCCGCTGCTCGACCGCGTCGGCAAGCTGAAGCTGACCGCGCGCCAGATCGGCGTGCAGCTGACGGACGCCGTGACCAGCCAGGGCATCAAGGTCCAGGTCCAGGGCGTGGCCACATTCAAGATCGGGCGCGACGTGGAGTCGCTGCGCAACGCCGCAGAGCGGTTCCTCGACGCCAAGCCCGAGCAGGTGGACTCGATCGTCAAGAACGTCCTCGAAGGATCCCTCCGGTCGATCGTCGGCACGCTGACCATCGAAGAGCTCATCCGTGACCGCCAGAAGCTCCTGCAGCAGGTGCAGGACGCGGCCAAGGGCGACCTCGCGACGAGCGGGCTTCAGATCGACGCCTTCACGATCCAGAGCTTTTCCGACGAGTCGAACTACATCGAGCTGCTCGGCCAGCAGAGCGTGTCCACGGTGTCCCGCGACGCCCGCATGGTCAAGGCCGCAACCGACCAGGAGGCCGCCGTCCGGGAGGCCGAAGCACAGCAGATCAAGATCAACGCCGCCCGCGACGTCTCCCTCCGCGAGGCAGAAACCAGGACCCAGGTCCAGGCCGCCCAGGCGCGCGCCGACCAGGCCGGTCCGCTGGCCCAGGCCGAGGCGACGCAAGAGGTGGTGCGCAAGCAGACCGAGCTTGCCCAGCTCGCGGCCGAGCGCACGGAGAAGGAGCTGCTTTCCACCATGGTCAAACCGGCGGCTGCGGAAGCGCAGGCCGTCATCGCGCGGGCCGAAGGCGAGAAGCGGGCTCGCATCGCATCCGCCGAGGCCGACGCCGAGACCACGCGACTCGAAGGTGGGGCGGAGGCGCAGATCGTCCTGACCAAAGGTGAGGCCGAGGCCAAGGCGCTGGCCATGCGCGCGGACGCGTACAAGCAGTTCAACGAAGCAGCCATCATCCAGACCGTGCTCGCGGCACTCCCGGACATCGTTCGCGCCGCGGCCGAGCCGATGGGTCACATCGACTCCCTGACCGTGATGAGCGCCGACGGCGCGTCGGACATCGTGAAGAACGCAACCCGAGCGATGATCGAATCGACGACGGCGATCAAGGGCCTTACGGGGCTCGACGTTCCGAACCTGGTCGGCGGCGCGCTGGGTCGCGGGTTCGGAGAGCGGTTGCGCACGGGCGAAGGCAACGGCGACGCTTCGGAGTCGGCGACCGATCGGATAACCGAGATCGCCGGCCAAGGTCTGACGGCCCTCAAGGCGCAGACCGAGGCGCGCGCGGCGGCCACCAAAGCCGCCGCCGACGAGGTCGCCGCCAGCGCGGAAGCCGAGATCGCGAAGGCGCAGGCCGCGGCGGCCAGGGCCACCGAGGTGGCCGAGCACGCGGCTGCGGCGGCGCAGTCCAAGGCTGCGGCCACGATCGCCAAGGTGTCCTCGGGCGATGCCAATGCGAAGCAGTGGGCCAAGTGGATGGCGGACCAGCTGCGTCAGCTCCCCGACATCCAGGCTTACGGCAACTTGCGCCTGCGCGATTTGGCCCAGCGCGGGCCTGCGTCCGCCCGTGCGATGTGGGTCACGGCCAAGGATGCCCTGGCCCAGCAGTACGGCAGCGTCACGGTCGAAGACCTCCTGAGGGAATTCGAGACCCTCCAGAAGTAGGCAAACAAAGGGAAGCCCGCTTGCGCGAGCAGCCAACTAAAAGAGGTAAGGCTGCTTGCGCGAGCAGCCGGCTAAAAGAGGGAAGCCCGCTTGCGCGAGCAGCCGGCAAAAAGAGGGAAGCCCGCTTGCGCGAGCTTCCCAGGCTGGGGTGGGGGCGTGAAGTCTGAATTCAGTGGCCGCTTGATCGACCGACGATATAGTACCACCGAGCCGCCCTGTCCACAAGATATAGACACCTGGGGAGAACTTTGAAACTGCCGCTTCCGCTCGAGATGGAACCGATGCTCTCGGCTATCTCAGATTCCGGGATTCCGAAGGGGGATGGCTGGGAGTACGAACCCAAGTGGGACGGCTTTCGGACCCTCGTCTTCCGAGACGGTGACGAGGTGGCCTTGATGAGCCGGGGAGGTCGCGCGATGACCCGCTACTTTCCCGAGGTGCTGCCTGCGTTTCGCAAGCTGGGTGCCTCAAAGGTCGTCCTGGATGGCGAGCTCGTCGTGGTGGGCGCGAAGGGTCTGGACTTCGGCGCGCTTCAGCAGCGCGTCCATCCGGCCGATTCCCGCGTGCGCATGCTCAGTGAGGCCACGCCGGCCTGGTTCATCGCCTTCGACTTGCTTGCCGAAGGAGAGGAGGACCTGCGCAAGAAGCCTCTAGGCGAACGCCGGTTGCGGCTCGAGAAGCTGCTCAAGAGCGTGAAGCGTGGCGGAGCGGGTCCAATCTTTCTCACCCCTTACACCCGCAATCCCAAGACGGCCGAAGACTGGTTCGAGAAATTCGAGGGTGCCGGCCTCGACGGCGTGATCGCCAAGACGTGGGACGGAACCTACGTGCCGGGCAAGCGGCTCTGGGTGAAGATCAAGCACAAGCGCACCGCGGACTGTGTGGTCATCGGATGGCGGAAGTCGAGCGACGGGTCGACGCTTGGCGCTCTCCTGCTAGGCCTGTACGACAAAAAGGGCACCATCCACTACGTCGGCCACACCTCCTCCTTCAGCGCGGCGGAGCGTAAAGAGCTCATCAAGAAGCTCAAGCCCCTGGAGACCGAGATCCCCGAGGAGGAGTGGAAGGCCAACCCCGGACGCATGCCGGGAGGCCTCAGCCGGTGGTCGCGCGGCAAGGACACCGAGTGGGTGGCGGTGCGCCCCGAGCTCGTCTGCGAGGTCACGTACGACAAGCTCGAGGCGGGCGAGCGGTTTCGCCACGCGACTGGTTTCTTGCGCTGGCGCACCGACAAGCCGCCCAAGAAGTGCGGCTTCGACCAGATCGCCTCAGCTGCCGAGTTCGACGTGCGAGGGATCTTCCGGAGCAATTAGGAGCGGACGCGCGCCCGGTCCGCCGGGACCGTAGTACTTCATCGCGGCGCGTCCGAGCCCGGTGACGGCGATCCAGTCGAAGCCGGCCCCGATCCCGACCCCGATCCCAAGCGGCACCACCCTTGCGGCGACCTTCGCAACCCCGCTGGTGGCGAAGCGGCGGAGGACGCGCGTCACAAAGCGTCCGCCACCATGGACGAGGAGCAGGCCGGGTACCCTGCGGAACGCGGCGATGGCAAGGCGCTCGCCGCCCGCGACCACGACATCCTCGCGCAGCTTCAGAGCGCCGCTGGTGAGCCCGACCACCACGAGCGCCTCGAGGACGCGTCCTTCGGAACCGGTCAGCTCGTGACCGAAGATCATCGCGATTCCGAGCACGAGCTCGACCTCCTGCTCCAGCGCATAGATCGTCTGGCTCGTCACCGTGCCGATCGCCAGGGCGGTGCCCAGTCCAGGCGCGATCGATGCTGCTCCACTGATCGCGCCGGTGGCGGCGACCCTTCGCCGCGTGGAACGGATCAGCGCCAGGGCAAGTTGGTCGTTGGTGTACGTGGCGTGCGCGGCGCGCAGCTGGTGGACCTTGGAACGGATCGCCGGCTCGCGGCTCTTCATGGCTTGATCGAGGGAGCGGATGACGAAACGGACCTGGGGAGGGAGCTCATCGAGATCCATGGCGGCGAAGCCTAGCGCACGCTCCCGACCTGCGACCCATTCGCACAATTCCCTATCGGATCTGAATTCCTACTTGCGACTTTGTCGCGATAGGGCTTAGGCTCTCCGCGTGGCCTCGATGCGCGTGCTGTTCACCCAGGCCTTCGATCCGGGCGAGCGGCGCCGGCTCGCGGGTTTCTTCGGCTCGGTGGGGCTTCTGCACATCGTCGGGTGGGGCCTGCTTCTCTTGTACGGAGCGTCGCATCCCGGCTTTCTAGCACTTGGTGGGCTCGCCTACACCTTTGGCCTCCGGCACGCGTTCGATGCCGACCACATCGCTGCGATCGACAACACCACACGGAAGCTGCTGCAGACCGGCAAGAAGCCAGTCGGCGTTGGTTTCTTCTTCTCGCTTGGCCACTCAACCGTCGTCTTTCTCATCGCGGTCGCGCTAGGGCTGGCGGTCAAATCCATCGTGCAGGGAGTGGTTGGCGCAAACGGAGAGCTGAGGGACATCGGCGGCGCGGTTGGAACGCTGGTGTCCGGCACCTTCCTGGTCGTGATCGGGATCGTCAACCTCGCCGTGCTGCTGGACATCGTTCGCGTCTACCGCAGGATGCGGCGTGGCGAATACGACCGTGAATCCCTGGAGATGGAGTTGGTCGCCGGAGGGCTGATGACGCGGATCTTCGGCCGACTCTTCCGAGTCATCGAGCAGAGCTGGCAGATGTATCCGATCGGCTTCCTCTTCGGCCTTGGCTTCGACACGGCCTCCGAGGTGGCGCTGCTCGCAATCTCGGCCGGGGCTGCGGCGCAGGGTTTGCCGTTCACGGCAGTGATTTCCCTACCTCTGATTTTCGCCGCGGGCATGTCGTTGATGGATACGACAGATGGCGCCTTCATGTCGAAGGCGTACTCGTGGGCTTTCGCGAGCCCGATCCGGAAGGTCTTCTACAACCTGACAGTCACCTCGCTATCCGTATTCGTCGCACTGTTCGTCGGCGTGGTCGAGCTCCTGCAGATCCTGATCGACGTGCTGAAGCTGCGCGGCGGGATTTTCGACGCGATCGCGAACTTCGACCTGTTCGGGAGTGCGGGCTTTGTGATTGTGGCGGCGTTTGTCCTGGCCTGGGGCGCGGCGTTCGTGATCTACAAGGTGCGCCGTATCGACGAGCGCTGGGGCGCCGCTGTGGATAAGGTCGCCTAGATCCGATAAACGCGGGTCGCCGTCCCTCCGAAAATATCGTCGTCATCGCCGACGATCTGGCGCATCGTCGCAAGGACCTCAGCGTAATTGGCTGCGAGAAGGCAGACCGGCCAGTCGGAGCCGAACATGCAGCGCCCAGCACCGAACCAGCCGAGGACGCGCTCCACGTACGGCCGAAGCTGTTCGCCAGTCCATGATTTCCAGTCCGCCTCGGTGACGAGCCCTGATAGCTTGCAGGCGACGTTGGGCTCGTCTGCAAGGGGCGCCAGCGCCTGTTCCCACTCGTTGTCCCACGCGCCATCCACGATGCGCGGCTTGGCGGCGTGGTCGATGACGAAACGCATCTCGGGATGCTCGCGCACGGTCAGCAGGGCGGCAGGAAGCTCGCGCGTACGTACCAACAGGTCGTAGACGAGTCCGGCGGCACCCACCGCAGCGATCCCACGCTGCGCGTCCTCGCGTAGAAGCCAGGCCGCGTCAGGTTCGTCGTGCACCTGGTGCCTGATCCCAACCAGGCGATCTCCACCGCTCCCGCCTCGCAAGCTGGCGATCGTGTCCGCGACTGCCGGGTCAGTCAGGTCGACCCAACCCACGACTCCCGCGATGAAGTCGGTTCGCGAGGCGGTGTGGAGAAACTCGCGAGTCTCCTCGAGGCTGGACACCGTCTGGACGAGCACTGTCCGATCGACCTTGTTCTGGACCAGCTGAGGGCGAAGGTCATCCGGCGCAAACGGTCGCCGGATGGCGGAGAGCTCGTCGCCCATCCATGGGTAGTCGCGGCGCCCTGGGTCCCAAAAGTGGTGGTGGGCATCGACGATCATGCGTCGAGCTCGTCCCACAGCGCGGAAGGAATCGGCGCCTGAAACATGTGGACGTTCTCTTCGACCTCGCCAACTGAGCGGCACCCGGTGAGCACTGACGCGACCGCCGGGTGGCGGAGTGGGAACTGGATCGCGGCAGCCTTCAGGTCAACTCCGTGACGCTCGCAGATTGCTTGCATGCGGACCGCGCGTCGCACCAGTGCAGTGGGCGCCGCCTCGTAGTTGAAGGTAGCCCCGGGCCTGGGGTTGGCCAGGATGCCGCTGTTGAACACACCACCTGCGACGATCGAGATCCCGCGCTCGGCACACAGAGGGAGCAACTCCTTTGCTCCCGCGCGGTCGAGCAGCGTGTACCGTCCCGCGAGCAGGAAGCAGTCGAAATCGGCCTCTCGCGCAAAGCGAGCGAGCATCTCGGCCTGGTTCATGCCGGCCCCGACGGCCTTGATCGTGCCTTCCGTGCGAAGGCGGTCGAGGGCGCGGTAGGCGCCGGTCAACGCCTGGTCGAAGTGGTCATCCGGGTCGTGGATGTGAAGCACGTCGACGCGATCCAGGCCGAGACGCTCCAGGCTTTCCTCGACCGAGCGCATCACTCCGTCGTAGCTGAAGTCGTAGACGGGATTGACGGGTGGTACGCCCTTGTAAGCCTGGCCGGGCTCGGGGGGAGCCCCGGCGCGAAGCAGCCTGCCGACCTTCGTCGCGAGGACGAACTGGTCGCGAGGCTTCGTCCGGAGCACCGCGCCAAGCCGTTGCTCAGCCAGACCGTGGCCGTACAGAGGAGCGGTGTCGAAGAAGCGGATCCCAGCCTGCCACGCGGTCTCGACCACCCGATGCGCCTCGTCGTCGGCGACCTCTTCGAAGAGCCCGCCAAGAGGCGCGCTGCCGAGGCCGAGTCGCGTCACCTGCAACGACGTTTTGCCGAGTGGGACGCGTTCTTGCGGTTTCAGGCGAGTTCGAAAATCATCGGCAGCCGATCGCTGCTCTGGCCGCTGAAGTCGTGCGCTTTCGCCATCATCGGAGCCATCTCCGCCTGCCAGCGAACGTTCACCGCATCTGTCGCCAGGTCGGCGATCGCGCGCTCGTAGTCGTCGCACTCGATGTAGTGGAACAGGTCCAGGCCGTCGCGAAAGATCACGTACTTGGTGATGCCCACGCGACGGATGGCCAGCAAAACGTCAGGCCAGACCGCGCGGTGATATTCCTCGTAGCGCTCTTCGGCGCCAGGCTTGAGTCGGGTGTGGAGTCCCACCGGCATCAGGCGGAGTTGCCCGCCGTGAGCTGGCCGCGAAGCCAGCGCTCGCCACTAGCTATGTGCGCGGTCGCGGCGGCTCGGGCAAGTTCGGGATCGCCGGCGACGATTGCTTCGTAGATCCGCCGGTGCTCTTCGCGAGTCTCGTCGAGGGCGTCGTCCGCCGTGCGGCCGTGCCACAACCGGATGCGCATCGTCCTGGTCGAGAGGCTCGCAAGGAAGGACGTCAGAACCGTGTTGCCCGTGGCCTTGGCGATCACGGCGTGGAAAGCGACATCCGCCTCGACCAGCTCCTCGACGCTTTGCGCCGCCCGCATTCGCTCCAGGCTCTGTCCCAGGGCCAGCTTCTCTTGGGCGTCGATCCGGCCCGCGGCCAGCGAGGCTGCTGCCGCCTCGAGGATTCGGCGCACCTCGTAGAGCTCGATCTCCGTCTCGCCAAGCAAGAGGTGGCTGATAAAACCGGTGCTCTCGAGCAGGACATCCGGCTCGAGGCTGCTGACGTATGTCCCGTCGCCCTGCCGAACCTCAAGGACACGCAGCTGGGAAAGCGCCCTGACCGCCTCGCGGAGGGAGTTGCGCGAGATCCCGAGCTCAGCGGCCAGCTGGCTCTCCTTGGGAAGCCGGTCTCCGGCGCCCCAGGCCCCTGAGACTATGTGCTCGCGGATCTTATCGATCGCATGGTCGGTGACGCTGGGTGCCCGCTGTGCCCTGCGTGCCCGACGAGGCGAGCCGTTGGGGCCAAGAGATCGGACGTTCATGGCGCTGTGACCTCCTCACAGGCACGATTTGAACCCGACAGGTTGACAAACATCGGAGCTTCAGCATATAGCTAAGGCCACAAATGGGCGACCGACTCAAGGACAAGGTCTGCCTGATCACCGGTGCGGGCTCCGGGATCGGCCAGGCCAGCGCCCGCCGTTTCGCGCAGGAGGGCGCCCGCGTGGTCGCCGCCGACATCGACCTCGATGCAGCCGTCAAGACCGTGGAGGAGATCGCTGACCGCAGCCCGGATTCGGTTGCCGAGCAGGTCGACGTGGCCGACGAGACACAGACCGTTGCGCTCGCCGAGCGCGTTGTCCGGCGGTTCGGCCGGATCGACGTTCTCTTCAACAACGCAGGTATCGCCGGCGTCGGCGACATTATGGAGACGGAGCCCGAGCTGTTCGACCGGGTCATGAGGGTGAACGTGCGCGGCGTGTACCTGATGAGTCGAGCGGTGGTCCCGCACATGATCACACTGCGCTCGGGGTCGATCATCAACATGTCCTCCTGCATCGCCGAGATCGGTCTTGCGCGCCGCGTGTCCTATGCGGCGTCGAAAGGCGCCGTCTTCGCGATGACCAAGTCGATGCAGGTCGACGTCGCCCAGCACGGCATTCGAGTCAATGCGCTGCTGCCGGGCACCATCCTGACCCCGTTCGTCGAGCGCTACCTGAAAGAGTCGTACTCGGACCCCGAGGAGGGGATGGCTTCGATCCGCAGGAGACAGCTGAGCAACGATCTGGGCCGGCCGGAGGACGTCGCCCAGGCAGCCCTCTTCCTGGCTTCTGACGAATCGAAGTTCATGATGGCCGCTGGGCTGATCATCGATGGAGGGATCACCGGCGCGAGATAGTGCAGCCGCGGCCTTGACAACGTGAGGCTCACTCGTCGCGATCGGATCTTCTTGCTCGCCCCCCTGGCGATTCTCTTGTCGGCCGGTCTGGTCGGTCCCGCGCTAATCGGATTGTTTGCGACGTTGACCACCTACTCGCCTTTCGCAACGAAAGTTGAGTTTGCAGGCGGGAGGAACTACCTGGTCGTGTTTCAGGATCCGCAGTTTGTCGCATCGATCCGGAATGTGGCTGTCTTCACGCTCACCGCCGTCCCGCTGGAGCTTGTGATCGGGTTCGGTATCGCGTACCTGCTGCGCGGTCCGATCGCGGGACGCGCGGTCTGGCGGGTGCTCCTGTTGTTGCCATGGCTCGTCAGCCCGATCGCGAGCGGTGTCATGTGGCACTTCTTGTTCGGCAGCGCCACCGGGATTCTCGATTTCGCCGCCGCCTGGTTCGGCCGGTCAGATGTGCCGCCCCCGATCGGAGATCTGCGCCTCGCGCTACCCGCGACGATCGCCGTGGAGGTGTGGCGCATCGCCCCCTTTGTGACTTTTCTGCTCCTGCCGAGCCTGTCAGGCATTCCTTCTGAGCGCTGGGAGGAAGCGAGTCTTGCCGGCGCTTCCACGCTGCAACGGATCAGATACATCGCCATCCCGGCCGTGCGCCCCGTCCTCCTCACGATCGCGATGCTGTTGACCGGCCTGTCGCTTGGCACTTTTGACTCCGTTCTGATCCTGACCGGAGGAGGTCCAGGCACCGCCACGCTCACGCCCGCCCTATACAGCTACGACCGTGCATTCCAGGTCAACGATTGGCCTGTCGGTGCCGCGGCCGGATGGGTGATCGCGGCTGGCGTTTTCGTGGTGGGGGCCGTCTACATCCAGCTCGCCAGGCGATCGACTGAATGACCACGCTCCGCACGGACCGCCGCCGCTCCGCAGTCCTCTTCCTGGCTGGGGCCGGGTTCCTTCTCCCGCTGGTGTGGACCGCGCTTGCCTCGGTCGGTGTGCTTCCCGACAACTCCACCCATCCGCCATCGTGGAGCGGGCCGCTCACGTTTGAGCATTTCTCCGACGTGGGAGTCGCCGAGCCCGGGTTCTGGGAGGAGCTCGTGACGAGCACTGTGTCCGCCGCGTGCGCCACAGCCCTCGCGATCGCTGTCGCGTTTCTCGCCGCATACTGCCTTGCTCGGACACCGTTTTCCGGCCGTCGAGTGGTCACGCAGACCTTCCTCGTACTGGCAAGCCTGCCGGCGATCGCGTACGTGATTCCTTTGAATGATTTCATGCGTCGCGTCCACCTCGCGGACACTCTGTTCGGGGTTGTTCTGGCTGAGGCGGCGCTCACCGCGCCCCTGGCGGTCTACGTCCTCCACGGTTCATTTGCCCAGCTATCGACGGAATGGGAAGAGGCAGCGCTGCTTGACGGGGCGGGACTGCTGCGCGTCGTCGGCCAGGTGGTGCTGCCCCTTGTCGCTCCAACTGTCGCCGCCACCGCGATCGTCCTGTTTGTGATCGACTGGAACCTTCTCCTCATTCCTCTGGTGCTCACATCCGGCGACGTCAAAACCGTGCCCGTGGCGATGAGTGACTTCTTCACGTTCGAGCGTGAGCTTGACTGGCCCACCGCCGCAGCCGCGCTGGTCGCCTCGCTCCTTCCGGTCGCCTTGCTGGTGGCGGCGTTCCAGCGGATCTTGAGGCGCTTCATGCTGCCCGGTCTTCAGAAGACATCGGATGACTAGGGGTACGTGGACGGTGGTTTGCGCTGCGCCGAGCTTGACAAACTGGCTGGAACCGGCTAAACATCCCATATTCAGCGGTCCCGGCCGCTCCGCCGGAACCGACGTCACTTCCAGATTCATAGGGGAAAAGATGGACATGAGCCGACACCTGGCGAGAGCCCTGGTCCTGTTGGTGGGGGTGGGATTGATGGCCGCCTGCGCGAACGGCTCGAACTCGACGAACTCGAGCCAGAAGTTCAGCGGCGTTACCGTGCGAGTGCTCACGTTCACCGGCCCACAGATCGCGGAGCCGCTGCAGCGCAGGGCCCCCGACTTCGAGAAGGCAACCGGGGCCAAGGTGCAGATCATCATCGTGCCGTTCTCCGACCTCTACCAAAAGCTTCTCACCGACTTCGCCACCAAGACCAACTCTTATGACGCGACGGTCTTCGACCCCCAGTGGATGGGCGACTACGTCCCGCCGGGCTACCTGGAAGACCTGACCGACCGGGTGAAGAACGACTCGTCGCTCGACTGGAACGACATCGCGCCGTTCTTCCGAGACTTCAGCGCGACGTTCAAGGGCAAGGTGTATACGATCCCCCTCGACGGGGACTTCCAGATGGTCTACTACCGGAAGGACTTGCTCCAGAAGGATGGCCTCAAGCCACCCGAGACGTGGCAGGACTACATCGACATCGCCAAGCACTTCCAGGGCAAGGACCTGAACGGCGACGGCAAAGCCGACTACGGCTCGTGCCTGGCGATGAAGCGAAGCGCGCAGTCCTACTGGGCCTGGCTCTCGGTCGCGGCCGCGTACCTGCAGAGCCAGGGGACCAAGCAGGGCGCATTCTTCGACACGTCCACCATGCAGCCGCTCACGAACAACCCGGCTGCCGCGGCGGCGCTGGACGTCTACAAGCAGCTATCCAAGATCGGCCCGCCAACCCAGCTCAACGATGATGTCGGCAACTCCCGCGGACTGTTCATCACCGGTCGCTGCGCGCTATCGCTCGACTGGGGCGACATTGGCACCCTCGCGATCGACAAGACCCAGTCGAAGGTGGAGGACAAGGTGGGCGCGGTCATCCTGCCGGGATCCAAGCAGGTCCTGGATCGCGCGACGGGCCAGCTGGCCGATTGCAGCGCGACCCTGTGCCCGAACGCGGTCAACGGCGTCAACCACGCACCCTTCGCGGCCTTCGGCGGCTGGTCGGGCGCGATCAACAAGGCTTCGTCTGCCAAGGTCAAGGATGCCGCGTTTGCCTTCCTCTCCTACATGTCTGCGCCCAAGCAGTCCGGAGAGGACGTGACCATCGGGAGGACCGGATTCAACCCATACCGCACCTCACAGTTCACCAGCCTCGACAACTGGACCAAGGCCGGGATGAGCACGCAGGCCGCCAACGATTACCTCGGCGCAATCAAGTCGAGCCTGCAGAGCCCGAACATGGTCCTCGACCTACGCATCCCGCAAAGCGCGTACTACGAGCAGACAGCGCTCGACACTGCGCTCGCTCAGTTCCTCGCGGGTGAGCTCAATACTCAGCAGACGATGGCTCAGATCACAAGCCAGTGGAACAAGAAGACAGACGAGGTCGGCCGCACGACCCAGCTGGACGCATACAAATCTAGCCTGAGCGTCACCAAGTAAGGAAGCAGGGCGGCGAGCCACACGCTCGCCGCCCACCTCCACTGTCCCTGTGCCAGGAAGAAATGAAGGTGGTCGCGTCTCCATGAGCAGCCAGGCGTCGGCGCGTGTGCAGAGAGCCGCCTCGTCTCGATGGCGTCCGCTCGCGACACGGCTTGACCGCTGGGCCGGGTCGGTGTTCATCCTCCCGGCCGTGGTGGTCATCCTCGGCTTCTCGATCTTTCCGTTGCTGGCTTCGCTCTACGTATCGCTTTCCCGACTTGGCTTTTCGGAGGGCGGGGTCGAGCTCAAGTTCGTCGGCTTCGACAACTACGCCAAGCTCCTCATCGGGATCGACCAGACGCACTTTCTCGGCGTGGTGGGCCCAATCAGTCCGCTGAGCGCGGTCGTGCTGGTCGCGGCCTACGGGCTGTTCGCATATCTGCTGTTCAGGTACATCACGGGACCCAACCGCACCGTTGGCGGTCTGGTCGGTCGCGTCGTGGCAGCCATCATTGCGGCCGGGCTGCTGTGGCTGGTCGCGAACACGATCCTCACGAGCGGTCGGCCTGGGACCGTGGTCGTCACCATCGTCTACGTCGGAGTCGACGTCGCGGTGCAGTACATGCTCGGGCTCGGCCTGGCGCTGTTGGTCGTGCAGCACCTTCCTGGCAGGCGCTTCTTCCGTGTCGTGTTCCTGCTGCCGATGATGATCACGCCCGTCGGCGTCGCCTACCTGTTCCAGATGCTTACCGACACCAGCAAAGGCCCGCTCTACCCCTTGTGGGACCACTTCGGGCTGACGGATGTCTCCTGGGTCACGAATCCATGGGGCGCGCGCGCCGCGGTGATGATCGGCGACATCTGGCAGTGGACGCCGTTCATTTTCATCATCCTGCTCGCAGCGATCGAAACCCTCCCCCATGAGCTGGTCGAGGCAGCTGTCGTAGACGGTGCAAGCCGGTGGAACGTCTTCTGGAGGATCACGTTTCCGCAGATCCTGCCGGCGACGACGACCGTCGTCCTGATCCGGCTCATCGAAGGCTTCAAGATCGTCGACCTGCCCAACGTCCTCACGAACGGCGGCCCAGGGACGGCGACCGAGTCTCTCACCCTCCACGCCTACACCATCTGGCGCTCGCTCGACATCGGAGGCTCGGCGGCGGTCGCCTACATGCTCTTGCTGCTCGTGACCTTTGTTGGCGTCACCTACGTCAACCTTTTCCGCCGCCGCGTGTCGGCGTTGGCCTAGAAATGGCCTTCGCCGGCCGGCGCTCGCAGTCGGTGTCGATCAACACGCTCTCGTTTGCGCAGATGGTCGTCTCCTACGTCCTGCTGTTCGGCTGGGCGTTCGTCGTGTTGTTCCCACTGTACTGGCTCGCCGTCACCTCGCTCAAGACGCCGCTCGACGTCAACAGCGGACCCTTCTACATTCCCTTCCGCGACTTCCAGCCGGTTCTCGACAACTGGCACTACATATTCGTCGACCTTGGCGAGGACACGTTCCGGCCCTACCTGAACACCGTTGTCGTCGGTCTGACGAGCACCGCCATCACGGTTGTGCTTGGATCGATGGCGGCGTACGGCCTCGTCCGCATGCGCTACCAGGTGAGCTTCGGCGCGATCGCCTCATTTGCAGCCGGCGTCGCGCTTGCGGTGGTCTTGATGATCGTCCACGTCGTATGGCTGCTCGCCGCCCTGGGTGGCTTCGCCTTTTTCGTGCTGCTCCTTCAGACGGTTGCCCAGCGATCGAAACGAGGCGTAAGCAATGACGACATAGCGTTCTGGATGATCTCCCAGCGGATGTTGCCGCCGGTCGCGGTCGTGATCCCGATCTACATCTTTTTCCAGCAGCTTCAACTGCTCGACACGTGGCCGGCGCTGATCATCACCTACGTCGCGTCCCACCTACCGATCGTCGTCTGGCTCATGCGGGACTACCTGCGAAGCGTCCCGCTCGAGCTCGAGGAGAGCGCCGCCATCGATGGGGCGTCCCCCTACCGCATCTTCCGGTCGATCGTCCTGCCGCTGGCGGTCCCAGGCCTGGTGGCGACGTTCCTGTTCGTGCTCGTTTTTGCTTGGAACGAATACTTGATCGCGCTGTTCCTGACCAGCGCGAACGCCCAGACGCTCCCACTTACGGTCGCTGCCCAGAACGCCACGCGTGGGCCGCAGTGGTGGTACATGTCGGTGCTCATCCTCATCATGATCACGCCCGTCATCGCGATGGCGATCGCGCTCGAGCGATTCATCGCCCGTGGTCTCCTGGTCGGCGCCGTGAAGGGCTGAGCGATGCACCGAATCCTCAGCGCCACGACATACGACGTCCGGTTTCCGACGTCGCGAAGCCTGGCGGGCTCCGACGCGATGCACACGACACCTGACTACTCGGCGGCGTACGTAGTCCTGAAGACCGATGCTGGGGATCACCTCGAAGGCCACGGCCTGACCTTCACGCTGGGCAGAGGCACCGAGGTCTGCGTAGCCGCGATCAACGCCCTCGCGCCGATCGTCGTCGGACGGACCCTCGAGTCGATCACGTCCGATATGCGCGGATTCTGGCGCGCCATCACAGGCGAGCAGCAGTTGCGATGGATCGGTCCCGAGAAAGGCGCGATCCACCTCGCGTCGGCGGCGCTCATCAATGCGGTGTGGGACCTGTACGCGAAGGTGGAGGGCAAGCCCTTGTGGAAGCTGCTGGCGGACATGACCCCACAGCAGTTGGTCTCGTGCATCGACTTCCGCTACATCAGCGACGCCCTGACACCCGAGGAGGCCCTGGCCATCCTGGAACGGATGGCGCCGACCCGAGCCGTGCGCGAAGCGGAGATGCTGCGCGCCGGCTATCCCGCCTACACGACGTCGGCGGGATGGCTTGGCTACTCGGACGAAAAGCTTCGTACTTTGTGCCGCGAAGCGGTGGCCGCCGGCTGGTCACACGTGAAGATGAAGGTGGGGCAGAGGATCGACGACGACGTGAGGCGCGCACGCATCGTTCGCGAGGAGATTGGGCCTCAGCGCCATTTGATGATGGACGCCAACCAGGTCTGGGAAGTCGGTGACGCGATCGCCAACGTGCGACGGTTGGCGGAGTTCGAGCCGTACTGGATCGAGGAGCCGACGAGCCCCGATGATGTCCTCGGCCACGCCACCATCGCAAGGGCCATCGCGCCGATCAAGGTCGCCACCGGCGAACACTGCCAGAACCGGGTGATCTTCAAGCAGCTGTTCCAGGCCGAGGCGATCGGCTTCTGCCAGCTGGACGCCTGTCGCCTTGGCGGATTGAACGAGGTGCTTGCGGTGCTGCTCCTAGCGGCCAAGTTCGGGGTGCCGGTCTGCCCGCATGCGGGTGGCGTCGGCCTGTGCGAGTACGTGCAGCACGTCTCACTTTTTGACTACATCGCCGTAAGCGGATCGCTCGAGAACCGTGTCCTCGAATACGTCGAGCACCTCCACGAGCACTTCCTCGACCCGGTGGTGATCCGCGACGGCTGCTACGTGCCGCCACAGTTGCCCGGATGGAGCGTGACCATGAGACCCGAGTCGATTCAAGAGTTCGAATTCCCATCAGGGCCCGCCTGGGCGACTCTTGATCGATGAGATCGTGCCCGCCACCGGGCTGCACCTGGCTCGGGTCGCCGGCGCGATCCATCTGAGACGGCAAGGGACCTGGAGCCTTCTCCCGGACGACGCCTCGTTTGACTCGCTGCTGAGGCTGTCTCTGAACGAGCTTCGAGGCGTGCTCGACAAAGAGCGCCCGGCTGCCTTCGTCCGCGAGGGCGCCGTCGTCGGAGCCCCCATCGACAGTCAGGAGGTGTGGGCCGCGGGAGTCACCTACCAGCGGAGCCTCGAAGCGCGCGCGGATGAGGCGATCAGCTCGGACCCCTATGACCGCGTCTATTCCGCGGCGCGACCGGAGCTCTTCTTCAAAGCCACTCACGGTCGGGTCAGGGGCCCTGGCGAAACGCTGTTCATCCGATCCGACTCCACCTGGGACGTCCCCGAGCCGGAGCTGGCAGTGGTCTGCAACAGCCGCCTGGAGGTGGTGGGCTACACCATCGGCAATGACGTCAGCTCGCGCAGTATCGAAGGCGAGAATCCGCTATACCTTCCCCAGGCCAAGGTTTTCGATGGATGTTGCGGGCTTGGGCCTGCGGTCGCTCTGGCCTGGGAGTTCTCGCCGGCGGATCGGTCGATCGAGCTCGAGATTCGTCGGAGGGGATCAGTCATCTACCGGTCGGCGACCTCAACCTCTGCGATCCGGCGAGCAATCCCCGAGCTGCTTGACTACCTGGGTCGCGACCAGCGATTCGAGGCGGGATGCGTGCTCCTCACAGGCACGGGCATAGTTCCCCCGTCCGATTTCACACTCGAGGATGGGGACGTCGTCGCTATTCGGATCGATGGCTTAGGCCTGCTCGAGAACCCGATCCACAGGCACGCACGCACGAACCAATAGGTCTCGGTCTTCCGCAGCTAAGTGTTGTCGTGCGTCTTTTCGCCGCCAGTCGGGCCCGCTAGCTTCCATCCACTCTGCCACGGCCAGTTGTGCTTGATCTGGAGAAGGATGTTCAACATCGCCATTCCCTCCAGCGCTCGAGCCATGGCGAGCGGGCCCGCGTCGACAGGCCGGAAGCAACCTCCCAGTTGGTACAAGACCATTCAACACCCTCCGGCGCGATCCTTATTCGGCGGCGAGCCTTCTGCCGGCCACCCGGACAAGGATCGATGAGGCGGCGATGCTCACGACGACGGCTCCGATCAGGCCCGCGCTGACCTCCTTGGTGACGAAGCCTGCACCGAGCGCGAGCGCCCCCAGCACGTAGCTGAACTCGCCCACCTGGCCCAGGCCGACCGACACCTGGAGTGGCCGGGCGCCGAGGTGGCTGAAGCGCGACAGCAGCCACACGACGACCACCTTGCCGAACAAGACCATCGCCAGGAAGGCAGCCAGCCACGGCAGCGCGTGGCTGACGTCGGTGGGATCGATCACGGTCCCGAGGGCGACGAAAAACATCACCGCGAACAAGTCGCGAAACGGCAAGAGGCGCTGACGGGCCTCGGCTGCGATGGGACTCTCGGTGATGGCGAGCCCGGCGACGAACGCAGCGAGGGCCAGAGGGATGCCGAAAAACCGCGAGCCAACTCCGGCGACAAGGAGGCCGCTGGCCACCGACACGAGAAGGAAAAGGTCGTGCTCCGTCTGCAGCCTCCGCAGCAGCCACGGCAAGACGATCGCGGCGATCGCGGCGAGCACCCCGAATGCGACCACGCCGGCGATCGCGGTGAGGCCGGAACGCCCTCCGACACCCAGCACCACGACGAGGATGAGCGCCGAGCTGACCCCGACCAGGTCCTGGATCAAGCTCCATCCGAGGAGGACTTCGTCGGTCCGTTTGTCGGTCGTCCTGCGCCGGCTGCGCGTGATGTTCACCACGACGACGCTTGATGACATGGCGATCGAGAGACCGATCATGGCGGCGCCTGCCGGCGCGACCCCGAGCGCCAGGCAAGCCGCGGCGCTCGCCAACCACGTGACCAGGACCTGCACCGGGGTGAGCAGAAGCAGGCGCCTGCCCTCGCGCGCCAGCCGCAGCGGATTGATCTCGATGCCGACCTCGAACAGAAGTAGGACGACCCCGATGTCGGCCAGCACGGAGAGCTGATCGCGGTTGGCGACATACCCCGGCGTGAATGGCGAGACGAGGACGCCGACCAGCAGGTAGCCGATGACGGCCGGCAGCCCGAGCGCGCGGGCTCCTCGCCCGGCGAGAGCCGCGAGGAAGAGGAGCAGGCCGAGGTCGAGGATGGCCGGTGCGGTGTGGTCCACTGCCGGGAGAATAAGGCGCAAGCGATGAGCGAATTGAACTGGCGACCGGCGCGGCGCCCCCAGCGCGCCCCGCTCGACGGCGAGTCCGTGCGCCTGGAGCCGCTGAGCCCGGAGCGCCACGGCGAGGATCTATTTGCTGCGACCAAGGGCGCCGACGCGACCTGGTTCTACCTGCCGTACGGTCCCTTTGCGGGCCAGCGGGAGTTCGTGGGATGGCTCGAGGAGCGCGTGGGGCTGGATGACCCGCTGGCGTTCACCATCATCGATCGCGAGGCGGGGGCCGCCCGCGGCATCGCGACGCTGATGAGCATCGAGCCGGAGCACGGATCGATCGAGATCGGGCATATCTGGCTGTCGCCTCCGCTGCAGAGGACCCGCCAGGCGACGGAGGCGATCTTTGTCCTGGCCCGCTACGCGTTCGACGATCTTGGCAATCGACGTTTGGAGTGGAAGTGCGACGCGGAAAACGAACCCTCGCGGCGGGCCGCAGAGCGGTTCGGTTTCACGTTCGAGGGGGTGTTTCGCCAGCATCGCGTCATCAAGGGGCGCAACCGGGACACGGCCTGGTACTCGATCACGAACGGGGAGTGGCCGGTTCGTCGTGCCGCGTTCGAGGCCTGGCTCGATCCAGCCAATTTCGACGCCTCGGGCCGGCAGTGCCGATCGCTGGCCGCAATACGTGCGGCAATCGAGAGCAGTCGATGAACGCCAATCGGTGATTCGCGCTTCAGCCGTCGCGGGCATGACTGGGGCGATCCTCTGGATGATCGCGCTGGCAGTCGAGTATCAATATGGCCTTCGACCGCCCGGCAACGGCAGCGGTTTGTACAAGGCCGATCAAGGGGCATTCTTTGTGGCTCAGGCAGCCTATCTGGTCATGCTGCTCGGCATTTACCGTTCGCGAGCTGGCGGTGATGGATGGTTCGGCCGCGCGGCCATTGGAATCTGGATCATCGCCGTCGCGGCGCTTGTGCTCGCCCAGATTCTGGGTGTCTTCGGCCTAAGCGCCATGTTCTTGCTGCCGGTGGTGGGCGTAGGCCAAATACTGGGTTCGCTGTTCACGTCGGTTGCCGTGTGGCGCGCCGCACGCTGGACGGGGTGGCGCAGGTTTGCTCCGACTCTCTGGACGGTCTACTTCTTGGTCACCATCGGCGCAGTAATCGCAGCGATTCCCATCGTCACGATCCCCGCGGCAGCTCCCAGTCCGCGTGCACCGAGTCCGCTTGTGGAAGCTCTCTGGCAAGGTGCCTGGTTCCTCGTTGGCCTCGCGCTCTACGTCGAGGCCGGCCGCAACCCCAAACTTCGCTGAGACTCGGAGATGCTCGGCTGAACCCCGCTATCTCTTCATGGACACAACGACAACGCTGCAGGGAATAGAGCCCCCGCCCCTCCGATACTCGATTGCAAGATGGCGGTCACGAAAGAGGCGATCGACGCGGCGCTTGAGCGCGGCCACACGATCGACATCACCACAGTCGGACGCCGGAGCGGGAAGCCCCGGACGGTCGAGATCGTCTTCCACAACATTGAGGGACGCATCTACATCAGCGGCACGCCCTACCCCGGGAAGCGCAAGTGGTTGCTCAACCTCGAGTCAGACCCGCATTTCACCTTTCATCTCAAGGGAAGGACGCGAGCGGACCTTCCTGCGACCGCCCGCGTGATCGATGCCGAGGCCGAGCGGCGTGAGATCTTGCCGCATATCGCCCGCGCGTGGAAGCGCGACGACCTGGACCGAATGGTCCGCTACAGCCCGCTGATCGAGGTCACATTCGACCGGGGATAGCAGTCAGCGTCCCTCGGCCGACCCCAGCCCGGCCTTCGTCCGGACTTCCTCCATTAATGGGGAAGAGTTTGAGGATGAGTTAGGAGTTAAAAAAGCGCCGCCTGATTTCTCAGGACGGCGCTTTCGCTGGGGAGGGGGTCTATTTAGCTACAGCCCGTGGTCGCTCCGCAGTTGAGGCACTTGTAGCAGGAGCCCGAGCGGACCGTGATCGAGCCGCAGTCGGGGCACGCCGGCGCGTCGGTGTTGACGAATGCGATCTTTTGGGTGGTCGTGCCGTTGATCCCCTTCGGGGACGCGATGACCTTGAACTCCGGCCCAGACGGCTGCGGGTCGGCGACCTGAGCCGGCGCTACCGGCTCCTCGCGGCGGATCACTCCCGCCTCGTCCTGCTCCTCGACCGGCAGGAAGTGGCTCGCCATCCAGCGGAAGATGTAGTCCACGATCGACTTCGCGATCGGGATCTCTCTGTTCTTCGTGAAGCCTGAAGGCTCGAAGCGCATGTGGCTGAACTTGTCGACCATGAACTTGAGCGGGACGCCGAACTGCAGGGCGTACGAGGTCTGGGTCGCGAAGGCGTCCATCAGGCCCGAGATGGTCGAGCCCTCCTTGGCCATCGTCACGAACAGCTCGCCGGGCATGCCGTCCTCATAGAGTCCGACCGTCAGGTAGCCCTCGTGACCTCCGATGTCGAACTTGTGGGTGACCGCCTTGCGCTCGTCCGGCAGCTTGCGGCGCATCGCGCGGTACTCCACGTCCGCGGGCACCGCCGCAACCACCTTCTTCTCTTTGTCCAGCGAGGTCGAAAGCGGCTGCGAGCGCTTGCATCCGTCGCGGTAGATCGCGATGCACTTTAGGCCGAGCTTCCAGGACTCCATGTAGGTCTGCTGGATGTCTTCCACCGTCGCCTCGGTCGGCAGGTTCACGGTCTTGGACATCGAGCCGGAGATGAACGGCTGCGCCGCGGCCATCATTCGCACGTGGCCCATCGGGGCGATCGAACGTGAGCCCTTGACCGGCTTGAACGCGCAGTCGAAGACCTTCAGGTGCTCGTCCTGCAGGTGCGGAGCGCCCTCGATCGTGTCGTTCTCGTCGATGTACTCGACGATCTCCTTGACCTTGACCTCGTCGTAGCCAAGCTTGCGCAGGGCAGCCGGGACCGTCGTGTTGACGATCTTCAGGAGACCGCCGCCAACGAGCTTCTTGTACTTGACCAGCGCGAGGTCAGGTTCGATGCCCGTGGTGTCGCAGTCCATCATCAAACCGATGGTGCCCGTCGGCGCCAGCACGGTGGCCTGAGCGTTGCGGTAGCCGTGGGCGCGTCCCAGCTTTACTGCGTCATCCCAGGTTGAGCCGGCGGCGCTCACGACGTCCGCGGCTTCCGGTGACGTGCTCAGCTGATGAGCCGCGGCGCGGTGCTTCTCCATGACCCGAAGCATCGGCTCGCGATTCTTCGCGTACTCGCTGAAGGGACCCTTCACCTGCGCCATCCGCGCGGACTGCGCGAAGGCCCGGCCGGTCATGATCGCGGTGATCGCCCCGGCGAAGCGACGCCCCTCGTCCGAGTCGTAAGCGAGACCCATCGACATCAGCAGTGCGCCGATGTTCGCGTAGCCGAGTCCCAGCGGCCGGAGCGCCTCGGAGTTCTTGGCGATCTGGGGAGTGGGGTAGGAGGCGTTGGAGACGAGGATCTCCTGGCCGGTGAAGGTGATGTCCACCGCGCGCTGGAAGCGCTCCACGTCAAAGGTTCCTTTCTCGTTCTGGAACTTCATCAAGTTCAGGGAAAGCAGGTTGCACGCGGTGTCGTCGAGGAACACGAACTCGGAGCAGGGGTTGGTGGCGTTGATGCGCCCGGTGTTCGACACGACGTTCCAGTCCTGGATCGTGGTATCGAACTGCAGGCCAGGGTCGCCGCAGATCCACGCCGCGTCGGCGATCTCGCGCCACACATCACGAGCCTTGTAGGTCTCGATCGTCCGGCCGTCGACGACTGCCTTGGTCTTCCATTCCTTGTCGTCGATCACGTCGCGCATGAACTCGTCTGTGACACGCACCGAGTGGTTGGCGTTCTGGAACTGGACCGAGTCGTAAGCGCCGCCGGGCACGTTGAAGCCCGCGTTGTAGCCCGCCTCGATCAGAGCCCAGGCCTTCTTCTCTTCCTCGGCCTTGCTGCGGATGAAGTCCATGACGTCGGGGTGGTCCGCGTTGAGGATGACCATCTTGGCCGCCCGCCTGGTCGTGCCGCCGGACTTGATCGATCCGGCGAAGGAGTCGTAGCCCTTCATGAACGAGACGGGGCCGGAGGCGGTGCCGCCGCCCGACAGCTGCTCCTTGGACGAGCGGAGCACCGATAGGTTGGTGCCCGTGCCGCTGCCGAACTTGAAGAGCATGCCTTCCGTCTTGACCAGCTCGAGGATCGACTCCATCGAGTCGTTGACCGCGTTGATGAAGCACGCCGAGGCCTGCTGCTGCCGGCCCGGGACGCCGATGTTGAACCAGACCGGGCTGTTGAACGAGGCCTGCTGCGTGACGAGCAAGAAGCGGAGCTCCTCGCTCCAGTTCTGCGCGTCCTCTTCGGTCGCGAAGTAGCCGCCCTCACGACCCCACCGGGCCAGGGTGTCGACCACGCGATCGATGATCTGGCGCACGCTCGTCTCGCGCTCCGGACTGTCAGGGCTGCCGCGGAAGTACTTCTGCGCGACGACGTTGATCGCCAGCTGAGACCAGGAGCGAGGGACCTCGACGTCCTTCTGCTCGAAGATGACCTGGCCCTTCTCGCCGGTGATCGCCGCCGTGCGGCGCTCCCACTCCACGAGGTCGTAGGCATGGCTGCCGGGAGGCGTGAAGAAACGACCGAAGCGCAGCCCCTTGGCTTTGCCGTGCCCATTGCCGTTGTGATGCTTGGTGGTACGGGCCCCGGATAGGTCGGCGAGATTCTTGGCCATCTGAGTCGAACGCCTCCTTAAATCATCCCCGGAGTGGGTGTATTTGAACCGCTTTGCTGGGACGTCTGATGGGTCGTTGAACTTATTCGTTTGGGGATGCAAGAGGCCCCAGAGCATGCCCGCCACTTATGCCCCAGGGCCTCGATGTAACTCTCGCGACTATACGACCGGCTTTTGGGCTTGTCAAGCCTCAAACACAAGATATCTGGCCTCAACATGCCTTTACCCCCCACATGTGGGTGGAATACCTGTGGATATCCCTGGTGAAGAGTTGGGCACAGGGTGGGTATGGACTGGGGGAAAACGCCCAAATCGGGGCCCTATTGGCCCGAGTCGACCAGGGCCAGGCGGAGCGTCTCTGTGGAAAGCTGGCCTTCCGCACCGGGGGAATCTGTGGAAACGGTTTCCCCGGACGATTCGGTGATTTGCACAGCCTGCGCGGAGGCTCGAATCTTCGCCGTGGCCTGCTTGCCCTCGGTGTAGGCGTTCTGAAGCACTGTCAGGGAGCGCTGCACCTTGTTCTCCAGGATTCCCTCGAGGACTGCCACCTGTCGCTCGATGTCGATGAGGCCGGACTGCAGCTTTTCCATGTCGACGCTGCGGGAGAACTGCAGGTGAAGCTGGTAGAGGGTGAGCAGGTAGGGCAGGGCCATCGCGTAGCCGACGACCATCACGTGCCGGCTGTGAGCGTTCACGATGGCGCCTCGGCAGACGTCGTAAGCGGCATCCGGAATGACCGCCAGAGCAAACGGAGCCGTCGTCGCCGGATCGATGTACTGGCTCACCTCGCGCACCCTGCGCTCGACCTCGCGTTCGACCTGGCCCATCAGCTGGGCGCGGCGATTGGCGTCCAGCCCCGGTGCGGCCAGTTGCTCGAGCGCGACGCTGGAGACCCACTTGGAGTCCATCGGGAGGAGCTTGCCGCCGGGAAGGCGGAGCGCCAGCTCGACGACCTTGCCGCCGACCCAGACATTGCGCTGGAGCATCTCGGGGGGCAGATGGCGCAGGGCTTCCTCGAGGATGTGCTCGCCGGCGGCGCCGCGGCTCGAGCTGCCCGCGATGACGCTTTCCAGGCGCTTCAGGCTCGCCCGGGCTTCCTCCTCGACCGGCTGCCGGGCCGAGATCGCGGAGCGCAAGCCTTCGACCACGGATTGCGTCTGGGTCAGCCGCTCGCGAAGCTCCGCGGCCTGAGATTCCTGGGTCAGGCCGCCCGTTTGGAGTCGCGCCTTGAGCTCGGCAACGTCCCTGGCGTGGCCCTCGGAGCTCCGGGACAGATTCCACACCAACAAGCCGACGACCCCGATTCCGACCATGAGGCATACCAGAAGCAGCGCGAACAACAGTTCGAGCACCGACATGTTGCGAATTGTAGCCCCGAATCAGGGTATAAACAACCCCGTTAACATGACCCCGATGGCCGAAGTACACCCGTTGCCGGAAGCGGAGCAGGCGCCCGACCGCATCCCTCTCGAAGAGGTCTACATGCGCATGGCCGAGGAGCTGGCCAAGCGCTCGACGTGTGCCCGGCTGCAGGTGGGGACGGTGATCACGACGCCCGACCTGACCCAGGTCCTGGGCATCGGCTACAACGGCAATGCCCGAGGCCTGCCCAACCGCTGCGACTCGACCACCCCGGGTTCCTGCGGCTGCCTTCACAGCGAGCAGAACGCCCTGATCAAGGCCGGCGCGCAGCTGCCCGGCAAGGTCATGTTCGTCAGCGCCTCGCCCTGCGTGATGTGCGCCAAGATGGCGATCAACGCCAACGTCGGCCGGGTCTACTACCGGGAGGCGTACCGCGACCCGGCCGGGCTCGACACCCTGAGGCAGGGTGGGGTGGAGGTGATCCACTACAACCGCTGGCGCGACCTCTGGCGCTAGCTCACGAGATCCACTCCGCGATCCTCATCACCTCAATGGCGACGTCGCGAAGCGTCCGGTCTTCGTTGACCACAACCCGCGCACCCGGGACCACCGAATCGGTGCTCCGCGCCATATCGTGAAACTCGGCGAGGTGCTCTTCCAGCTCGGTCCCCGAGTCCCGCCTTCGCAGCCTCTGCTCCAGGGTCGATCGGCTCGCGCGGAGGTTGATCACCGTCAAGTGCCAACCCAGCAGAGACATTTCAAGTGACCGGAGGCTGGCGCCCTCCACCAGCGCCCGCGCGAGCACAAGTCGCGTGATCCCTGCGCCGACGTAGTTCGAGGCGACGGAAACGAGGTTGCGGCTGATCATCTCGTCGACACGCACCGAGCCGCCCGCCAACCAGCCAAGCCAGTCGAGATCGATGGCGGCGACGCTCATTCCGAATTCGGGAGCAGCGGCCACGACTTCCTGGGCGACCGCGGTCTTACCGGCCCCGACGGCCCCGGCGAGGATCACCGCATGCCGGTTCGAGCTGGCTATCGCTCGATTGTCCAGCCCGAGTTGGTCCGCACCACGCGCGGCTCGACAATGGGAATCTCGCGCAGACGGCGGGCCCGGGCAAAGAGCTTGGCCGCGTCGGGTTCATCGGCGACGGATTCGAGGACGGCGCGCGTGGCATAGACGAGGGTCAGCTCCGCGCTCTCGAGCGCGCGACGAGGCGAGATCCACCGCCAGTCGGTGACCTCGCCCTCCTGCGGGTGGATCGTCTGCAGAGCCGGTAGCCGTGCCAGGTAGAACCGCGCGTCAAACCGCCGGCGCAGCTGGGCCGGCGTGACCCAGCGAGCGAACATCACGAGCTCGTCGAACGAAGGCTCGAGATGGAGCTCGCTCATCGCTCCGCCGAACGATGCCCCCCGTTCGATGGCTGACCGAAGGGATGCGCAGTCCGCGTCATTCGCAAGGTCGCGGTCCCTTCGTGCCAGGAGGATTCCGGTCTCCTCGAACAGCTCACGGATAGCGGCAGCGGCGATCTCGTCGCCCCACGCCCGGTCATCCTCATGCACGGTCCCGCCGGGAAAGACGTACGCGCCGGGCGCGAAGTCTGCGCCTCCGGGCCGGTGCACCAAGAGAAGCTCCCAAGGCTCGCCGTTGCGAACCAGGAGCACCGTCGCCGATGGCCGCGGCGTCACCGGCTCGCCTTCCAGGTTGAGATGTCCTGCGATCTCGGGCGGCAGTGCCATGTATCGACTGTAACTAGGATGCGCGAGTGGACTTGGGGATCGAGGGCAAGGTCGCGCTCGTCACCGCCTCCACGAAAGGCATCGGGCTGGCGATCGCCAAGGCCCTCGCACATGAGGGCGCTCGCGTCGCCGTGGTGGCTAGAACGGAAGCCGACGTCACGGCGGTCGCCGCATCGATCAAGGGCTTCGGCGTGCCGGCTGACGTAACCACCGAAGGAGGCTGCAAAACCGCGGTCGAGCAGACGCAGCAAAACCTTGGCCCGATCGAGATCCTCGTCAACAACTACGGCGCACGCGCGGGGACGTCGTGGAAGGACACCGGAACGCGAGAGCTCGAGGCCGCCTTCCACGGCAACGTGGTGGTGAGCGCTCGCATGTCTCAGCTGGTCCTGCCTGAGATGCAGGAACGGGGGTGGGGCCGCATCGTCGTCATCGCGTCGGTGTGGGGCCGCGAGGCGGGGGGAGCGCCGGCCTACAACGCGGCGAAGGCCGCCGAGATCAGCATGGTGAAGTCGATGGCGCGTGATGTCGCGTCGACTGGGGTCACGGTTAACGCGATCGCGCCGGGTTCGATCATGTGGGAAGGTGGAGGTTGGCACCGCCGCCGACAGGCCGACCCTGAAGGAATCACGGAGTTCGTCCGTCAGGAGATGCCGCTCGGGCGATTCGGAACCCCTGAGGAGGTCGCGAGCGTGGTGGCGTATGTCTGCTCGCGCCAGGCAAGCCTCGTCACCGGCGCATGTATTGCAGTCGATGGCGGACAGGGTCACTCGAACATCTGATCCGATGCGGGCCCTATCCCTATTGGTGCTTCTCATAGTCGCCGGAGCATGCAATCTCGAAGCGACGCCCAAACCGACCGAGCCAAAGAACCTCACCGGCGTCCTCGGTGCAGCCTCTTATGAGATCGACGTCCCCGCGGTGTGGAACGGCACTTTATTCCTGTACAGCCATGGTTACGTGGCTCCTGGCAGCGGCAACCCCGCCCTCTCCGCGCCCCCCGAAGGACGTGCCTGGTTGCTCGACCACCACTTTGCCGCTGCCGGCTCGGCCTATGCGTCGACCGGATGGGCCGTCGAGGAAGCGTTCAGGGACCAGATCGCGTTGCTGGACCTGTTCGATCAGAAAATCGGCAAGCCCAAGCGGGTGATTGCCTGGGGCCACTCCATGGGGGGACTCATCTCGGCGGGTCTCGGGCAGCTCCACCCGAGTCGATTCGCAGCTGAGATGCCGCTCTGCGGTGCGCTCGCGGGAGGTATCGCGAACTGGAACGCGGAGCTCGACGCCGCGTACGCGTTCAAGGAGCTGCTGGCGCCGCATTCGGCGCTCGAGCTTGTCCACATCAGCGACGCCCTGGCGAACCAAGAGCTCGCGCAGCAGATCCTGTCGGCGGCAAGAAAGACATTGCAGGGAAGAGCGAAGCTCGCGCTCGTCGCGGCGATCATCGACATACCCGGATGGTTCGATCCGCGCCAGCCGGAACCGGCAAGCACGGACTTCACAGCTCAGGCCGCGGCGCAGGCTTCGTGGGAATCGCTCGTCGACTTCAGCTTTGCGTTCCGTTTCCGGCAGGAAGTCGAGCAGCGAGCGGGCGGCAATCCGTCGTGGAACACGGGAGTGGACTACAGCAACCTTCTATCGGCGTCACCCGCCCGTACCGAGGTCGGAACGCTGTACGCGGAGGCGGGGCTAGACCTGCAGAAGGACCTGCGCGCGCTCAGCCGTGGCGCCAATATCAAGGCGGACGCGGGCGCGGCACAATATTTGGAGCGGAACATCAGCCTCGATGGCGACCTGGCCGTACCGACGCTGTCCATGCACACAACTGGCGATGGCCTCGCCACAGCGCCCAACGAGTCCGCGTTTGGTGACGTTGTCCGGCGCGCCGGCAAGGCCGACCTCCTGCGGACGGTCTTCGTCCACCGCGCCGGTCACTGTACGTTCACGTCGGCGGAGACGATCGCGGCGCTGCAAGTACTGCTGAAACGGCTCGACACAGGCGTCTGGGATGACGCAGCGCTGCAGCCGGCGGCCCTGAACGCCGCGTCGGCAGGGCAGGGCGACGCCGCCAACCAATTCTTTGGGTTCGCCTTCGCGCCGTCCTTTGTGACTTACAGTCCACCACCATTCCCTCGGCCGCACGCCAAGTGGGAAACTATCCAGGCCTAGAATCTCGACACCGTGGCGAGATTCAAGGGTGTCCTGACCTCGACTCCGCGGGGCGGTGGTGGAACGCTGGTCCCGGTGCCGAGGGAGATCGCCTCCAGGATGGGACTGAAGGGGATGCCCAAGGTTCAGGCGGTGATCGCCGGTCAGCGCTACCGCGGATCGCTGATGCCGATGGGCGACGGGACCTACTGCCTGGGCGTGCTGAAGTCAATTCAGGAGGCGGCTGGAGTCAAGCCGGGTGACACGATCACCGTCGAGCTCGAGCTGGACACCGCACCACGTGTCGTGGAGCTGCCGCCAGACCTGGCCAAGGCGATCGCGCATGACAAGAAAGCGTCCGCAGCCTGGGACAGGCTCTCCTTCACCAACCAGAAGGAGGTGGCGCGCAGCCTCGAAGAAGCGAAGAAGCCGGAGACTCGCGAGCGCCGGTTGGCGGCGGCCCTCGCAAAACTGCGGGGGTGATCGCAAGGCGCGGGTCGCCCGCGGCCCCTGTGGCTATTTCTTAGGGGCCGCCGATGGGTGTGGCGCCGATCTGGCCTGCGATCAAGAGCGATGTCGGATAGATCCCCAGGGCCAGCGAGGCCACCCCGCTCAGGACCACGGTCGCGGTGCTGCTGATCGACGCCGGAACCCGATCGACGCGCGACGAGGGCGACCACACAGGGATCAGCACCCGCACGTAGTAGAAGACCGAGACCACGCTCATGAGCACGGCGAGCACGACGAGCCACGTATAGCCGGCTCCAACGCCCGCTGTAAAAAGAAACAGCTTGCCGAAGAAACCGACCGAGGGAGGAAACCCCGCCAGCGAGAGCATGAAGATGGTCATCGCCACGGCAAGCACCGGGTTGCGCCGGCCCAGGCCTTCGAGGTCGGCGAACGAGTCCCGATCGCCGTCCGGGCTCGCGAGGAGCGTGATGACCGCGAACGCGCCGAAGTTCATGAACATGTATACGAAGAGGTAGTACAGGACCGCCGCGAGCCCGTTCTGACCGCCTGCGATCACGCCGATTAGGATGTAGCCGGCCTGCGCGACACCGGAGTAGGCGAGCAGGCGCTTAAGGCTTGTTTGCGTGATGGCCATCAGGTTGCCGACCACCATGCTCGTGGCGGCCACGAAGGCGAGGAGTGTCTGCCATTCCGGCGCGAGGTGGGGAAGGCCGCCGGCGAAGACGCGAACGATCATGGCGAAGGCGGCCGCCTTGGTCCCGACCGACATGAAAGCGGTGACTGGGATCGGCGCACCCTGGTACACGTCGGGCGTCCACATATGGAACGGCGCGGCCGAAACCTTGAAGGCGAAACCGACGCCCATCAGCAAGATGCCGAGCAGGATCAGGGGGTTGGACCCCGACGTCGAGCCGAGGCGCTGCGCGATGTCGGGGATGACCGTCGTCCCCGCTCCCCCGTAGACGAGTGCCATCCCATAGAGGACGAAGGCGCTGGCGAACCCGCCGACGAGCAGGTACTTGGCCGCCGCCTCCTGGGATCGGAAATCGGTTCTGGCGAAGCCGCACATGATGTACAGCGCGATCGACAGCAGCTCCAGGCCTAGGAACACCGTCACCAGGGAGGTCGCCGAGCCGAGAACCATCATCCCGATGACCGCGGCCATGATCAGGATGTGGAACTCCGACTCGAGCAGGCCACGCCGCCTCAGGTAGGAGTGAGCGAGCGCGACGGTGAGGATGCCGAGGCTGGCGAACAGGATCTCGAAGAAGAGCGCGAAGTTGTCGCCCGTCGCGAACTTGTGATACGCGTAGCTGCCGCCGCCGTTGATCCACCGATAGCCGGCGACCAGGAGGGACAGCGCGAATCCGGTGACCGCGAACATCGCGACCGCCCCGCCGCGGCGTGAGCGCGGGAGGACGAGGTCGACCACGACCGCGAAGAGAAAGAACCCGGTCAGGGCGACGATCGGCGCGATCTGGCCAAGGTCGGCCTGCGCCTGCGACCACGAGTATGTGAGATCTGTCCCGGGAGGCATCAGTGAGCCAGCCCGGCCTGACCGAGCGAGGTCATGAGGTTGGTGAGCAGCGCCGGGTCGAGTCCGATCACGAACATGAGCACGATCAGCGGCGCGAGCAGGGATACCTGCGCGATGTAGATATCGGACCTTGGCACCGGTCCCATCGGCGCTCCCTGCATCACTCCTTGGAACAGCCGCAGCATGTACAGCGGGGCCAGGACGAGCCCTATCGCGCCGAACACCGCGAGCGCCGGCGCCCGCTGCCAGGCACCGAGCAAGGTCATGAACTCGCCCACGAAGCTGTTGAGCCCGGGGAGCCCAAGCGCGGCGAATGTGACGACCCCGAATACGCCCGCCATCACGGGCATGCGGAGGGCCAGACCCGCCAGCGCCGAGCGGTCGCGGATTCCGGTCGTGTCCGCGATCCAGCCGACGATCAAGAAGAGCGCGGCGATGATGATTCCGTGGTTCACCATCTGCAGCACCGCCCCTTGCTGGCCCTGCACATTGAGGGCGAAGATCCCCAGCACGATGAAGCCCATGTGGCTCACGCTCGAGTAGGCGACCAGCAGCTTCATATCGCTCTGCACCAGCGCCATGAGCGCGCCCCAGATGATCGCCGCCACCGCGAGCACCGGGATGACCCAGCGCCAGTCCCACCAGTCCACCGGCTGGGGGAACAGAGGGATTGCGATGCGGAGGAAACCGTAGGCGCCGGCCTTGCCCATGACGCCCGCAAACGTGACCAGCATTGGCACCGGCGCCGCGTTGTAGGCGTCGGGCAGCCAGCTGTGGAAGGGGAAGAGCGGCGTCTTGATCGCGAAGGCAAGCGCGAAGACGAAGAACAGCGCGAACTGCAACGAGGGTGACGGGGCGAGCTTCGCGAGCTCGGCAAGGTCGAACGTCTGATGACCGGTCGCGATGTACTCGCCGATGATGCCGACGAGCATCAGGAGGGATCCGACGAGGGTATAGAGCACGAACTTCAGCGCCGCCCAGCCCGGGCGGGCACCCTCGCCGTACAGCCACAGCAGGAAATAGGCGGGGATCAGCATCGCCTCCCAGAACACGTAGAAGAGGACCAGGTCGGTGGCCATGAACACGCCCGCCAGGCCCCCCGACATGGCGAGCATCAGCCCGACAAAGCCGCCCGTGCGCGCTCGCACCGGAGTAGCCGCGATCGCAATCACGGTCAGGAAGGCGTTCAGGACGACGAGCCAGAGGCTGATGCCGTCGACGCCGAGGCGGTAGAAGATGCTGAACTGCGGGATCCATACCAGCTTCTCGGTGAACTGGAAGCCGCTGTGGTCGGGGGCGAAGTTGACGGCGACAAATCCCGCGATGAGCAGCACGACCAGGGCCACCAGCACGCCGAACCACTTCGCCAGTCGCGGGGGGAGAAAGGCGACCAGCCCTCCGCCGATCAGCGGCATGAGCCACAGCGCGGTGAGGGTCATGAGTTCGCCCTCAAGATCAGGATCACAGCCGCGACCACCGCGCCGCCCACGAACACGAGGACGTAGTTGCGGAAGTAGCCGCTCTGGGTGAGGCTCAGGCTGCTCGCCCCGGCGCGGGCGATGAGCCCCGTGTCTAGCACCGCGGCGTCGATCACAGGTTTCTCTATGTCGCGCTGCGCGAATGCCGCGACCCAATCGGTCGGGCGGACGAAGGTCCAGTCATAGATCTCGTCGAAGTAGTACTTGTGCTCGAGCAGCCTCTGCGCCCAGGGCACGTACGACGACCAGGGGCGGCTGTAGAGCGCCCAGACGAACAGGGCGGTGGCCAG
>WNGO01000234.1_pt1 | contig 34180 bp, 22 predicted proteins | sample 5400511 | NCBI WGS metagenome assembly WNGO01 (sample SAMN13153380, study PRJNA577476) | soil metagenome | isolation source: 20 cm soil or saprolite under Garry oak tree replicate 2 | place: USA:California | collected 2016-06-15 | reverse complement strand
TGCAGATCCGCGACAAGGAGTTCGTGGTGTTCGTCGGACCGTCCGGCTGCGGCAAGACCACGACGCTCAGGATGATCGCCGGGCTGGAAGCGATCAGCTCCGGCGATATCTCAATCGACGGCAACGTGATCAATCAACTTGCGCCCATGGACCGCGACATCGCCATGGTGTTCCAGAACTACGCGCTCTACCCGCATATGAGCGTATACGACAACATGGCGTTCGGCCTGAAGATGCGCAAATTCGAAAGGCCCGAGATTGAGAAGCGCGTGCGGGAGGCGGCCGACATCCTCGGCATCGGCGAACTGCTAAAGCGCAAGCCGCGCCAACTCTCCGGCGGCCAGCGCCAGCGGGTGGCTTTGGGCCGCGCCATCGTGCGCCACCCCCGCGTGTTCCTGTTCGACGAGCCGCTGTCGAACCTCGATGCCAAGCTGCGGGTGCAGATGCGCGTTGAGCTCAAGAAGCTGCATCTGCGTCTCGGTACCACCGCCATTTATGTTACCCACGATCAGGTCGAGGCCATGACGCTGGGTGACCGGGTCGTCGTCATGAAGGACGGCGTGGTGCAGCAGGTGGGGGAGCCGCTCGAGCTCTACAATCAGCCCTCCAACAAGTTCGTCGCCGGCTTCATCGGCTCGCCGGCGATGAATTTCGCCGCCGTTACCGTGACCGAGGCGAACGGATCGCTGATGGCCGAGAACTCCGGCTTGCGCATCAAGCTGCCAGAAGAGACCGCGCAGCGCTTGCGCGGCCATGTCGGCCACGAGGTCACGCTCGGCGTGCGCCCGGAAGACCTCACCGTGGCCGGCGCCGCCGATATCGACCAGCCGTGCTTCGATGCCGTGATCGAAGTGGTCGAGCAACTCGGCTCGGAAATCCTGCTCGATATGAAGGTCGGCGAGGGCGTGATGGTGGCGAGCGTCGAGCCGACCGCGCGCGTAAAGGTGCGCGACAGACTGCGCGTTGCCATGCGCCCCTCCAGGCTCCACGTTTTCGATGCGAAGACCGAGGCGGCAATCTAACGCCGGTTTTGCCGGGCGGTAGAGTGAGCGGAGTCATTCCGGGCCGGCCAGGCTGAACCCGGAATCTCCAGATGATCCAACGAAGAGATTTTCGGGATCGCGCTAAGGCGCGGCCCGGAATGACGACCGAGCTATTCGCCGCCGCCAAAACGGCGCGACCACCACCCCGCGCGGCGGGGCTGGGTATCGGTTGTCGTCTCCGAAGCGGGCTGGGCGGCCGGGGCGGGGGGCGCCGCCGGCTCCGGCTGGCTGGGAGTAGCGGGTGCCGTCGGATCACGCTGGTCGACCAGAAAGCTCACCTTCTCGCGCACGGTCGAACGCCGCCGTGCGGCCCTTTCGGCCTCTTGAGCGGTCTCCACCTCGGCTGACAAATGAGCCGCCTCCTGCTGAGCCCGATCCGGATACTGCGGCTCCGGCGTTGGTGCGATGGGTTGGGGCTGACTTTCCGGCGCAGGTTGCTCGGCCGCAGCACCGTCGAAATCTGCCACTGCGCTCGCTGCTTCAGGGGCCGGCGCCGGCCTGAGTTCGTCGACGATCGATCCGGCCAGACCGTCTTCCGGCCCGCCGCGCCGCCGACGTCCACCACGCCGTCCGCGACGCCGTGGCCGCCGCTCGCCGCCGGCTGCTGAGTGATCGGCGCGAAGCTGTCCAGGCTGGCCGGGTTGCTCCTCCGATTCGTCCTCGTCGGCGTCGCTTTCTTCGGCGATCACGCCAGGAATGGAGACCGCCTCAAATGCCACACGCGGGGTGTCATGGTCATCGCGCGCGGGCGCCCCTTCCCGCATCTCGCCGGAACGACCGCGGCGCCGGCGGCGGCGCTTGCGCTTGTAGCCATCCGCTTCAGCCTCGCTGCCGCTGTCCTCGCCGGCCGGGGAATCCTCGGCCAGGCCTTCGGTCTCCTCGGTTTCCACTTCGGATTCGCCTTCGATGTCGATCGGCTCTTCCTCGTCGAGCGCTTCCTCTGACTGCGACGGGAAAGCCGCAACCTGCGCCGCCAGAAGCGCCTTGGCGGCCTCCAGCGTGTGCACCTGCTCGCCGCGATCGATGACAAACGACTGCTGGCCGCTCACGGTCGGGTCGGCGATCACGGCCAGCGTCACCTTGAAACTGCTTTCGAGATCGCGCAGGTGGCCGCGCTTGTGGTTGAGAACGTAAAGCGCAACGTCGGTCCGGGTGCGCACCACGAGATTGTGGGTCGCGCCCTTCATCAATGTTTCCTCGAGCCCGCGCAGCAACTGCAACGCCACCGAAGATACCGAACGCACATGGCCGCTGCCGCCGCATTGCGGGCAGGGTTCCGTCGAACTTTCCAGCACGCTGGCGCGAATGCGCTGCCGCGACATTTCGAGCAGGCCGAAATGCGAGATGCGCCCGACCTGGATTCGGGCGCGGTCCTGCCGCAGGCAATCGCTGAGCTTGCGCTCAACCGCGCGATTGTTGCGCTTCTCGTCCATGTCGATGAAGTCGATGACGATCAGGCCAGCGAGGTCGCGCAAGCGCAGCTGCCTTGCGACTTCCTCGGCGGCCTCGAGGTTGGTCTTGAGCGCGGTGTCCTCGATGTGATGCTCACGGGTCGAGCGGCCGGAATTGACGTCGATCGAAACCAGCGCTTCGGTCTGATTGATTACGATGTAGCCGCCGGATCGCAATTGCACGGTCGGCGAGAACATCGCATCGAGTTGACTCTCGACGCCCATCCGCGAGAACAGCGGCTGGCCGTCGCGATATTGTTTGACCGCGCGCACGTTCGAGGGCATCAGCATCTTCATGAAATCGCGGGCTTCCTGATAGCCGGCCTCGCCGGCGACCAGGATTTCGTCGATCTCCTTGGTGTAGAGGTCGCGCAGCGATCGCTTGATCAGCGAGCCCTCCTCATACACCAGGGTCGGCGCCTGCGACTTCAAGGTCATGTCGCGCACGGTTTCCCACATGCGGATCAGATATTCGAAGTCGCGCTTGATTTCGGGCTTGGTGCGGGAAGCGCCAGCGGTGCGCAGAATGATTCCCATCCCCTCGGGCACGTCGAGATCCTGCACCACTTCCTTCAGCCGCGAGCGATCCTGCGCCGAGGTGATCTTGCGGCTGATGCCGCCGCCGCGCGCGGTGTTGGGCATCAACACCGCATAGCGGCCGGCCAGCGACAAATAGGTCGTCAGCGCGGCGCCCTTGTTGCCGCGCTCTTCCTTGACCACCTGCACCAGCATCACCTGACGGCGTTTGATGACCTCCTGAATCTTGTACTGACGCCGCGGCCGGAAGGCTCGCTCCGGCACCTCTTCCAGGACGTCGTCGCCGCCGACCGATTCGACCATTTCTTCCTCGGCGTCGTCGGGCTCATCTTCATCATCCTGGATCTGGTCGCCAGGCGACGGCGCCGCCTGCTCGCCGAGATCGAATGCGGCCTCGCCATCGGCATGTTCGGTCATTTCAGCGCCGCCGCCTTCGGCTCGCGGCGCCTGATCGGCCTGGATGGTGTCTTCGTGTCCATAGGCTTCGTGACGGTCATCGTGCGCGTGCGCTTCGTGGGCTTCTTCAGCCCTGTCAGGCGCAGCGGCCGCCACTTCGATGGCAGCCGTATCGGGCAGGGTCACCGCCGCCAGCGTCTCGCTCGCCTGAACATCGCCGTGGTCGTGATCAGCATGATCGTGCTCGTCGTGAGCATGTTCGTGATCGTGCGCGTGCTCGGCATATTCATGATGGTCGCGTTCACGATCTTCCGCATCGGCATAATGATGTTCGGTGTCGTGGGCGTGATCGCCTTCGCCGTGCAGGTTTTGCGCGGGTTCTTGCGGGTGTTGTTGGCCTTCTTCCTGGCGGTGCTGATCCTTATAGGACTGAGCGGTCTCGGGCGGCTCGGTGGTCGCGTGCTCGACGATCTCGCTCTGGATGCGCTCGCCATTGCCGCGACGGCGCGAATTGCGGTGGCGCGGGCGGCGGCGATTGGAACGGGTCTCGCTCTCCTCCTCGGCCTCGCGGTGGGCGCGTTCGTCCGCCTCGATCAGTGCCTGGCGATCGGCGACCGGGATTTGATAATAGTCCGGATGAATTTCGCTGAAGGCCAGAAAGCCGTGACGGTTGCCGCCGTACTCAATGAAGGCCGCCTGCAGCGACGGCTCTACGCGGGTGACCTTGGCGAGATAGATGTTGCCGCGCAGTTGCTTGCGCTGGGCGGTCTCGAAATCAAATTCTTCGACGCGATTGCCGCGGACCACAACGACCCGGGTCTCTTCCGGGTGGGTGGCGTCGATCAACATTTTGTTGGGCATTTTGGAACTCATGACGGCGGCGGGCGCGTAGTACCGTGAGCGCGTATAGCGCGGCCGGGTGACGCGACGGTCCACCTGATTCGGGGGTGAGGGGAAGGCCGAAACGCAACCCGGGGCGCCGGTCCGAACTTGATCCGGAAGGAGCAAAACGACGCGCGGAGCTTCTGCTCCGCATCGGCGCGAGTCTTCCGTGGATCATGGTCGGCAACACAGTCTGGCGCATCAAGCGTCGGCCCGTCTGAACACGTTGGCGGCAAATCACCGCCTTGTCTGTCGCTGATGGCCCGGCGCGGCGCCAAAGCGCTTCGCCGGCCGAAATAGTCGGGCCCCTCAAGGGTCCGATAAATCGGTCACGCCGTCTCCGTCCCTGGAACAAGATGGTAACCTGGGACCGGACGCCGCTCGGGCTCGAAACCGCCGCTCCGGATCAGCCGCGCGCTGCGCTGGCTGTGGAGGGGTCGGAAAGACGCTGGAATCTCCTGAATTCGAGGTTCCGGCGCTGCACCGGGAGGCTGAACGCGACACAACCGGGAGTTTTAACCGTCAGCCCCTTTTACATACGTGGATTGGGGCTAGGGTGCAAGGGAAGCGTCGCGGCGCGGCAACACTGCGCCTTATTCGCTGTTGGAGCTTTAAGCCACGGTTAACCCTGTGGTTCTATTGCGGTAAGAGGGCTGCTCGGAGGCACGGATTCGGTGGCGAGCCGCGCAAATCGTCGTGTTTTGCTGGGTTACGCGCTAGTGTGCGCCGCAGCATTGCTGTGTTCGCATGCACCGCCCGCCGGAGCGGCGGAACATCAGTCGCCCACCCCGGCCGCCGCACCGAACTTTCCGGTCGCCTCTGGCGCCCGCCTGGCCGGCGACAGCAACCAGACCCGCTTTGTTCTCGACCTCGACAAGACAATCCAGTTTTCCGCTTTTGCGCTTGCCGATCCGTACCGGGTGGTCGTGGACCTGCCCCAGGTCAGCTTTCAGCTTGCTGCGGGGACAGGCACTGCGGGGCGCGGGCTGATCAAGGCGTTTCGCTATGGTCTGGTCATGCCCGGCGGTTCGCGGATCGTGTTCGATCTCACCGGCCCGGCTAAAATCGCAAATTCCTACGTGCTCGACGCCGCCAACGGCCAGCCCCCACGGCTGGTGCTGGAGCTCGAACAAGTCGATCGCACGAGCTTCGTTCAGGCGCTCGCGGCTGCAAGCCGGCCCGAGCTGAGACCTGCCATCGCCGACGCCGCAGATACCGCCGCCGTTGAAGGGGCCGCGGCGGCCGCAGTGGCCAAGCCGGCTGCGCCCGCGGATTTGCGTCCCGTGGTCGTCATCGATCCCGGCCATGGCGGCATCGACAATGGCACTCAGGCCGGTGGCGAAAGCGAAAAGAGCCTGGTTCTGGGGTTTGGGCTGGCGCTGCGCGATCGCCTGGAAAAAAGCGGCAAATACCGCGTCGTCATGACTCGCAGCGATGATACCTTCATCCCGCTCGCCGACCGCGTCAGGATCGCTCGCAATCAATCTGCCGCGCTGTTTGTTTCGATCCATGCCGACGCCTTGCCGCGGCGCGAGGGCGACGCCCGGGGCGCCACCATCTATACGCTGTCCGACCGTGCCTCCGACGCGGAGGCCGAAAGGCTCGCGGAAGCGGAAAACAAGGCTGACGCCATTGGCGGTGTTAACCTGACGGAGGAGCCGACCGACGTCGCCGACATTCTGATCGATCTCGCCCAGCGTGAAACCCGCACATTCTCAAACCGATTCGCGCGCCTGTTGATGGGCGAGATGAAGAATACCGTGCGGATGCACAAGCGCCCGTTGAAATCCGCGGGCTTCAGGGTTCTGAAGGCCCCCGATGTGCCCTCGGTGCTGATCGAGCTCGGCTATGTCTCCAACAAGGGCGACCGCGAACACCTGGTCTCCGAGAACTGGCGTTCCCGGACCGTCGGATCGATGGCGCAGGCCATCGATACCTTTCTTGCCAAACGCCTGGCGACGGCTGGACCGGCGAACTGAAAAGGGGGCCTCTTCCGTGCGGGAAGCCCTAGTTTGGCCACAGCGGCGGCCCTATAAAAAACTACCGCGGGGGTCTTTGGAATCGATCAAAATCCGCTCCCGGCCAATGTATTGCTTGAGCGGAATCGCAGATCGCTCCGCTGAGGAAAACGCCGGCTGTCGCGGCGCAAGGGTTGAAACGGATATTCGCTGATGCGCTTGTTGGTACGGTTCATGGGTTTCCTGTTCGCCGCCGGAACCGTGGTGTTTCTGGTCGGGGTCGCCGCCACGGCGGGGCTGATCTGGCATTTTTCCAAGGACCTGCCGGACTATTCGCAGCTTCAGGATTATGAGCCGCCGGTGATGACGCGCGTTCACGCCTCCGATGGCGCGCTGCTCGGCGAATATTCCAAGGAACGCCGCTTGTATCTGCCGATTCAGGCGGTTCCGAAAATGGTCATCAACGCCTTTCTGGCTGCCGAGGACAAGAATTTCTACGAGCATGGCGGCATCGACTTTTCCGGCATGGCGCGCGCAGCCGTGCTCTACGCGCAGAATTACGGCTCCAACCGCCGGCCGCAGGGCGCATCCACGATCACGCAACAGGTGGCGAAGAACTTTCTTTTGACCAACGAGGTGTCGTTCACCCGCAAGATCAAGGAAGCCTTGCTGGCAATGCGGATCGAGCGCACTTATTCCAAGGACAAGATCCTCGAACTCTATCTCAACGAAATCTATCTCGGCCTAGGCGCCTACGGCGTCGCCGCTGCATCGCTGGTGTATTTCGACAAATCGGTCAACGAACTTACCATCGCGGAAGCGGCTTACCTCGCAGCCTTGCCGAAAGCGCCGGCGGCGCTGCATCCCGTGAAGAACCGCGACCGCGCGATCGAGCGACGCAATTACGTCGTCGATCGCCTTCTGGAAAATGGCTGGATAAAGCAGGCCGAAGCCGACAAGGCCCGCAAGGATCCATTGACGGTGACCAGCAGGAGCAATGCCGCGCACATCTTTGCCGGCGAATATTTTGCCGAGGAAGTACGCCGCGACGTGTTCGAGCGCTACGGTGAGAAGAAACTCTATGAAGGCGGCCTGTCGGTACGCACCACGCTCGATCCCAAGCTGCAGGTGATGGCGCGCAAGACCATGACCGCCGGCCTTGTCAACTTCGACGAGGCGCTGGGCTGGCGCGGCGCGATCAGCAAACTCGACATCTCCGGCGATTGGGGCGTCAAGCTTGCCGACGTCAAGTCGCTGTCGGATATCTCGCCGTGGCGGATGGCGGTGGTGCTGGAGACCAGCGACCAGTCGGCGCGAATTGGTTTCCAGCCCGGCCGCGAACTGGGCGGTGCCGTCAGCAAGGAACGGCAGACCGGTCTGATCACGCTCGACGGCGTCAGATGGGCCAAGGCGGCGGCGGGGCCGACGCGCTTCAAGACGCCGACGGCGGTGTCGCAAGTGCTCTCGCCGGGCGACGTCATCTATGCCGATCCGTTGATCGGGAAGGATGGCGCGCGCGTCGAAGGCCAGTTCCGGCTGCGCCAACTGCCTGAGGTTTCCGGGGCGATGGTGGTGATGGATCCATGGACCGGCCGCGTGCTGGCGATGGTCGGCGGATTTTCGTTCGACCAGAGCCAGTTCAACCGTGCCACCCAGGCTTACCGGCAGCCGGGATCTTCCTTCAAACCCCTCGTGTACTCCTCCGCCCTCGACAACGGCTATACGCCCTCGACCGTGGTGGTCGATGCGCCGATCGAGATCGATCAGGGGCAGGGCGCCGGCGTCTGGCGTCCCGAGAACTATTCGACCGGCAAATATCGCGGCCCGACGACGCTGCGCAACGCCTTGCGATGGTCGCTTAACACGGTGACGGTGCGGCTGGCGCAGGACATCGGCATGCCCTTGATCGGCGAATATGCCAAGCGCTTCGGCGTCTATGATGAACTGCCGAATTATCTGTCCTACGCACTCGGCGCAGGCGAGACCACGGTGATGCGAATGGTCACGGCCTATTCGATGTTCGCCAATGGCGGCCGGCGGGTGAAGTCGACGCTGATTGACCGAATTCAGGATCGTTACGGCCGCACGATCTTCAAGCATGACGCACGTGAATGCCGGGGCTGCGACGCCCCCGGCGGCTGGAAGAATCAGCCCGAGCCGCAGCTGGTCGACCGCCGCGAGCAGGTGCTGGATTCGATGACGGCCTACCAGATCACCTCGATGATGGAAGGCGTGGTCCAGGCCGGCACGGCGACCGTGGTGAAGGAAGTCGGTAAGCCGATCGCCGGCAAGACCGGCACCACCAACGACGAAAAGGACGCCTGGTTCATCGGCTTTTCGCCGGACATCGTGGTCGGCATCTATATGGGCTACGACAAGCCGCGAAATCTCGGCAAGGGTGCGACAGGTGGCCATCTTGCCGCGCCGATCGCCAGGGATTTTCTGAAGCTTGCGCTAGTCGACAAGCCGGCTATCCCGTTCAAGGTGCCGGCCGGGATCAAGCTGATCCGCGTCGATCAGATGACCGGCATGCGGGTCGGTCCGGGCGAGGGCGGCAGGACCATTCTGGAAGCCTTCAAGCCGGGCACCGCACCGCCGGATAACTATTCGGTCATCGGCGTTGCCGATGCCGACGGCCGTTTGCTGCCACCACCCGATGCGGATCGTAGCCTGTTCCGTCCCGGCACCGGCGGGCTGTATTAGCGTTTGCGCTTTGCGGCGCCCGCCGCTACATCCCTCGCAGCATTTTAACGCGGCGGCTTACGCCGCTGGTAGAGACACCCATGCGTGCTGAAGTCGAACGTCTGGTCGAAGAGATCAAGCAGTCAGTCGGGCTGCTGAGGAGGCATCTTTGACGTCGAGAAATCCACGGCGCGTCTAGCCGAGCTGAACAAGCTCGCGGAAGATCCCAATCTCTGGAACGATCCCCAGAAGGCGCAGAAGCTGATGCAGGAGCGCACCTCGCTGGAGGATGCGCTCGATGGCATCGGCAAGGTCGAGCGCGAGCTCGAGGACGATGTCGGGATGATCGAGCTCGGCGAAGCCGAGAACGATCAGGGCGTCGTTGCCGAGGCCGAGGCCGCGCTGAAAAATCTGAAAAAGGAAGTCGCGCGCCGCGAACTGGAAGCGTTGCTGTCGGGGGAAGCCGATCGCTTCGACTCCTACCTCGAGGTTCACGCCGGCGCCGGCGGAACCGAGAGCCAGGACTGGGCCGCGATGCTGCTGCGCATGTACACGCGCTGGGCCGAGAAGCACGGTTTCAAGATCGAATACCTGGAAGAGACGCAAGGTGAAGAGGCCGGCATCAAATCGGCCACCATCCAGATCAGCGGTCACAACGCCTATGGCTGGCTGAAGACCGAGGCCGGCGTGCATCGGCTGGTGCGGATTTCGCCTTTCGATTCCAACGCGCGCCGGCACACGTCGTTTTCCAGCGTCGCGATATTTCCAGTCGTCGACGACAGCATCAAGATCGACATCAAGGAATCCGACGTGCGCACCGATACCATGCGCTCGGGCGGCGCCGGCGGGCAGCACGTCAACAAGACCGAATCCGCGGTGAGGCTCACGCATATTCCGACCGGCGTTGCGGTGGTGTGTCAGGCCGGCCGCTCGCAGCACAAGAACCGGGCGCAGGCCTGGGACATGTTGCGCGCGCGGCTCTATGAGATCGAATTGAAGAAGCGCGAAGAACAGGCCGCCGCCGACCAGGCCGCCAAGACCGATATTGGCTGGGGCCATCAGATCCGCTCGTACGTTCTGCAGCCCTATCAGATGGTGAAGGACCTGCGCACCGGCGTGCAGACCTCCGACACATCCGGCGTGCTCGACGGCGACCTCGACGAGTTCATGGCGGCGACCTTGGCGCAGCGCGCCTTCGGCAGCGCGCCGGCAGAGGTCGAGGATGTGGATTAGGCCATGGCACACGTCGCTTTCATTGGTCTCGGCCGCATGGGCCACGGCATGGCCGGCCGCTATCTCGACAACGGTTTTGCGGTTGCGGTCTGGAATCGAAGCAAGTCGAAAGCCGAGCGTCTGATTGCGCGCGGCGCGCGATGGGCTTCTTCGCCTGCCGATGCGGCCGATGGCGCCGACGCCATCGTGACGATGGTCGCCGATGACGAAGCGTCGCGCGCAGTGTGGCTCGGCAAGGATGGCGCCGCCGCGACGGCCAAAGCCGGGACATTGGCGATCGAATGTTCCACCGTGTCCTACCGCCACGCACTTGATCTCGCGCGTGAACTCCGGGGACGCGACCTGGTCTATATCGATAGTCCGGTCACGGGTTTGCCGGATGCCGCAGCAAGCGGAAAATTGACGCTGCTGATCGGCGCCGAACCTGCCGATCTCGAACGGGCGCGGCCATACCTAGCGCCGCTCTCAACCACGATCAGGCATTTCGGCGCGGTCGGTACCGGCACGGTCTACAAGCTGATCAACAACCTGATGGGCGCGATCCAGATAGCCGGTATCGCGGAGGGCCTTGCGATTGCCGAACTGGCCGGTCTGGACATGAAGCTGGTGCTGGAGGCAGTTGAAACCGGCGTTGCCGCCAGTCCGCAGGTGATCCGTCATTCAAAGCGCATGGCAGCGCGTAATTTCTCAGGCGCGACATTCACGGCGGCGCTGCGCTACAAGGATGCCGCTTATGCCGTGGCGTTAGCCGAGAGCTTGCTGTCCGCCGTTCCCGTGATGGGACGCGCCGCGGTTGAGGCGTATGACAGGGCGAAGGCCCATGCGCCTAACGATGATGAAGGCAAAATGATCGAGATCGTGTCGCGGCCGAAGGGAACAACGAAATAATCAACGTAGTTGCCGCGCGATTTTCCATTCTGAATACCCCCCGTGACGGAAATCTCGACGCAGCCGGTTGTTGCATCAGCCCGGATCGATCCCCTTCGACTTGAAGACGGCAGTAGCTCGTGGCGAGGTCAGATATTCGATAAAGAGTTTCGTCGCCGCAACCTGTTCGGCGTTGACTGGTATCGCCGTCGTGAAGATGTTGAGGTTCTGGATTTCGCCTGGAAGAGACGCCACGAGATCCACTTCAGGCGAGGCAACGATCTCGGCTATCGTGGAAAAGCCAATCTCGGCGTCGGCTTTGGCAACGGTCTCGTAGGGCCGATCAGCAGTGAGCCGCAGCTTCGGCTTGATGTCGTCACCAATCCCGAGACGGTCAAAAAGCGCGATAACGTAAGTACCCACGGGAGACCCTTTGCTCGGGTCCCGCACTGCAATCGCGCGGCTATTCAAAAGTGCATGTTTGAATGCTTCGACCGAACTAATGTCCGGTCGAGCGGCGCCCTTCTTCACAAAAGCACCCAAACCGACCCTGCCTATCACTATTCGCACTGCAGGGTCGATTTTTCCTTCCTGTCGCAACGTTTCCCACTGTTGAGGCAAAACGATTGCGAGGTCGGCCACATCTCCCTTGCGTACACGCTCGGTGTTCGTGCCAGCATTGGCGAGTATCATCTTTACGGTGTGGCCGTTCGTTTTCTCGAACTCAGGAATGAGTTCTTGCATTGAGGATTCCAGGGCGTCCGCACATAGAAAACGGACTTCCGCAGCGGATGCATCAAATGCATCAATTCCGGTTACGACCAGGGCAAAGCTCGCAATTGCTGCAATTTTCACAGAGGTCAGAACTTTGGAGAGATTTTTCATGTGTTCCCGCAAATGAGGTTGGTTATGCCGGCTGGTGCTTGCGCTTCCATTCCGAATGCCACCCGCTAAACCGGCCGCTATCGCGCGCTCCCCCGTGCCATGCCGCGTAAACCACCCCGTCATCAGCCACCAGCAGCACCGCGTCGAGGCCCTTGGAGCGGCGCAGCGTATCGATCGCCTGGCTCGGGGTCTGCGCGATCGGGCCGGCGACGTTGAAGGAGGTGTTGACGGAGATCTCGACGCCGATGCGGCGGCCGAGCGCCTTCAGATAGGCGAAGGTGAGGGGATCGTCTTCCTCGCGCACGATCTGAATCCGCCCTGTGCCGTCGGCATGAACCACCGCCGGAATTTTGCTCCGCGCCTGTGGCTTCGAATGCGCGGTCAACACCATGTAGTTATAGGCGTTGTAATTGCCGTCGGAGGCGCCCGCGTTGAGCTCGAAATATTCCCGCGCCGCCTCGAGCGTCGCCATCGGCGCCAGCGGGCGGATCGCCTCGCGGTATTTTACGCGTTCGTTGAGCCGTTCTCGCGCCTCGGGATCGCAGGGGTTTGCAAAGATAGAGCGATGGCCCAGCGCCCGCGGGCCGGTTTCTGCCGCGCCCTGATACAGGGCGATGACGCCGTTTTGCGCTACCATGAACGCCATCAGATCGGCGATGGCGTCGCGGCCCCCCACCGTTGACACATCCCCGATCCGCGTCGAGGCGATGTCATCGGCTTCAAGCGCGGCCGCGATGTCCTGATGCGATGGCGAGGTGCCGCAATAAAATGCATGGGTCATCGGGGCGCCGTGCGGCGCGCCGGCCAGATGCGCGAACAGCCAGGCCGCGCCGATGGTGACGCCGGGATCGCTCGGCGTCGGCGGCACCCACAGATGCAGGCGTGCATTCCGTTGTTGCGACGACGCGAACCAAGCCTCGTCGAAATGCTCGAGCAGCCGCATGCTGCCGAGTGCGTTCAACGCCACGCCGCCTGTCAGCACCAGCCGGTTGGCGCCTGTCGCGCGCAGGAGATGATCCACAACATGGATGATGGCGTCCTCCAACACCAGTTGCGTCGCCGCCGCCTTGTCGAGACGATCCATTGTGTCGGGCCGGTGATGGATGTCCTCGACCCGCAGCACGGCGTCGGGATTCCAGAGTTGATCCGGCCGGAGCGGCTCGCCGAGGATTTCGATCAATGAGGGCTTGTAGGGATGATCGAAGGGGTCGGCGTACCAATTGGCCATCGAGCGGTTGAGCCTGATTTCGCCACCCTGGCCGAAATGCAAAACCTGCTTCAATCGCGCGTAATAGGGATTGCTGGCGCGGCTCATGTCGCCCCACGCGGCGGCACCCATGTAGCGGCCCTCGCTCGACAGCCAGGTCCAGCCCCCTTGGGTCGACGAGATGGTGCTGTAGAATGCGCCGAGCGAGTCGAACACGCTGTCATTGCAGTAGAGGCGGCGCATCGCGCCGTCTTTGGCGATATAGAGCGAGATCGAACCCTGATCGCCAGTGCCGTCAATCACCGCGATGGCCACGGGTTCGCTACTGTCGGCGAACGGCGAGGCGGCGAACGAAAACCACGCGTGATTGTCGTGGTGCGGCATGCAGATCAGGGGAACAGGTTCGGGCAGGCCGAGCTGCGTGGCGAGAGTTCGCGGCAGGCGCCGCACCTTGTCGAGGCGGCGGAGGTCGATGGCGGGAACGATCGGCATCGTCACGAGCTTAAGGCTGCCGGGCGCCTCCTCGATGACGGTTCTTATCATGGTAGCGAGCAGGGCCGGATAATCCCAGGTGGTGACGAAGGCTGCGATTTCGCCGACATCGCGTCCCATTTGACACAGCGTCTCGACCATGGCGTCGATCGATAGCTGTGGGTATTCGGTCTCGTGCTTGTTGCCGGAAAAACGCTCCTCCTCGTTATTGACGATGATACGGGGTCCGGCGTTTTGCGTGACTTCGATCAAGGCGATGCCGCTGTTGTGCGTGCCCGGACCGGCCAGGCCAGCAATGTAAACGCTCTCACCGCGCTGCAATCGCTCCCGGATCGACGCAATTTTCCGGCTCGCGAATTCGCTGCCGAGCCGATGGAAACCGCGACGCGCCATCAGCGGCTCACCGAGCCGCCGCGTGATGCGATAGGCCAGCTCAGAGATGCGGGGATGCCGCGGCCTGATCCGTGGTTTTTGTGTGTCCAAGCCGTTTGCCTCGAGAGGGTGGGGCGTCAAGGGAACTGATCATAATTGGCGGCGCGCAACAATGCCGTTTCGGGCAGCGGAATATGCTGATCCTTGCAAGCGCGCACTTGACTTGCGACATTTGATCAAAACAATTTGCCAAGCGGGAGAGAAGCGATGCCGGCTCGTATCCGAAGCCTTGTTGCCTTCGCGGCGTTTGCCGCTGCGGCCATCGACGCGACTGCGGCGAATGCGCAAAAGAAGTACGATCCGGGCGCAAGCGATACCGAGATCAAGATCGGCAATATCATGCCCTATAGCGGTCCGGCATCCGCCTATGGCGTGATCGGGAAGGTCGAGGCGGCCTATTTCAACAAGATCAACGCCGAAGGCGGCATCAACGGCCGCAAGATCAACTTCGTCAGCTATGACGATGGTTTCAGTCCGCCGAAAGCGGTTGAGCAGGCGCGCAAGCTGGTGGAAAGCGATGAGGTGCTGCTCATCTTCCAGTCGCTCGGCACCCAATCCAATTCGGCCATCCAGAAATACATGAACGCCAGGAAAGTGCCGCAGCTCTTTGTCGCGACCGGCGCAACAAAATGGGGAGATCCGGAGAATTTTCCGTGGACTATGGGCTGGCAGCCCAATTACCAGAGCGAAGGGCGCATCTACGCAAAATACATTCTGAAGAATTATCCCAACGGAAAGATTGCGGCGCTTTGGCAGAACGACGACGCCGGCAAGGACCAGATGAAGGGATTGCGTGACGGGCTCGGCGACAAGGCGGGCATGATCATCGCCGACAAGTCCTATGAGGTCGGCGACCCCACCGTCGATTCGCAGATTGTCGCGCTGAAAGACTCCGGCGCCGATATCTTCATGACCTGGGCGGCCCCGAAGGGGGCGGCGCAGGCGATCCGAAAGGTCGGCGAACTCGGCTGGAAGCCGGTGTATTTTCTCGGCAACGTCTCGACATCGGTGGCGACGGTTCTCAAACCGGCCGGCCTCGAGAACGCCAAAGGCATCATCTCGACCATCTATTTGAAGGATCCGACCGATCCGGTGTGGAAGGACGACCCGGGGATCAAGGCCTGGCTGGCCTTCATGGACAAGTATTTTCCCGACGGCGACAAGACCAACAACAACAATGTCTATGGCTATGCCACGGCGCAGACCATGGTCCAGGTTCTAAGGCAGTGCGGTGACGATCTCACGCGGGAGAACGTGATGAAGCAGGCCGCGAACCTGAAGAATTTCTCCAGCGAGGTGCTGTTGCCCGGTATCAAGATCAACACCGGCGCCAGGGATTTTTTCCCGATCGAACAGATGCACTTGATGAGATTCGATGGCGAAAGCTGGCGATTGTTCGGCGAGGTCATCGACGGCGAGGTCCGCCACTAGCCGACCATCAGCCGGCGCTCAGGCGCACGCCGGCGCGCAGGAATTTCTGTGGGTCGACCGCTTCGCCGTCGATCCGGGTTTCGTAGTGCAAATGCGGACCGGTCGATCGGCCGGTCGATCCGACGGCGCCGAGCACCTGGCCGATTCTGATCTGGTCGCCGACCTTCACGCTGATCTCGGACAGATGGCCGTAGCGGGTTGACAGACCATTGCCGTGGTCGACTTCCACCATTCGCCCGTAGCCGCCGGTCCAACCCGACGACACCACTTTGCCGTTCGCGGTCGCTCGCACCGGATCGCCGGTTGCCGCGCGGAAATCGAGACCGGTGTGCATCGCCGGGCGGCCGAGGAACGGATCGTTGCGGATCCCGAAGCCGGACGTGAATTCGACTTCGCCTATCACCGGCTTGCGATACGGCACCAGCGCCAGCGCCCGGCCGAGGCGCTCCACCTGGGCGCGGGTAACGTTGATCCGATAGAGCTGGCGCTCGAAAGCCCCGGCGTTGGGCGGAAGTTTGACCGGAACGTAGGGACCGCCGGTGCCCGAGCGCGGCGCCGCGGTTTCCGATTGCGCCATATCAAGGCCGAGATCGGTAAAGACACCGCGCATCCGGCGTACCCGCGATTCGATGCTGTCCTCGACCGAATTCAGCGCCGCGATCTGGCGGCTCTCGACCTTGTCGAGCGAGGTCTGCAGGCGGACGATAACGTTGTCGACGCCCTGGGTCTTGGCGAACTGATTCGGTTGGCTATTCGTTACAATGGGGGCTCGCGACTCCAGGCGCGCTTCGCGATCCGGAGGCGCGACGAATATCACGGTGTCGCTGATCGGCGAGGGTTTTGGCGTGGCCGAAGGCACCGCGTCGGTTGCAGTCGTTCCTCGCGACGGCGTCCTGATCGAGCCGGTAACCGACACATCCGGAATGGCGCCCATCGCTGTGGCGCGAGATTCCAGGGCGGTCTGGCGGCGCATGATCTGCTCGAGCTTCTGGTCGAACTGTTCCTGGTCGAGCAACTGGCGGCTGGTGGTGCGATCAACCTTGGCGCGGAGTTCGGCAATGCGGTCTTCGTAGGCGTATTGCATCTCCGCCTGGCGTGCGATCAGCCGCGTCAGAACGTCGTCACGAAAGGCGAAATAGGTTGCGGTTGCGGCCGACCACATGCCGAGCAACGTTACCGTACCGATCACGATCCAGAATGCCACCGGACCAAACCGGACCTGTTTGCCGGCATGCACAAGGGTATAGCCCTGTTGCATGTGCGCCGCCGGCACCGCGGCACGGTTCGTCGCCGGGCGGCGAGTGGCGGCCCTGCCGTGATGATGCGGGTGGTGGTGCGGGTCCTCGGAATAATTACCGGAACGGTACGACATCGGCACTCCCGCGCCGATCGGAAATGAGCTCCGGACGGCCAAATTTGCGGGGGTGATTTGACCGTCACATGGTTAATTTTCAGCGAATGCAACCGGCAAATCACGAGCCGCGCGCTGCCGCAAGCACCGCCTCGGCATGGCCATCGACCTTCACATTGCGCCAGATCTTTATGATCCGGCCATCTGCGCCGATTAGAACCGTTGTGCGAAGAATGCCCTGGAAGGTCCTGCCATACATGGATTTTTCTCCCCAGACGCCGTAAGCCTCCAGCATCTCGTGCTTCTCGTCCGAAACAAGAGGAACGGAAAGTCGGTGCTTGTCTCGAAAGGCTTCCTGCATCTTGGGCGAATCGGCTGAAACGCCCAGTATCGCGGTCTGGCTTTGAGCGAAGTCGCCCGCCAGGCGCGTGAAATCGATGGCCTCCCTGGTGCAGCCGGGCGTGTCCGCGCGCGGATAGAAAAACAGCACGAGCTTTTTTCCGGAGTAGTCGGACAGCGAGACGGTATCGCCGCCGTCGCGGGGAAGGCGGAAGGCCGGCGCGCGTGCCCCCTCGGTCAAAGCCGATTGACCAGCCGCCGCGTCGGCTTTTCCGGTCAACGGTTTTTTCTTCGCAAGCAGGGTTCCGGCATCGGGCTTCGCCAAGGCCGTCTTCGACGGTGCGGTTCCCCGCAACGCGGGGTCGCTTCGGCTAGATTGTTTTAACTGTTTTGATGGCGCCTTATGCGATGCTTTTGGAGAAGCGTTGTGGGATCGCTTGCCTGCCTTGTTGTTTGATTTGCTCGCTGCCGCCCGGTTGATTTTCGACGACGGGGTTTTCGCCGACCTGATCGATGGATCGCGGGCCGGCTTGCCGGACGACGTATTGGGGGATTTCTTGCGCGTTTTCTTGGACATACGCCTTCCTTTCGTCGCTTTCGGCGGATCAATCATGGGGTATTGCGGGGTCTTTTCGAAGCGAGCCGGAACCAAGCCGACGGCTGGGCAAGTCAGATGGCCTCGGAGTATGGTTACAAGGAATTCGACGCACCACCCGTCTCCTCGTTGAATGTGCTCTTCGGGCCAGATGACGAGTAACAGTATTAATCGAGGATTGGCAGCGATGCCGACAAAGCAGCGCTCGTTACGTCGCGACGAGCCACGCCTTGGCGGCAATCAATCTCACGATCAGCGCCAGCACCGAGAGGCAATGGCAAGGAATACGTCGCCCCAGGAATCCGATCCGCGTGCTGACGTCCAGCCCTCGCAATGGGATGATGCCGCTTGGGATCAAGATGAGGCCGCATGCAATCGCGCGCAGCGGCTATTGTCGGGCTCGCACGCCTCGTTCCATCGGTTCGGCGATCATCTCGGCGCGCTGCGCCGATGGCTCGCCGGTGAACGCTGGGTAAAGCGCCTCGCCGTCGTGATCGGGGTGTTGATAGTGATTTTCGCAGGCTGCTTCGGCGGGCTGTGGTGGCGGCTCGGCGCCGGTCCGATCAATCTCGAGATGGCCACGCCATGGCTGGCGGCTGCGATCGAGGAGAATATCGGTCACGGCAATACCGTCGAGGTGGGCGGCACCCAGATCGAGCGTGCCGGCAGGATCCGGATCGCCGTTCGTATCCGCGATATCATTGTCAGGGATCGCGACCACGTCGTCGTCGCGACCGCGCCGAAAGCCGAGGTGAAGCTTTCCGGCACCGCGCTGCTGATGGGGCAACTTCGCGCCGAGAGCCTCAATCTGGTCGATGCCGAACTCGCCGTGCGCATCACGCCGGATGGTTACGTTACCGTCTCTACCGGTGACACCGAACGACCGCTCGCCACCGGCGTCGCCTCGAAGCGGCAAGCGGGCGGAACGCCGCCCTTGGCACAAGGCAGCGCGGCGATGCCGGCGCCGGCTGCGCCGCCATCTGCCGGCGCCGCCCAGTCCGGTACCGCGCCAGCGGTTGCCGGGAATCGCGATACGACCAGCGGCCTGCTTGCCGGGCTCGACTGGCTCGACAGCCTGAGCCTGACCGGGCTCGACGGACAAAACCTCAATGAAATCGGCTTGAAGAACGGAAACCTGATCGTCGACGATCAGCAACGCGGCAACAAATGGAATTTCGAGAACATCAGCCTCAGTCTTCGCCGGCCGAGCGGCGGCGGGGTGGCGCTGCAGGTGGGCGAAGAAGGCAGCCATGCCTGGTCGCTTCGCGTTACGGTCGGACCTCCCGCCAACGGCGTGCGATCGGTCGACATTCGCGCCGACAAGGTCTCGACGACTAATATCCTGCTGGCGCTGAGGCTAAAGGACCTGACCTACGGGGCGGATTTGCCGCTCAGCGGCGAACTCAAGGGCGAGCTGGGCCGCGACGGCCTGCCGACCTATTTCCGCGGCAAGATCAGCGCCGGCGCCGGGACCATCATCGACAGCGATACGCCCGACTATCCAATGGGGATCGATTCGGCGGAAATGAACGTCGAATGGGATGCCGGGCGGCGCGTGCTGGTCGCGCCATTCAAGATCATTTCCGGCTCCAATCGGATCACGCTGCTCGCACATCTGGAGCCGCCCAACGATGCCGTTTCCGATTGGCAGCTCGGCTTGAGTGGCGGCACCGTCGTGCTTGCAGCGATCGACCCCGAGCAGCCGCCGCTGATTTTCAATCGCATCGCCATAGGCCTGCGCTTCGATACCGACAAGCGCCGCGTGCTGCTTACCCAAGCCGACATCAGCAATGGCGAGATCGGTATCGCCGGCACCGGGAGCGTCGACTATGCGGCGGAGCCGCGCTTGACGCTCGGTTTCGCCGGAACGCCAATGTCGGCCTCCGCGCTCAAGCGGATGTGGCCGACCCTGATCGTTCCGGAGGTTCGCGAATGGGTTATCGAGCGCGTCGAACGCGGCTCGCTTCAACGGATCGAGGTTGGCGTCAACTCGCCCGTTCGAAACCTGTCGCGCCGCGGCCCGCCGATCCCGGATGACGGTCTCGCGGTCAACATAATCGCCAGTGGCGTGACATTGCACCCGGTCGACGAATTGCCGCTGGTGCACGATGCGGATTTGAAAGCGCGCGTGACCGGCCGCACCGCGACGGTGACGATCGGGCAGGCGGCGTCCGATACCCCGGCGGGACGCAAACTCAACATTTCGGATTTTGTGTTCGAGGTGCCGGATATGGCGCCGAAGCCGGCACCGGCACGGGTGAAATTCCGGATCGACGGTCCGGTGCCGGCGGCGGCCGAGGTGCTGGCACTGGATCGTCTCAGCGAATTTTCCGGCACCTTGGTCGATCCCAATTCGAGCAAGGGAACGGTTTCGGCGGTGGTCACCCTTGGTCTGCCGATCAAGCGCGAACTGACCAAGGCCGACACCACCTATGCCATTACGGCCGACCTCGGCGGATTTGCCGCCGATCGCCTGGTGATGAATCAAAAGCTCGAAGCCAGCGCGCTGAAAGTCATCGCCAACAATTCTGGCTATCAGGTCAAGGGCGAGGTCAAGATCAACGGGCAAGCGGCCTCGATGGACTATCGCAAGCCGATGGAAGGCGATGCAGATATCAAATTGCAGGCGACACTCGACGATGCCAGCCGCGCGCGCTTGGGGCTCGATCTCGGACCGGCGGTCAGCGGCGCTATTCCGATCAAGCTGGTCGGCAAGATCGGTGGCCCGGATCGCGACAGCCGCTTGGGCATCGACGCCGATCTGACCTCGTTGAAGCTCGACAATATCCTGCCGGGCTGGGTCAAGCTGCCGGGCAAGTCCAGCCGCGCCGTATTCAACGTGGTGCAGAAGCAGCAATCGACCCGCCTCGAAGACATCGTGATCGATGGCGGCGGTGTTTCAATCAAGGGATCGCTCGAGGTTGACCAGAACGGCGACCTGATCAATGCGAACTTTCCGACCTATTCCCCATCGGAAGGCGACAAAACCTCGCTGAAGGCCGAGCGTGGCCCCGATGGGGTCGTGAAAGTCACCATGCGCGGCGATGTGTTCGACGGCCGCGGCTTCATCAAGTCCACCATTTCGGGCAGGGAGGCCGACGCCAGGAGCAAAACCAGGAGCATCGATTTTGATGTGGACCTGAAGCTCGGTGCGGTGGCCGGCTTCTATGGCGAAGCATTGCGCAGCGTCGATTGCAAATTGTCGCGGCGCAACGGAACGATCAGGAGCTTCGCGCTTAGCGGCAAGCTGGGACGGGACACGCCGTTGAGCGGAGAATTGCGCGGCCATGCCCAGGGACGCGAGGTGATCTATCTCGAGACCAATGACGCCGGCGCATTCTTCCGCTTTACCGACACCTACGCCAAGATGGCCGGAGGCCAGCTCGCGTTTGCCATGGATCCTCCGACGATCGAACCCAGCGTGAAAGAGGGGCTGATCAACGTCCGCGATTTCACCGTCAAGGGCGAGAGTTCGCTCGATCGCGTGGCGGCGGGCGGACCAGCCGGAGTGCAGAACGGCATCGCGTTTTCGCGACTGCGCGCGGAATTCAGCCGGCAGAACGGGCAGCTCACGATCCGGGAGGGCGTCGTGAAAGGCCCGCTGATCGGCGCCACCATCGAGGGCAGCATCGATTACCCCGGCAATCAGGTGCGCATGAGCGGCACCTTCGTTCCGATGTACGGGCTCAACAACATGTTCGGCCAGATACCGATCGTCGGCCTGTTCCTCGGCGGCGGCAGCAATGAGGGCCTGATCGGCGTGACCTACGAGGTCGTCGGCACGCCCGGCCAGCCGGTGCTTCGGGTCAATCCGATTTCGGCCATGGCGCCCGGTGTGTTGCGGAAAATTTTCGAATTCGGCACCGGTAAGCAAAACAATCCGGTCGAATTTCCGCCGAACAACTGAGCGGTGAAGCGCCTAGTAGCGCCGCAGTGCGGGCACGACCAGGAACGGGATCATCCCCAACACCACGCTAACCAGCGAGAACGCGATCAGCGGATTATAGCTGTGGGTCCAGTCGTGGATCAGTCCTCCGCTCCAGGAGCCGAACGCCGATCCCAGCCCGCTGCCGATCGCAATGGCGCCGTAGATCGTTCCGACCTGTTTCCCGCGAAAGATCTTCATCGCGGTTGCCGTAAGCAGGGGCCCGCGTGAGCCGATCATGCTGCCAAAGCAGACGACGAATCCGGTCAGCAGCCAGATGTTTGGATACCATTGCAGCGCCCAGAGCATCAGGATTCCGGCGATGGAGAGCGCGTAGCTGAACAGTACCGCCGGTCGCCGGCCGATGATGCCGTCGAGCCAGCTGACGCCCAGCATTCCGAACAGAAGTACGACGCCGCTGAAACCCCAGGCGGTCGCCGCCTCCAGGGGCGGGAATCCCGCATCGATCAGATAGGCGACGACTTGCGCCGATATTGCAAACATTCCGATCGCGGTGAAGAAGAACGTTGAGAACAAGGCCCAGAATGCGTGGTGGCGCATCGCGCCTGACAAGGTCCAGCCTTGGTCGGCGAGGTCGGCATCGGCACCCCTGGCAACGTGCGGCGAGCCGGTGGAGAACAACCGCCATGGCAATGCCAACAGTGGCAACAGCAGTAACAGCGTGGCGGCGCCAAAAATCTGATAGGCGCCGCGCCAGCCAAAATAATCGATCAGGACTTGCGACGCCGGCAGCAGGATCAAGACGCCGGCTCCGGTCGCGGAATACAGGATCGCCATCGCGGTCGGCAACCGCGGGCCGAACCAGCGGCCCAGCAGGATGGAATTCGGAACGTTGCCGATAAAAGCGATACCGAGACCTACGCAAAGCCCGAGGCTGAGCTGGAATTGCCAGAGATGCCGGGCGTAAGCGGCGGTCAAGAACGCCCCGCCCAGCAAGATCAGTCCGAGCGAATAGACCGTCCGCGGGCCCGACCGGTCGAACAGCCGGCCGATCAGCGGCGATCCCAATCCGCCGGCCAGCGCGGCCAGCGAGTAAACCGAGACCACCTGTGCGCGATCCCAGCCGAAGCTTTCCGAGATCGGCTTGAGAAAGACGGTAAAACTCTCGCCGAGGCCGCGGCCGAGCACCGACAGCGCAAAGCAAAGCGCAAGCACGTTGAGCGCCACGCGCGCCGGCTTCAGCGGCTTTGTTGCAACATCCTCCCTCGGCGCATTTTGGTCCATTCCGTCAGGGAGCGCGTTTCTCCTTCTTCTAGCAAGGGTCTAAAGCGAATGCGCCTATGCAGGCTTGAGCAGCACGTGGCGCTTTTTGCCCAGCGACAATTTAGTCACTCCCGCCGGCGTAAGATCTTTGGGCGTGAGCACCATCTTCTCGTCGCTAACGACCATGTCGTTGACGCGCAGGCCGCCACCCTTGATCTGGCGCCGCGCCTCGCCATTGGATGCGACAAGGCCGGCCCTGACGAACAGCGCCAGCACGCCGATGCCGGCTTCCAGTTCGCCGTGCGGAATCTCCACGCTCGGCAAGTTTTCGCCGATGGTCCCTTCCTCAAACGTTTTCCGCGCAGTCTCGGCAGCTTCTCGGGCCGCTTCGGCACCGTGCAGCAGCGTCGTCGCAGAATCGGCGAGCGCTTTCTTGGCCTCGTTGATTTCCGCGCCCCTTAAACCCGCCAACCGTTCGATCTCGTCGAGCGGCAGCGTCGTGAACAGTTTCAGGAAACGCTGCACGTCGGCATCGTCGGTGTTGCGCCAGAATTGCCAGTACTCGTAGGGGCTCTTCATGTCGGCGTTCAGCCAGACCGCGCCACTGGCGGTCTTGCCCATCTTCTCGCCTGAAGACGTCGTGATCAGCGGCGTCGTCAGCGCGTGCAATTGCGGCGTACCCATGCGGCGGCCAAGGTCGATGCCGTTGACGATGTTGCCCCACTGGTCGGAGCCCCCCATCTGCAGCCGGCAATCGTAGCGCTGGTTGAGCACGACATAATCGTAGGCTTGCAGGATCATGTAGTTGAACTCGATGAAGCTCATCTCCTGGTCTCGCTCGAGCCTGAGCTTCACTGAATCCATCGCCAGCATGCGGTTAACGGAGAAATGCCGGCCGATATCACGCAGCATCTCGATCCAGTTGAGTTTTGTCAGCCACTCGGCATTGTCGGGCATGATCGCGTCATGCTTGCTCTCCCCGAACTTCAGGAAGCGCGAGAACACCTGCTTGATGCCGTCCTTGTTGCGCTCGATCTCCTCGATCGAAAGGATTTTCCGCGTTTCATCCTTGCCGGAGGGGTCGCCGACGCGGGTGGTGCCGCCGCCCATCAGCGCGATCGGCTTGTTGCCGGTCTGCTGCAGCCAGTAGAGGCACATGATCTGCACCATGGAGCCGACGTGAAGCGAAGGTGCGGTGCAGTCGAAGCCGATATAGCCGACAAGATCGCCCCTGGCCGCGAGCCCATCCAGCGAGTCCGGGTCCGAAATCTGGTGAATAAAGCCGCGGTTCTGCAGCACATTGAGAAAATCAGATTTAAAAGCAGTCATTTCGGTGCGACTCTGATCATTCTTATTTTTTCACGTTATTCTCAAGCAGTTGCGAAACCATGGCGAAATAGGCTGCCGCCGGCCGGCGCGCTGTGGCATTATAAGATGTGCTTGTTTGACACAAGCCGGGCGTTCAGGGCAGGGGCGTCTCGCGGAAGCACCATGACTTTGATGTTAACGGCGATCGGTCTGATGAGCGGCACCTCGCTCGATGGTGTCGACGTCGCCTTGATCGAAACCGACGGCAGGCGGGTGAAGGCGTTCGGACCAACCGGATACCGGCCTTACACCCAAGACGAACGTGGGCTGTTGCGTCAGGCCCTGACGGAAGCCGTGAACCTGCCGCAACGCGATGCCCGGCCGGGCATCCTGCGCGAGGCCGAGCACGCGGTCACCGTCGCGCATGCCGAAGCGGTGGCAGCCTTTACCGCGCAAAACCGCCTCTCGCGCGAGGACGTCGATATCGTCGGCTTTCACGGCCAGACCGTGCTGCATCGGCCGGCGCAAAAAATGACCGTGCAGATCGGCGATGCCACCGCACTCGCCAGGGCCATCCATATCCCGGTCATGCATGATTTCCGCGCCGCCGATGTCGCCGCCGGCGGGCAGGGCGCGCCCTTCGTACCGGTTTATCACCGCGCGCTCGCCCAGTCGCTTGAGCGGCAAGGCCCGATGGTCGTGGTTAATATCGGCGGCGTCTCTAACATCACCTACATCGATGGCGCCGAAACCCTGATCGCCTGCGACACCGGGCCCGGCAACGCACTGCTCGACGATTACATGTATCGCACCATGAGCCAGGCCTTCGATTGCGAAGGCCGCATGGCAGCCCAGGGTGCCCCCGACGAGGCATGGGTCACCCGCGCACTGGAGCATCCGTTCTTTGCCCTGCCGCCTCCCAAATCGCTGGACCGCAACGATTTTGCTTTGCTGGCGCTACCCGAGATGCGTCCCGCCGACGGGGCGGCGACACTGACGGCATTCACGGCCGCAGCGATCGCCCGCATCGCTCCGTTGCTGCCGAAGCTGCCGTTGAGCTGGATCGTGGTCGGCGGCGGAGCGCGCAATCTCACCATGGTCCGAATGTTGCGCGAGCGAGTGGCGCCGGCAACGGTCGAGGCCGGCGACGCGCTGGGCTGGTCGACAGACTCCATTGAGGCCCAGGCTTTTGGCTTCCTGGCAGCGCGGGGCTTAAAAGGCCTGCCGCTCAGCTATCCCACTACTACCGGTGTTCCAATGCCGATGACCGGCGGAGTGATCGCAAGGCCGTGACTTGACAGCTTCATGCAATTGCATGTAGTTATATGCAAATGTATTAATCTGTGAGATTTGTTATGGCCGCGCGCCTAAGATTGATCAGCCACAAGCTCTGTCCCTATGTGCAGCGCGCGGTGATTGCGCTGAGCGAAAAGGGCGTCGCCTTCGAGCGGATCGATATCGACCTCGCCAACAAGCCGGATTGGTTCCTTGCAATCTCACCGCTGGGCAAGACGCCGGTGCTGCAGGTCGGCGATGTCGCGATTTTCGAATCCGCGGTCATCCTGGAATATCTCGAGGAGACCCAGCCCCATCAGCTGCATCCGGCCGATCCCTTGAGACGCGCCGAGCATCGCGGCTGGATCGAATTCGGGTCGGCTGTCCTCAACGACATCGCTGGTTTTTACGCCGCGGCGGACGAAGCGACATTTAAAGCCAAGACAGTCCAACTCGAACGGCGATTTGCCCGGCTTGAGACGCGCGTCCAAGCCTCGCCGTGGTTTAACGGCGAAAGCTTTTCGCTGGTCGATGCCGTCTTCGGCCCGGTGTTCCGCTATTTCGATGTGTTTGACGGGATCGGCGATTTCGGAATTCTGGCCGGCAAGCCAAAACTTCAACGCTGGCGCAAGGCTCTCGCAGCACGGCCATCGGTACGCACGGCCGTGAGCGCCGACTATCCATCGCTGCTTCGCGATTTCCTTGACCGGCGGAATTCCTGGCTGTCAGGCCTGCAGGCTCGCGCCGCCGCGTGAGGCCAACCCGCCAGCTCAGCGCACGTTGGCGAGCCGCATGTCGAGATAGCCGGTCACGGTCTGCATCAGCGGCTCCAGCTTGCCGTCGAAAAAGTGGTTGGCGCCGGGGATGATCTGCTGGTCGATCACGATGCCCTTCTGGGTCTTGAGTTTTTCCACCAGCGTATTGACGTCCTTCGGCGGCACCACGGCATCCTTTTCGCCATGCACGATCAAGCCTGACGACGGGCAGGGCGCCAGGAACGAGAAGTCGTAGAGATTGGCGGGCGGCGCGATCGAAATAAAACCTTCGACCTCCGGCCGGCGCATCAGCAGCTGCATGCCGATCCACGCACCGAATGAGAAGCCCGCGACCCAGCAGGCGCGGGCCTCCGGATTGATGGTCTGCGCCCAATCGAGCGCGGACGCCGCATCCGACAGTTCACCGGTGCCGTGATCGAACGATCCCTGGCTGCGGCCGACGCCACGGAAATTGAAACGCAATACCGAAAATCCGCGATGCGCGAACGCGTAGTAGCACTGGTAGATGATCTGGTGATTCATCGTGCCGTGAAACTGCGGATGCGGATGCAGCACCATCGCAATCGGCGCGTTCTTCTGCTTCGCCGGATGGTAACGGCCTTCGAGACGGCCCGCCGGGCCGGTGAAAATGACTTCAGGCATTATGGATCCCTTGGCAAAATCAACCGACTTTGTGCCGGTTTCGCCTGGCTCTCCGCAGACGAAAACCTCGCAAAGAAAGGGGTGATCGGGGCGTCGTTGGGCTTAAGCGAACGACGCTCGGTGAATTGGAGGCCGCGTTCTAGCATAAGGCGAGGGGCAAAAAGCAAGGGTTTTCAACATCCGGCAATACATTCAAGGCGTTAACGCTCCGATTGCCAGCAGCCGCCATGATCGCCAATTGGGATAAGATTGTTTGCGCGCGCCTCTTTGCGAAGGGCGCGGGGGCGTCCTCAAAGGCGGCGCATTAAGGTATAATAGTACTCAATGGCTGACCGCATCTATCTCGACTGGAATGCAACCGCTCCGCTTCGCCGGGAAGCCAGGGAAGCGATGGCGGCGGCTATGGATTTGAGTGGCAATCCCTCATCGGTCCATGCCGAAGGCCGCCAGGCCCGAAGGCTGGTCGAGGACGCGAGGGTCGCAATCGCCGGCGCGGTCGGCGCGCTCCCGCGTAACGTCATTTTCACCTCAGGGGGAACCGAGGCCAATGCGCTGGCGCTGACACCGGGGCTTCGCAGGACTTCGGGACCACCGGTCCAAAAATTAGTCGTCTCGGCGATCGAGCACGCTTCGGTGCTCGCGGGCGGCCGGTTTCCCACTGAATCGATCACCCCCGCCAGCGTAACGCGCTCCGGCCTTTTGAATCTGGACCGCTTGCGCGTGACGCTCGAAGGGATGCCTCCGGCGCTGGTGTCGATCATGCTGGCCAACAACGAAACCGGCGCGGTGCAGCCGGTCGCGGAGGCCGGCGACATCGTCCATTCCGCCGGCGGATTGCTGCATGTTGACGCGATTCAGGCCTTTGGAAAAATACCTTTCGATATCAATGCTCTAAATGCCGATATGGTGACGCTTTCGGCGCACAAGATCGGCGGACCCAAGGCCACTGGCGCCCTGGTCCTAGCCGAGGGATTGCTTGGACCGCAGCCGTTATTGCGCGGCGGCGGTCAGGAACGGGGCCACCGGGCGGGCACCGAGAACGTCGCCGGAATTGCGGGATTTGGCGCAGCCGTGAGCCCTGCCCTCAGCGCGGTCGACCGCGAAACCATTCGGCTCAAAGGCCTGCGAAACCATCTTGAGAAAGGCTTGCGGCAGACCCCTGATGTGATTGTGTTCTCCGACGATGTGGCGCGCCTGCCGAATACCACGCTTTTCACGGTTCCCGGTCTCAGGGCCGAGACCGCGGTAATCGGCTTCGACCTCGCCGGTATCGCGGTATCCTCGGGTTCCGCCTGTTCCTCGGGCAAGGTGCAGCCATCCCACGTGCTGGAAGCCATGGGATTTCCCCCCAAACTCGCGCAGGGAGCGGTGCGGCTCAGTCTGGGCTGGTCCACGTCAGAAGCGGACATTGATCGCTGTCTGGAGGCTTGGCGAACGCTCGTTGGGACCCTACTTAAAGGGGGCGACGAAACACTGCTTGAACGGTTCTAAGCAGGTGATTTCCGCTAGGAAACATCGTAATAGACCTTCGGAACTGATCCACCGCGGTCCTTGAAACCGCGAGCGGAGGATGAAATGGCGGCCGTACAAGAGACCGTTGACCGGGTGCGCCGGATCGACGTCGATCAATATCGATATGGATTTGAGACGCTTATCGAGTCCGACAAGGCCCCGAAGGGGCTATCGGAAGATACCGTCCGCTTCATTTCCGAGAAAAAGAACGAACCGGCCTGGATGCTGGAGTGGCGGCTGGAGGCCTTTCGCCGCTGGCTGACCATGACCGAGCCGAAATGGGCGCGCGTCCATTATCCAAAGATCGACTATCAGGATCTCTATTATTACTCGGCGCCAAAAAAGAAGGCGCTGGCCTCGCTGGACGAGGTCGATCCGGAAATCCTGAAGACTTACGAGAAACTCGGCATTCCGCTCCGCGAAGTCGAGATGCTGGAAGGCGTTGTGCGTCCGGACGGCGGCAACGGCTCGGGCGAACGGCGCATCGCGGTCGATGCCGTGTTCGACTCGGTGTCGGTTGCGACCACGTTCCAGAAAGAATTGAAGCAGGCCGGCGTGATCTTCATGCCGATCTCGGAAGCAATCCGCGAGCATCCCGATCTCGTGAAAAAATATCTCGGCACCGTAGTGCCGACGTCCGACAATTTCTTCGCCACCTTGAACTCGGCGGTGTTCTCCGACGGTTCGTTCGTCTACGTGCCGCCGGGCGTCCGCTGCCCGATGGAGCTGTCGACCTATTTCCGCATCAACGAGCGCAACACCGGACAGTTCGAGCGCACGCTGATCATCGCCGACAAGGGCGCCTACGTCAGTTACCTCGAGGGCTGCACCGCGCCGCAACGCGACGAAAACCAGCTGCACGCCGCCGTGGTCGAACTGGTGGCGCTTGACGACGCCGAGATCAAATATTCGACGGTGCAGAACTGGTATCCCGGCAATTCCGAAGGCAAGGGCGGCATCTACAATTTCGTAACCAAGCGTGGCGACTGCCGCGGCAACAATTCGAAGATCTCCTGGACCCAGGTCGAGACCGGCTCGGCGATCACCTGGAAATATCCGAGCTGCATTCTGCGCGGCGATAACTCACGCGGCGAGTTTTACTCGATTGCGATTTCCAACGGTCACCAGCAGGTCGATTCCGGCACCAAGATGCTGCATCTTGGCAAGAACACCACCAGCCGGATCATCTCCAAGGGCATCGCGGCCGGCGTTTCTCAAAATACCTATCGCGGTCTCGTCACCGCGCATCGCAAAGCCACCGGCGCGCGGAATTTCACCGCCTGCGACTCGCTATTGATTGGCGACAAATGCGGTGCGCACACCGTGCCCTATATCGAGGCGAAGAATTCCTCCGCCCTGTTCGAGCATGAGGCGACCACCTCGAAGATCTCCGAGGACGTACTGTTCTATTGCGTGCAGCGCGGGCTGTCGCAGGAGGAAGCCGTCGGTCTCGTGGTCAATGGCTTTGTCAAGGACGTGCTGCAGCAGTTGCCGATGGAATTCGCGGTGGAAGCGCAGAAGCTGATCTCGATCTCGCTGGAAGGGTCGGTTGGATAACGGTCGTCATCCAGAGGTGCTTGCGCAGCAAGTCTCGAAGGATGACTGAAACAATAAGAGATCATCCTTCGAGACTCGCCGAAGACGGCTCGCACCTCAGGATGACGAGTTAGGAAAGAAAGAATGCCACTACTCGAAGTCAAAAATCTGCAGGTTAGCGTCGATGACCGTGAAATCCTTCACGGGCTTTCGCTCATCGTGAACAAGGGCGAAGTGCACGCCATCATGGGGCCGAACGGGTCCGGCAAATCGACGCTGAGCCATGTCATCGCCGGCAAGCCTGGCTACGAGGTCACCAGCGGCGAGATCCTGTTCCAGGGCGAAGACCTGCTTGCAATGTCGCCCGATGAACGTTCCGCCAGGGGCGTATTCCTCGCGTTCCAGTATCCGGTGGAAATTCCGGGCGTCGCGACCATGACGTTCCTGCGTACTGCATTGAACGCGCAACGCAAGGCTCGCGGCGAGAGCGAATTCTCCACGCCGGACTTCTTGAAGAAAGTGCGCGAGGTGGCGAAATCGCTGAACATTCCACAGGAGATGCTACGCCGCGGCGTCAATGTCGGGTTCTCCGGCGGCGAGAAGAAACGCAACGAGATTTTGCAGATGGCGCTGTTCGAGCCGAGCCTGTGCATCCTGGACGAGATGGATTCCGGTCTCGACATCGACGCGCTGCGGATCGCCGCCGATGGCGTCAACGCGCTGCGTTCGCCGGACCGCGCCATGGTGGTCATCACGCACTATCAGCGGCTATTGAATTATATCGTGCCCGATTTCGTCCACGTGATGTCCAGAGGCCGCGTGGTGAAGAGCGGCGACAAGGAACTGGCGCTGGAACTCGAGGCTTCCGGCTACACCCAGTTCGAGGACGCGGCCTGACGGCGCAATGCGGATTTCATCATGAACGTTGCACTGGCAAAAACCGGGACTGAACGCGCGCCGAGCGATATCTTCGCCGTCGCGTGGGACCGGCTGCCGGGCGCGGGCAGGATCGCCGAGGCGCGGCGGCAGGCGTTCGAGGCCTACGAGCGCGCCGGCCTGCCGCACCGGCGGATCGAGGAATGGAAATACACCGATCTGCGCGTGCTAATGCGCGAGGTGTTGCCGCTCGCACCCGAGCCTGACGCTGCGGTGCTGAAGCGCGCGGCCGCAGCGTTAAAACTGCACGCCATCGCCGGTGTGCGCCGGCTCGTGCTGGTGGATGGGGTGTTCGCGCCAAAGCTGTCCGAGACGGCTGATCTGGAACAAGGCCTCGGCATTCGCACGCTGCGCGACGTGTTGGAAGCCGGCGATAGTGCGCATCAGGCGCAATTGCTGACGCCCGACAATTCCGATGCCATGGTGGCGCTGAACAGCGCCATGATGACCGATGGCGTCGTGATCGAGGTCGCCGACAACGCCGTACTGACAAAGCCCCTACATATCGTCCACATCGCCAGCGGTGCAACGCCTTTCGCGATGTTCACGCGCTCGCTGTTGAAAATCGGCAGGGCCGCAAGCGCGACGCTGGTGGAAAGCTATGTCGCGGCCAATGGCGCCAAAGCCTATCAGGTCCATGACTCCCTTGTCGTATCGATCGGTGACGGCGCGCGGCTCGACCATGTGCGTTTGGTCGAGGACGACCGCGACGCTTTCAACATTTCGTCTGCGATGGTGGCGCTAGGCGAGAAAGCGCATTTCAGCACCTTCGGCTTGACCAGCGGTTCGAATCTGAGCCGCTACCAGCCCGTCATCACCTTTGCGGGCGAGGGCTCCCGCGTCGAAGCCAACGGCGTCAATCTGCTCAATGGTCGCCAGCATGCCGACACCACGCTGCTTCTCGACCACGCGGTACCGAATTGCGCCAGCCGGGAAATCTTTCGCGCTGTGATCGATGACCGCGGACATTCGGTATTCCAGGGCCGCATTATCGTTCGGCCCCAAGCCCAGAAAACCGACGCCAAGATGATGACCCGGGCGCTGCTATTGTCGGATGAGGCCGAGGCCGACAACAAGCCGGAACTGGAAATCTTCGCCGACGACGTCACCTGCGGCCATGGCGCGACCGCCGGCGCGCTGGACGAGAGCCTGTTGTTTTATCTGCGGGCGCGCGGCCTTTCCGAGAAGGAGGCGCAGGCGCTGCTGATCCAGGCCTTCGTCGGTGAAGCAATCGAGTCTATCGCCAATGACGGCTTGCGCGAGCTTGCGATCTCTGCGGCCGAGCGCTGGCTGGCGGTACGGGGTTGACCATGCATCCGGCGGTCTCAAACGGTGCCTATGACGTAGCCCGGGTGCGGGAAGATTTTGCCGAGCTCTCGCTCAAGGTCTACGGCAAGCCGCTGGTCTACCTCGACAACGCAGCCTCCGCGCAGAAGCCCAACGCGGTGCTCGATCGCATGACGGAAGCTTACAAGTCCGAATACGCCAACGTGCATCGCGGGCTGCATTATCTCGCCAATACCGCAACCGAAGCCTACGAGGGCGGCCGCGCCAAGGTGGCAAAATTTCTCAACGCCGCGCGCAATGAAGAGATCGTCTTCACCCGCAACGCTACCGAAGCGATTAACCTCGTGGCCTCGTCATGGGGCGAACCGAACATTGGAGAGGGCGACGAGATCTTGCTCTCGATCATGGAGCATCATTCCAACATCGTGCCCTGGCATTTCCTCAGGGAGCGTCATGGCGCCGTGATCAAATGGGCGCCGGTCGATGACGAAGGCAACTTCCTGATCGACGAATTCGAAAAGCTTTTGACCCCGCGGACAAAACTGGTCGCGATCACCCAGATGTCGAATGCGCTCGGCACCATCGTGCCCGTGAAGGAGGTCGTAAAACTGGCCCATAACAGCGGCATTCCGGTGCTGATCGACGGCAGCCAGGGCGCCGTTCACCTGAGCGTCGATGTAAGGGATATCGACTGCGACTTTTACGTCTTTACCGGTCACAAGCTCTACGGCCCGACCGGCATCGGCGTGCTCTACGCCAAGCACGAGCATCTGGTGGCGATGCGGCCCTATAACGGCGGCGGCGAGATGATCCGCGAGGTTGCGCGGGACTGGGTCACCTATGGCGATCCGCCGCACAAATTCGAGGCGGGGACTCCGGCGATCGTGGAGGCCATTGGCCTCGGTGCCGCGATCGATTACGTCAATTCGATCGGCAAGGACCGCATTGCCGCGCACGAGCATGGTTTGTTGACGTACGCGCAGGATCGCCTGCGCGAAATCAATTCGCTGCGCCTGATCGGCACCGCGCGCGGCAAGGGACCGGTGATCTCGTTCGAGATGAAGGGCGCCCATCCCCACGATGTCGCCACCGTGATCGACCGGCAAGGCATCGCCGTGCGCGCCGGCACCCATTGCGTGATGCCGCTTTTAGAGCGGTTCAATGTGACGGCGACGTGCCGGGCGTCGTTCGGGATGTATAATACCCGTGAGGAAGTCGACCATCTGGCACAGGCACTGATCAAGGCACGGGACTTGTTTGCATGACCGATACGGCCGAAATCAAAACCAGCAACATGGAAACGCATTCGGCGCTGCCGCCGGAGGAGACCGAGCGGCTGGGCGGCGAAATCGTGGCCGCGCTGAAGACCGTGTTCGATCCGGAAATTCCGGCCGATATCTATGAACTCGGCCTGATCTACAAGGTCGACATCAAGGACGACCGCAGCGTGGACGTCGTGATGACGCTGACCACCCCGAACTGTCCGGCGGCCGGGGAATTGCCGCAGATGGTGGAGAACGCGGTCGCCAGCGTTCCCGGCGTCGGCGTGGTCAACGTCAACCTGGTCTGGGAGCCGGCCTGGTCGCCTGACCGGATGAGCGACGAGGCGCGCCTCGTCCTTAATATGTGGTGAAGCGTTTCACAGGAAAATGGCCGGCATTGATTTTGCCTTTTGGATTGACCACATGACTGAGATGACACCCGCTACACCAACGCCGGCAGCCAAGCCGAAGCCGCGGCCCCGCCCGCAGGTCATGAAGCTGACCGACGCGGCGGCGCAGCGCATTACCGAGCTGACCAAACGCGCCGATTCCGAGATCGTGGGCTTGCGGGTCGGCATCAAGAACGGCGGCTGCGCGGGGCAATCCTATACGGTCGAATACGCCCACGAGATTCGTCCGACCGACGAGGTCGTCGAGGACAAGGGCGTGAAGATCCTGGTCGATCCCAAGGCCGTGCTGTTCCTGCTGGGCACCGA
>WNGO01001313.1_pt1 | contig 34192 bp, 21 predicted proteins | sample 5400511 | NCBI WGS metagenome assembly WNGO01 (sample SAMN13153380, study PRJNA577476) | soil metagenome | isolation source: 20 cm soil or saprolite under Garry oak tree replicate 2 | place: USA:California | collected 2016-06-15 | reverse complement strand
GGCGGCAGAGTCACATCAATAGTTCATAAGGGATCAGGCAAGGAAGTGCTGTACGTTCCGGACGTCATCAGGCCGACGCGCATCCTGCCGCGGTTCGGCTTTGTCGCCGGCGGCATCGAAGTGAGCTTCCCCATCTCGCATGCTCCCACGCAAAACGACCCGGTACTCTACGCCATCGATCGAACGCCACAGCGGGTGTATGTCACCTGCGGAGAGCGGGAATTGCGGTTTGGCATGCAGTGGTGTGTGGAATACTCCGTGGGTAGTGACGATGATTTCCTGACGCAGCGCACGGTCTTCCACAATCCCGGAGCTGCGACACATCCCTGGATGTCATGGTCGAACGCCGCCGTGCCGTGCGCTCCCGACACCGAATACCATTTCCCCAATGGCAAGGTGTTGGCGCATTCGTCGAGACTCGCGACGATCGATTGGCAGGAGTCAGGGCCGAAGCGCGAGGCGGACATCCAGGAAATGACGGGCTTCTTTTGGAAAACCAAAGATGCGAATGCCTTTGGCGCCTTCACGCCGTCGCGCGGCATGGGGTTGTATCACATCGCCGATGAAGCGATCGCGCCGGGAATGAAATTGTGGAGCTACGGCATCGGCAAAGACCGCGCCTGGGCGACGCTGAGTACGGCGAGACAGGAGCCGTACGCCGAAATACAGGGCGGACCGCTCGCGGATCAGTCGATCAAGCTGGACTTGCACCCCGGCGAAACCCGCTGGCACGTGGAGTTCTGGGTCCCTGCAACCAAGCCCTTGAACATCCATGCTCTCGAAGTTCCCAATGTAGCGCTCCGGCCCGTCACACAGGTTCCTGTGTTCGGTTGGGCAAGAGAAGACGAAGTGGAGGTGTGGAACGATCTCGTGCATGCCTACCGCAGCGGACAAACACCACCGGAACCCCCTCAAGTCGAGCGTTGTCTGTGGGCTCCCTCCGGTATGGAAGACCTGACGGTCGCGTTTGAATGGGCGATCCAGATTACCACTGGTGACGCGGCAGAACGCTGGAACTTCCATTATGGCACCTGGCTCGCCGGCACAGGAAAGAAAAAGGCAGCGATCCAAGTGCTGTCGACGAACAGCCTGGGGGTTGGCAAGGCGTTGTTGGCCAGGCTGCTCGAGCTCGAAGGCGATATCGAGGGGGCCGCAACAGCGTTCAGGTCGATTCAGGAGAAGTGGTTGCAAATACATCCACAGATTGTGGTCGAGCGCGATGCCGTGCTTCGCAATCTCGGACCACACACGCTGGCCGAGCGCGAGACATGGCTGGACCAGGTTGGCGCGCTGCAAGATGAGCGGATCATCGAACGACGCGTGCAACTGTTGATCGATAAGGGCGAGTATCAAACGGCCAAGCGACTGCTGCTATCGGTGTCCTTCCAGAAGGTCCATCAACGCTACACCCGCACCGGTTTGTGGAAGCAGATCTGCGAGCGATTGAACGAGCCTTGTTTGCCAATGCCTACCGAGCTCGGCGAAGACCAGCTGGCCACCTTCGGGGCATATCGGGAGTTCGAATGACCGGGCGGTCCGGATCTTGCGACTCCTCAGGATTACGCACACCCTTAAGACTTCTGAACGCATGCGGTCGCCGTCGATGCCCCTCGAGAACCGCTTCGCCAACGAGTCTGAGACCTCCGCGGAACGCGCCTGGGCGGATCGCATCCGCGGGGGGGATAGGACCGCGTTCGAGGCACTATATCGCAAGTACTGGCAGCCGCTCTACGCGTTTGCCTTCCGCTACGTACGCTCGAAGGAGGACGCGGAGGAGGTCGTGCAGGACGTGTTTTTCCGGATCTGGCGCGGCCGGGCGGATTGGGTCCCCGCCGGGGCCGTCCGGAACTACGTCTACTGCGCGGTCCGCAACGCCGCACGCGACCGACTGGAGCGCACCGCCGTGGCCCGCCGGTGGCATGTCGGCCAGGTGGCGACGGCGGCGGGGAGCCAGTCCGAGCTGGAGGTCGCGGAGCTCGTCGCCCTAGTCCAACGAGCCCTCGACGAGCTCCCCCCCAGACGATCCGCGGTGTGCAAGCTGCGGCTTATCGATGAGCTGAGCTACGCTCAGATCGCCGACCGGCTCGGCATCCGCGAGAAGACTGTGGAGACGCAACTCGCTCGCGGCCTCAAGTTCCTTCGCGACCGGATGCGTCCGGGGGCTCAAACAACCTCCGCGCCTGCCGACGGCTCGGCCGTGAACACGTGGCGCCCCACGCCGGCCGCAGCGCCGCGCGGCGCATAGAAGCGCTCGCGCAGCGCGGTCATGACCTCGGGCGTACGCTCGACGCGGCACAGCGCCACGATCGAGCCACCGAACCCGGCCCCCGTGAGGCGCGCTCCCGCCGCGCCTGCCTCCCGGGCCAGCTCCACGAGCCGGTCCAGCTCGGCGTGGCTCACCTCGTAGTCGTCCCGCAAACTCCGATGCGAGGCGTCGAGCAGTTGCCCGAACGCCGCCAGGTCTTGAGCGGCCAGCGCCGCCTCCGCCTGCCGCACGCGGGTCCCCTCGGTGACCACGTGACGGAACCGCCGCGCCAGCACGCCGGTGAGGTTTGTCTCCGCGACTTGGAGCAGCTGCTCGACCGAGGCCGCCGCGAGCAGGGCGGGGTAGGGGACGTCCTCCCGCTGGCCGAGCCGCTTGGCCACGAGGCGGCGCGCCTCGTCGCACTGCCGCGTCCGCTCGTTGTAGGCCTGCCGCGCGCCGCCGGACTTCTCGGCGTGTACCAGGCTCCACGCCACGAGGAACTGCCAATCGCCGGGAACGGCGGTGGGCGTGAGCCGGAGCGGGTGGAAGTCGATGCGTGACGCGCACCTGGCGCGCGCGCCGAGGATAATCGCCTGGTCCATCCCGCCGCCCGCGGTGCCCACGTAGCGCTCGCCGCGCCCCAGGAGCTCCATCAGCTCGAGCGACGCCACCGTTATCCCGTTCGCGTGCAGGAGCGCGAGGGCCATGGCCACGACGAGCGCAGATGAGGAGCTGAGCCCCGCGGCGATCGGGAGATCGCTCTCCACCAGCGCGTCCACGCCCCGCAGATCGGGGAAGCGTTGGGCCAGGGCCTGGGCCGCCGCCCTGGCGTAGTTGCCCCAGTCTCCCGCCGGAGCCGCCGGAATGCTCGCATTGACCGCGAAGGCGCTGGGCGCGAAACGAGCGTCGCGGTTGACGAGGCGCGTCTCGCAATCCGCGCGCGGGTGAAACGCGAGGCGGACGCTCTGGCGGAGAGCCATGGGGAGGACGGGGAGGCCGCAGTAGTCGATGTGCTCGCCGATCAAGTTCACCCGCCCCGGCGCGCGGACCACGTGCACGGGGCCGGCGGAGGAGCCGAACGCCTGCGCGAACACTGCGGTCAGGTCAGTCGAAGTCATGAGGCTTATCAGAAGCAGATCCTTCGCGCCTGCGGCGCTCAGGATGACAAGCGCGCTCGCTCCGGGAATTATAGAAGAACTATTGCTTCAGCTCGCGCACCGCCCGCCCCGCGGCGCGGATGTTCGCGAGCGACATCTCGGAGTACTTCCGCGACAGCAGCACGCCGTGTGCGCCTCCCTGAAACGCCGCCCCTACCGCTTGGTAGACGTCGTCGGGTTGGGTCTTCTTTTCGTTCGTGCCGGTGGGAATGTCGACGTCGATTCCCGGCCAGATCTTGAGGCGCGGTCCCGCGCCCGCCACGGCGCGCTTCGTCTCGCGCAGCACGTAGTCGGCCGAGAGGCCCTGCTCAGCGATGCCGTCGAGCGGCTGCTCGCGGTATTGCTGCACGCCGTAGGTGAAGTCGAGGACCTGTTGGGGAGTGAGGTCCGCGAGCAACGTCGCATGGATGTTGCGAATGTATTGCGCGAGGCGGGGACCGCCGCAGTTGTTGTACATGACGACCTTCAAGAAGTCCGAGTAATGCCCGAACTCGCCGTAATCCTGCTCGGCGCGGTAGAGCGGTGAAAACGAGTTGTTGTGCCACACGTGCCAGCCGACGCCCTTCGCCGGCGCGATGCGCTTGGCGAGCCGATACAGGTCCCGGTAGGTGTCGTTGAGCCCTTCGTTCCAGAGCCGCTCCCAGGCGAGCAGCTCCGGATACCTTACGAGGAGCCGCCAAAACGTCACGAACGCCCCGTCGGCGGGTCGCTGCCCCGCGCGCAGCGCGGCGGTCCAGCGCTCCAGCGCCAGATAGCCGTCCCGGGCGCGCTCGATGTTGATCCCGTCCCGGTGCGCGGCGGCGAGACAGTGCGGGCAGAAGCAGGCGATCACGCCGCCCGCGCTCGAGCTGCCGTGGCTCGCGCCGAGGGCGTTGTCGAGCGGCCCCTGGCGCTCGCTCCCCCACATCAGGCCGTCCACGTCGTAGGACCGCAGATAATCCTCGGAGAGCCCGAGCCAGAAGTTCCGTGCGTTGGGGTTGCGGTGACAGGTGAGGCCGGTGGCCTTGCCGTGGAGGTCGATCTCCGCCGCCTGGTCGAACCCGGGCACGTCGCGGCGGAACACGTCTTCGAACCAGCAGATCACTTTCATCCCGCGGCGGTGTGCCGCCGGCAGGACGTCGGCGATCACGTCGTAATTCGGATGATCGGGCGCCTGCTCGGGAGCGATGCTCGTGTGGCGATAATACTGCCGATGCGGCGTCGCGAAGTTGCCGCCGCGGAACTCGTCGTCGTATTCCTGTTTGCCGTGATCCGGGAGCGGCTGGCCGCGGAGCTGGCGACCGCCGATGCCGCGACCATAGGTGAACGTGGCGAGAAACAGCGTGTTGATCGCCGCCATGTCCTGGAATCCATCCAGCACCTTGTCGGTGCCTTCGTCCACGAACGACACGGCCCCGACCTGAATGCCGACCATCGGCGGCTCGGCCGCTGCCCCGCGCGGAGCGCGACCAAGGGCGCCACTTCCGGCGATCAGGGTGGAGGTTTCCAGAAACGTGCGACGATCCATCGGTCATCTCCTCTAGAGCCGGTACGTCTCCTTCGCCAGATCATACGCCAGCGCCCGTGCCATGCGACGCGCATCCTCCAGCTCGATGATGTGCCGCGCGACGAGCCCGGCGAGATAATTCGCATCCACCCGCCGCGCCAGGTCGTGCCGCGCCGGGATCGAGCAGAAGGCCCGCGTGTCGTCGTTGAAGCCGGCGGTCTTGTAGATGCTCGCCGTCTCGGTGGTGCGCTCGCGAAACCGCGTCATCCCTTCGAGCGAGTCGTGAAACCACCACGGCGGCCCCAGCCGTACCGCCGGATAGTGGCCTGCGAGCGGCGCCAGCTCGCGGCTGTACGTGGATTCGTCCAGTGTGAACAGCACGAGCGTGAACCGCGGATCGTTGCCGTAGGCAGTGAGCAGCGGCCGCAAATTGCGCGTGAACTCGGTGGCGACGGGAATGTCGCCGCCCCGGTCGGGGCCGAACCGCTCGAACAGCAGCTGGTTATGGTTGCGGAACGCCCCCGGGTGGAGCTGCATCACGAGTCCGTCGTCGAGCGACATGCGCGCCATCTCGAGCAACAGATGCGCCTCGAAGCGGCGCTCATCGGCCCGAGTCGCCTCCCCCTGGCGCGCCTGCTGGAACAGCACCTCGGCCTCATCGGGAGGGAGCCACGTCGTGTGGGGCTCGAGCACCGCGTGATCGGTGGCGGTGGCCCCCATGCGCTTGAAGAACGCGCGACGGTCCTCGAGCGCGTGCACGAACTCGGCGTAGTCCACGAGCGGCGCGCCGTGCTCGCGGCCGAGCGCCTCGAGCTCGGCGGGCCAGCCGGGCGCCGCGATCTTGAAGACGGCATCGGGGCGGAAGCACGGGATCACCTTCCCCTTCCATCCCGACTGGCGCAGCGCCTGGTGATGCTCGAGCGGGTCGCTTGCCTTGTCCGTCGTGGCGAGGACCTCGATGTTGAAGCGCTCGAACAACGCCCGCGGCCGGAACTCCGGGCTGGCGAGCCGCTCCACGATGGCGTCGTAGATCGACCGGGCCGTCTCCGCTGCGAGCCGCTGCTCGACACCGAACACGTCGTGCAGCTCGTGGTCGAGCCACGCACCCGTCGGCGTGCCGCGGAACAGGAAATACTGCTCGGCGAAGAGCTGCCACACCTTGCGCGGGTCGCCGTCCAGCAGCGTCTCGAGCGGCACCCCGCGCGCGTACAAGAGCCGCAGGATGTAATGGTCGGGCTGGACGATCAGCGCGGCGGGCTCCGCGAACGGCTCGTTGCCGGCCAGAATGCGTGGGTCGACGTGGCCGTGCGGTGCGATGATGGGAAGCCGGCGCGTCTCGTCGTACAACGTGCGCGCGACGCGCCGGATTACGGGGTCAGGATCGAAGCAGCGGTCCTCGTGGAGGACGAGCGCGTCCGCCACTACACGACGGGCGCCCAGCCCGGGGCGTACTCCCGCTGCCAGAACTTCATCGCCTCTTCGTCCCCGACGATGTGGCCCGACTTGGGGTCGATGCGCAGCGCGCGCCCCGTCGACTGCGCGATGTTGCCCAGGTGGCCCAGCAGCACGCTCTTCGCGCCTTCCTCGATCGGCTGATGCAACGCGGCGCCGGTCCGGATCGCGTCGACGAAGTTCGCGATGTGCAGGACGGTCATGTCGTCGTCGGCATGCGTATTGAGACCGTCTCCGGCTCGAGCGGCGAGAGATTGCTTCGCGACCTTGCCCTTCACGTCGGACACGATGTAGCCGTCGCGGTCCATGACCACGCTGCCCGTGGTGCCGAGGATGGCCGTGCCGCGGTCGCGGCCGTACGTGGGCAGGCCGTTGCAGCTTTGGCCCTGCCAGAGGATGGTCTTCCCGCCCGCGAACTCGAAGCAGGCCTCCTGCGTGTCGGGGAACTCCCAGTCGTCGTCGAAGTGATAGCGGCCGCCGACCGACGTGACACGGACGGGGAAGTCCACGCCCAGGGCCCAGCGGGCCACGTCGATCTCGTGCGTGCCGTTGTTGCAGATCTCCCCCGTGCCCCAGCGCCGGAACCAGTGCCAGTTGTAATGGATGACGTTGTCACGGTACGGGGTGTGGGGCGCCGGGCCCTGCCACAGCTCGTAGTCGAGGTTCGCCGGCACGGGCGCGGGCTTGCCGTGTCCGATGGTGGCGCGGGTGTTGGCGTACCAGGCGCGCGCCAGGTAGGGCTGCCCGATCGCCCCTTCCTTAATAGCCTGCACGACCTCGATGGAGCGCGGCGCGGAGCGCTGCTGCGTCCCCATCTGCACCACCCGCTGGTGCTTGCGCTGCGCCTCGACCAGCAGCTCGCCTTCGCGCGCGTTGTGCCCGCACGGCTTCTCGACGTAGACGTGCTTCCCCGCCTGCATGGCGAGGAGCGCGGCGGGCGTATGCCAGTGGTCGGGCGCCGCGATGACGAGCGCGTCCACGCTCTTGTCGTCGAGCGCCCGGCGGAAGTCCCCCAGCCCCTTGGGAACCTTGGTTTGTGCTGCCGCGACGGCGGTCACGGCCTTGCCCAGCACCTGGGAATCCACGTCGCACACGTAGGCCACCACGGCGTTTGGGGTGCGGGCGAAGGTACGGCCCAGCACCGCGCCGCGGCCGTTCAGGCCCATGATCGCAACGACGACCTGCTCGCTCGGCCGCGACATCAGGGACGATAAACCCCGCGGAGCGACCAGTCCCAGCCCAGCGGCGGAAGCGGTCTTCAGGAATTTGCGCCGTTTCATAGCACCCTCACCTTGATGCTGCGGAAGTAGACCTCGTCCCCGTGATCCTGCAACACGATGTGCCCCTTGCGCCGCTCCGCGAAGCCCGGGATGGAGTGGTACTTGCTCGCGGCGAGCGCCGAGTCCATGTGCGCCGTGCCGAGCTCGAACTCGACGAGCTTCTCGCCGTTGAGCCAGTGCTCGCCATGGTTGCCGCGGAAGATTATCCGCGACTGATTCCACTCGCCCACGGGGCGGAGGTGTTTCGCGCCGTTCGGCGCCACGAGATCGTACAGCGCGCCGGCGCGGTGGGTCGGCAGCTGGCCGTCGGGGTGCCGATCGTCATCCAGCATCTGGTACTCGAACCCCAGCGCGGAATGATTGGGCGCGATGGCGCCCTGCGCGACCGCCGCGGGGGTCATCGCCCCGGCTTGCGCCACGGACAGCTCTTCGGAGACGTTGTACTTGACGCCGCTGTTCGCGCCCCGCGTGACCTTCCACTCCCAGCTCAGCTCGAAGTCCCCGAACGTCTCCACGGTCATCAGGTCGCCGCCGTTGAGCGGTCTCCCGTCGGGAACCCGGGGCACCTTGCCGTTCGCGATCTTCTTGATCGTGCCATCCACGATCTTCCAATGCGACGTGGGGACGGTGTCGTAGCCCAGGCCGCGCCACCCGGCGAGCGTACGGCCGTCGAACAGGAGGCGCCAGCCGGCGACGCGCTCGGCGTCGGTGAGCTGATTGGGGCGTAGGTTGGTCGAGCTGAACGTCGCGGGGGCCCGCGTCTGGGCGCCCAGCGCGGGCCCGCAGGCCGCGAGCGCCAGGACCCACCATCGATGAGTGATCATGTTCACTCCAAAAGCCTCACAGGTTGCCGCGCTTCGACTCTGCCACAGCGTAGTCGCAGGCGCGCGCGGTGAGCGCCATGTAGGTGATGGACGGATTGACGCACGACGAGCTCGCCATACACGCGCCGTCGGTCACGAACAGGTTGGGGACGTCGTGCGCCTGGTTGTGTGCGTTCACGACCGAGGTCTTGGGGTCGCGTCCCATGCGGGCTGTGCCCATCTCATGGATGCCCAGCCCCGGCTCGGCGCCGAGGCCGTCCTCGCGATTGGCGTCATAGGTACGCACGTCCTTGACCCCCGCGGCCTCGAGCATTTCGGCGGCCGACGCGGCCATATCCTTCCGCATGGCGAGCTCGTTGTCGCCCCACGTGCAGTGAATGCGGAGCACCGGGATCCCGAACTCGTCGGTTTGGTCCGAGAGCGCGACGTAGTTCTCGGCGCGCGGCAGGCACTCGCCGAACGCGGTCATGCCCATCGTCCAGCGCCCCGGGTCGTGCAGCTGGCGTTTGAGCTCCACGCCGAACCCGGGCTCGCCGGCGCCGCGCGCCCAGCCCTGGCGACTCGCGCCGCCTTGATAGCCGAACCCGCGCACGTAGTCGCCGCGGCGCGACGCCTCGTCCCCCAGGTTCCGGAACCTTGGGACATAGATGCCGTTCGGCCGGTTGCCCTGGTAGTAGTGGTCGAGCAGTCCCTCGATCCCCCCGCTCGCGCCCACGCGGAAATGGTGGTCCATGAGATAGTGTCCGAGCACCCCGCTCGAGTTGGCCAGGCCGTTCGGGAAGGTGGACGACTTGGAGTTCAGGAGGACGCGGGCGGTCGCGAGCGTCGACGCGCACAGGAACACCACACGGCCGGCGTACTCGCGCGTCTGCTTCGTCACCGTGTCCACGACGCGCACCCCGGTGACCCGGTGCTTGGCGGCGTCGTAGATGAGCGAGTGCACCACGCTGTCGGGAACGATGGTGAGCCGCCCGGTCGCCCGCGCGGCGGGGAGCGTGGAGGCCTGGCTCGAGAAATACGAGCCCGTGGAGCAGCCCCGCTCGCAGGGACCGCAGTAATGGCACGGCAGGCGCCCGTTCACCGCCTGAGTGAGGATCGCCACGCGGCCGATGGTGAGCCGCCGGTCGGGGAAGGCGCGCTCCAGCCCCGCCTTCACGAACTTCTCACCCGCGTTCATCTCCATCGGGGGCTGGAACTCGCCGTCCGGGAGCTGCGGCAGCCCCAGCTTTTCCCCGCTCACGCCGATGAAGCGTTCCACGTAGCTGTACCACGGTGCCACGTCGGCGTAGCGAATCGGCCAATCGACGCCATGGCCGTCGCGCAGATTCGCCTCGAAATCGAGGTCGCTCCAGCGATACACCTGGCGTCCCCAGATCAGCGACTTCCCGCCCACCTGGTCTCCCTGAATCCAGGTGAACGGCTTGTCCTCGACGTAAGGGTTACGGTGATCCTTGATGAAGAAGTGCTTGATCGATTCGTGGAACTGGCCGGTGCGCGCCTGGATCGGATACTCCGCGGCGCCTTGCGTCCCCACGGCCAGCCGCGCGTTGTGCAACGGGAACTCCCAGATCGGCTTGTGCTCGGTGATGTAATCCTTGCGGTGCTCGACGTTGCGGCCTCGCTCGATGACCAGCGTCTCGAGTCCCTTCTCAGTGAGCTCCTTCGCGGCCCAGCCCCCCGTGATCCCGGACCCGATCACGATCGCGTCGTAGGTGATCATGCCCAGGCCCTCCCGATGGAGCTGTACGGGATGTCGCCGCGGTACGTCCCGAATGGGCTCACGTGCAGCTCCTGCATGGCGCCGATCTCCGATGTGTAATAGCCGACGAGCGTCAGCTCCTTCACGCGGCGGAAGAACCAGCCATCCTCTCCTCGGCCCGCCGTGTACGCCGCCGCGTCCAGCTCGCGCAGCAGCGCCAGCTGCTGTTCGGTCGTGGCCTGCACGAGCGGCTTCCCGTAACGGGACCGTGCCTGGGTGTCCACGCCAGCGAGGCCTGCCAGGAACCGGTCGCGCTCCGCAGTGGCATAATGGTCAGTGAGGAGCGTATCGACGAAGCGGTGCACGCCCGCCGCGCGCGCGCCGGGTGTCTCCGTCTGCGGAACGATGTGCTCGGCGAGCGTGGCGACGAGCTCCAGCTGGGCCGGGCTCAACGTCCGCGGCGCCCACGCGGGGGACGCCGCCCAGGCCCGCCGCGTCGCCGTACTGAAGACGCCCGCGACGGTGGGAGCGGAGATCGCCCCGCCCAACAACAGCGCTACCTGCTGCAGGGCGCGACGGCGACTGATCGTCTCACGTTTCACAGGGTGACCCCTTCCTTCCAGATGGCGATCTCACGGTAGCCGTACTTCTCGTTGTTCGCGAGGGCCCGTCCGGAGGCCACGTCGAGGATCAGCGCGAACAGATCCGCTTCGAGCCGGTCCAGCGTGGCCGTGCCGTCCAGCAGCAGACCGGCGTTGAAGTCGATCCAGTGCGGCTTCTTCGCGGCGATTTCTGAGTTGGACGAGATCTTAAGCGTCGGCACCGGGAAGCCGAGCGGCGTGCCGCGCCCCGTCGTGAAGAGGAGCAAGCTGGCACCGCTCGCGACGAGCGCCGTCGACGATACCCCGTCGTTCCCCGGCGATTCGAGCAGGGACAGGCCCGCTCCGTTCCGCGTCCCGCCTCCCCCGGCCGCCGCCATCTCACCATAGCGCAGCACCTGGGTCACCGGAGCGCGCCCGCCCTTCTGGACCGCCCCCAGCGACTTCTCCTCGAGCGTGGTCAGCCCGCCCGCCGTGTTGCCGGGCGACGGGTTTTCGTAGATCGGCCGCTTGTGGCGGAGCAGGTACGTCTTAAAGTCGTTCACCAACGCGACAACGTCCTGAAAGACCGCCTCTCCCGCCGCGCGGTTCATGAGCAGCCGCTCGGCCCCGAACATCTCCGGGACTTCGGTGAGGATCACCCGGCCGCCGAGGGCGGTCAGCCGGTCGGCGATCCGGCCGACGAGCGGATTGGCGGTGATGCCGCTCAAGCCGTCCGACCCGCCGCACTTGTGACCGAGGATGAGATCGGATGCCGGACACGCCACCCGCTCGTCATGCTCCACGATCTCGACCAGCTCCGCCAGGCTCTCGAGCCCGGTCTCGATCTCGTCGGACACCTCCTGCGAGTTGAAGAACCGCACGCGCTCGCGGTCGACGTCTCCGGCGATGCCGAGCAGCTCGTCGAGCTGGTTGTTCTCGCAGCCCAGGCCCAGGACCAGCACACCGCCCGCGTTGGGATGGCGCAGCAGGCCGGCCAGGATGCGCTGGGTGTTCTTCAGGTCGTCCCCGAGCTGGCTGCAGCCGTACGGGTGCGAAAAGCTGAACACCCCGTCGATCCGCCCGGCGAAGCGCGCCGCTCCCGTGCGGCCGATCTGCTCGGCGGCGTGATTCACGCAGCCTACGGTATTGAGGATCCACACCTCGTTGCGGGTGCCCACGCGCCCGTTGCGGCGCCGGTAGCCCAGGAACGTCGGTGCGGGTAGGGGCGCGGCATGCCGCGCCCCTACATTGACCGGGGCGGGTTGGTAACGGTAATCGACCACGCCTTCGAGGCACGTCTTCAAATTGTGGGTGTGCACCCAGGCGCCCGGCGCGATGGCCGCCGTCGCCGCGCCGATCGGGAAGCCGTACTTCACCACCGGCTCGCCCGGCTCGATCGGGCGCACCGCGATCTTGTGGCCGGCGGGCACGTCGTCGCGCAGCACTACGCCGGCGTCCTCGACGACGACCTCGCTCCCGGCCGGCAATGACCGAACCGCCACCACGACGTTGTCGGCCGGATGGATTCTGACCGCCTGGGGCGCTGCCGTCACCGCGTGAAGTCCCGGTAGTACGTCTCGATCTGCTCTGGCGTGGCGGTCCCGGACAGGATCAGGACGCGGTATCGGAACGTGGTCGACTCCCCCGGCGCGAGCCGGAAGTTGAGCGATTCCTTTCCGTTCGTGAATGCCTTCCGTCCCAGCGGGTTGGCCGCGAACAGGCCGTAGCCCCGCGCGTGCCAAAACGTCGGGAAGCCCACGTTCTTGGGATGATCGAGAATCGCGAGCGTGACCGGCTCCCCTTCCACCATCCCGGACAGTATCGCCCAGCGGCCGCGCGTGCCCCACACCGAGTCGCCCTCGAGGCCCTCGGAGCTCCGGTAGCGGCCGGTGACGCCCTCGTTGTTGAGCATCGGCAGGGTGGTCGCGTGGCCGTTGGCGTCGGTGAACACCTCCGCCGTCGTGGAGGGTTGCTCGAGCGAGCGGGCCACCCGCATGCCCAGCATCCCGTCCTTCTCGTCCGCGAAGGTCACAGGTTGGCCGAGCGCCGTGAGGGTCGTCATCCGGTCCACGCCGCGCATGCCGTCCGCGGCCCGGAACACGAACCGGGTGTCTTCACGCAGCAGCCCCTTCCCCTCGTGATCCACCCATTCCGCCGTCACCTCCAGCACCCCCTGACCCGCTCCGCCCTCGGCGCGGCGCACGGCGCGCTGCACGATCGTGCCCATCTTGGGGGCGCGCGCCGCCGGGATGGCGTCCGAGTTGTTCCAGAAGTCGAGGCCGTTCACGTCACTGTAGGTGAACCACAGGCCGACGTGATGCGGGTGGTCCACGCGCTCGCCCGGCCGGGGATCGAGCGGCCAGCCGCGGGTGACCAGCTTCCCCGACGCGGTCCGCAGCGGGTAGAGCGTCGGCTTCCTGAGGGTGGTCGCGGTCGGGTAGATGTACGCGGTGAACGGCTTCCCGTCGACCAGCACGTCGACGCGGCGGGCGTCATCGTGCGGGATAACCTCCACGCGTGGAGGTTGTGGAGGTTGGTGGAGGCGGTGGAGGTGGTGGAGGCTACGACCTCCAGAACCTCCACCAACCTCCAGAACCAGGCCTAACAGCCAAGCCTTGCGCATGTCGTTCCGGCCCTCACCCCATCACAATGTCGCGCTTCGAGTCGTCGAACATCACCTTCCGGCCGCTGTGCATCGCGGCGACGGTCATGCACAGCGCCACGGCGTGGTTGTAGCCCGCCTCGATGTTGGCGTTGGGCTGCTTGCGCGAGCGCACGCATTCCATCCAGTTCCGCACGTTGGCTGTGGTGGACGAATCGGCGCCGGTGTCCGCCGCGGTCTCCGCCGGGGCCAAGTCGGAGAGCTTGGTCGTCGCCAGCAGATTGGGCTTCATCTCCATCTCCGCCGCGGCCCGCTCGTTCAGGCCCCCGGTCGGTGTGATCTCGTTGGTGTCGAGGTTCAGCATCCCGGCGTTCGAGTAGTACAGCTCCTTCGTGCCGCCGGCCGAGTTGGTCATGCGCGACGAGTACACCACCTGGAACCCCTTGGTGGGATCGTTGAGGGGCCCATAGTCGAACACGATCGTGGCGGTGTCCCAGTTCTTGCGCCCGTCCTTCCACAGGTACACGCCGCCGTTGGCGACGACGCTGCGGGGGCGCGGCAGGTCGGTGAACCAGTGCACGGTGTCGATTTGGTGCACCATCCACTGGTCCGGGATGCCGGAGGAGTAGGGCCAGAACAGGCGAAACTCGAGGTACTTCCGCGGGTCCCACGGCTCGGAGGGGAGATAGGCGAGAAACCGCTTCCAGTCGGTGTCCTGCTCCTTGATCGCGGCGACGAGCTGCGGGCGGCGCCAGCGTCCCGGCTGGTTCACGTTCCAGGTCATCTCGGCCATGACGATGTCGCCGAACTTGCCCGACCGGAGGAACTCGTTGGCGATCTGGTAGTTCTTGGCGCTGCGGCGCTGCGTGCCGATCTGCACGATGCGGTTCGCCTGCTTGACGGCGTCGCGGATGGCCACGGCCATCTCCATGGTGTGCGCCAGCGGCTTCTCGATATAGGCGTCCTGCCCGGCGTGCATCGCTTCGACGCCGTGGTAGGCGTGGGCGAAGTCGGGCGTCGAGATCATCACCGCGTCGGTGGCCTTCGCGTCGTACATCTCTTCGTTGTTGCGGAACGGCCGCGGCTTGGCCCCCGTCACCTTCTCGATCCCGGCGACCCCTTCGTCGCGCCGCCGGTTCCAGATGTCGGACACGGCGACGATCTCGAAGTTGAGCTCCTTGCCGACCTTCCCGAACGCGGGAAGCAGGGCCTGGCGGAAGCGATCGGAGAAGCCGACGATCCCCACGCGCACGCGGTCGTTGGCGCCGAGGATCCGCGCGTAACGCGCCGCCGGCAAGGCGGCGGCCGCTACCTGCAAGAACTCGCGGCGGCGCATCTTCGTCTTCTTGGGCATCTCCCCTCCTCGGGTCAAGAGTGTGGGCGCGCGCGGCCGGCGGCGGACAGCCCGGCGAGCGCGCCGCGCATGTAGGCGAACGACTGCTTCATCCCCGGCAGCGGGTCGTCGGCGTCGATTTCGTACTCGAGGTTGACGTAGCCCCGAAAGCCGATCGCCTGGAGCTGCTGGAAGATCTGGGCGATCGGGATCGCTCCCTCGCCGACGATGCACTGGCTCCCCTTCGCCGTGAGATCGCGCAGGTCCTTGGCGTGCATGTCGAGCAGGCGCGGCCCCGCATCGGCGACGGCCTGCACGACGTCCGTGCCGGTGCGCACGGTGTGCCCGATGTCGATGCACAGCCCCATCCGCGGGTCCATGTTCTTTACGTGCTTGAGCGCGTCGTAGGGCGACGGGAAGTTCTTGTCCTCCGGGCCGTGGTTGTGGATCGCGACCTTGATGTCATACTGTCGGGCGAAGCGCTCGATGCGCGGCAGCGTCGGCGCGGCAGCGTGAGCGGTGATCAACGGCAGGCCGGCGGCCCTGGCGTACGCGAAGTATTTCTCTACGTCCGCGTCCGTGTCCCGGTCGAAGCTGATGACCCCGCCGCCCACGATCACGAGCCCGGCCGCCTCGATCTCCTGGCGCGCCGCCGCCAGCTCCGCGGGCGAGAGCTCGAACGGCAGGTGCACGGACTTGAGGTTGATGTAGCGCGCGCCCAGGGCCTTCACCATGGCGATGGCTTTGTCCCGCGGGAAGTTGCGTAGCGAGTAGCTGGCGACGCCCAGGTTCAGCATCACACCCTGACCGGTCGGGCCTCCCTCCGCGACAAACCGACGCAGTCGCTCAGGGAGGCCCGGCCGGTCAGGGTGTGAGGTCGCGACGGCCGCCCCTGCGACGGCCGTGAGGAAGGTCCGACGCGGCACGTCGTGGTCGGCCATGCTCAGTACCCCGGGTTCTGCGGGAAGGGGGTGGTGGTGCGGTCGATCTGCGTCTGCGGGATCGCATCGTCTCGCCCGCGAGCTCGCGGGCGCGCTCGTTCAGGACCTCGTCGAGCGTGAGCTGAGGCAACGCGAGCTCCATCTCGGTCTCATGCCCCGGGATGGCGGCGCGCCGCCGCACCGCGTTGATGTAGGGAAGCCCTTCGGCCGGCCGGCCGTCGCGCATCAGTGCCTCGGCCGCGATCAAGTACGTCTCGGCCAGGCGGAAGAGCAGGTAGTCGCGCGAGCCGCGCGTGTCGTTGACGGCGAGCCGGAACGGGTCCAGGAACTTATTCAGCGACGGAAAAATCCGGCTGCTGTACGTCTTGGGCGTGTACACGCGGTAGGGCCGGGTCTTCGCCAGCATGGTGTCCGCGTCCGTGGTCGAGACGTACACCGCTGTGTCCCCCAACTGGAACTTGGGCTTGCCGGTCGAGTCCCGCGGGATCGTCCCGATGTTGTTCGCGTACCACGCACGCTGGAACTGGGCATCGTAACGCCCGTCCTTGGTACGGTCGTACAGGCTCAAGAAGAACCTGGTCGGCCGGAAGCGCTTGAATGGGCGGCCATTGGCGATGTCGCGCAGCATGCCGGGCAGCACGTCGTACTCCATCAAGAAGTAGAGGTGTCCGGTGTTGCCGGGGCCGGTGGTCAGGGGATCGCTGGTGTACTGCACCGACCAGATGACCTCGGCGTTGCGCTCGTTGTGGATGTCGAACACGTCGGCGAAGCGCGGCAGCAGCTGGTACAGCCCGGAGCTGATCACCCGCTGCGCGTAGACGGCGGCGTTGGCGAAATCCCCGGCCTGTCGCTTGGCGACCTCGTCGGCCACCGAGTCGTTAGGGACACGCAGCCGCGTCAAGTACACCTTGGCCAGGAGGTGCTGGACGGCGCCTTTCGTCGCCCGCCCGTAGTCCTGCTGCACGGCGGGCAGATGCGTCTCGGCGTACTGCAAGTCCGGGATGATCACGGCATCATACACACTGTCCACGGGAGCACGGTACGCCTCGGTGGTGGGCGCGTCGATGCCGTGCGACTCGATGGGCAACGGGCCGAACATCTGCACGAGGTAGAAATAGTAGAGCGCCCGGAGGAACCGCAGCTCGGCCACACGCTCCACCTTGGCGCTCGAGTCCATCGTCACGATCGGCGCCTGGTCGAGCGCCGTGTTGGCGGTGTTGATCGCGCGGTAGAAGTTGTTCCAGGCGTTCGTGATGTAGTCGAGCGTAGGGTTCAGCTGCGTGGTGTAGTCGTTGACGAACTTGTAGCTGCCGTCGGCGCCCTTGTAGAAGATGTCCGTGCCGAACTCGGTCAGCGTGAAGCCCGGCTCCTGCGCCCAGAAGCTGCGCAGCGGCTCGTACGACGCGTTCACGAGGGCCTGAAAGGCCGCCTGGCTGCCGTACGCCCCCGGCGTCAACCCGGTGACCACGTCTTCGTTCAGGTCCACGCAACCCGGAAGGCCGGTCACCAGCACGACAGCAAGTAGTCCGACGGTTCGTTTGTTCATCGTTCCTCCCGTGGTTAGAGGCCCACGGTCATGCCCATCATGAGCGTCATATAGCTGGGCGTTCCGGCGTTGGTGGCGGACTCGGGGTCGAGGCCCTGAAAGTCGGTGAACAGGAGCGGATCGAGGGCTGTCATGTAGAACCGCAGGGAGCGGCCGCGGAACGGCCCGAGCCGCGCGCCGGGAACGGTATAGCCCAGCGTGATGCTGCGGATCCGGACGAAGGAGCCGTCCTCGAATCCCAGCGCGTTGTTGTTGTCCGGATGCTCCGAATCGAGATTGGGGCGCGGATCGGTGTTGCTGGGGTTGGTCGGCGTCCAGTAGTTGACGGCGACATTGTTGTAGCGGCCGGCCAGCACGTTCTGGTCTCTCCGGAACGCGTCGTCCATGGTCTGGCCCCAGCGGGCGAGCGCCATGACCGTCAGGTCGAGGCCCTTCCAGTCGAAGCGGCTCGTCAGGCTCCCGGTCCACTTGGGGAACGGGGTACCCAGAATGATGCGATCGTTCGCGTCGATCTTGCCATCGTGGTTCTGGTCGACGATGCGAATGTCTCCGGGCTTGCGGCCGTACCGCTTCATCTGGACGGAGTCGGCGATCTGCCAGATGCCGCCGAACTGGTAGTCGTAATAGACCGAGATGGGTTGGCCGATGAACCACTTATTCCCGACGTCGTCCTTGTTGGCGCCGAACAGGCTGACGATGTAGTTGCGGTTCCTCGCCCAGTTGATCTGGGTGCTCCAGGCGAGGTCGTGCCAATCCCGCAGGATTTGGGTGGAGAGGGCCACCTCGACGCCGCTGTTCAGGGTCGCACCGACGTTCTGCAAAATGCTCGAGCGGCCGTTGATGCCGGACAACTGCCGGTTCATCAGGAGGTCGCTCGTGGAGGCCCGGTAGACGTCTACGGAGCCCGAAATGCGGCCACTGCGCGCCGCGAATTCGAGCCCGACATCTGCCTGGGTGGTCCGCTCCCACGACAGGGTGGGGTTCACGAAGCTGCCCGGACGGTACCCGACCGCCGGCTGGTCGCCAAACGAGTAGATGGTCCGGGAGAGCGACCCCTCGGTCTGATAGGGATTGATCGCGGTGTTCCCCGTGCGTCCGTAGCTGACCCGCAGCTTCAGGTCGGAGAAGAGCCCGGTTTGTTGGATGAAGCCTTCCTCGGAGAGGCGCCAGGCGATTGCGGCCGAGGGGAATACCTGACACTTGTGTCCCGGCGCCAAGCGCGACGAGCAGTCGTCGCGGCTGGTGAAGGTGAGGAGGTAACGGTCCTTCAACGCGTAGTTGAGGCGGGCCATGAAGGACGCCAGGGCCCACTGCGACAAGAAGCTGGACGGCGCGTCGACACGCGCCGCCGACCCCAGGTCGAAGTACTGGTCTTGCTCGTACGGCAGCCCGATCACGGACGTGACCTGACCTTCGGTCCGCTGCGTCTGCAGGCTGTACACGAGTGTGGCATCGATACGGTGAGCCAGGCCCAGGCTGCGCTTGTACGTCAGGATGTTATCGAGCGTGTACGCCAGCGTGCGCTGCTGCTCGAGCGTCGCGTTGGGGGGGCTGCCTTGCTGCGCCTGAGTTTGGGAACCCCAGAACTGGCCGCGGCGGAAAAACGTCAAGTCCGCTCCGAAGTTCACCCGCCAGTTGAGCGCGGCGCTCAGGTTGTAGTCGGCGAACAGGGTCCCGAACGCGCGCGCGCGCGCTCGGTCGTCCTTCTGGTTCGCGATATCGGAAAGCGGGTTGACGCGCTGCCCGTCGGGCGTGGGCTTGAACAGCAGCTTGCCCGCGCTGTCGTACGCCATCCCCAGCGGGTCATTCCCGAGCGCCTCGCTGTAGACGCCGTCGCCCCGGCCCAGGTGTTGGTCGCTCTGGATCACCGAGGTCGAGGTGCCGACGCGCAGACGGGGATTGGGACGATGGTCGAAGTTGAACCGCACCGACCGACGCGCGAAGTCCATCCCTTTGACGATGCCACCCTGATTGAGCTGGCCTCCGCTGAGTGCGAATCGGGTCTTCTCGTCCCCTCCCGTGACCCGCACCTCGTTGCTCAGCTGGGTGCCGCCCCGCAGCACGAGGTCCTGCCAGTCCGTCCAGCGCCCGGCCGCGAGGGCCGCCAGGTCCTGGGGCCAGAAGAGAATCGAGTCGCCGTGCGCACAGGAAGTGACGCTGGCGGGACACTGGTATCCCGTGTTGCTGTTTCGCGCGGCGTCGCGCTTGAACTGGGCCCACTGGGGGCCGGTCATCATCGGCATGCGGCGCAGCGCCTGCTGGGCCCCGGCGTAGGTGTCGTACGTGACGACCGTCTTCCCGGCCTTGCCTTGCTTGGTGGTGATGAGTACCACGCCGCTCGCGCCGCGCGCGCCGTAGATCGCCGTTGCCGACGCGTCCTTCAGGATCTCGATCGATTCGATGTCGTTCGGGTTCAGGTCGCCGATCCCCCCGGCCATCGGGATGCCGTCGAGCACGTACAGCGGATCGTTGGACGCCGTGAGCGAGCGCGCGCCACGGATGCGGATGCTCATGCCGTCCCCGGGGTTGTTGCCGCTGGTGACGATATCGACGCCCGGCACGCGGCCCTTGATCGCCTCAATGGCATTCGCCTTGGGCACCGCGTGCACGTCCTCCCCCGATACCGAGGCCACCGACCCGGTCACGTCTCGGCGGGCCTGCGTGCCGTAGCCGACGACCACGACTTCCGAGAGCGTGACGGCCAGGGGCGTGAGCCGGAAGTCCGCCCTGGCCGTGTCCCCGGCCGCCACGACCACGTCGGTCATCTCCGTCAGGGCATGCCCGATGAGCCGCGCGCGCAAGCGGTACGTCCCCGGCGGTACCGCCGCGATGGTGTAGCGGCCGTCGGCGGCGGCATCGGCACCGAAGCCAGTGCCGGCTACTGTGACTCGGGCGCCCGGGAGCGGCGCTCCCGTCTCCTGCGCGGTGATGACACCGGAGATCGTTCCCGTCGTAGGCTCCGACGTCGTGCCCTCTCGCCCGCCTGCGGCCTGAGCCAGCAGCGTACAGGGCGGCGACAGCGCGAGCAGCAGGACGAGACTGAGGAGCGAGGCGAAGGCTGGTTGGGCCAAGGGGGGATGCCCCCAAGCGGCTTGACGGCGACGCTTCGACATGGGACCTCCGACGGCGTGAAACCCAGGGCTTTTTTCGCAGCCTCGCAAGGGTCGTGCCTTCCACGTGACACGAGTCACGCGACGAATTGTCCGGAGCGCGAACTATTTGTGGGCATTCGTCGGCGAGGAGCAGGAATGCCCCACGACTCTCGGCTCAGGGGCGCTGCTCGTAGTCCACAGGATGTCGCGTGGACGCCACTGATGCTGCGGCCGCTCAGCGCTGGGCCAGGTCGCGCACGCTCACAGCGGCGCCCGCACGGGCGGACCGATACAGGGCTTGCGCCAGTTCTACGCTACGGCGGCCATCCCGCCCGTCGCACAACGGCGCCGCGCCGGTGCGCAGCGCGGCGACGAAGTCCTCGAGCACTCTGCGGTGCCCCCGCGCGTCCGACACCACGGGGGACGTCGCGCTGGCGTTCGCGCTGCCCGCATCGGGCGGAGGAGGCGCCAGCGGCGTGCGCAGCTGGACCGACACGACCTGGTCTCGCTCCACCACGATCGTTCCCTCCGACCCGGTGAGCTCCACGCGGCGGGGGAAGCCGGGGAACGCCGACGTGGCGACGTCGAGCGTGCCGACGGCGCCGCCGGCGAACTCGAGACACGCGACGGCCGTGTCCTCAACCTCGATGGCGTGCAGCGCGGTGCGCGTGGTGGCGTAGACACGCTCCACGTCGCCGAGCAGCCACAGCAGCAGGTCGACCGAGTGGATACCCTGGTTCATGAGCGCTCCTCCCCCGTCCAGGGCCCACGTACCGCGCCACCGGGAGCCGGCGTAATATTCCGGCGGCCGGTACCACTTGACGTGGGCGGACACGAGGATCGGCTTGCCGAGCCCTCCTTGCGCGATGAGATGTTTGAGCCACTGGAGGTGAGGCGCGGCGCGGTCCTGAAAGATCACGCCCAGCTTCACCCGAGCGCGGTCGCATTCGTCGATCAGGGCGTCGATGCGCTCGGTTGTGATGTCGAGCGGTTTCTCCACCAGCACGTGCAGGCCGCGCCGCGCGGCGGCCCGCGCGTGCTCGGCGTGCAGGCCCGACGGCGTCCCGACGACCACCATATCCAGGGGGCGGTGTGCGAGCATGTCCTCGAGATTCTGGAAGGCGGTGCCGCCGTGCCGGTCGGACAGGCGACGCGCCTTCTCCGGGTCCCGCGCCCAGAACGCCACGAGCTCCACGCCCGGGATCTCCCGGGCCGCGCGCGCGTGGGTGTCGCTGATGTTGCCCCCGCCCACGATGCCGACGCGGACCGTCAAGCGGTGCTCCGGCCGGACGCTGGCGCATGTCTTGCAACCGCCGGCCATTGAGGGAGGGTGCGCGAGCCCATCATGACGCAAACCTCGAACGACCCGCAACGGACGATCGACCGGCGCGAGGCGCTGCGGCGCGCGGCCCTGTTGCTCGGTGGCGCGCTCTCCGCGTCCACCGTTGCCGGCGTCCTCGCCGGGTGCGAAGCGCGCCGCACGCCGAACGGCGCGTGGGCCCCCCGCGCGCTCAGCTCGGACCAGCTGGAGCTGGTCGCGACCATCGCCGAGCACATTCTGCCCGAGACCGACACTCCGGGTGCGCGCACCGTGGGAGTGCACCGCTTCATCGACGCCATGCTCGCGGATTCTTACCCGGACGAGGAGCGACGGCGTTTTCTGGCCGGGCTATCCGACGTCGACGCGCGGGCGCAGCGGAGCTGTGGGCGTGCCTTCCTGCGGTGCGCGACCGCCGAGCAGCGCACGCTGCTCGAGCAGCTGGATCGCGAGACCTTCGGCGCGACGGCCCCGCCCGAGGTGCCGTTCTTCCGCTTGATGAAGGAGCTGACGCTCGTCGGGTTCTACACGTCCGAGGCCGGCGCCACGCGCGAGCTGCGCCACGCACCGGTTCCCGGCCGTTTTGAGGGGTGCGTCCCGCTCGATCAGATCGGCCGGGCGTGGGCTGTGTGAACGAACCGTTCGACGCCATCGTCGTGGGCTCCGGTATCACCGGTGGCTGGGCCGCCAAGGAGCTCTGCGAAAAGGGGCTGCGCACGCTCGTGCTCGAGCGCGGCCGCCACGTGGAGCACGGCAAGGACTACGTCACCGAGTGGTGGCAGCCCTGGCAGTTCGCCCATCGCGGACGGGGCGAGGAGCGGCTATACGAGCGCGACTACCCGATCCAGAGCAAAAACTACGCCTTTGGCGAGGCGACGCGACACTTCTTCGTGAATGATCGCGAGCATCCGTACGTCACTCCGCAAGACAAGCCGTTCCGTTGGATCCGCGGCTACCAGCTCGGCGGCCGCAGCCTGATCTGGGGCCGGGCGTGCTGGCGGTGGAGCGACCTCGATTTCACAGCCAACCTGCGCGACGGCCACGGCGTCGACTGGCCGATCCGATACCGGGACCTGGCGCCGTGGTACGGCTACGTCGAGCGGTTCATCGGCGTGAGCGGGCAGCGGCTGGGTCTGCCGCATTTGCCGGACGGCGAGTTCCTGCCGGCGTGGGAGATGACGTGCGCCGAGCAGCGCGTGCAGCGGGCGATCGAGCGCGCGTTTCCCGGGCGCCACATGACGATGACGCGGGTGGCGAACCTGACACGGGCGCACGGCGGCCGCGGGCCGTGCCAGGCGCGCAACCAGTGCGCGCGCGGCTGCAGCTTCGGGGGCTACTTCTCGAGCTTGAGCGCCACGCTCCCCGCAGCCCGGCAGACCGGCAGGCTGACCGTCGTCACCGATGCGATCGTCCACAGCGTGATCTACGACGAGCGGACCGACCGCGCCGCGGGGGTGCGCGTGATCGACGCGCACACCAGGGCGACGCGCGAGTACTTCGGGCGGCTCATCTTCCTCTGCGCCTCGACGCTCGGCACCGCGCAGATCCTGTTGAGCTCGCGCAGCCCGCGCTTCCCGACCGGGCTCGCCAACTCGAGCGGCGAGCTGGGCCACAACCTCATGGACCACATCTCCAAGGCGGGCGCGCGCGGCACCGTCCCCGGTCTGGAGGAAAAGTACGTGTACGGCCGGCGGCCCACAGGGAGCTACATCCCGCGGTTCCGCAACCTCGGCGCGCCCGGGGAGGCGAAGGTCGGGTTCCTGCGCGGCTATGGAATTCAGGCGGGTTCGGGGCGCCAGGGGTGGGGCCGCGGCGCGGACGCCCCCGGACTGGGCGTCGAGTTGAAGCAGCGGCTGCGCGAGCCGGGGCCCTGGACGATCGCGTTGCAGGGTTACGGTGAGTGCCTGCCGCGCCATGAGAACTACGTCGACCTGGACCCGGAACGCACCGACCAGTGGGGGATCCCGCTGCCGCGCGTGCATTGCGCCTGGAGCGACAACGAGCGGGCGATCCGGGAAGACGTGAAGGCGCAAGGAGCCGCAATGCTCGAGGCCGCCGGCTGCAGCAACGTCGAGACGTACGACGACGACGGCCCGCCGGGGTTCAGCGTGCACGAGATGGGAACGGCGCGCATGGGTCGCGACCGGCGCACGTCGGTCCTCAACGCGCACAACCAGGCGCACGACGTGCCCAACCTGTTCGTCACCGACGGCGCCTGCATGGCCAGCTCGTCGTGCGTCAATCCGTCGCTCACGTACATGGCGCTCACGGCGCGGGCGGTGGACTTCGCGGTGAGCGAGCTCAAGCGCCGCACCCTGTGACTCGGCGCGGCGCGCAGGCGCAGGTCGCCGCGACGTCGTTCCTGGCGCTGTTCGCGATCGTCGGGATCGCGCTGTACGGACTGCCGTTCTTCTACGACTTCATGGTGCGCGAGTTCGGCTGGTCGCGCGCCCAGGTCACCTCCGGCAACGCGCTCTCGAAGCTCCTGGTCGGACCGCTGTTCGGGTTCCTCGCCGGCTGGTTGGTGGATCGGTTCGGCCCACGACGACTGATGGTGGCGGGCATCCTCATGGCCGGGATCGCGCTGGTCGGGCTCGGGGCGATCCACTCGCTCGCCGGGTTTTACTTCTTCTATCTCTTCAACGCGCTCGGGAACTTCTGCGGCGGGCCGCTCCCGAATCAGGTGCTCTTGTCCCGCTGGTTCACGGCGGCGCGCGGTCGGGCGATGGGGTTCGCGTACTTGGGGATCGGCGTGGGGGGCGCGCTCGTGCCGTTCCTCGCCGTGTGGCTGACGGGGTTGGTCGGGTGGCAGGGCGCGCTGCAGGCGCTCGGCCTGCTGATCGTGGTCGCCGCGCTGCCGCTCGCGCTGGTCGTACCGGAGTCGCCGGACGGAGCGGCGGCGCGCACCCCGATCCCCGAGCCCCTGGCCCCGAGCCCCGCCTCTATCGGCCCCGTCTTTCGCGCCCCCGCCTTCTACCTGCTCCTCGCCGGCAGCATGTGCTCGATCGCCGCCGTCGGGGGAACGAACCAGCACCTGAAGCTGTTTCTGAGCCTCGACCACGGCTACTCGCAGACCGGGGCGGCCGAGATCGCGTCGCTGGTGCTGGTGTCGAGCCTGGCCGGCCGGCTGGGGATGGGCTGGCTGGCGGACCGGATTCCCAAGAAGTATGTGATGCTGTTGATCTACCTGCTCGTCGCGGCGGCGATCCCGCTGCTGTTGCTGGGGCGCGCGATGGGCGTCATCCTCACGGGCGACGGCGTTGCGGAAGCGGTCGCGCCCGTGCTGGTCGGACGGCTGCACGATGTGACGGGGAGCTATGCCACCGGCTTCACGGCCGTGATCGGCTTCGCGATCGCCGGCGCGATCGCGATCGCGTTCCTGCCCCGGCCGTCCTCACCCCCAGTCCCCGACGCTGTAGGGGCGCAGCATGCTGCGCCCCTACGCGCGCCCCTGGGGAGGGGCTGATGGCCACGCGACCGATCGGCATCATCATGAACGGCGTGACGGGACGCATGGGCCTGAATCAGCACCTGATTCGGTCCATCATCGCCATCCGCCAGCAGGGCGGGGTGGCCTTGCCCGACGGCGGGCGGGTGGTCCCGGACCCGATCCTGGTGGGTCGGAACGAGGCGAAGCTCCGGGATGTCGCCCGCGCGCACGGCATCGAGCGCGTGTCGATCGACCTGGATGCGTGCCTCGCGAACCCGGCGGATGCGATCTACTTCGACGCCACGTTGACCAGTCTCCGCGCCGACAACGTGCGACGCGCGATCGCCGCCGGGAAGCACGTCTACTGCGAGAAGCCGCTGGCGGCCACGCTGGCCGACGCGCTCGACCTCGCCCGCCGTGCGGAGCAGCGCGGCGTGAAGCACGGCGTGGTGCAGGACAAGCTCTACCTGCCCGGCGTCCGCAAGCTGAAGCGGCTGGTCGACCGCGGGTTCTTCGGCCGCATCCTGAGCGTGCGCGGCGAGTTCGGGTACTGGGTGTTCGAGGGGGACGACCCCCCGGCGCAGCGCCCGTCGTGGAACTACCGCACCGAGGACGGCGGCGGGATCGTCGTGGACATGTTCGCCCACTGGCGTTATCTGCTCGACCACACCTTCGGCGCGGTGAAGGCCGTGCAGTGCACCGCCGCCACGCACATTCCCGAGCGGGTGGACGAGCGCGGCCGGCGCTACAAGGCCACCGCGGACGACGCCGCCTACGCCACGTTCGTGCTGGCGGGTCCCGACGGCGACGTCGTCGCGCAGTTCAATTCCTCGTGGGCGGTGCGCGTCTACCGTGACGAGCTGTTGCAGATCCAGGTGGACGGCACGGCGGGGAGCGCCGTCGCCGGCCTGCGCGATTGCCGGACGCAGCGCCGCGACGAGACACCGCGGGCCGTGTGGAATCCCGACGTGCCGGGCGCGGTCGACTACTACGCACAGTGGCTGGAAGTCCCCGACGAGGACCAGCTCGACAACGCCTTCAAGGTCGAGTGGGAGATGTTCCTGCGTCACGTCGCGGCGGACGCGCCATTCGCTCACGATTTCCGCGAGGGCGCCAAGGGGTTGCAGCTCGCGGAGCTGGCGCTCGCGTCGTGGCGCGAGCGCCGGTGGGTCGACGTGCCGGACCTCACCGGCGGCCGTCGCCGCGCGTCAGCCGGTGAGGTCATCCGCCTGCCGCGCCCTGACGGCACGCTCGAGCCGTACGTCATGCGGGAGCCAGTCGCCTGGCCGGCTCCCGCGGGACCAATTCAGAGCCGCGTCGCCTACGCCGCGGCGCACGTCGTATGCGATCCGCTCGCCGACAGCGATCCGCTGTCGCAGCCGCGGCTCGACTGGGAGGCCACCCTTTCCTACCGTCGGTACTTGTGGTCGCTTGGCCTGGCCGTGGCTGAGGCCATGGACACGGCGCAGCGCGGCATGGGGCTGGGCTGGCCGGCGGCGCGCGAGCTGATCCGCCGCTCGTTGGGCGAGGCGCGGGCGACGGGAGGAATGATCGCGTGCGGCGCCGGCACCGATCAATTGCTCCCCGGTGAGCAGGTGACGCTCGACGATGTCGTGCACGCCTATGAGGAGCAGGTCGGCTGGGTCGAGCGGCACGGCGGGCGGGCGATCCTGATGGCGAGCCGGGCGCTGGCGCGCGCGGCGCGCTCGCCGGACGACTACGGGCGCGTCTATGGGACGGTGCTGCAGCAGGTGAGCCGGCCCGTCATCCTGCACTGGCTCGGGAGTATGTTCGATCCGGAGCTCGCCGGCTATTGGGGAACGCGCGACCTGGACGAGGCGATGGATGTGTGCCTCGAGATCATCCGCGAGCACCGCGCCCGGATCGATGGGATCAAGATCTCGCTGTTGGATGCCGAGCGGGAGGTGGCGCTGCGCGCCCGCCTTCCCGCAGGCGTGCGCACGTATACCGGTGACGACTTCGACTACGACCGGTTGATCCTGGGGGACGGGCAGCGACACAGCGACGCGCTGCTCGGCATCTTCGACGCGATCGCGCCGGCCGCGTCGGCCGCGCTGCAGGCCTTGGATCGGGGCGATACGGCCGGGTACCGCCGGGCGCTGGCGCCGACCGTCGCCCTGTCGCGTCACATCTTCCAGCCTCCCACGCACGCGTACAAGACGGGCGTCGTGTTCCTGGCGTATCTGAACGGTCACCAGACGCACTTTCGGATGCTCGGCGGTGCCGAGGGCTGGCGCTCCGTGGCGCATCTGGCCGAGCTGTTCCGGCTCGCGGACTGTGCCGGGCTGCTCAGGGATCCGGAGCGCGCCGCGCAGCGGATGGGGCGGGTGCTGGCGATCGCGGGGGTCGAGTGATACCCCCACTCCCTGAGCCTCTTGGGTCCCCCGGGATCAGCCGACTCAGCTTCAATCAGATCACCGCCGAGCGCGCGAGTCTCGCGGACGCCGTCGACGCGTGCGCCCGGCACGGCGTGCCGTACATCGCCGTGTGGCGACACAAGCTCGCGGAAACGGGACTCGAGCGCGCGGTGCGCCTGGTGCGCGACGCCGGGGTGCGCGTGTCGAGCGTGTGTCGCGGCGGGATGTTCCCGGCGGCGAGCCCCACGGAGCGGGAGGCGCGGATCGAGGACAACCGCCGGGCGGTGGACGAGGCGGCGGCGCTGGGCGCAGAGGTCCTCGTCCTGGTGTGCGGGGCGGCGCCCCCGCCCGGGCGGGACATCGCCGCGGCGCGTCGCATGGTCGCGGACGGGCTCGCCCGGCTCGCTCCCTACGCCGCGGAGCGAGGCGTGCGCCTGGGGATCGAGCCGATGCATCCCGCGTTCGCGGCCGAGCGCTCCTGCATCACCACGCTGCGCGAGGCGCGCTGCCTGGCGGAGTGCTTCGATCCTGCGACCGTGGGCATCGTGGCCGACGTCTATCACATCTGGTGGGACCCCGACCTCTACGAGGAGCTCGGACGGGCCGCCGGGCGGCTCGTCGCGTTCCACGTCTCCGACTGGCTGGTGCCCGTGCAGGACGTGCTGATGAACCGCGGGATGATGGGCGACGGTGTGATCGAGCTGCGGCGCATCCGTGTGGCCGTAGAGCGCGCCGGGTACGGGGGGGGCCCGATCGAGGTGGAGATCTTCAACGAGGCGGTCTGGAGCACGCCGCTCGATGCGTTGTTGCCGCTCGTGAAGGAGCGGTATCTCGCGTGCGTATAGCACCGGTCTGATGGCGGGCAGACGGGACTTTCTGTCGAGCCTCGCGGCTGTCGCCGCCGCGGGCGCCCCGGGCTTACGCCCGGGGCTAGTAGGCGCGCTGACGCCGGGGGCGAGCGATCGCCAGTATTGGCTCGACGTGCTGACGCGCCTGGCGCAGCCCGTGCTGACGAACCTCGCGGAGGGGCGGCTGCGCCAGCGCATGCCCGTGGAGATCGCGCCGGCCGGGAACCCGGAGCGGCGCGACTACACGCACCTCGAGGCCGTCGGGCGCTTGTTCACCGGGATCGCGCCGTGGTTGGAGCTGGGCGGCGACGCCTCGCCCGAGGGCGAGCAGCGGCAGCGCTACGCCGACCTGGCCCGGCGGGGCCTCCGCGCCGCGACCGACCCGCGCTCGCCCGACTTTCTGAACTTCGCCCGCGGCCGGCAGCCGCTCGTCGACGCGGCGTTTCTTGCGCACGCGATCGTGCGCGCGCCGCGCGAGCTGTGGCAACGGCTCGATGGTGAGACGCAGCACAATGTGGTCACCGCGCTCAAATCGACGCGCGGCATCCGGCCGGGGCTTTCCAACTGGCTGATGTTCAGCGCGATGATCGAAGCCGCGCTGAGCATGGTGGGGGAGGCGTGGGACCGCACGCCCGTGGACTATGCCCTCACCCAGCACGAGCAATGGTACAAGGGGGACGGCGTGTACGGGGACGGGCCGTCGTTTCACTGGGACTACTACAACAGTTTCGTCATCCAGCCGATGCTGCTCGATGTGCTCCGCCTCGTGGGGACGACCACATCGGAGTGGCAGAGACTCATCGATCCGGTGCTGCGGCGAGCGCGTCGCTATGCCGCCATTCAGGAGCGCATGATCTCGCCCGAAGGCACATTCCCTCCGATCGGTCGCTCCCTCGCCTACCGCTTCGGTGCATTCCAGCTGCTCGGCCAGATCGCGTTGCGGCGCCAGTTGCCCGAGGGCGTGACTCCGGCGCAGGTGCGCTCCGGATTGACGGCGGTGATTCGCCGGATGATCGAGGCGCCGGGCACGTTCGACGCGCAGGGGTGGCTTACCATCGGGTTCTGCGGGCACCAGCCGAGCATCGGCGAAGGCTACATCTCGACGGGGAGCGCGTATCTCTGTGCCGCGGGCCTGCTCCCGCTCGGGCTGCCGGCGACCGACGAGTTCTGGTCGGCTGCCGCCGCGGACTGGACGGCCCGGAAGGTATGGGCCGGAGCGAATGTGACCCCGGACCACGCGATCTGACGCCATGATTCTGTGTCTCACCCTCCTCACGCTACAGGTGCCCGCGGCACCCGCGGCACCCGCGGCACGGGTCGATTGGCCCGTGTTTCTCGCCCGCCACGATCTGGTGTGGGATCGTCTCCCAACGCGGTGGGGCGAGAGCGCCTTCATCGGCAACGGGCGCCTCGGTGCCACGATCGACGCGCAAGGCGGCGTGCTCGGCTGGACGATCAACCGCACGGATTTCGTCCACGACCAATCCCGCTTCCCCATCGGGCGCGTTGTGGTGAAGACGACCGGGACAGTGCAGGGGGGCGACGCGCGGCTGGCGCTCTGGGACGCCGAGGCGAGCGGGAGACGTGGATCTCGACTGGGCGCCTGCAGAGGCCCGGCCGCCGCGCAAAGTGGCTCGCAAGGAGGCGTTCGCGCCGGAGGACCTGCACCCGCCGCCCACCGTCACGCGCTCGGGCGCGGAGATCACGAGCGTGCAGTCGTTCCTGGGGGGCGGGGCGCACGCCGAGTCGATCAGGCGAGCCAGCGGGGGGGTGTTCTACATCAGCATCGGCCAGGGCCGCACCGACCGCGAAGCTCTCGCCGAGGCTCGCGCGGCGACGAGCGACGCGGCCCGGTTGGGAGTCGCGCGACTCGAGCGTGCGCACCGACAGTGGTGGCACGCCTACTATCCCGCGAGCGTCCTCACGTTCCCGGACGCCCGCCTCGAGGCGTACTACTGGATTCAGATCTACAAGCTCGGCTCCGCCATGCGCGCCGCCGGCCCGATCCTGGACCTGAACGGCCCCTGGTTCAACGCCACGCCGTGGCCCGCGATCTGGTGGAACCTGAACATCCAGCTCACCTACTCCCCGCTGTTCCGCGCGAATCGGCTTGACCTCGCCGAATCGCTGTTCGGGAATCTCGATCGAAATCGGCAAGCCCTGATCGACAACGTCCCCGAGCGGCTACGGGGCGGGGCCGCGGCGATCGGTCGCAGCTCGGGCCCCGACCTGGTGCGGCCCGTCGATCTCGCCACGGCGCAAAGCGACGCCGCCCACGAGATGGGCGACCTGCCGTGGACCATGTACTACTACTGGCTGCATTACCGCTATCAGATGGACGATCGCATCCTGCGCGAGCGCGTCTATCCGCTCCTCAAGCTGGCGATCGGGAATTACCTCGCGTACGTGGAGCGCGGCGAGGACGGGCGCTGGCATCTGCCGCCGACGCACTCACCCGAACTGGCCACCGTGCCGGATGCGAACTACGACCTGGCGCTGCTGCGGTGGGGACTCGAAACGTTGATCGCGAGCGCCCAACGCCTCGGGCTCGACGAGCCGCTGCTGTCCCGCTGGCGCGACGTGCTCGCCAACCTCACTCCGTTTCCGACGGACTCTGCAGGGCTGATGGTCGGCCGCGGCCGGCCGTGGCAGCAATCGCACCGCCACTACTCGCACCTGCTCGCGATTTATCCGCTGCGTCTCATCACGCCCGATCGTTCGGATCAGCGGGCGCTGATCGAGACGTCGCTCGCGACCTGGGAGCGCGACATCTCGCTGTTCCGCGGCTACTCGTTCACGGGCGGCGCGGCGCTGCACGCCCTGCTCGGTCACGGCGACGTCGCCTTGACCCGCTTGAATCAGTACCTCGACGCGCCGCGCTACATGGAGCCGAACACCTTCTACGCCGAGGCGGGTCCCGTCATCGAGACGCCGCTTTCGGCGGCCGCGTCGATTCAGGAGCTGTTCTTACAGGATTGGGGCGGCGCGCTGCGCGTCTTCCCCGCGGTACCGAGCGCATGGGCAGACGCCGCGTTCGACCGCCTGCGTGCGGACGGGGCGTTCCTGGTCAGCGGCGTCCGCCGCGACGGGCGGACCGCCTGGGTGCGCATCGAGAGTATCGCCGGTGAGCCGTGTCGGCTCATCGTACCGGATTGGGAGACGGCGGTCGTCCGCGCGCACACGGGCCCGGCGCCGCGCGTGACGCGGGACAGCGCGGGGGCCTTCGTGATCGGCCTGCGCCGGGGCGCCTCAGTGGTGCTCGCGCGGGAGGCGGCGAGCCCCTTGCCTGACGTAGGCCCTGTCACAATCCCACCGCCCGCTCGCAACCCGTTTCCCATCCTGAAGGATGGGCTCGGCGCAACACAACCCTAAAGGGTGTTTGCGTGTTCACCCTACCTGCGGAGCGGCGAAGGCGGGTGCGGCCACGAGCGCGATGGCCCCGCGCAGCCGGGGCAAGCCGCCTCCCGGCTCGGGCACCACCGGGGTCGCTGCGGCCTGGCGGGTGAGGGCCCGTCCCTCGATTTCGGCGCGAATGGGCGCTTCGATCAAATCCCAGGCAGCGGTGATCTCGCCGCCGATGAAGATCTGCGCGGGATTGAGTGTGTTGACCATCACCGCGAGACCGAGCCCGAGATAGCGGCCGGTCTCCACCAGGGCGGCGCGGGCGCGCTCGTCGCCGCCGCCGGCGCGGCGTATGACCTCGTCCACGGTGACGCTGCTCTGCTGGAGCAGCTCCCGGGCGACGGCGGGCGACAGGTCGTGCCCGAGGTAGCGGGCGACCGTGGCCAGGTTCGAGGTGTGCGCCTCGAGGCAGCCCTGCGCGCCGCATAAGCACAGCGGGCCGTCGCGGCTGATGGGGATGTGCCCGAACTCACCCGCCGTGTGCCCGTGACCCCGAACCAGCTCGCCGTTCACCACCACGCCCGTGCCCACCCCGTCCGACACCGTCACGTACACGAAATCGCGGATGCGGCTTCCGCCCCCTCCCCCTCGCTCCCCCGGCCCGAGCCACATGTGCGCGAGGGCGCAGGCCGCCCCGGAATTCTCGATGTGGACCGGCAGCCCGGTGCGCTCCACCAGGCCGCTCTCGACCTGGACGTCGCGCCAGCCGAGCTGGGGGGCGTTGAGCACGCGACCACTGCGCCGGTCCACCATGCCGGGCATGACGACCCCGATCCCCTCGCAATGTCCTCCCGCCGTGTGGGCTCGGAGCAGTCGGCGCACACGTGTCGCGAGCTCGTCCAGGAGCTGGTCCGGCTCGAAGACGGTCCCGAAGCTCTCGAGCGCTATCTGGTTGCCGCCGAAGTCCGAGAGCGACACGTACGTCCGGCTGAAACGGATGTCGATGGCGGCGACGAGCCGATCCCGGGTCTGCACGTGCAGCATCTTCGGCCGGCGACCCCGGGGGGCGTCGGCGAGCGCGCCCTCGTAGACGGCGCCATCTGCGAGCAGCTCTTTGACCAACGTCGTCACCATGCCACGCCCCACCGCCATGCGGCGAGCGAGATCGGCTCGGGAGATCGGCTGAAACTCGCGCACGAGGTTCAGCAGAATCAGCCGGTTGATCTGGCGGGATGTGGAGCGGGTGGCGCGGTTGAAGTCCCGGGGGTTGATCGCTCTCACGATGGTGTCGTTCGCTCGGGCTGTGAGTGTGGCGTTTTTGCCCCACCTTGGCGCGCAGCTTGCGCACGCATCTGGGGTGCCGCGGGGACTTAGTTCGCTGGACGAACAAGACAAGTGGGCGCGCACGTTGGACCGGAATGGGTTGCCCGTAGCGAGGCTTCGGCGCCGCTGAGCGCGTTGTTCTCCGCTCACTATCGCGCGCAAGCCATACCCGTAGCGTCAGCGCCACCCCTTCGGAGCGTTTGCGCATGAGAACGATGAGTGTCTGTCTGCTCGGCTGCGCCGCGGTGCTCGCGGCCGCGGGGGGCGCTACGGCTCAGGACTCCACCAGTGCGATCACCGGCGTGGTGCGGGCCGGCGATACGGGGGCCCCGGTGGCGCGAGTCGCCATCAGCGCTGTCGGGACGCGCCTTACCGCTGAGACCGACGCTGAGGGCCGCTATGCCATTTCCGGCGTGCCCCCCGGGACGTACCACCTGCGGGCGCGGCTCTTGGGCTATGCCCCTGGCGACACGACCGTGGTGGTGCAGGCTGCCCAGCGCGCCGTCGCCGACTTCCGGCTGCAGCCGAGCGCCATCGAGCTGAACCCCGTGGTGGCGATCGGTTACGGCACGCAGCGCAAGGCGGACCTGACGGGCTCGGTTTCCTCGGTTACCGGGCCGGAAATCGCGACGAATCCGGTAGACCGGGCCGACCAAGCCCTCGCTGGGCGGGTGCCCGGGATGCAGGTGCAGACCACGAACGCACAGCCCGGATCAGAGCTGCGCATCCGGCTGCGCGGGGGTAATTCGCTGTCGGGAGACAACTCGCCGCTCGTCGTGATCGACGGTGTCATCGGCGCGGACTTGAGCCTGATCAATCCGGGTGACATCGAGACCTTCGATGTCCTGAAGGACGCCTCGGCCACGGCGATCTACGGGGCGCGCGGGGCCAACGGCGTCATCCTCGTGACGACCAAACGGGGTCAGGGACCGTTCCACTTCGACTACTCCACCTACATCGGCGCGCAGGACGTGAGCAAGCACATCGCCGTCCTCAGCGCCGACCAGTTCGCGCGGCTGTACATGCGCAACCCGAATCACGACAAGAGCGTCAAGCTCGACACGCTGAGCGACCTGCCGACCACCGACTGGCAGAGCGTGGTCTATCGGTCCGCGCCGATTCAAGACCACCAGATCCAGGTCAGCGGCTCGAGCGGCGCCACCAGCCTGATGCTCTCGGCCAACTGGTACGACCAACAGGGGGTGTTGCTCGGCTCCGACTTGACGCGCGGGTCGCTGCGCTTCAACCTCGACCAAGGCCTGGGCCCGCGGTTTCGGCTGGGAACGCGTGTGACCTATAACCGCACTGTGGGGAA
>WNGO01000233.1_pt1 | contig 34220 bp, 29 predicted proteins | sample 5400511 | NCBI WGS metagenome assembly WNGO01 (sample SAMN13153380, study PRJNA577476) | soil metagenome | isolation source: 20 cm soil or saprolite under Garry oak tree replicate 2 | place: USA:California | collected 2016-06-15 | reverse complement strand
GGGGAAAGGGGGTCGATCATGACGACGTTCTGGGGTGTAGATTCGGCACAGCCTGCAAATAGCATGGTGCAAAACCAAACGCTGTTCGATTTCATCACCGAGCAATGCGGGCAGCCGCCTGCCTTTTGGGGACGCTATATTGGAGGACGCTTTGCGTTGACAGCAGTCGAGGAAAAGTTTCTTCACGACAGGGGCTGCCGCATACTCGTCGTTTATAATGGTACGCGCAATTCTCCTCGAAGTGTGCAGGGAGGTTTTGCCGAGGGAGCGAATGACGCGAACAAAGCGATCGCTGCCGCGCAAACCCTCGGCATTCCCGGCGGCGTCTGGATCTACGCCGACGTCGAGTCTGGCTGGACGCCAACCCCTGAGTGGTTTGCAGGCTGGTCGGACACCATGCTCAATTCGCAGTTTGGAGGCGCGGGCGGTATCTACGGCAACCCCCACAAGACCAACGCAGCGAATTTTAACGTCCCCTACTGCAATGCTTTTAATGGTGACCCCAACATGCGGGGGACCGATCAAGTCGCGGCTTACATTTTTAGTTCTGAGCCTGAGCCTGGTTGCACGACGGCTGCGCAAGCCCCGGCGTTCGCCCCAGACATGCCGCCATGCAATCCCAACACAGTGATTTGGCAATACGCTGAGAATTGCTTTGGGGGCAGGGTCGACGAGGACCTGGCAAATGACGCAGGCTTTCGAAGCATGTGGTGAGGCTTCGCGCGGAATGACCTCTGATGCGGGGCAGCTTGAACACGGCGCGAGGGGAGTGCCGCCTTTCGCCCTTCATGGCACGCTTTGCTTGGCTGCGCTTCTGGTGCTCGCCGCATGCGGCCCTTCGCAACCCTCTTCGCCCACCCGGAACGTCAGCACCGGCGCGGAGACCGTCCCGGATTTCGCAGGAGCCGCTGAGCCCATTGCTTCGCTGTCCTCCTGTCCCCACATTCTCTCCCCTGATCTCAGAAATCCTTTTAACGCAGGCCCATCTTCCACATCCATTGCGGACTACAAACTGCTCGGCTGCTGGCAGGGCACACTCGAAGGAAAGACATTTATCCTCGAGGAGTTTTTCTCGGGCGAACTGGGAGGCGGGATCGCTGTTCAATATAGTGGGACGCTCGTCGCTCATCAGATGACGGGAACCGGCCCGCCGGCAATTGTTCGGTTCACGGGAGAGTACGTCTGCATTGCCGAAAAAGCCGGCGCCTACTTTGAGGCGATAAGTCTCCGAACTGGTTCGCGAATGGATGACGAAGCAGCTCAAAAAGTCTGTCCGCCGGCACACTGGCCACCGGCGTACGTGCTGGGCTTAAGCGACCGCCGCCATTACCCCGTCGCTTGGCACACCACAAATCCACATTGAGATTGTGGAACCTATTGGAATGACCAAGAATGTGAATTGCCGCGGTGTCGAGCTGCCATCTCGACATTTGCAGCCGGCCCATTGCGAACGAGGGCCTAGATTTTGTGCTTGTGCTGTTCCAAAGCGACGCGAACAAGCTGAGCGCGGGTATGGGTGCCTGTCTTGGCAAAGAGTTGCTGCAGGGTAGCCTTGACAGAACTCTCTGAGACGTCAATTCGTCCCGCGATTTCCTTGTTAGCCAGGCCCTCAAAGACAAAAGAAAGAACCTGCCGCTCGCGTGGCGTGAATTGTTCTGGACGAGAGGGAGGTGTACGTCTCGCAGTCGCCGCCATAGCTGCCTGCAAGAGTCTTTGGTCGAAGAACACTTTTCCGTTCGCTACGTCGCGGATCGCTTGCGCGAGCAAGGCCGCAGAGTGATGTTTCATAAAAATGCCCGAGATGCCGTCGTGGATTAACTCGGCTGCTTGGTTTTGATCGACCCCTGCAGTCACTACCAAGATCTTGCCGCCAAAGCCTTGTTGCTTTGCAGAACTCGGGAATTGCGTTCCGTTATGTTTCCCAAGATCAAGATCAAGCAGCACGACATCCACTTGCCTTCTCTCGAGAACCCTAAGAGCTTCTTCGATTGAACCGCACTGCGCCACTACTTCCAACCCCGGTTCTGCGTGCAGAAAACGCACCAAACTCTCGCGAAAAAGCGCATGGTCGTCCAGTAACAAGATGGCAATCGTTTTTTCCATTGCTTCAGGCATTGACGCTTTCCTTGGCGGCGCGCAACACTGGCACAGATACAGCGAAGCAACACCCCGCAGGACTGGCTTCGTAGGCCAGCTCACCGCCGAAACTTCTCATTATCGCACGCGACACATAAAGCCCCAGCCCACCAAGGTCAGCACCGCGCTGAAAAGGTCGGAACAGATTTTCCGGGGAGCCGATCCCAACGCCAGTATCTTCGAAGCGGATAACGATCCAGCCATCTTCCTGCGACGCCTGCACGCACAGTCTCTTCGCTTTTGTCGCCAGCATTGCATGTTGGCTATTCTTTGCGAGATTCAAGAAGACTTGAACGAGTCCATAGCGGTCCGCCCAAACGAGGGGCAGCGGTTCAGCGACTTGCCATACAATTTGGATTCCCGATTCGCGGTAGGCATTCTCGATTAAGACGTGGAATTCGTCGAGCACGGTTTTCAACTCAACCACAGCCGCGTTCTGGCCGGGGGCGGCTTGTAACTCCAAAGCCGATACTCTTTGCAGACTCTGCACCAGGGTGCCCAGAGCGTGAAAGTCCTCATTGTCCTGGAGTTCCTTAACCCGCAAAAGATTGTTGTAAACCACCAGTACTGCACCGCACAAATTCCGAACCTCGTGGGCAGCTGCACTCATGAGAATGCGGCTTTTTTTCAATAAATAATCCAGGCTTAGATCCTCTCGGCTACGCAGATCCTCCGAGAGATCCACTATGATCGCCGCCACCCGCGTACCCGAAACCGTCCTATAGGTAGAAAACCAGACGCCGGCCAGGAATAGCTCTCCATTATGTCGCTGCCCTGTGCATTGCATGGTAGTCCGAAATACTGTGGAAGATGGAGTCTCAACGGCTCGTTGCAAGGCAGGCAGGTAAGTGCTGATGGATTGCCCCCGCAACGGTTGTGCTTCCGGCGCCATCAGGTGCTGAGCCGCTTCGTTGTAGAGAAGGATCTTCCCGTCCGAGCCGATTGTCACGATAGCAGCCGGACTGCTTTCGACAAGAACATCCAACTGCTCTTCCGCTTCCTGCCGACGCTTCACCTGGTCTGCCAGTTCGTCCGCGTGGCGTTGGAGTGCGACCCGTCGGTTGCGACTAAGCTCCGAAATAAACAGCCCCGTGCCCATGAAGCCGGCGGAGCTAAATATAAGGTGTACGAGCCTCTCGTTCTGATTCTTTGGCAGATTGCTGAAATCAAGACCAGCGCACAACAGGGCAACGATGACAATCCCTTGGCGAGACAGGAATCCTCCCGCAATCATGATCGGAAACAGGTATAGAAAGCCTAACGAGATATAGGGCTCCGTCCACCAGTCGAGCAGGGCAATCGCTGCTCCGCATACTACTGCCGCAACCAACAATTTCCTGCGGTTGCCGGGAACAAAAATAGATAAAGGGTCCCGCATGACCGACGATGCATGATCCCCCGCGGACTGGACAGGGGGAACCCCTTTCTAATGGACTGGACAAAAGATAGCCAAGCTTCAACCTCAAAGATAGCTATTTTGGTGCACCAGAGCGCCCCCTTCCTTGAGGAAAGAGGGCGGGCATGAACATTGCTGACGTCGTCTCAGGACGGGCTAAGTGGAGAGGTATCCAATGGGTGTTATTCTCTGCCACGGCCTGCAAGGTTTTAGCAGATCAGCTGAGGGCCCTTCTACCGGCGCGGGCCCTGCCGGGGCCGCTTCATCCAAGGGAGGTGCGATTCAAGCCCGGCCGCGAGCTCACGGCTTACTACGACGCGCGTATTTACCGCGAAGGCAGGGAGACGAAGGAGACTTGCGTTCGCCCCATAGCGGTATCCTGGGGACCGGATACTGGCGCAAATTGGAAGGCCGATATCATCAAGGCGGTGGCCGAAGCGGAGCGCCACTCGGTGGCGGCACCCTTCCTGCAACTGATGGCGGATTTTCCCGCTTGGAGCATGCGTATCCAGGTCTCGCCGCTGGATGCCCGATTCACCCAGCTTGCTCGCCTGTCGGATCCGCGTCACGTGCGCGCCATGCTGGCCGACACCTACGAGTCCGGTAAGGCAGCGTCGCATCACCATCAAACCAGCGATTGGATTGTCACATCAATTAAATATCGACCGGGCAGGCGACACGTGCTGCGCTACGATCCGGGCGATCCAGCTAGCGGGGCAACGCTATTCGCCAAAGTCTATATCGCCGAAGAAGAGGCCCGCGCCTTTCGCCGCGAGGACGGAGCCCGCACTTTCCGCGTTGCGTGCGACGTAGCAGACGCGGTGGCAGAACACTGCAAGGGCTTGAATTGTCTGCGGCCGCTGGCCTACCTGGCTGAGGATGCGGTTGTCCTTTACCCACGACTTTGCGGTGTGCCCCTGTCCACCTACGCGCGGCGCCTTAACCTGGACAGCGCGCGGTGGCTGCGCCGTGCCGGGGCAGCGCTCCGCACTTTGCATCGCCTCCCTGTGGCGCTCGCTGGCCGATCTGAGCCCCATGATCTTTCGGCAGAGATTCGGTCGATTGTGCGGAAGAGCCATCCTATCGCGGTTCTCCTGCCACATGTCGGATCGGCGATTGAGGCCCTCCTCGACCGTGCGCGGGAATTGCACGACCGCCTGCCCCAGGAACCGCCAACCTTCACACACGGTGACCTCAAAACTGAACACATCTGGGCTGCGGCCGACGGGCTTACCGTGATGGATTTCGACAGCGCGCGCCCGGCCGACCCGGCCCTCGATGTAGGATATTTCCTGGCCGATTGGCAGTTCCAGCAAGCCGACTGGGATCAGGCCAAAATAGAGGGGATGTACCAGAGTTTCTTTGCCGGGTACGCCGCCAGTGCGAGGAAAGATTTCTCGATCCGCTCCCGCCTATGTGAGGCCGTCGAGTTGCTCAAATGTGCGGTGCGCCGGGTACCGCTCTTCGAGAACGACTGGGCGTCCCGTATTGAAGGGGTAGTTGACTGTGCTGAGGCTGCTATAGACGATGTCCAGCGCACGCTCGTTTTGCGCACACGGCGATTCTTGGTGCCACGCAGCTTTGCGGGGAGTTCCCGAGTTAAGAGCAGGTACCTACATTAAGCGATCTGGACCGTATCGGACAGCTTCCATAATTTGGCCTGCTCGATATTCTTCAAGATCGTTTTCCCAAAACAGGCGACATCGCGATCCGAGCGGCGGATGCTTGGCACTCCACAGTGACTGAAGCCGAGCTGATTGCGCCCTGTGGGTTCTTGAGTCCGGACCATCCAGAGACTCCGGAAGCGGTGAAAAGGATTACCCGAGTGGTTCAGCGGAGACCGGCGCACCGCACGATCGCTCCGGATCGCGAGATTTGGCTTGTGGCCGGTGTTCTTTCTGGCCTACTGGTTCGTTTTCACGCGCGTTGAAGATATTCGAGCGCATGCTCGGGCGAGGACCAGAGATTGACATCGGGAAATGGACTCATCCGGCAATTCTTATACATCAGCTCGCATCAAGTCCAGATTAGGATTGGGCACTATGGGCACTGCCATCTCAGACGTAAGTGATTCGCGCGCTTGATGGAATCTAGCTCTTTCTCGGAGAACCCACAGCGCTCCAGGATGGACAGGATGAAATCCGTTTTCGCCTGGGCGTAGCGCTCTCTTTCCTTGCCAAATCGTTTCGCCAAGGCCTTCTTCAGAGCGGAATAAGCCACCGCGTCCGACAGGTGGTCCGAAGATAATCACGAACCGCTAGGTGGTTCTTGAGCGCAAGGCTATTCTCGACGCATAGATAGAGGTGGTGGGCTGGTTGATTCCGCGGAGCTAGGAACGCCTCACGATCCGCGATGCCGAGATCGCCGCGATGCTGATAGCCCAAGCTCCCGAGGCGCGACACGATCGATGGCAGGTTGGTACGCGACGCTATCACTACGTCCATATCTATCACTGGCTTGGCCGCCATTCCGGGGACGGCGGTACTCCCGACATGCTCGATCGCGATCGCCACATCGGAAACAGAAGGCCAGATCCAGTCCCTAAGCCGAAGAAATGTTCGAGGCCAATCCCGACCGTGGTCGACCACTTGAATGGCTGAGGAAGTCGCTGGTTCCGTCATCCTTCGATGATAAACGCAGTGCTCCGATGAGTGCCTCATCGCTGATCCCAACACCCAGTGTTTGAAAGGTGAAAGTTTAAGGAAGACCGTTAGCGATGTTTCTCAAGCTTTCACTGAACATGATCTCGGCTTGCTCGCGCCACCCGACGGCCTTCGTCCGAATTGCTGTAGTCCGGCCCTTTAGCCAGAAGACCGCCTTGTAGAACGGCAGGGCAGCGGGAACCTCCGGATGCCCGCCGGAGCCGAGGTAAGCCCCAAGAAACACCTCGGCGGCAGTGTCTAGGGCGCGGACGGAGCCAAGACCGTTCATCGCTAGCCGCTCGAGGCTGACAATAAATTTTGCGACGTCGCGCGCGGGATGGGCGATGTCATGAAGGTCCCAATCAAAGACCACCGTGCGTCCCTCGGTGAGAATAATCTGGTGTTCGCAAAAGTCGCCGTGACCAGCACACGCAAGGCCAGGGTCAAGAAATGGTGCGGCGGCTTTCAAGCGTTCGAGCAGTTGCTCGGTTCTGACCATCCAAGCACGGTCTGCCTCGGAGAGCAGTCGGCATTTACGTTCCGCGCTCGTAAGAAACCTCGCGATCCCCGAGGTTCGACCGGAGGTCGGGGCTAAGGTTTGGAAGCGGCCTAACCATCGCCCGCATCGATCTGCCGCCGATCGGCATGGGCGGTCATCCCCGAGTTTGAAAATGTCCTTCGCTGATGTTCCCTCGACCTTTTCCTGCAAGAGCAGACGCAAGGACGGCAGATAAGCAATCGCTCGTGGGGTCGAGAATTCGTCTTCCGGGCCAAGACCTGCATACCTCAGTCTCTCCATGACTTGATACACGTAGTGATGGTCGGTCGCGTAGGCTTTGCCGATCAGGCGATGCCACCCGTCGCGAGCGCGGACGCCGATCTCGAAAGTGCAGTGCGGCTCCGGGTGCGAGGCCAGCAATTGGATGCGAACCTCTCGGGGGGTACCCCAGGGCCACCGAGAGGTGGGAAGCCCGCCGATTTGTTCGGCCAACGTAGAGCCATCCAGCTCGGCGAGCCGGGGGATCGCATCAGGCGAATCGCCGCGAACCGCGGGAGTGAAGAGTTGCGAATTCCCGGAGTTGCCCATCGGTTCCGACATGTTGCTCCCCTCGCGCAAGGCGGGACGATCCATTCACGGTTTGGCCTGGCTCTAGTGCGGGTTCTTCGTAAGCATCTCCTGAGCGGAGAAAACGCCGCTCTGATGAGCGGGAAGAGGATACCTGCCATTTGCAGCTTCCGCGGAACCGAGGAGTAATTGCTCGATTTGAGCGGCACGGACCTCGATGGAGTAGGAGCGCGCCACAAAGGCAGCCGCTGCCCGACCCATCTCGTCGCACCTGCTCCGGTCCTTGGCGAGTGCGCGCAGGTGAGTTTGGAACTCCTCGGAGTCTTTTGCGAGCAGACCCGAGCGGCCGGCTTCCGTGGTTATCTGGGCCAGATCCGTATCCATGGTGATCACGGCCCGACCAGCCGCCTGAGCCTCGAGTAATGCCTGATAGGGACGGTTACTTTCGGCCTTCTCCGGGATGGCAAAGAAATCGCAAGCAGCGTAGTACCAGCTGATCTCGCTGTGCTGCACTTCGCCGGCCAGGTGGACGCGTTCCCCAAGATGGAGCCTTGCCGCTTCGTTTTCTATTTGGGCGCGGCCGTCGCCGTCACCAACCAGCAGCAGGAGAGCGTTTCGAGGAAGCGCCGCGAAGGCACGCATCAAGTCGAGGACCGACTCCGCTTTTCCGGGTCGCGGGTCATCCTTGTGTTTTCGAACCGAAAAGCGGCTCACGCACAGGACGATCGGCCCGTCCTGCGGCAGCCCGAGCACGCGGCGTGCTTCCTCGCGGCTGGGCAGGCGCGTCCAAGTTTTTACCGCGAGCGGAAGGAAGCAGATTCTTTCTTCAGGAACCCCCCAACTGCGGAGATGTTGCATCGCTCCTCCGAGTTCCCCCATTGCTCGGACCGCGACGACCTTGTGCGCTCGCTGTAACGACTTCCGGAACGCAAAGGTGTACAGGTGTCGCCACGGTTTGGGCAACGCCTCGACTCTTTGCTCGCCTGATCCTTCGCAACCGAGGAGTACGTACCTTTTGGGATGCTGCCACCAGCCGAACAGGTCGGGATACTGAACCGAAGAGGCGTAGACAAGCCAGGCGTCTGGCGAGAATCTCTTAACTTCCCCGCGCACCAAAGCCGCCTCGGCGAGGAGACGACGCGCGGGGAGCTGGCCACGCCAGAAGCCACGCACGTCCAACCGAGAAATAATTTTCACCTCATGCCCGCGGTCTCTGAGACCGGTCAACACGTTGGTGATGAACATGCCACTCCCCGAGGTGTGTTTTTCACCGCCGGGACAACTCTCAAGGTAGGTTGCACGGGGAACATAGTAAGCGATTCGCATGACGTCTCCCTTCCCTCATACTCTTTAACGCAAAATCATGCACTCTTCAGGCGCTTTGCAGTCCATCCCGGACTGCCAGATGAACTCACCGGGCGGACCGGTGAAATCTAGCCCAATGCATTTTGCACACTGTCCACAGCCGTGTGTGCGGTGGGCGCCCACACCGGCGCCACGTCCCGGTACCAGTTCACAAAACTTGCAAGCCCCTCTTCGAGGGATGTGGCCGGGCGGTACCCGAGCAGGTGGCTCGCTTTGGATATATCTGCCCAGGTCACTGGCGAATCGCCAGGCTGCGGGGGGCGCCATTCGCAGATGGCCTTGTGTCCGGTTACCGTCTCTAGCAATTCGATAAGCTCAGTGAGCTTGACCGCATGCGAATTGCCGAGATTAAAGACCTCAAAGGGGGCACAGTCCGAGGGAACCTTGAAGCTGTAATCAAGGCTAGCCAGTATTCCGGCCACAATATCACTCACATGGGTATAGTCACGAGCCGTCGAACCATCTCCAAAAATAGGGAGCGGCTTGCCTTCCTCGATCAACGCTGTGAACTTGCGGATGGCGAGGTCTGGGCGCTGCCGTGGACCGTACACGGTGAAGAAGCGCAGGCAGATTACCTGCAGTCTGAACAACTGCGCGTAGGTGTAAGCCATCATCTCACCGGCCAGTTTCGTGGCCGCATAGGGAGAGAGCGGACGTAATTCCGATTGCTTTTCGGAAAAAGGCGCACGGTCGGTGGCGCCATAGACAGAACTGGAGGAACCAAAGATGAACTTGTCCACATGAAACTCGCGGCAGAGCTCCAGCAGGTTCAAAGTGCCAGCCACGTTTACCTGTTCGTACCAGTGGGGCTGGCGGATGGAGGGACGCACACCCACGCACGCGGCCAGATGAATGACCACCTCAGGACGATGGACTGTCATGATCTGAGAAAGCTGCGCTTTATTGCAAATATCGACGGCATAAAACTCGTAGCTGCCAACGCGGGCGCTGGCTTCGAGGTTGGCTTTCTTCAAATGGTAGTCGTAGAAGGGATCAAAATTGTCCACGATGGCTAGCCGAGAGCCGCGACGCAGCAAGGCCTCGGCAAGATGGGATCCGATGAATCCGGCTCCGCCGGTCAGCAGCACGCTCTTTCGTTGGTCACGCATTTGGGTGCCCCCTCTGCCTTTGTTTTAGAGTTCAGAAGTGATAACGCACAGAAACCTGGAGCTGCCGGGCGGAGTTGGCGGTGTAGGGTTGGCCAAACGTCGGCGAGGAGAGTACACCGTTGTAGCTTCCAAAATTTGTGTGGTTGAAGATATTGAAGACGTCCACCGCAGCTTCGACAAAGTGCGCATGCTCGCTGTGCGTGACCCGCCAGCGTTTGGTCAGACGCAAGTCCACGTCGGTGTAGCCCGCCGCGCGCCCGGCATTGCGCCAAAGGCCCAGGGGGCGATCATTAAAGACGGTATCGTAATTGTCGTCCTTGCCCGTGGTGATGTTGTAGGGGAGGCCCGACCAGACATTGACGATTCCCGACACATGAAAGCCGAACCGCAATGGATAGAGGAAAACCGCATTGAAGCGATGCCTGCGGTCGAGATCCGAGCGGCCCCAGTCGCCGTGCGGATTGTAATTATTGGCCGGCGTATAAAGAAAGCCGTTCTTGACGTCATTAACGTCGTCAAGAGTGCGGGAGAGGACATATTGAAGCATGATATTCAGTTTGTGGACGTCCCCCTTGTAGGCGATGGACAAGCTATTGCTGCGCGAGGAGCCCGAGGCCTCGAATTGATCAATGTTGACAAAATTGGGGTTGGGAGGGCTGATGGTCCCGGGGAGCGGGGCATTGATGTTGCGCGAGCGGTAGAGGTCCAGGCCACGCACGGTCGAAAGTTCCAGCGTGAGATAATTCTGGCCGCGCCAGAGTTTGCGCTCAATCGCCAGACTGCCCTGCATCAGATAGGGGAAGCGGATATTGGGATCAGTCGTTCTGATGCTAGGTGTAGCCACGGCCGCCGGCGGGTTGCCAGGCAGAAAGGCGTTAGGGTAGGACGGGCAGGATAACGGGCAAGATAGAACGATCCCGCGGATAGCCGACCCGTCATAAAGGAGGCCGTCTTGCTGCATCAAGTATGGCTGCCGATCGTAGAAAATTCCGAAGCCCCCGCGGAACACGGTGTTCGAGAGAATGCGGTTGGTGCCTCCGGGGGAGTAAGCCACCGCGAGACGCGGAGCTAGATTCTGGTAGTGGGAAACAGCGGGCTGGAACTCATACCGCAATCCCGCCATAACCGACAAGTTCGGCAGCAGACGTAGCTGGTCCTGCAGAAAGGCAAAAACTTGGTGGTCCTGGAAGTCAACCGAGGGATTGCCGAAGTTCATGTTGAACTGCGAGGGCTGCGGGGATGGCGTGCTCTGGAAATCTGCCAGGCTCGAAAAAGTGAAGGTACCGCCAAAATTGGAGCGGTCTTCGGCGGAGAAGTACCGGAGTTTCACCCCCGTACCGAACCTCAGATTATGGCGGCCGTAAAAAAGCGAGGCCACGTCCTGCGCGTCGGCCATGGTTTCCGTCAAGTGGCGGTCCGTTTGGGCGCCTCCGGAATTGAAGGCACCGAGGACAATTACGGCAGGGTCATTGGACACGCTGGTTGTACTCTGACGGTCCTGTTTGTAGGTAAAGCGTGCCTGGTTTTGAAAATTTGCCGAAGGTGTTGCCGTTTCGACAGCCCTAAACTCATTCTCATGCTCAAAAAAGTTCGTTCCTCGATCCGGAAGATCGAGCCCGCCAACGCCCTGGTTGTCCAGCTTGCTATCTTTGTACTTATAGAAAAGGGATAACGTGTGAGTCGGGCGGAAGTGGCTGTCGACCCTGCCGAACAAAGAGGTCGTGCGCTCGGGAACCGCGACGTTCTCTATCAAGCTGCCTCCCGGCGTCGTAATGTTGTTTACGACCAGTCCCGGCGGTGTGGTTGCGTCAACCACCGCACTATTGTTAAAGAGATGGTAGCGTCCCGCCACGAAAAAGGTCGTCAGTCCGGAACCAGTAAGCGGGCCATCCAATTCCACCTCGCCGATTCCGCGCTGCTGCACCGGCCGCTCCACCGCTAGAGCATTACGGGCATCCAGCGCGGAATTACGGAACATCGCGAGCACGTTGCCCCGGTAACGGCTGTGGACGCCTTTCCGGGTAGTGATTTCCAGCCGGCCCTTGCCGGGCCGTCCGAATTCCGGCGAATACGGATTCTGGTCGACGGTCACGCTTTTCACGCTCGAAGTGGGCAGATCGAGAGAACTGGTCTCCACGCCATCCACAATGAGAGTCGGTCCGCTCGAACCGACCACCGCAGGGTTGAGAAACAAAGAAGGAACAACCAAAGGGTCGGCATCGCGCACCGGCATGTTCATCACCATGTGCTCATCGAATCGAGCCTGGCTGCGATTTTCCTCCGCGACGACGACCGACTGTCCACTGACCGTCACCTTCTCGGAAACCTGCGCAATCTTGAGCTTTACCCGAATGCGGGCTAGCGGTTCCGATCCGACAACGACCGGTTTTTCGACCGGCTCGAAGCCGGGGATGATCACATGCAGAGCATAGTTTCCCGGAGGGACTTTCGTAAACTCAAAAACGCCGTCTTCGTCGGTTGTCGTGCTAAGGCGCTGCCCTCCGCTCGAGTTGGTCAGATCAACATTGGTATCCGGCACGGCGGTGCCGTCGGGATCGTGAACGTTTCCGCGCACCGCCCCTGTGTCTTGAGGACTGCTGGCTACCGTGAGTTTTGAGGCGGGCCGGGGGTCTTGGCGATCGGCCGTGGTTTTTGGCGATGGCGATTGCCCAACGGCGGTTGCCGTGGCGACTCCCAACGAAGTGGGCATGGGCGATGGAGAAGGCGGGGCCTTCACGGAAGGAGGCAGCGGAGCTATGGCGGGACCCGGCGCGGTTTCCGATGGCGCTGTCTTTGGTGTCGAGGCTTCCCCTGTGGCGGGACTTGGCGCGGTTTCCGATGGCGCTGTCTTTGGTGTCGAGGCTTCCGCTGTGGCGGGACTTGGCGCGGTTTCCGATGGCGCTGTCTTTGGTGTCGAGGCTTCCCCTGTGGCGGGACTTGGCGCGGTTTCCGATGGCGCTGTCTTTGGTGCTGAGGCTTCCGCTGTGGCGGGACTTGGCGCGGTTTCCGATGGCGCTGTCTTTGGTGCTGAAGCTTCCCCTCGAACCTCAGGCGCCGAGCTCCCCGGCGCCAAAGCGGTGGTCTTCGCGCCCGTTTCCGGCGCGGCATTTGCGGCCGTGTTATCGGCTGACCCGTATACGTCGACCACCAGGCGATCGGGAACGGCGAGTTCAGAGACGGAGTAATCTTTTAGTTGGGCCACATCCAGCACTACGCGCACCACGTCCGCGCGGTTTTGTGCCACGCGCACCGCCTTCAGGCAGCGGCCGGAAGGAACGTCGATCGGCTGGCGCAGGAGTTCATTGCTCAATCGCGCGTGTTTGATGTCGAAGTAGACGCGATCCGGATCAGAGAGGCGGGCGGCCTGATATTGCACCCGGCCTCCGAGATCCATGATCACTTGGGCGCAGTTGTTCGCGTTCGAGACGCGCAAGCGACTCACTTCCACGGTCTTCGCACTCGTTTCGGTCGCGGAATTTGCAGCCGCGGCCGTGCTATTGGCCGCCCCGTATAGATCGACCACTAAGCGATCGGGATCGGCAAGTTCAGAGACGGAGTAATCTTTTACTTGGGCCACATCCAGCACCACGCGCACCACGTCCGCGCGGTTTTGTGCCACGCGGACCGCCTTCAGGCAGCTACCGGAAGGAACGTCGATCGGCTGGTCCAGGAGTTCATTGCTCAATCGGGCGTGTTCGATGTCGAAGTAGATGCGATCCGGATCAGAGAGGCGGACGGCCTGATAGTGCACCCGGCCTCCGAGTTCCATGATCACTTGGCAACGGTCCGTCTTCGAGATGCGCACGCGCCTCACTTCCACCTCTTGCACCGACGGCGTTCCGCCCGCTACGACGCTGCGGGAAGCCGAGTCCGGCGTACTCAGCGCGCGCTGGTTTTGCGCGTGTTGGGGTGGAGAGCCTTGCTGTGCGCGGACAGGCGCGCCCATGCAAAATACGGCCGTAAGGAGGACGGGCAGGCAAAGGTATCTTTGGATCATGGTAGTTCTCTCCGTTCTTCACCGGTGGTGGCGGCACAGCCGTAGCGAGCTATGCCGAAGGTAAATTGAAGATGGTCGAGCACTGCCTGGGCGCGTTCAACCAGCGCGGCGGTACGGTGCACCCAATCGTGCTCGAAGAGTTGGACCCGACGAACAGCGCATTTGACCAACTCGATGGCTTCGTATAGACGAGCGCGCATCAAGCGCTCTTTCGGCACGCCGGGCGAGTAACCCGCGAGGAAACTTTCCTGCATCTTTTCTAATCCAGCGTGACAAGTGACATTCCAAAACTGCCAATCGGCCAAAAAACACCCCAAATCGAGCGCCGGGTCGGCTAAATGAGAAGTATCGAAATCCATCAGTGTGATCCGGCCAGGCGCAACCCAGATGTGCTCGGATTTGAGGTCTCCGTGCGTGAAGGTCGGGGGCTCCTGGGGGAGCCGTTCGGCGAGTTCTCGCGCGCTGTTGAGCAACGCCTCAATCGCCGACGCGACCTCGGGAACGAGCGCGAGGATGTGCTCACTCTTCTTCGCAATTAACCGAATCTCCGCGGCAAAATCATGTGGCGGGCCGAGAGGACCGAGCAGCTCCACCGGCATCTGATGCAGATTACGGAGGACCGCTCCGGCGCGCTCGAACCACGGGGCGACCTCGTCGACCCGGCGTCGGGCATAGTCGGACAGGGGCGTGCCCGCCGCTTGCGGGTAAACAACGACCGCGTCCTCAGCGAAGTAGGCCAGCGGCCGCAAGGCGCGCCCACAATCTCCACGCTCTTCGAGCCAGTCTGCCGCGTTGCGCGCCACGCGAAAACAGCGTGCCGGGTCTTCGCGGCGAAAGGCGCGTTCCTGGCCTTCGATGATGTAGAGCTTGGCAAAAACGCTGTCGCCCCCGGGGTCCAGTGGGTCGTAGCGCAAGATGTGCGTCTTGCCGGGCCGGTACTTCAGAGGGGTAACGGTGTACTCGCCGCTCCGCCGCGAAGGCGACGCGGCAATCCCGGTCCTTGTCAGCAAGTTGCGGATGTGCCGCGGATCGGAAACCCGGGCAAGTTGCGTGAATCGGGCGTCTAGCGGCGAAACACAGATACGCATTTTCCAATCGCAAGAATGCCTCAGAAGTCGCTCGAAGGGCGCCGCCACTCCGCGCCGCACCACTTCCGCCTGCATTCTGGCAAGAGCAGCCGTCTCTTCGTGCCGAGGTGCGTGTGCATTTTGTTCCCAGGTTACGGCGACAGGGCGAACCTGCTGCCCTGCGGAATCCACGGGGCTCGCCGACACGTCGTAATACGCAGTGATCTTGCGCCCAGGCTTGAACCTTACCTCCCGTAAGCGACACTCTCGCACGGCTGCTCCATCCGGAAGGAGTGCCCTCAACTGATCCGCCAACGCCTTCTTGGCTGTCGTGGAAAGCAAGAGCCAGCGGATACCCTGCGACCCCGCGCGTCCCGATAGCACGTCGTCGATGTTCATTCCCGACTTTCTTCCTCCCATCACGAAGACCGAGGAAAACCTAATTCTCAGCGTGCGAGTTGCCTAACCCGATTGCATGCCGCGGCCAGGCGGCATTTTGCTTAAAGAGCGACCGGACTCGATCGATAACCTTGGCCCCGTTATGGGTCCACGTGCGCTTGGCGCAGGCCGCGCTGGCGTTTCGCCCCAGTTCTCTACGCAGCGCGGGATTGTCCCGGAGGCTCCGGATGCAACCGACCAGATCCGCGACGTTGCCTGGCTCAAATAGCAGACCCGTAACACCGTCGGTGACGACTTCTGCGACCTGTCCAACTCGGCTTGCAACGACGGCGCGACCGGTAGCCATGTATTCAAAGAGCTTCAACGGAGAGAAGTAGAAATCCTGCAAAGCGGGGTAAGGAGCAACGGCGACGTCTGTTGCGGCCAAATACGGAGGCACATCTTCGTGAGCGAGAGCCCCGGCGAAGGTGACTGCTTGGAGCAACCCCATCTTCCGGACTTCTTCCTCAAATTGGGAGCGCAACGGCCCGTCTCCCACCAGGAGTAAGTGCATCGAGGGGTCACTCCGGTGCAAAACCTGAAACGCGGAGAGCAGGAAATCCACTCCATGCCAGCGTTTGAAAGTACCGACGAAGCTGATGACGAAGCGTCCCTGCAGGTTAAGACGTTGCCTCACCGACGAACCGTCCAGCCCGGTATGGAACAAGTCCGTGTTGACGGCGTTGGGCAGAACGTGAATCCGCTCGGGCCTCACCCCGGAATCTCGCAATTGACTCGAGAGTGGTTCCGAAACAGAGAACACCAGATCGGCATTTCTCCAGATCATCCCTTCGACCCAACGGGCCAGCGGCGGGCAGGTCACACCGGACCGGTAGTGCTGCTGTTCGTAGGCGAAGGGCGCGTTTACCTCGAGGACCAGTGGAACGGAGCATTCCTTGGCCAACCACAGGCCCGCCACAGCCCAGAGGCTGTAACGCTCGTAAATGAAAGCCGGACGCAGTTGCGCCGCGGCCCGCCTGGCGGTGAGGAAGAACGTCAGATTATGAAGGAGGCGAACCGCATCTGGGCTGCGCCGAGGAGTTCGGCCGATCGCCCGGTTGGCCGTTCGCAGAACCCGAGCGAGCGCGCGATTCCACGGAGCGAGGGCTACCGGAAAAATCGTGGCACGCAAGTTGTCTTCGAGAGCTTGCTTACCGCTCGGCAGACCGCAAGCGACGATAGCAACTTCGTGACCGAGATCCGCAAGAGCGCGAACAAAAGAGCGGATATGAATGGCCGCGCCGCTTTTTCCAGCCAGATCGATACCCGGGTCGTTGCATAGATAAAGAATCTTCATCCGCCCCCGTCCTGTTGGAAAAGAGACACTAATTGCGCAGAGTTCTTTTCGATTGAGAAGCAAGCTTCGATCTTGGCCCTGGCGGCGAGCGCCAGTCGTTCCCGCAGCTCAGCCGAGTGGAGAAGTCTGTCGAGCGCCTCGGCAAGGCTGGCGGGGTTGTTCGGGGGGACAAGGAGGCCTTCACTTTCTGAGTTGATCACCTCAGGAATGCCCGAAACCGGCGTGGACACGACCGGTATCCCGCTAGCCATGGCCTCCAGCAAAACGTTAGGAATGCCGTCGCGGTCACCGTCGGCGGCAACTACACAGGGAAGCGCAAAAAGAGAAGCTCTCTGGTAAACACGGCAGAGCTCGTCGTGAGGCAAGGGTCCTGAGAATTTTACTCGGTCGTCCAGAGCAAGCCGCCTCACCTGGGCTTCCAGGCTCTGCCGAAGAGGGCCGTCCCCGACAATCTCGACTTGGAAGCGGCGATCGCGCTGCCGAAGAATGTCCGCGGCCGCGATAAGGTCGCGCAACCCCTTCTTTTCGACCAGCCTGGCCACGGACAGAATCACCATTGGCTCTGAAGCAAGAGCACGCCGGCAGGAGAACTTAAATGGTGAAAGATCAAGGCCGTGATAAATGCAATGTAGTTTTCGAGCGCCGGCTGGGCCGATTTGCGCTGACATATACCGACGGTTGTACTCCGTGCAGGTCACCACGGCTTCGGCAGCTTGCGCCTCGTCGCGAAGCAGCTCGGGCGAGGTTTTCACGTAGATATCCTTGGCGTGGGCGGTGAAGCTGTAGGGAATGCCCGTCAGATAATGGACAAACATGGTGACCAGGGTTGGGTCATGCGCGAAGTGCGCGTGCAGATGAGTCAACGATTCCCGGAAGAGCATCTCCGCAAGATAAGTCGCTTGAAAAAAGCATCGGAGAGCACCCCGCCGACGGTATCGCAAGGCACGGAGTCCGGTTTGGCAGAAGCTGACAGGCTGCCGCAAGAGCAAACGGACACTGGCCAGCCCAATGGCCTTGTGGTTGCGCTTCATCGAAAGGCAGGTCACCGGTGCTCGTACCTCGGCCACTTTGGGATGAGCGGATTTATCATTTGCGTCCTTCACAGCAAAAATCTGCAGGCGGACTCCGAGTCGCTCGACGCCAACCACTTCATTCAGGATAAAAGTCTCCGATAACCGCGGCCACGCGCTCACGACATATCCGACCTTTGGATGTCCATTTGGCTGCGGATTCACGCAACCGCTGTCCGACAAACTCCGACGAGATATCGAATCAAATCGTCTGCGCTGAAGGGACACAGCTCCGCCCTTCGAGTCCCAGCTGCTTTTGAGACAGAATCCACCTACTGAGATCCAAGTGCGCTCCTCTTCCTTGCATGCAGTCTCAGGGTCTTTGCCCAGCGGGCGTCGGTCGCCACGGGGTTCGCTCATTAAGGCAATCGCGCCGCCTGGGCGAGAACCACCAGGGGGTTGAGGGCGGGTACTTCGCCTCAAACCTGATCCTACAAAGAGGAAATCGGTTTGCAATCCAAGAAATACCTCAAATCCGGCAGGTAGATTCATTCAGTGAAATACGGGAAGGCCCGAACGGCCGGCCACTTTTCGCACGAGCCGATGATGACCCGGACCATCGCCTTCTTCACTCCCGGCGAGCACCGGACTGGCTCGTCCTGACCGCCGTCAAAGGTCTCGCTCGACTACTGCTGGATTTCCCGCGGGGGTTATCGGGCGAAAGCCGGATTGGCTTGTTACCGTAGATTTAGCAAACTTTTACCGTGCCTAAGGCTTGCAAAAGGAACCGTGGGCCTAACAGGCCTAAGTCAAGTTTCGACCAGAGGGTCACACCTTTCTGTTTGTCGAGCGACGCGGGCCGGTGTCTTCGCACCATAGCGTTTAGGCGGATCCTCCCTAGCCAAAGCCAGCAAGAGCCTGCGATTCTGGCGTGGTAACAGCGCCGAGGACGGCAAATCTGTAAACCTGGACGTGTGGAAGGGGTGATGCCAGAGACCGAAGGCGGGAGGCAAGCAATGGAGGCGATCTTCGAGCAAGCAGGCTGCTTTGCGGAGCCGGAAAATTGAGTATGGCGGGATCCTACAAAGTGGCTTTCCTAAAAGCACTGGACGAAGCCTACCCAGGTTGGTCGGGAGAGGTTGCTCCGACGGCGTCATCGCCTTCGCGAAGAACCGATGCGATGCAGGCTTCGGCAGTCGACGTGATGCCCGGGGAGCCCGGGCTGCTCGCGGGAACTGCGCGCGGTTGCGAACCCCGGCAAAAACCGCCGACTCCCTCCGACCAGCGGAGTTCGAAACCAGAAGACCGACAAGAGCGGCAGAGTCAGACGAACTTTGCAAGTCGCGAAAAAGAAACCCTGCATTACTTTCTGCGCTTTCTTCCCCGCTACTGGAAGAAAATCTTGCTTGCCATTCTGGGCTTGCTGTTCGAGGCCGTACTCGGCGTCATGCGTCCTTGGCCGCTCAAAGTGGTGATTGATCGGGTGCTTTCGCACAAACCAAGCCGCGTGCCTCTGATCCACCAGTGGCTGGACGCCGCGCCCTTCACAAGCATGCAAATCTTGTACGGCGCCTGTGCGGCTGTCCTTCTTATCGCGATCGCCACCGGTCTAACCGTTTACTGTTATACCCGCCTAATCGGTAAAGTCGGCCAGCTTTTCGTTTATGACCTGCGGCGGGACCTGTTCGCCCATATGCAGCGTCTGTCCCTGCGTTTCCACGACACGCAAAGGACGGGCGACCTCACAACGCGGTTGACGTCGGACATTCAATCGATCCAAGACTTCATTACGAGCGGCGTCACCTCCTTCTGCAGCAACGCGCTGTTGCTGACCGGGATGGCTGTCCTGATGTTCTGGGTCAACTGGAGGTTCGCTTTCGCTACCCTCTCGATTTCGCCGCTGATGTTCTGGATCGTTTATCGTCACAAACTCCTCATCAAGCGCGCGACGCGCAGAGCGCGCGCCAGCACCGGACTGCTGGCCGCGCTTGCGCAAGAAACGCTAGCCTCCATTCGCATCGTCCAAGGGCTGGCGCAAGAGGACCAGATCGACGACCGCTTCCAGGCACAAAGCGAAACCACTCTAGAGGCCTTCTTGGAGAGCGTGCGGTATCAGGCGCGGATCGCGCCCGTCGTTGATTGCTTATCAGCCATCGGGCTAACCATGGTGATGTGGTACGGCGCCAGATGCGTTCTTAACGGCCAGCTCACAACCGGCGATGTGATCATTTTCTTTGCTTATGTGAATAACTTCTACACTCCCATGAAGTCCATTTCACGTTCGGCGAATACCTTTACGAAGGCCAGTGTAGGCGCCGAGCGCATCGTCGAGGTTTTGCAGCATCGCAGTGAGGTCAGAGACCGCAAACGCGCGCGGCCAGCCCCCCGATTCAAGGGAGCCATAGAATTTCGAAACGTCTGCTTTGAATACGAGCCAGGCGTAACCGTTCTTTCCAACATCAACCTTTCCATCAAACCGGGAGAGAAACTCGCCATAGTCGGGGCCACCGGTGCCGGGAAAAGCACGCTGGTGAGTTTAGTTCCCCGCTTCTACGACCCGACTGGAGGCGCGGTCATGATCGACGGACAAGACATTCGGAATTATTTCCTTCGCTCGGTCCGCGAGCAGATCAGTTTGGTCCTTCAGGACTCGTTGCTTTTGAGCGGTACGATCCGGGACAACATCACATTTGGTCAGACGGACGCAACCGACGAGGAGATCTCGGCCGCCGCCAGGACCGCCAACGCGGACGAGTTCATTTGTCGGCTTCCCGAGAGCTACGATACGCGCGTGGGAGAAAGGGGAACCACTTTATCCGGCGGGCAGAAACAGCGAATTGCTATCGCCCGTGCCGTACTGCGCAACGCGCCTATTTTGATTCTCGACGAACCCACCAGCGGTCTCGATGCCCACGCCGAGCACACGGTCATGAACGCGCTGGAGCGGGCGGCAGCCGGACGCACTACGCTCATCATCGCTCACCGCCTCAGCACCGTGCGCCTTGCAGATCGCATTGTCGTGCTTGACGGGGCGGGCATCGCGGAGGCAGGTACTCACGCGGAACTCCTGGCGCGCAACGGCCGGTACGCGCATCTTTATCAACTTCAGGTCTCCCCGCACCAACCCGCGGTCTTCACACCAGAAAATCCGCTAACCTGACGGACAAGACGAGCCACTCGGGAACAACCGCGGAAGGACCTCGCGGCCACCTTTTGGGGACGCAAGAGCAACCTCGGCGAATGCCTCATCGCTGACGGGGCGCCACGCTCGATACGAGTCCCTACCTGTACTTGAGGGCAAGAAAGGCCGAGCACCATTTTTTGGTCTTCTGCACAGTAGATCGTTGGCATGCCCAAGGCTTAAGGTTTCGAGTCCGGCCTATACAACAGGCGAACCACGGCGGGCTGTTTTGGCCCGCAGTCGCAGTCGAGGGCTCTTCCCGCGTTCCAACTTAACGCCTGACGGGGAAAACAAGAAAGAGAGACGTGATTATGAACCGTGTTGGTGTGGCTTCGCTTTGCTTGCTCTGCGCAATTGCGTTTGTGAATGCTGGATGCACCGGAAAGGTTGCTGCCACAAATAATCCGCCTCCCGTGATGCCCTCGATCGCCACGCAGCCAACGAACCAGACGGTGACCATCGGGCAGACCGCCACGTTTATGGTAGTGGCCGCGGGTACGGCACCGTTGAGTTACCAGTGGCAGGAGAACGGCACGGCCATCAGCGGGGCGACTTCAGCCAGCTACACCACCGCGGCCACAAGTTCGTCAGATAACGGAGCCAAGTTTCAAGTGGTGGTTAGCAACTCTGCGGGGAGCGTCACAAGCAACGCGGTCACGCTTATGGTCAATGCGGCGGCAGCAGCACCCTCGATCACCACGCAGCCAGTGAACCAGACAGTGACGGTGGGACAGACCGCCACGTTCACGGTGGTGGCCACAGGCACAGCACCGTTGAGTTACCAGTGGCAGAAGAATGGCACGGCCATCAGCGGGGCGACTTCGGCTAGCTACACTACCGCCGCGACGACTTCTTCCGATAACGGCGCGCAGTTCGTTGTGGTGGTCAGCAACACCGCGGGGAGCGTGACAAGCAACGCCGCCACGCTTACGGTCAATGCGGGAGCGGTAGCACCCCTGATCACCACGCAGCCGGCGAACCAGACGGTGACTGTGGGGCAGATGGCCACGTTCACCGTGGTAGCCACGGGCACGGCACCGTTGAGTTACCAATGGCAGAAGAACACAACCGCTATCAGCGGGGCGACTTCGGCCAGCTACACCACGCCCGCGACGACCTCCGCAGACAACAGCGCCAAGTTCGTCGTGGTGGTGAGCAACACGGCAGGCAGCGTGACCAGCAATGCCGCCACACTCACGGTGAACAGCGCTGCGACGGCGCCTTCCATCACCACGCAACCGGCCAGCCAGACAGTGACGGTGGGTCAGACGGCCACCTTCACGGTGGTAGCGACAGGCACCGCGCCCTTGAGCTACGCTTGGAGGAAAAACGGCACGGCCATATCGGGGGCCACGGCAGCGAGCTACACCACTCCGGCCACCACCTCCTCGGACAATAGCGCGCAGTTCACCGTGACCGTTAGCAATGTCGCCGGCAATGTGACCAGTAATCCTGCCACCCTCACTGTGACGACCGGCACTGGTGGTGGCACAATGCCGCAGTTTGGGCACGTCTTTATTGTCGAAGGAGAGAACACGAGCTTTAGCAGCACCTATAGCAGCAGCAACATGCCGTACCTGACCTCCCTCGCCAACCAGTACGGGGTGTCCCTGCATTATTGGGCCGATACCCATCCCTCGATTGGCAACGACTTGAACTTGGCCAGCGGCGTGATTTCCACTAACAACGATAGCGCTACCCCCTCCAGTCTGCCGCTGGCGATTGACAACATCGCCCACGAGGTGGAGCAGGCGGGCAAAACCTGGAAAGACTACGCGGAGAGCGACCCGAACATCAGCGGCTGTGGAGGCCTGAAGAGCGGCGCCTATTTCGTCCGCCACGATCCGCTCAAGTACTTTACGAACATTAACACGGCGAATTTTGTTTGCTTCAGCCAATTCGCCACGGACTTGGCCAATAATACGCTGCCGAATTTTTCCTGGCTGGCGCCGAACGGCTGCGATGACGCCCATGACTGCTCGGTCGGCACGTTCGACACCTGGCTGAAGACCGAAATCGGCCCACTCCTGGCGAGCAGCTATTTTCAACCGGGGGGCGACGGCTTGCTGATTATCACCTTTGATGAGGACGACAAGGGAGGCACTCCCAGCTGTACTACCACGACGGTTGGGCAAGGCTGCGGCGGTCAAGTCGAAACCGTGGTGGTCAGCGCGCGGAGCAAGCTGGCGTACCAGTCCACGGCCGGTGATCCCGCCAACTTCAACAGCACGTACGATGAAGCAAGCATCCTGCGCACGATCGCTGATGCGCTTGGACTGAAGACGTCCGGCCTGGGTGCAGCAGCCGCGCGGGTGCCCATGGCGGACTTCTTTCAGTAGCGCGATGCTCCGCCGCGAGCTGCAGAGAAGAAGCGGGCCGCGCACATTAAACCGAAGTTGCATGTGGAACTTCCGATTAAGCGGTAGTCACCTAGGCGTCGACGACAGTGGCATCGTCGGCGCCTTGAACTGTACCGGCGATGCTCACGGCGTCTTTCCGCTACACCGCATAGCGAGCCTCGTTTTGCGAACTTGGTTGAATGTCACAACCTGCTCCGAGCCGCATACTTTGTAGAGATGGGCCCAATCTGTTCTTTAGTCACTTGCCCTTTTTTTTTGCTTCTTGCTTCTCTGCGTCAGGCGGCGGTTGCTCTGGCCGTCGTCGCCGCCGAGGCGGAAGACGCAAGCAAGGCATTTCTTGAAGGCATCCCTGACAAGCACGGCCCTACCGGTTCGTCCACGCCGTTCAGAGCAAGACCCGATGCCCATGACCATTCCGACTTCTACGTCGCGCCAGAGGCAGCGGCCCTCGTTCCTTTTCCGCAGTGCGTTTTAAGCATTTCTCTCTTGCCGGTTCAAGACAACACCTGATTGTCAATAACGCGCCTTTCGCGGAGAATTAACACGACATTTACCAAAGACACGAGCGCACTTTAAGGAGGGCGAATGGGTCTTGGTAGAGTTCCGGCCGGGGAAGCATTTTATGCTCAAGTTCTTCCTACCTGCGACTGTCGCCCAACCGGGACCGCGCTGGGAAGTACCCCCCGTTGCACGACCAACATAATGCCGGTCGAGAAAGCTCGCTAGCTTAACCAGTCCAAGGTGCCTGCCCGACATACGAAGAAAGAGAGGGCCTCCGCGAAAGTGCCGGCGAAGACGAAGCAGTGAACTCCTTGGTACCGCCGATTTTCCAGAGCGAAGCCGGACGACTAGCGACTTTGCTATTTTTTTTTGCGGCAGCACCCGACACTATCGCGTGTCGCCAAGAAACGTTGCTGCCAACCTAACTGCCGTTTAGGACCAATGACGCGATGTAGGAAAAGGCGAACCCTCGGCCCCGTATTTTGTCCAGTCGGAACGGAGGACGCGAATGAATCAGCTCGAGAAGGATGACAACGCAACGTGCGTCATGACCTACTCTCACGATGGGTTTGGACTGGGGCATCTGAGAAGGAACACGACAATCGCTTCGATCCTGGCCCACCAGGTTCCCGACTCCAGCGTGTTAATGATGATCGGGTGCCCCTCGGGGGCGGTGTTCAGGCTGCCAACGGGCGTGGACTTCATCAAGCTTCCTTCGGTCGTCAAACGCCATACTGGAGTTTGGTTGCCGTTACGGTTGCGGATTGGCCTGGAGAAGACCAAAGCTCTGCGCGTCGCGACAATCCACGAGGCTGTTCGCGTGTTTCACCCGCAGATCCTTCTCGTGGATCACGTTCCGGTGGGGATCTGGGGGGAGTTACTGCCCTCTCTCAAGATGTTGCAACGGCGGGGCGACAGACCGACCATCGTCCTCGGCCTTAGGGATATTTTGGACGCCCCGGAAGTTACCCGCACGCTCTGGGAAAGGGACGGAACCTACGAAGCAATCCGCCGCTATTACGACGAGATCTTCATCTATGGCCGCAAGGAGATCTTCGATACCGGGGCCCACTATGGACTGGATGGGGAGTTCGCGGCGAAATTGCGCTACGTCGGATATGTATGCGAAAAGGAGCCGTACAGAAGTCAAAACGAGATGCGCAACGAGCTCCAGGTGAAGGACAAATTGTTGTTGGTCACCGGGGGCGGCGGAGCGGACGCCTTTCCGATGATGTTGGAGTGCATGAAGGCTTTGAGGCTATTGGGCCCAAGCGCGGGTCCGGAGGCCATCTTTATAACCGGGCCTTTGATGGAGGGCGGTCAGCGCGAACACCTGCGCGAGTTAGCAAACGGGTTAAAGGTCCGAGTGCTGGTCCATGTAGACGATCACTTGAGCTACATGAATGCGGCCGACTTGGTGGTCACCATGGCAGGCTACAACACCCTGTATCAGCTTCTGCGGCTGCGCAAGAAGGGACTGGTCATTCCGCGTTCCGGGCCAAGCGCGGAGCAGCAAACACGCGCGCGACTATTTGCTCGGCTCGGCCTCGTCGACATCGTCCATCCGGGCGAATTGTCTCCCAAGAGGATGGCCGACAAGTTGATGGACGACCTGGAGCGGACGGATTACCCACTGTATGAACCAGGGATTGACAGCACCGGGGGCCAAAAAGCTGCAAACCGTCTGGCCGAGCTCCTCATAACGGCCCGCACCTCGCCCACTGCTTACCACAGTGGACGCAGCGAGCGCGAAACTTGGATACACGGCTAGCACTTGACCGCACCCTTGGCAGACTCTCTACTGACCGAAGAACGGAGGCACAAGCGGGCGGCATCCCTCTACTCTATTCGCTAACAAAAAACACAGCGACGCGCCAGCTTAAGGCGAGATGTGACTTGCAACAGGGCTATGCTTGCTCCCAGTATTCGCGAGAAGCACAGCTTTGGTTTAAGTTGCAGGAGAATTGGAGTCGAACGCACGTCAAAATCCAGCTTTCCAGCGGAGAGCCAAAAACGAATCGATCAGCGCAGTTTCGCCCCGACCACTTCCTCATAAGGGATTTACCTGCTCTGAGTTGGAGAAAGACACGCGATTGCCGAGGGAAATCTTTCCAATCTAATTTCCAAATACCCTACCCGACCAAGAGGGTCAAAACCTCGGAGGGGCCATGAACATAGCGAACAAGTTAGGGACCTGCTCGAAGTGCCTTGCAATCGGTTCAGCGCTAATCTTGATGGGCATCCTTGCTGGTCGAGCGACGGCGCAAAGCGTCGTCAAAGTTTCTGGCACGCAAGGGAACTGGCAACTCACTCTTAACGGCCAACCCTACTACATTAAAGGCCTGGATTATGGGCCGGACCTCAAGACCACCCAGAGCACCACAAACGCCTACGCGGCGGACCTCGTAGCGACGGGAGCCAATACGACGCGCACATGGGGAACGGGCTCCACCACCGCCAATCTGCTCGCAGCCGTGGACAAATACAACGCGCACGTGGTCATGGGCTTCTGGTTAAACCAGAACGTAAACTACTGCACCGCGAGCAATCTGAATACGACTCTGAACCAGATCGTCAACTGGGTGAACACCTATAAGAATGACCCAGGCGTGCTGATCTGGGACATCGGCAACGAGGTGATTTTGCAAGCCCAGAACTATTTCTCCGGCACGACGCTCGAGAACGACCGCGTCTGCTATGCGCAGTTCGTGAATCAAATCTCGCAGGGCATCCACGCGGCGGATCCAAATCACCCAACCACTTCTACGGACGCCTGGACCGGGGCCTGGCCATACTACGCACAGTATTCACCGGACTTGGACCTGCTCGCGGTAAACTCCTACGGCGGCATCTGCACGGTCCAGAGTGCTTGGGCCAGCGGCCCGAGCAACAACGGCGTGTCCTACAGCAAGCCCTACATCGTTACCGAGTTTGGGCCTTCCGGTGAGTGGGAAGTTCCGAATGATTCCAATGGCGTGCCGCTCGAGCCCACCGATCTACAGAAGGCCGCAGCATATCCTAATGCCTGGGCGTGCATCACGGGCTCTGACGGCAACGGTGCTGCTGGAGTGTCGCTGGGCGCGACCGCGTTCATTTATGGCAACAAGAACGATTTCGGGGGTGTCTGGTTCAACGACGAATACACTACTTCCATGACGAGGCGCCTCTCCTACTACTCGCAGTACAAGATGTACACGGGAGCGGCATCCACGGCCAATCAACCGCCCGCTTGTCAAAGTATGACGTTAAGCCAAACATGCAATATTCCGCCGGGCGGCCCCTTTACAGTGACAACCGACTTCGTCGATCCTGAAAACGACCCCACGACCTTCAACATTATGCTCAGCGAAAAGTACATCAACGGCAGTACGTCTCTCTCCAATGCCACCTTCACGCCGACCGGCCCGCAGACCTTTTTGGTAACAGCGCCCAATACTGCTGGAGTGTGGAAGATTTACGTCTACGCGTTTGATGGCCACAATGACGTAGGTATTGAATCCGCTTCGTTCGCGGTCCAGTAAGAGGAGTCCTATCGTGTTCCGACACCGAAAAATTGGATGTGCGATCTCGCGAGCGCAATCACTCGGTCATCCACCCTGCGGCTCCGGCGTTTTGATCACGTTGGCAGCTTGCGGTCCGCTCGGACCATGGGCGATTTCGAATTCAACCGAGTCCCCTTCACTCAAAGTTCGGTATCCCGCGGCCAGGATTGCCGTGTAGTGGACAAATACATCCGGGCCACCCGCGTGCCCGATGAAGCCGTAACCTTTGGAATTATTGAACCATTTGACCTGGCCGTGCATGTGCTCTCCTTCTCCGAGTTCTCCTGTCCTCGCACTGCTGTTTTCTGCTTTTCAACACGCTGCTCGAAGTGTTTTACGACATGGACTGGGTTTCGAAGGAATACTCAAGACGGGCGGTCTGCTCATTGGGCGCAGTCGGCAACGCTGACAGGAACCAGTAGTTACGGATTCACGCATGGTCCATCTCGCGCTTTGCGATGATGGTGACCAGGAGCAGCGACGAGCCCACGCGGAACTCTGACAAGTGTCCGAGCTCGGTCGCCTGGACGAGTTCATCATTGACATAGGTTCCGTTGGTCGAGTCCAAGGCACACAGCCGGATCGCGCCATGGCTCACTCCCAGGGCGCAGTGCAAACGAGATAGCTTCGGGTCGTCGATTTCGATATCAGCGCCGCCCCCCGCACCTCCGATGCTAATGCGTGGTTTGTGGATTTGATGGGTGATTCCCTTCGACGGCCCTGTGATGATCGAGATCGTGATGGTCTTATCCTTCGGCAGTTCAAAGGCGGTCCGGCCCTCGACTGGGACGTTCGCGCTAAGCACAGGAGCTCGGCCGTTAGGGGGTTCTTGTGGTCGCAAAGCTGCCTGCTCCGGGCCGGCCAAGGGCAGAGGCCCGGATGCGCCGTCTAAGGTCGACCACCCGTACCGCATTGGACGTGACGCCACGTGTCGATCTCCCCGACCGCCCAGTGCTTGACCATCGCTCGATTGCATCTCAGAATGACCTCATCGCCCAATCGCTCGCGGAGGCTCCATTTGCGGCTCATCCTTGTATAAGGGTATAAGGCATCCCGCTTGCCAAACTCAGGGGAAATAACTCCAATGATTGCAACCCGGTTAATGAGTCTCGCCCGGGGAAGGACAACACACCTGTGTTGCAGCAACCCAGCAGACCTCCCAGATGGCGACCAGCGGAGGTTCTGGTTGCTCCCTTTTAGCGTGTGTAGTTGGGCACGATCTTAGGGGCGGAAAGCGAGCAAACCATGACGATTCAATACAATAGGCGGGGACAGCGTCCACAACTGGTCCATTCCCGGAAGGGCTAAGTTTCGGTCAAAGTTGGCCAATCGAATGCTTTGTCAGGGGCAATCCGTTGGCGCGTAGAATGGAGGCAAGGGATTGCGGGCTACCCGTCTGGCAAGGGGGCTTATGCTGGCACTGCTCGAGCGCGAGCGGAATCTAGGTGCGGTCCACACGGCATGAAGTTGCCAGTTGAGCGGACAAGTTTTGAGAAATTCAAAACAGAAAGGAAGACCGAGGCAGATTGCTAAATAGTGCTTCACGAGGTCGCGGAGAGCCGCATGGGAGAGCAACTGCAAATTCTCATAGTTGACGATGACCAGTCGACTTGCCGGTGGTTGGATGCGGTGCTGACCGCCGAGGGTTACCGGTGCCGCATTGCCCACAGCTCTGAGGAGGCAGAACCGTTGCTCGATGAGGGTGCGTTCCACCTAGCCCTGCTAGACATTTACCTGGGAAACAAGAACGGCCTGGAGTTTCTCGAGAAACTCAAATCGCTGCAGCCGGCATGCAACTGCGTGATGATGACGGCACATGCAAGTATGGAAACGGTAGCGCGTTCGGTCGCCAAAGGAGCGCTCGAATATCTGAGCAAGCCTCTTCTGATCGACGATCTGCTGGCGGTTGTGCGAAGGATGGAAACCCGGCGCCAGCAGCCATCCCAGACCGCGAAAGAAAGCCTTGCTCCCGACACGGCGATCGTCGGCCGCAGCCCCAAAATGTTGGAAGTTTACCGTGCCATAGCCCGGGTAGCGCCGAGTACGGCCAGCGTGCTGATCACTGGAGCGAGCGGAACCGGGAAAGAGCTAGTGGCGCGCGCCATACACGAGCACAGCAGGCGCGCAGGGAAACCCTTCACTCCGATCAATTGCGGATCCTTCCCCGAAACGATTCTCGAGAGCGAACTTTTTGGCCACGAAAAAGGTGCGTTCACCGGAGCGGACAGCAGTCGCGCCGGACTGTTTGAAGCCACCAGCGGCGGCACGCTTTTCCTGGACGAGATTTCCGAGACGAGCCTAAGTTTTCAGGTGAAGTTGCTTCGCGTCTTGCAGGAGCAGCAGGTGCGCCGCCTGGGATCAAATACCTTCACCTCGGTGGACGTTCGGATTGTGGCGGCGACGAACAAGAATCTCAATTCGCTCATACCATCGGGACAATTTCGCGAAGACCTCTATTACCGTATCAGCGTGATAACCATCGACCTCCCCTCCCTCGAGGAGCGGCTTGAAGATATCCCGCTGCTGGCCGAGCACTTCCTCGCGCAATTCAATCAGCGCAACCAGCGCCAGGTGACCATCAGCGAAGGTGCAGTTCGACGGTTGACTTCTTTACGGTGGCCGGGTAACGTCCGCGAGCTCGAAAATCTAATCGAACGGCTTGCCATCTTTACCGCCACGGGCCAAATCACGGCGCAAGAAGTCGAGAGGGAGCGTACCGAGCGGGCCGGGGCGGCCAGGGGATCAGAAAACCCGGCCTCCACACTCGGCGGAAAGCTTGAAGAGATCGAGCGTCAGGAAATTCTTCGTGTATTGCGCGAAGCCAAGGGTAACAAATCCCTGGCCGCTCGGATGCTCGGGATTGAGCGAAAGACCCTCTATGAAAAGGCGCGCCGCCTGGCCATTGATTTGCAGTCGAGGCCGTCATGAAGATTTTTGGAGAACTGCATCCGGCAAAGAATCACACTCAGGCCAAGCGATGGCTGCTGCTCAATGCGATCCTCCTCACCGTCGTGGGACTACTGGGCATGAGTTATCCGGTCGAGGAACTGAGCCGCCGGATTGCAGATTTGAACTTTCGTTTGCGAGGGACGCGAACGACTTCGCGTGATGTGGCCCTCGTGCTCATTGATGACGCCAGCCTGAACCGCTACGGTCGTTGGCCCTGGAAACGCTCGATGCTGGCACGCGTCGTCCGAGCGGCGGCCGCGCAACAACCCAAAGCACTCGGCCTCGACATTCTGCTCTTAGAGTCGGAAGACGCAAAGAACGACAGGGAATTCGCAGCGGCGCTCAAGACGGCCGGCAACGCCGTCTTGGTGAGCAAGGTCAGCAATTCACAAGGGGGCGAACTCTGGGAGGAACCATTGCCCCTTTTTTCCCAGAGCGCCGTGGCGATAGGCCATGCCCAAGCAGTCCTGGGACCCGACAGCATTTGCCGGAGCGTTCCTGTTCAGGAATTAACCATCGAAGGAGCGCGCTGGGCGTTTGCCCTGGAAGTTGCCCGCGTCGCACTGCGAACACCGCTCGAAGATGACGGCCAATTCCTACGTCTGGGAAAAATTGGAATTCCCACCATCGGGGAGGCTTGGCAGCTCAAAGTGCCGGGAGTCGAGAGCGAGTCGCCGCGCTTTCTAGAAATCAACTATCGCGGACAGCTCCAGGCGGGAGAGACACCGCCACCATTTTTGGCCTTCTCGGTAATCGACCTATTGGAGGGGAGGACGCGCGACCAACTGAGAGGGAAAGTGCTGCTAATGGGATTTAGCTCCACGGAGATTGGGGACCGTTTACCCACTCCCGTCAGCGGACGAATTCCCATGCCGGGTGTAGAAATCCACGCGAACTTAGTAGATACGATCCTGGCCGGACGCGGCTTAAAGGCTTGGGGAACCCTACCGCAAGTGATCCTGCTGGTAGGCTTCACGCTCACTGCAACGTGGATGGTTTTGCGATCGCCGGGATGGCGGGGTTTGCTTTCGCTGATGACCCTGATTGCGGTTAGTTATCTCGGGAGCTATTTGTTGTTTGCATGGGCGCATCGCTTGATTGAGTTTGGCCCGTTTCTTTGCGCCGGTGTCCTGGCCGGGCCCGTAGCCCAGTTGCAGAATCTTATTGCGTTGGACAGAAGGGTTACCCGAGGGCTTCGCCAATTGCAGATTGCTCTGAGACCGTCAACGTCTGACAACCCACGCCATGTCTCCGCGGCTTTGCGCTCGGAAAAGAACCCGCCCGTCGGAGATCTGCACTGGAAAATCAATTTGTTGCAGGAACTGCAGACCGAGCTAACTTCTCTTTATGCGTTTGACGAAACTTTGTTGAATGCGATCGGGGACGGTCTCGCTGTCTTTGCCTCGGACAATCGCTTAGTCTTTTGCAATCCGCGGTGGCAAAGCCTTTGCGCGCGGCAAAATGGGAATCCCTCGGCTAACCTTGATGAGCTGGCGTCTTCCTTCAACGAGTCAACCCGTTGCAAATTACGTGACTCATTGGCACAGCCCGGCGGGCAGTTTGATTCCGAGGTGCTGTGGGGCGATAGTCTTTTTCAGTTGCGGGCCACGAGGCTGCCCTCCACGTCGGAAACGAATCCGGCTGGGTTGACGTTGCTGGTCGTGACCGATTTAACCGCTCGCCTGGAACGGGACCGAGCAAGAGCGGAGGCCCTGAGTTTTGTGACTCACGAGCTGCGCACGCCGCTGGTTTCTATTCAAGGGTTCGCTGAATACCTGTTGCGGTATCCCGGGCAGGCAGCCAGCAACGAAGCGGCAGCGACTATTTTCAGGGAATCGGGGCGTTTGGTGGCCATGATCAACACCTACCTCGATGTGCTGCGACTCGAAGCGGGTTCGCGGCCGCTCCGGCGGGAGAGTTTCGACGTCAGGGATACCGTGAATCAAGTGAAACAGGTGCTTCAACCGTTGGCGGAAGCTTCGAAGATCCTGGTTACGACCGAGATCGCTTGCGACCTACCTCCCATCGAAGGCGATCCGCACTTGATCGCGGGGGCCCTTCTTAACCTCTTGGGCAATGCCGTCAAGTATACAGCGCATGGAAAAGAGGTCAAACTTCGCGTGCTGGCCGAGAGCAACATGATCGTGATGGAGGTTTGGAACCCGGGTCCGGTCATTCCGCCTGACGACCTAGAGCGCCTCTTTGAACCGTTTTACCGAGGACCGGAGCGGGAAGGCGCGACTCCCGGTTGGGGCCTCGGGCTGGCCTTCGTCAAGCGCATCGCCGAGCAGCACGGAGGCAAAGTAGAGGCCAGCAGTGAACCAGAATTGGGTACATGTTTTCGAGTACACTTGCCGCCAAGCGGGTTCTATCCAGTGAGGAACTACAATGAAACGGCGTGCTTGCATTAACTCCGCAATTTTCTTGGTTCTGTTTTTTTCGATGGTAGGTCTAGCACCGGCTCAGGAGCCCAACACTGTTCCGGTAAACGCGCCATTCGCAGGGGCGACGATTTCCGAGTGGAAGGGCAAGATCCATGTGAGCCTGCCCGGCCAGTCCCCGTCGGCTCCCACGATCGGCGAAACGCTCCCCCCGGGTACGGTTCTCGAAACGGGTGGCGGAAAACTTTTGCTGCAACTCGCCGACGGTAGTCAGGTGCTCATCCGCGCGCACACGCGATTGACGGTAGAGCAACCGGCGCCTGGCGACCGCGGTTATTTCCAATTGCTGCTGGGGCGCATACGGGCTACCATCAACAAACGCACGGGTGGCGCTCCGCCTTTTGAACTTGGCACTCCCAGCGCGGTCATTGCCGTTCGCGGCACGCAATTTGAAGTCGAAGTCAGTCAGCGGCAAGAGACGGAGGTGCATGTCTACGAGGGTGTGGTCGAAGTAACGGGACGCCATTCCAGCACATCCGTTTTGGTGCACGCAGGATCTTCAACACGAGTTGGCATGGATACACCTCCCGAAACGCCCCGGCCGACTGCGGAGATGCGTTCGCATGCCGCAAACGGCGAGGGTAGAGGCGATCAACGGTCTGCGGCTGCAAGAGCAGGTCAGGTAGCACACCCGAGAGGAAAGCCTTGAGCGGAATCGACGATTGGCGTCACACGCCTAGTAGTCATTGACGATTCCGGCCTGTATCTTACCCACCCAGTTGTGTGTTGAGCCCGCCCAGATTTTTGACCAAGCAACCTTCGTGACTCGTTGAACAGAAGCCCCTTATATAAAGATCACACTGGCCCGAGGCTTGCAATTAACGCTTGGGGGCGACAGGAACCCCTGAAGGATAGGAGGGAAAATGAAGCGCTCAATTCTCGCAACTGCATTTGTAGCGGCGACTTTCTGGATCGCCAACACACCTGCGTTTGCGCAACACGGCCGTCCGGCTTCGCCCGGTGCGGTTGCCCCGAGTATGCACGGCGGCGCCTCTTCCGGGGAAAGTCATGCCTCATCGAGGCCGACGACCAGCCCCAGTTCACCTGACGCTGTTCTTTCCCGCAACTCGCATCTCAGTGGGGCGCTGAGTAAGGCTTTGGCGAAGAGCGGAATACAGGTGAGCGATCTTGCAGGCACTTGCAAGCCCTTCAAGACCCTGGGCCAGTGCATTGCGGCTCTTCACATCAACCACAAATTCCCGAGCTGCACTCTCGCCGATCTCTCGACGGCGAAGAACCTCGGTGCGGGCATTCAAGGATGCCGTCCGCAGGCCGACGCTAAGGCTGAGGCCCGCAGCGCGACGAAGCAGGCCAAGCAGGACATGAAGGACTCGAACTCATAACGCCAAGCCTTTGCAAATGCGCTGCGAGAGCGGCTACTCGCGGCGCGATTGCATTGTTCGGGCCGTTCCGCTGACTCGCGGCGGCCCCAACGTCAATCAGCTCTCCAGGCCGCTCGAGTCGAACGATCCCTTCTCGAACGTTCCTGCAAAACTGCATTATTCGCACCCGGCCGCTTACCAGCAGGAATACTTCTTTTGCTGGATCACCGGCGACAAAGATCATGTCGCGAGTCGCGAAGTCTTTTGGGTGTGGCTACTTTTTGGCAACGAGCTTCCGCCACTTCACAGACTGAAAGAGGCGCTTCTGGTCTTGATCAACATGGAAGGGCCAGTACTGCTCGAAATGCTCCGAGAGGTAAACTGCCCGCAGCCGTAACACT
>WNGO01000232.1_pt1 | contig 34342 bp, 31 predicted proteins | sample 5400511 | NCBI WGS metagenome assembly WNGO01 (sample SAMN13153380, study PRJNA577476) | soil metagenome | isolation source: 20 cm soil or saprolite under Garry oak tree replicate 2 | place: USA:California | collected 2016-06-15 | reverse complement strand
GCGCCCGGCGCGCGTCATCGGCACGCCCGCTGCGGCTCGACGCTCGCTGGTTGAGTTCCATACGTTCCGCGTCCGTCAGTACGATGGTGTTTTCCATGAATACCATCATACTACCGTTTCAGTTGTTACAGTACACTAGTCCGAGCTAGCCGGCATGGGCGGCAGCGGATTTTGCTTCGACAGCGTCCAGCACCCGCGAGGAATAGACCAGCGCGGCGCCTGCGTTCATCGCGACAGCGACTCCGAGCGCTTCGCTGATTTCTTCCTTCGTGGCGCCGGCCTTCAGCGCCGCGTCGGTGTGCACGACGATGCAACCGTCGCAGTGAGTCGTGACGGCAACAGCCAGCGAAATGAGCTGGCGCGTCTTTTCGCCCAGTTTGCTGGTCTTGGAATTGGCGGCACTGAGCGTTTGATAGCCGCGAACGGTGTCCGGAGAAACCTTCATCATCTCTCCGATTCGGGCGCCGACTTCCTTATGATATTGATTCCAGTCCATCATCATGGCTTTCTCTCCTGTAGTAAAATGCGAATCGCGCGCGATTATACTCCCGGCTCGCGCGAATATGATATCTTCTCCGTTTCACCCGAACCTGCCAATTTGTAAGGCGGTCGTAGCGGTGTGGCGCACCCTCTCCTCGTGCGCCGCCAGAGCAGTTGAACTTATTCCAAGGAGCTGTATTCATGAAGAGTTCGTACAACGGAAAGCCCGTTCCCTCCGAAGGCAAGCCAATCGGCTACGGCGGCGGCGAGCTGCAAGTGCCGGACACTCCAATTATTCCGTTCATCGAAGGCGATGGCACCGGACGCGATATCTGGAAAGCGTCCCGGCGAATATTTGACGCAGCCGTGGAGCACGCGTACAGCGGCAAGCGGCGCGTGGCCTGGTTCGAAGTTTTTGCCGGCGAGAAAGCCTTTAAGACTTTCAACGAGTGGCTGCCGAACGACACAGTAGACGCAATCCGGGACTTTCGTGTGGCCATCAAAGGGCCGCTGACCACGCCGGTTGGCGGCGGCATACGTTCGCTGAACGTTGCGCTGCGCCAGCTCTTGGATCTTTATTCCTGCGAACGGCCCGTGCGCTATTTTGCGGGCGTACCTTCTCCGGTTCGCGAGCCGGAAAAAATGGATGTGTTCATCTTCCGCGAGAATACCGAAGACGTTTATATCGGCATCGAGTGGAAATCCGGCTCGCCGGAGGCAAAAAAGCTCCTCGAATTCTTGAACAACGAAATGCTAAAAGACGGCAAGAAGCAGATCCGATGGGATTCCGGCGTGGGCATCAAGCCGATCTCGCCGACGGGAACGAAACGGTTGGTGCGCCGCGCCATCAAGTATGCACTGGCGAATAAGCGGAAGAGCGTAACGCTGGTGCACAAGGGCAACATCCAGAAATTCACCGAAGGCGGCTTCCGCGACTGGGGCTATGAGTTGGCGCGCGAAGAGTTCCGCACGCAGACGATCACCGAGCGCGAAAGCTGGATCGTCGACAATCTCGACAAGAATCCCGCGCTAACTGTGGAGCAGAACGCGGCGATGATCGAGCCAGGACTCGAACAAGCCACGGATGCGTTCAAAAAAACGGTCTACGCCGAAGTGAAGCAAACGCTGGACGCGATTTACGCGACGCATGGCAAGGGACAATGGAAGCAAAAGCTCATGATCAACGACCGCATCGCCGACTCCGTCTTTCAGCAAGTGTTGATGCGCGCCGATGAATACAGCGTCCTGGCCACTTCCAATTTGAACGGCGATTATTTGTCGGATGCGTGCGCGGCGCAGGTAGGCGGACTGGGCATGGCGCCAGGCTCGAATATCGGCGACGGTTTCGGCGTTTTTGAAGCGACGCACGGCACCGCGCCAAAGTACGCGGATAAGGACGTGATCAATCCGAGTTCGGTGATGCTTTCGGGCGCGATGATGTTTGAGTTTTTGGGATGGAAGGAAGCGGCAACGCTGATCGAGGATGGCATCGCGCGCACCATTCAGCAAAAACGTGTGACATACGATCTCGAACGCCTGATGCCAGGCGCGACGAAAGTGGGCACCTCCGCCTTTGCGTCCGCAATCATCGAAAATATGAAGGGCGCCGCCGTGGTCCGCTAGCAAAAGAATTTCATTGGGCACAAGGAGAGGCATGAGCAGAAAAAAAGTGACAGTCGTCGGCGGCGGATTCGTCGGGTCGACCACGGCGCAGCGTATCGTGGATATGGAACTAGCAGACGTAGTGCTGACCGACATTCTGGACGGCCCCCCGGCCGGCAAAGCGCTGGACATGATGGAATCCGGGCCAATCACGCGGACGGATTCTCGCGCCGCCGGTATTTCCACCGCGAATGGCGACTATTCCGCGACGGCCGGCAGCGACGTCGTCGTGATCACCGCCGGCTTTCCGCGCAAGCCAGGAATGAGCCGCGACGATTTGCTGAAAGCCAACTACCACGTCGTGAAAGCTGTCGTCGAGCAGATCGTGAAGCATTCGCCAAAGTGCATCATCATCGTGGTGACGAATCCCCTTGATGCCATGGCCCAGGCGGCGCTCAAGGTCAGTAGCTTCCCGAAGAACCGCGTCATTGGAATGGCCGGTGTGCTGGACTCCGCGCGTATGAGCACGTTCGTGGCGATGGAATGCAACGTCAGCGTGGAAAACGTGCACTCCTTCGTGCTCGGCGGTCATGGCGACGACATGGTGCCGCTGCCCCGCTATTCGACTGTGGCGGGAATTCCCCTCCCCGATCTCCTGCCCAAAGAGCGCATCGACGCCATCGTTGAGCGAACGCGCAAAGGCGGCGCCGAGATCGTCAACTTGCTGAAAACCGGCTCGGCTTACTACGCCCCTTCCGCGGCGGCGGTCGAGATGGTGGAAGCGATTCTCAAGGACAAGAAAAAAATTCTCCCCTGCGCCGTATATCTCGATGGTGAATACGGGATCAAAGGCCTATTCGTCGGCGTGCCCGTGAAGCTCGGCGCAAACGGCGTCGAAGAAATCGTCCAGATCAAGCTGAGGCCGGAAGAAAACGCCGCACTACAAAAATCCTCCGCGTCCGTGCGGGAACTTGTGACGGTGCTCGGACTGTAGGTTCCGTGGAGGGATCGAACCCAGAGCATGGAGTGCTGAGAACAGAATGAAGAATCGTTGTGCAACGCTGTTGATCCTCGGGCTCTTGCCTCTTTCGGGCGTCTTATTCGCCCAAATTAGAGAAGGCAGTGCAAGTCCCGTTCGCGTCGCGCTCGTCAAGATGCCCTACGTCGGCGAGCGGAATGTCCCCGATACTTCGCGCGGCCCCGACTACCTGGAGCAAGGTGGAATACAAAAGCTGCTTGAGGCTCAAGGTGTCCAGACGAAGCCCGTTTCGGCCACTGCCCTGACTGCTGATGAAGAGAAAGCCTATGGTTCCTGGAACAAACTCGCGCTGGCCAGTGGCGATCTCGCCAAGCTGGTTTCCGAAGACCGCCGTAACGGCTACCTTCCCATCGGGCTGCTCGCGAACTGCAATGGCATTCTTGGCATGCTGAGCGGCCTCCAACATTCCGGGCCGAGCGCAAAACCGCTGCGCGTCGGCATGGTTTTCATCGATGCTCACGGCGATTTCAACACGCCTGAGACCACGCTGAGCGGCATGCTGGGCGGAATGCCTGTCGCCATTGCCGCCGGGCAGTGCCTCACGCGGATGCGGCTCAAGGCCGGCCTCGAGCCCGCGTTGCCTACTCGCCACATCGTGGAGATGTGCGTGCGCGACACCGATCCCCTGGAGCAGGAGTTGCTGGACCGCTCTGACATTAAGCAACTCACGTTGGAAGACGTTCGCGCCCACTCTGCAAACTTGCAGCGCGAAATGAAGCGCCTATCCGAAGCGACAGACGTGATTTACATTCACGTGGATATGGATGCGCTCGATCCGCGCGAAGTGTCCGGCCACGCGCTAACCGTTCCCGGAGGCCCGACGAGCCTCGAGTTGGCCGCTGCTTTGACCGAGATGTTCAAGTACGAAAAGGTAGCTGCGTTCGGTGTCGCCTCAACGCCATTCGATGACCACGACAAAGGCGGCCTCTCCCGCCAAGCCGCCTACAATTTAGTTCTCGGCGCGGTGAAAGGCGTGCAGCAACGGAAAAAAGAATAAGCGACGGTTCCACAGCTTCTTTCGCCCTGCAGACTTTTAGTCTTTCTAAACCACGATTTCGACTACCAGCCAAAGATTTTGCTCGCACCATAAACCAGCGCCAGAGAGAAGCCGGCGATCGCCACTTCGCCGATAGCTCCAACCGCGAACGGCCGCAGGCCCTGCTTGCGCATCTCGCCAAAATTGGTGCGCAGTCCAACCCCCGCAAACGTCAGCAAAAACGCCCAACGCGAAAGATTGGCAAGCGCCCCGACCTGATCCTTGTTGAAGAAGTGATACGTCGCAAGAACCGAGATCAACAGAAAGCCGAGCACAAACTTCGGGAACTTCTGCCACAGGAAAGCCGCTTTGTTCCCTACCGCCTGCGCTTGTCCTTTGCTGGCCCAATAAATCGCGTACGCAAGAACCACGAATCCGATCATGGCGTTGCGCGTGGACTTGACGAGCACGGCGAGTTTGCCGGCAGCATCGGAGTAGAGTGCTCCCGCCGCAGTGGCTTCCGCCGTGTTGTCCACGCCAAGACCGGCCCACAGGCCATATGCCCGGTCGCTGAGATGAAGAGCATGCCCAATCAGCGGAAAGGTGAAGAGAGCCAGTGCGCCAAGCGCGAGAATCGCCGCGATAGAAAACGACGAATCCTCATCGTCGGCTTCAATGGCGCCTTTGGTGGCAATAATGGCGCTCACACCGCAGACCGCCGAGCCAACGGCAAGAAGTGTCGTGAGTTTAGGCTTGAGCTTGAATAACCTGCCCAGAAAGGTCATGAACGCGAGCGAACCGGCGATTTCAATGGCCACGAGAACCAGGCTGACGCCGCCCAGCTTCAAAATGTCGCCCAGCAGAAAGCGCGCGCCGAGCAACACAATTCCAGCCTTCAGCCAGAATTCATAGGTAGCGACGCCCGTCCGGAAAAGTTCCGGGACCCCGACCGTGTTGGAAATCAAGAGCCCGAGAACGATAGCCCACAGAACATATTCGATGTTTGGAAACGTCCAGTGATGAGCCTTAGCGTAGGCGCCCACGTTTTGCTCCAGCAATTTGCCCGCGTAGCCAACAGCGGCGAGGAATAGCACGCCGGGAATGACCCGCAGAAATCGCAGCGCCGGTTGCACCGGCTGTACCTGTGGAACCGTAATGACATCAGCCATGTTTCGTCATCTCCATTTTCCTGAAAATCTTCACCAGGGAATGTGTTTGAAAACGCCTGTGCGTACCAGCAACGCCAAAAGAAAAGCCACCAGCACCGCCCAGGTGTCCAGCGACAGCTTCCAGCGGCTTCCCGTCTTCGCTCCCACTGCTTCTGCACTCATAGCTACGCTCCTGACGATTTAACTTACCGACCTGCGTTCACCAGCCTGATCCCTTCGATTCCTGTCCCAGAACGATGCGTGAATTTCGGCAACGACCTGTGACGCTACGCGCCCGACGATCAATAACGCCGGCGCGGGGAGTTTCTCTTCGCTCGCGAGACCCGCGACGTTCGACCAGCGCACTTGCTGCTCGGAACCACTGGCGCGCGAGACGATCACGCACGGAAGATCCGCCGGCAGCCCGCCGCCGAGCAATCGTTCCGAAACTTCCGCGTAGTCTGCCCCCGGCATGTACAGAACAAGCGTGGTCGTGCAAGTAACGCATCCCCAGTCCACCACGCTGCCATCGCTTCCCCGCGAAAACGTAGTAAGGAGGATTTGCGACGCCACCCGGCGATCCGTCAGCGAGATTCCCGCCGCTGCTGCGGCTACCAAGGCGGCACTGATGCCCGGAACGATTTCGCATGCAATTCCGGCCTTGCGGAGCGCTTCGATCTCCTCCCCGGCGCGCCCAAAAATCGTCGGGTCTCCGCCTTTCAAGCGGACAACAATCTGCCGCCTCCGAGCACAGGAAACGAGCAGGGAGTTGATTTCATCCTGGGTAAGAAGTTTCTGGCCGGCGCGCTTGCCCACGTTGATGACCTCGGCAGCGCGTGAAATCAAAGCCAGCACGCCTTCGCTGACGAGCGCATCGTGCAAAACGACGTTGGCGGCAGCCAGCAAGCGCGCCGCTTTCAACGTGAGCAGTTCGGGATCGCCTGGCCCCGCTCCAACGAGATAGACTTTGCCACTCATGCTACGCACTCCCCCCGGCCTAGCTTCAAGGAATACGTTTCCGTATCGCCCCAGTCCACAAAGAGATCCTCAGTCGCGGTCGTCACTTCCGCAAAGGGGCTGAGCCGTTCCTTAATGGCTTTGTCCGGCGTCCGCGATACCCACGCGGAAAACGTTTCCGCCGGTTGCCGGTCCGTCTGATAGAACGCCAGCAGCTCGCGAATAATCCCTGGGATGGGCCGGGCAGGTACAGACATGATTTGCCTGCCAAAACGCACTCCATCGGCATTCACCTTACCGCCGAGCAAGAGCTGATAGTAAGGCGCCTGCTGTTCGCCAACTTTCCTGACGTTGCCGTAAAATCCGATATCCGCAATGTGATGGTGCCCGCAGGAATTGGGGCAGCCGCTGATCTTGATGCGCAGCTTCTGGATTTCCGGATCGGTGTAGCCATCCAGCTCGCGCGAAAGCACATCGGCCAGCGTCAGCGAGCGCGTGATTCCCAGGTTGCAGGTTGTCGCTCCCGGGCAGCCCGTAACGTCAGAGATGGTGCGCGCTCCTGTTATGGCCAGCTCCAGTGCGCCAAGGCCGTCGTAAATCGCTCGCACGCGGTCAAACGGCACCCACGGAATGACCAGATCCTGATTGACCGCAATCCGCACCCCGGTCAGTTCGTTCTTCTCCAAGACATCCGCGAGGCCGCGCATCTGATTGCTGTGGAACGTCCCCGCCGGTAACTTGATCCACACCGCGCCGTATCCCGTCTGGCGCTGGGACATCAAGTTGTGCTCCGCCCAGCGGTCGTACTCAGGATCGTTCGGCGTTTCCATCGTGGCAGAAGACAAGACCACCGGCGCGATCGTCACCAACGACGGCCGGATGGGAGTAGGCACGGTAAACGTTTCCGCAGGCGCTTGCGAAACTTTGCGTTTCTCCGCCACCAGCCGGCGGAACTCTTCGATGCCCTTTGCGCGCAGGACATATTTCAATCGCGCCAACAGCTTGTTCTTGCGGTTCCCCGTTTCCGTGAAAACCCGCAGGACCGCCTCGATCGTGGGAAGGAGTTCTTCTTCTGGCAGAAAATCAGTGAGGACCGCGGCTTCCGTGGGCAAGCTTCCCAGCCCGCCGCCAACAAGGACCTTGAATCCGCGGCGCGAAGTCCCGTTATTGCCGCGGACTTGCGCGATGAGGCCGACGTCGTGGATGCCCGCCACCGCGCAGGCGCCATCATCTTCGCAACCCGAAAACGCGATCTTGAACTTGCGCGGCAAATCGTGAAAATCCGGATGCCGCAGAAGATATCGTGAGACGCCCAAGGCATAGGGCGTCACGTCAAACGCTTCCCCGGGACAGATTCCGGCCACCGGGCAGGCCGTCACGTTGCGCACGGTATTCCCGCAAGCCTCGCGCGTCGTCAGGCCCGCAACGGCCAGCAAACGCATCACCGCGCCTACGTTTTCAAGCTTCACAAAATGGAATTGAACATTTTCGCGCGTGGTAAGGTGCCCGCGCCCGGTCGAGTAGTCATCCGCAATATCCGCCAGTACCCGAAGCTGCGCGGGCTTCAGCACGCCCGCGGCAATCTTCACCCGCAACATCTGGAATCCCGGCTGCCGCTGGCCGTACGTGCCGTGCTTCAGGCGAAAGGGACGGAATTGCTCCGCGGTGATGGCGCCGCTCTGTAGTTGCTGCGCGCGCTCTTCAAAGCGCACGATTTCCGCTTCGATGGCTTCGCGGCTGTGCCGCTCTTCGACTTCCGTTAAGGCCGTTAAGCTCGTCACACTCATAATTCGTGGCCCCCAAGCTCTCCGTGCTGAAAAGTCCTCGTTCAAAACAAAAAGCCCACATAACCAGGTGCTCTGGCATGTGGGCTTCGGAACTCTATGATTCAGTTACTGCTAAGTCCGGAAAATCCTCTGGCCAGAGATGGATGGTATGCGACACGCAGCGTTTCGCATGCAGGGACAACACATCGTCTGGCAACAGATCTTCATGAAGCTAAAGAATACTTTCCCGCACGCTCCCCTGTCAAAGGGAAGCTCTCAACAAAGATTAGATGCACGGCATTCAAAAAAGTAATCAATGAAAAATAACAATTATTAGGGCTTCGCTCCCTCTGCTGGCGGCGCGACCAGCGTGGCGGTCTTGATGGAATCCAGCTTCGGAAAATACTTGTCGATGTACGGCTTGCCCAGCTTGGAGATTTTATCCTGGTCGGGGCCGGAGCTCTCGGTGTACTGGTCGTATAGCATGTCGACGACATTCATCCCCTTACCATCGACAACCCCAAAAGGCGAGAACCCTTGCCGGTCCAGCCCGCCGTTGTCCTTCAAATTGATGAAGATCTGGGTCGCACGGGTATTGGGCAGGCTCGTTTTTGCATACGTCAGGTAGCCTCGCTTGTTGGACTGTATGACCGGCTCATCCTGAATATTGGCATTGTCCCACGCCGCGGAAACCGGTGGATACGCGCTGACTCCAAACTGCACCACGAAGCCGGGCACCACGCGGAAGAAGCTGGCGTTGTCATAGAAGTGGTGCTTCACTAAATTGTAGAAGCGGTCCGCGCCGATAGGAGCCCACGTGCGGTTCACCGTCACGGTAAAATCGCCCCGCGTGGTCACGAACTTGACTTGAAAGGTCTCCGGGCTTTTGTCTTTGAGCAGCGCAGGGCGAAGCAGCGCTCGGTCATAGCTCCCCTTGCGCGGCGCTTCTGCTGGCGCGCTCCCCGTTGCCCCGGGTTGTGCCGCTGCCGGTGCTGGCGCCTCCGCCTTGGGCTGGGCGGGAGCCTCCGCCTTGGGCTTTTCCGGCGGCTGCGTTTCCGCCGTCTGTTCTTTCGCCTTGCATCCAGAAAACAGCGCTCCGATCACCATGGCGGCCACGAACCACTTTACTTGCTTCATTTCCTAACGCCCCCTATGCTCATGATTGAAATCGTTTCACGTTGCTTTACTTCCCGGCATTCAGCTCGCGGCTGACACGCTCGACTTCCGTCATCACGCGAAGAGTATTCTCGCCGAGAATTTTCCGTACGGCACCCTCGGAGTAGCCCCTTTGCAACAGAGCCTCGGTGATCTTTGGCAGCTTCGTGGCGTCCTCCATCCCGTAAGGCATGTTGGCGCCGTCGAAGTCCGAACCCAGTCCCACGTGGTCCACTCCGGCGACCTTCACCGCATGATCGATATGCTCGATGATCTTGCCGAACTCCACGCGCGGCAGTTTGCCCTGTTCGACGTATTCGCGCGTCAGGCGGTCGCCTTCGATGAGCTGGCAGCCTTCATTGTCGCCGCAGCGTTTCGTCACTTCCGCGCTGATGGCCTTGTTGATTTCCGGATCGGCCTTTTCCGCATCGCGGAATTCTTGGCTCAGAAAGCCGACGTGGTAGTTGATCTGCACGACTCCGCCCTTTGCGGCCAGGTCCTTCATCATCTGGTCCGTCATGTTACGCGGCGCATCGCAGATGGCGCGGCACGAAGAATGTGAAGCGAACAACGGCGCCTTGCTGACCTCTAGCGCGTCGTAGAACGTCTTATCGCTGACATGGGAGATGTCCACGATAACGCCGAGGCGGTTCATTTCGCGCACCACGTTCTTGCCAAAATCCGTCAAGCCATTGTGCACGGGCTTGTCCGTGGAAGAATCCGCCCATTCGTCGTTGCCGCTGTGCGTCAGCGTCATGTACCGAACTCCCAGCGCCGCGTAACTCCGCAGCACGCCGAGGTTCGCATTGATCATGTGCCCGCCCTCAACTCCCATCAGCGCGGCGATTTTGCCTTCCTTGCGGGCTTCGCGGACTTCCGCGGCGGTGGTAGCCAGAACCATATCATTCGAATGCTTGCGAACCTGCTCGCGCACCGCGTCGATCTGCACCAGCGCGCGATCCACGGCTTCCGGTCCGGTCACTTTGCTGGACATCCAAATGGAAAAGAAAATCGCGCTCAGGTTCCCTTCGCGCATCCGCGGAATATCAATACTTCCCGTGGCGCTGCGCGTTCCAAGGTCAAACTTGCTGTCGAGAAACCGCTGTGTCGTATCGTCGTGCGTATCCACCACAATGGAAGAGAAGTGCAGCTTGCGCGCCCTTTCTGATATGGAATCGGCGGAAACGGCGAGCCCAACCAGGCAAACCGAAGAAACACACACGGCAATCAGCAGTAGAGCGCGAACCATTCCTTCCCCCAATGAAGCGATTGATAGTAACGGAAACCAGCTTAGAGCGCCACGCGATTAACCGACAAGCCAGCCGAGAAGCGCCTGCTTCCACGCATCCCGATTGACTTCAGCGATGGACTCGGTCAAAGGAATTCCCTTGGGACAAGCGCGCACGCAGTTTTGCGCGTTGGCGCATTCCTGAATTCCCCCGGGCCCCCTGATTGCCGCGAGCCGCTCGCTCTTGTTCATCGCTCCCGTGGGATGCATGTTGAAAAGCCGCACCTGGCTGATGATCGCCGCGCCCACAAACTGGTTGTGCTCATTCACCTGCGGGCAAACCTCCAGGCAGTTCCCGCACGTGATGCAATTCGAAAGCGGATAACCTTTTTCTTGAACCTCCGGGGACACGCGCGGTCCCTCGCCGAGATTGTAAGTGCCGTCAATGGGAATCCAGGCTTTCACGCGTTTCAGGCTTTCAAACATAAACTGCCGGTCGACCGCCAGATCGCGCACCAGTGGAAACTTGGACATCGGCTCGATTCGAATCGGCTGTTCGAGTTGATCCACGAGCGCCGAACACGCCATTCGCGCTTTCCCATTGATCAGCATCGCGCAGGATCCGCAAATCTCTTCCAGGCAATTCGAATCGTAGGTGATCGGCGTAGTCTTTTTCCCGTCGCGTGTAACTGGATTTTCCGCGATGTCCCGCAAGCCAATAATCACGTTCATCGACGGCCGCCATTTGAGAGCAAATTCCTCCCACCGCGCTGCCTCTTTCGGCCCCGCTTGCCGTTTCACTCTGACGATGACCAGTTTCGTTTCTGCCATAATCCCTCGACCAACAACTACCTCAAACCGGACCGCGAGCCGCCGCCTTTACTTTGCAGCGTCGTAACGCCGCGGCCGCGGCTTAATCAGAGAAATGTCCACTGGCTCGTATGTGAGATGAATCTCGTTATTCACCCACTTTGCGCGCGTGGTCTTCAGCCAGTTGGCGTCATCGCGGTCCGGAAAATCCGGCTTGTAATGCGCCCCGCGAGATTCATTGCGTGCCAGCGCTCCGAGCGTAATCACTCGCGCCAGCACAATCATGTTTTCCAGTTCGCGCGCGAAGTTCAGCGTCTGGTTCGACCACTTCGTCCGGTCGCTCAGATTGATCTTCTTGTAGCGCGCCTGCAGCGCGCGAATCTTCCCGTCCGTCATCTCCAAATTCTTATTGACACGCGTGACGGTCACGTGCTCCGTCATCAAGTCGCCCAGTTCGCGCCAAATCGTGATGGGATTCTCCGAACCATCCTGGCTGATGAGCTTCTGATTTTTTTCCTCCTGCCGTTTTCTCTCCGCGTCAAAAACCGCGCTCGGCGTGGACTCCGCGCCCTTTTCAAGATTCTTCGCGTACTTCACCGCCGCCGGACCGGCGATTCCTCCGCCAAAAATGCACGACACCAGCGAGTTCGCTCCCAGTCGGTTCGCGCCGTGATATTGGTATTCGCACTCGCCCGCCGCATAGATTCCGGGAACGTTGCTGGTCTGATCCTCGCCATTCACCCAAATTCCGCCCATCGTATAGTGCATCGCCGGAAAAACCTTCATCGGTTCGACCCGCGGATCGACGCCCAGGAATTTCTCGTAGATCTCCAAAATCCCTTCGAGTTTCCGGTCCAGCGTTTCGCGTGGGATGTGCGTCACATCCAAGTAAACCGCCGGCTGCCCATCAATTCCCAGTTTTTCCTGATACACGATGCGGTGAATCGCTCGCGTGGCAATGTCGCGCGGGACCAAATTTCCGTACTTCGGATACCACTCTTCCAGAAAATAAAATCGCTCCGCTTCCGGAATGCTTTTCGGCGCCCGCTTCTCCGCGGGATTCCGCGGCACCCACACGCGCCCGCCTTCGCCGCGAGCAGATTCGCTCATCAGCCGCAACTTGTCTTCTCCGGGAATCGCCGTCGGGTGTACCTGGATGAACTCGCCGTTCGCGTAATCCACGCCCTGCTGAAAGAGCGCCGCCTGCGCCGAGCCCGTGCACACCACCGAATTCGTCGAGCGTCCGAAGATCGCTCCGTTGCCGCCAGTGGCAAAAATCACCGCGTCCGCCGCGAATGTCTTCACTTCCATGGTGCGCAAATCCATCGCGCAAATGCCGCGGCACACTCCGCCTTCGTCGATTACCGCGGAAAGAAACGTCGCCCCCTCGAACTTTTTGACTTTGCCTTCCGCTTCGTGCCGCCGCACTTGCTCGTCCAGCGCGTACAGCAATTGCTGCCCGGTGGTCGCGCCCGCAAATGCCGTGCGGTGATACAGCGTTCCGCCAAATCGCCGGTAGTCCAGCAATCCTTCCGGCGTGCGATTGAACATCACGCCCATGCGGTCCAGGAGATCGATAATTCCCGGCGCCGCTTCGCACATCCGTTTCACCAGCGGCTGATTCGCCAGAAAATCGCCGCCATAAATCGTGTCGTCAAAATGTCTATCGACTGTGTCGCCTTCACCCTTCTGATTTTTCGCCGCGTTGATGCCGCCTTGCGCGCAAACCGAATGCGAACGCTTCACCGGCACGATCGAAAACAAATCCACCGGGATTCCCGCTTCCGCAACGCGGATGGTCGCCATCAGTCCGGCCAGACCACCGCCCACCACTATGATTTTGGGCTGTCTCATTTGTTTGGCAGGTACACCGAGAAGGGATGCCAGTTGTATCGGAAGCTGATGATGATGAGAATTCCCACGACACTGAACGCCACTCCCACCAGCGCGCCCAAACGTCCCGCCGCCTGCTGCGCTTTAACGGTAGCCGCGAGTCCCCATTTGCACAGAAAATTCCAGATGCCCGCCCCGAGATGGAACGAAGACGCGAGCACGCCAACCACAAAAAAAGTCAGGTACCACGGATTCCGCATGTCCGCGGCCACATTCGCATATGTCGACCTGCCGTGCGTGAGCCAGCGTTCGGTATAAAGATGCCAGCCAATATAAGCAAACGCGATCAGTCCCGTGTAGCGCTGCGCCACGTACAGCCAATTCCCCACCCACGGATACGCCGAGACATTTGATTTTCCGCGCAGCCAAATGTAAATCCCATAGCCGCCATGGAACAGCAGCGGCAGAAAAATCGCTCCCCATTCCACGATCAGCCGGAACGGAATCGTCTGTAGCTCTTGCGATACCGTGTTGTATTTCTCAGCGCTCACCAGCGCGGCGCTGTTCGACCAGAAATGCTCCGTCAGGAATGCGCCAACAGGTAGGATGCCGGTAAAGGAATGCAGCTTTCGGAGCAGATAACTTGTGTCAGGCCGGGTTGCCGTCGAAGACATGCCCTCTCCGCCGCGTAAGTCCCAGCCGGAGCGCACAAATTGACTCGGGAGGAGCGTTGAGAACCGCGGCAAAATCAGTATAGGCACATGATTGCGCCTACGCAAGTTGGACTGTTCTTTCAGCGAGCACAAACAATTCGAAATTTTCTTGCCGCTGAGGCAAGAGTGCCGGAAAATGGTTCTTGACGAATGGGATTTGCCGGGCTGCACCTCTCCTGGCTCAGCGCCAACAATCGCATCCTGGCTATGAGCACAACCCTGAATCTTGTTTCGGAGATGGAACGCATCGCCAGCGCTCTCGGCACGGAAGCTGAGGGCGCAGCGGGCGTTTCTCTTTCTGCCGTGGCGGAGAAAATCGCCAAAAATCTCGGCGTAAAGCACGATGAAGTCGCAATTCTCGCGGTTTCTACGCGTTGGCGCCACCTCCACTTTCTGGTTCCAGAAGCTTTGAAAAACGTCGGTTTTGTTCCGCTCTCCAGTAATTCCGCGCTCGCCGCGCGCACGGCCCGCGAGAGCCGGCCCGAGATCGAGAATAATTTCGCTGCCACCCGGCACGCCACTGTCTTCGAAAGCGTGAAAGTCGCTGACGCCGCCGGAGCGATCCAGAAAATGATCAGCGCGCCGATTCTGCTGGAGGGCAAGGTCATCGGCGTCATTCAAGTCAGCCGCAAAGGCGCAAATCCGCACTGCGCCGGCCCGGACTTTACTTCCCAAGACCTCGGGAACATCCTGGCTCTTTGCAAGCCGCTCGGAAAAATGCTCCGTCATGTTGCGGGCGAATGACGCACCAGCGCTTGCTGGAGTTGTCATCGCGCGTTCATAAATCTTTCGCACTTCGCCCTCGCAGGTTCGGAATTGCGTTGACACTGCAATACCTTCTTGTTACTTTTCCACAGCAGCTCAATTTTTTGTTCCCACACTAATTACGGAGGCACGGCAAACCGGCACCATGGCGTTCGTTGCGAAGAAAATTTTCCTCACCAAAGGCGTCGGTAAACATCGTGAAAGACTTTCGAGCTTTGAGCTCGCCCTCCGCAACGCGGGCATTGCCGCGTGCAACATTGTTCGCGTCTCGTCGATTTTCCCTCCCAACTGTAAATTAATTTCCCGCAGCGAAGGGCTGAAGCACATGAAGCCCGGGCAGGTGGCGTTCACCGTCATCAGTGAGAATTCCACCAAGGAAGCGCACCGCCTCATCGCCGCCAGCATCGGCCTCGCGCTGCCCAGCGACAAATCCATGTACGGGTATTTGTCCGAGCATCACTCGTTCGGCGAAACCGAAGAAGTCGCCGGTGAATACGCCGAAGAGCTTGCCGCCGAAATGCTCGCCACAACGTTAAACGTGGAATTTGACCCGGATTTGTCCTTCGACGAAAAAAAAGAGGTCTACCGCATTTCCAACAAGATCGTCCGCACTATGAACGTCACGCAATCTGCCGTCGGCGACAAGCGTGGCCTCTGGACCACCGTCCTCGGGGCCGCCATTCTCATCGGCGAAGACGATTAATTGCCGTCATTTCAGTGCATCCCTGAATTTCTGCCATAGCGACTTGTTTATTTGGTTTGCGAAGATGCGTTTTTTCACCGCATCTCTTTACAACGAATCTACGTCCGTACCTTCCCCATGAGAATCCGTCGCCCAGTTTTGGCGAACGCAAATCGACGAATTCATAGGTCGGACCGACTGACTTTGCAAACGCTCTCAAGTCCACATCGCTCGACGTTGTGCACTCCTCGTAACTCAGAACTCCCGCGTTTGTCCGCCAAACTTGGTGACTCAACTCATCATGCACATCCAGAGATCGCGCTTTTCCATGGCGCAATCTCTCCACGCAGTGCTTCCTCGATAAAATAAGCGAGGCTGGAGGTCTGGTGGACGAATACCGGCGCATCATGGCAGGCATAGTAGATTGGTCCCCAAGTCTGCGAGCCGGTCGTTAAATCCATCACCCAAAAATTACCGCATTCGTCGCCTGCTATGGACAGCGCGGGTGGAGAAATTTCTTCCAGTCCAAATCCACCAGGCAGTCCGGCGAAGTCAACGATTCCCAAATCTTCGCACTCGCATCCTCGCGTGACCGACAGAACATTCCGCATCTCTTCAGGCAAGGTACACGGTATCGTGGCTTCCAATTCTCGCACTTCTTCGGGAAACAACGCGGGAAGCAGCCTAAACTCTTCTCTAACGCCTTCCTTGTTCGCAAGGAGTGTCCCAGCCGCATTCTTGAGAATTTCAAGCAAGGTGGACAACAAAAGCTCTTAAGCGTCCAGATCGTACGCCGTTTTCAACCACTTCTTCACTTCGCCATCAAGTTGTTCCGCGGCTGTAATTTCAATGCGATGGGTAATACGGTCTTTCTTCGCCAGCCCGCCCGTATCGATCAGCCGCTTGGGCAACTTTCCTTTGTAATGTGTCAGGGCGAACCCTAGATCAATCCGCGAGTTTGTCGTCGGCTTGATTTGCACAAACACATGTTCACGATAGAGCGGCACGATCGTCTTGCACGGGCAGGCCTTCACGTCATCGCCAAGCGATTTTCCGAGTTTCAGCAATTCATCGTAAATCGGCCGCAGCTTCTCTTTCGGTCCTGCGTACTGCTCCTCCACGTACTGAACCGCCGTCTTCAAGTACGCTTCTGGGGTGTCGCCCTCCCCGCCCTTTCCATCGGCCCGCTCCGCAATCCACCACGTGCTATTCGTCCCCAGCTTGTGCTCGATGTTCAGCCATTCGCGCCGCGACTTTTCGTCTTTCGGTCCTGCGCTCTTCACCAGCGCAATCCATTCTTCCAGTGAACGCCCCGTTTTCTCTTTCAACTCGCTAACCCACTTCTGCATCATCGCCACGCCAGGATGTACGTCGTAGATCGTTTTCGATTTTGCCTTAGCCATCGCTCAACTCCCAGCAGTCGTCTCGTTCTTCACGAGAGCAGCGATGACAAAACCCGCCAGCACAAACCCAACGATTTGCGTGGTCATGTACCCGGCCGTGTAGTTTCCCGGGAATTCATACCAGTTCCAATATTCGAGGTTCGTGCTTATCGCAGCAAGAACACCAGCCACTGTCACAACACCCACTCGCGTCCCGTAACTTCGTCCGCTCGCACCGCACGAGAGAAGCAACGCACCAAGCAATGCCTGCAGGACATTAAGCGCAAATTCGCGGCCAAGCAACGTACCAAAGTGGAAAGGACCTGACGGCGGATGGTAGACCAGGATTCCATGCGGCGATTGCTCATACTTCTTCATGTATTCCGGCATGGCTGCGTTTCGCTGCGCGCTGGTAGGCTTTGGACCCAGTCCGAAGCCCGGAAAAATGTAGAAGCCGGCTTCCGGAATTGCCCCTCGCATCGCATTGAGAACAACAGCTTCGTTTGGAATCTCTCCCACGCCCGTTTCACCGAGCCCGAGTAGTTCATGCGCCACAAACATCCACACAAACAGAGTCAAGCCACCCAGGATAGCCGCCAGCACGATTCGCTTCATTTTTCGGTTCTCCTTCTGCAGATTACTTTGGAGCTCGGGAACCAATTTACCAAGCAACAGTTCTTATTTTTTCCGTTTGAAGTAACCGATGCGTTCCAGCACCGCTCTGGCGATCAAAGGCAGAGCCACCGTCGCATCATCGAACACTTCGGCGAAACGTCCGCCTTCTTCCGGCGGCACAAATTTGCCCCAGGAAACCGCTTCCGTGTACGTGCTGCCGCTCAGGCCGCCCCAGTGGACCGGCTCCGGGCAAATGCGCACGCCATAGTTGTACCGCTTCAGCGGCAGCTTTTTGTACCCGCGCCGCGCCAACAGTTCCGCGTATACCCCGAACTGCTGCGACCAATTGCGCGGCACTCCTCCGCCGATCGTCAGAATTCCCATGCGCCTGGTGGCCAGCATGGTGTCGGCAAACTTCTCGAAGTCCAGGAACGGGTCGAAGCGCAGCAGCGGACGCTTATCCCGCTGCCGGGCGATCTTGTGCAGCGCAAAATCAATTCCCAGCTCCGAATCGCTGAAGGCGGGAACAAAAATAGGAACGTTGCGCTCGAAAGCGGATTTCAGAATTCCCCGCCCCTGCGCTGTCTTGTGGAGGTACTCGCCTATCTTCCTGTGAATCTTCCAGCTGCACGCCGTGTCTTCCGCGTCCCATGCCGTGAAAATATGGTCCATCACTTCTTCGACGTGATCGAGATTCGTTTCCGGCTCGAGCGAGTCGTACACACGGTTGTATCCGGCGTGGAAAAGTTCCTTGTCGCCCATATTGGGGTTGTAGCGGAAATGCGAATAACCCGTTGCTTCCACCAGTCCATGCGCCATCAGCGCGCCCGTTGAGACAATCGCGTTGACCACGCCCGATTCGATCAGGTCGCAGAAAATGAGCCCCATCTTGCCAACCGTCAAAGCGCCCGAGAGTGTCATTACCACGAAGCAATCCTTGTCGCGGGCCATTTGCTCGAAAACGTCGGCGGCATCGCCGATCTGCCGACCGGTGAACGCCGTGTCCCCCATCGCGCGTACCAGTTCGTCGACGGTGCGGCATTTGCACAAATCCAGCGGAAACATCGGCCGGAGTTTGTCTTTTACTGGATCGTGGAGCACTCTCCCGGTCACAGTTTTCTCTCGCTGCTTCCCCATCATGTCTCCTCGGCGAAAATATGTTCGGTATCACGGATAAAATGCTGCTTCGCGGACAACCACGCGCTTTTGCAGCTGATTGATATTACAAACGCTGCGCAAAAGATACTACAAAACGCGTGCAAATATTTTATTTCCGGCTCATGCTAAACTAAATTTCATGGCAGACAAATTTACCGTCGGGCTCGTGCAGATGAAATGCACGGCGAACGCGGAAGAGAATTTGACGCGCGCCATCGGGAAAATCCGTGAAGCCGCCGCGCGCGGCGCGCAAATCATTTCCCTGCACGAACTGTTTCACGGCGAATACTTTTGCCGTAAGGAAGACGCGGACCTATTCAATCTTTCGGAGCCGGTTCCCGGCCCCACGACCGAGCAACTCGCGCAGATCGCCAAAGAGGAAAAAGTCGCGCTGGTCGTTTCTCTTTTCGAGCGCCGCGCTCCCGGCGTTTATCACAATTCCTGCGCCGTGCTCGACGCCGACGGATCTTTTCTCGGCAAATATCGCAAGATGCATATTCCCGACGATCCGCTCTATTACGAAAAGTTTTATTTCACGCCCGGTGACCTTGGCTTCCCGAATTTCGATACAAAGTATGCGCGTGTCGGCGTGCAAATCTGCTGGGACCAGTGGTATCCCGAGGGTTCGCGCCTCACCGCTCTTGGCGGCGCAAACGTGATTTTTTATCCCACCAGTATTGGCTGGCACCCGCATGAAAAAGCGCAATTCGGCGCCGCGCAGCTCGACGCCTGGAAAACCATTCAGCGCGGTCACGCCATCGCCAACGGCGTTTACGCCGCTGTTATAAATCGTGTTGGTTTCGAAGGCAAGCCGCAAAATGGCGATCCTGGTTTGGAATTCTGGGGGAATTCGTTCGTCGCCGACCCCTTTGGCCAGGTGATTTCCGAGGCTTCGAACGACAAAGAAGAAACTCTCGTCGTCGAGTGCGACCCCGCCAAGAGCGAAGACACACGCCGCAACTGGCCCTTCCTCCGCGACCGCCGCATCGACGCCTATCAACCCATCCTCAATCGCTGGCTCGGCGAAAAGTAGCGTGCTCTTCTTTCCGCGTTTCCACCTGCTTTCTGCGTGCGTTATTTCTTCCCTCCTTGATTTCTCTGCGTTCTCTGTGTCCTCGGTGGTCTCTGTGTTAAATTCCCTTTCCCAATGAAAACGACGCCGCCAATCAAAACGCCGCACGTCCTCGGCTTCCGCATGCCCGCCGAATGGGAACCCCACGAGGCTACTTGGCTCGGCTGGCCGCACGAGGTAACCGACTGGCCCGGAAAATTCGCGGCCATTCCCTGGGCCTTCGCTGAAATTGTCCGCCATTTGTCTCAGGTAGAACGCGTCCATCTTCTCGTGGAAAACCGTGCCGCTGAATCGCGCGTTCGAAGCATGCTGAAAAAGTCCGGAGCCAATCTCGATGCCGTCGATTTTTTCCGCGTGCCGACCGATCGCGGATGGATACGCGATTCCGGCCCCATCTGCGTTCGAAACGAAGCCGGCGATGTCGCCTACAACAATTTTCTTTTCAACGGCTGGGCCAAATATCCGAATCACAAAAAAGATGCCGCCGTCGTCGGCAAGGCCAACCAAAAGTTGAAGCGCCGGGTCTGGCAACCGCAGCACAAAGGCCGCCGCGTGGTCCTCGAAGGCGGCGGTATCGATGTGAACGGCCGCGGAACGCTCCTCACCACGGAAGAATGCCTGCTAAGCGAAGTGCAGGAAAGAAATCCCGGATTCACCAAAGTGGATTACGCCGAAGTTTTTCGCGAATATTTTGGAGCGATAAATATTCTTTGGCTGAGAAATGGAATCGCTGGCGACGACACCCACGGCCATGTCGATGATCTCGTGCGTTTCGTGAATCCGTCCACGGTCGTAACTATCGTCGAGGATGATCCGAACGATGCAAACTACGGCGCGCTGCAAGAAAATCTCGCACGGCTAAAACTGATGAAAGATCAGGACGGACGGGCGCTGCACGTAGAAACACTTCCGATGCCTGCGCCGGTTTATTTCGAAGATTTTCGGCTTCCCGCGAGTTACGCGAATTTTTACATCGCCAACAAAATCGTGCTCGCGCCTACCTTCAACGATTCTAACGATCGCGTCGCGCTGAATACTCTGGCGAAACTATTTCCCGATCGCGAAGTTGTCGGCATCGCCTGCCGCGATTTGGTGCTGGGCCTCGGCACAATTCACTGCATGACGCAGCAACAACCATCTGGCTGATGCGCATTTCAGAGAGCATGAGAATGGACCTGGGGTGAACGCATTCTGCGATAAGATGTGGCCCGTGTAACTGCTGAAATTCTCTGGTAGCCTTCCGCGGAGGAGCAATGATCACAATCGCTTATCTTCAACAAGGTGCCTCATATGATCTCCGTGAGATTCTTCCCCATGGTTTCTTCTATTGGATATTCATCGGCCTAGTGGCGGGTTGGCTTGCGGGGAAAATCGCGCGCGGGCGCGGGTTCGGATGCATTGCAGACATCGTCCTCGGAGTCATTGGCTCCTTCATTGGAGGCTGGGTCTTCGTGAAGTTGGGAATTTTCGGCGGTGGCTTCTGGTATTCGCTTGCTGCCGCTACTCTCGGAGCCGTCATCCTTGTTTCCATCGCGCATCTTTTCACTGGCGGCGGCCGTAGTCAGTGAATGCGCGAGGTCGTTCCGATTTTTTCAGTTGCGCGTCACCAGTTACAAATCATTTCCTATGATACGATTCTCGCTTGCGTCCCGGAGTTGACGCGTCATTGAGCAAGCCTGCGCAATCCCTCACCGCCATCCCCCTGGGTGGTCTCGGCGAATTCGGAATGAACATGATGGCATTGCGGCTCGGCGACGACATCGTCGTCATCGACGCGGGCATGATGTTCCCGGAATCGGAACTGCTGGGCGTCGACCTGGTCATTCCCGACATCACCTATTTGAAACAGAATCGCGCGCACGTTCGCGCGATCGTGCTGACGCATGGCCATGAAGATCACATCGGGGCGCTCCCGTATATCCTGCGCGATTTGAACGTTCCGGTGTACGGGACGCGCTTCACGCTGGCGCTGGTAAAAAAGCGCCTGGATGAAGCGGGTTTGTTGGAGTCAAGCACGCTGCGCGAGGTGCTGCCGGGCCGGCTCGTGGAGGTCGGGCCGTTTGAAATTGAATTCATTTCCGTGACGCACAGCACCGTGGATTGCGTGGCGCTGGCGATTCGCACGCCGCTTGGCGTGATCATCCACACCGGAGATTTCAAAATCGACCAGACGCCTGTGGGCGGTGCGCCGTTCGATTTGCATTCGTTCGCAAAATACGGAACTGAGGGAGTGCTGGCGCTGTTCAGTGATTCGACCAACGTGGAGCGGCCCGGGTTTACGCCGTCGGAGCGCGCCATCGTTCCGCGAATTGAAGAATTGTGCCGTTCCGCGCCGCGGCGCGTGATTCTCTCGTGCTTCGCTTCGTCCATTCATCGCATTCAACAAGTCATCGACATTGCTTCGCGCGTGAACCGCAAAGTGGCGTTCGTGGGACGCAGCATGGTGGACAACGTGGAGATCGCGCACTCGCTCGAACTTTTGCGAATCCCCGATGGAATGGTGGTGCGGCCGCAGGACATTCGCGGATTCGACCCCAAGCGCATCATTATCCTGGCGAGCGGCAGCCAGGCAGAGCCGATGTCGTCGCTTTCGCGCATCGCGGTGGACAATCACCGGTTTGTTTCCGTGGATGAAAACGACAGCGTGATTCTTTCCGCGCGCATCATTCCTGGAAATGAAAAATCTATTTTCCGGATGCTGGATCACATGTTCCGGAGGCGGGCGCTCGTTTATTACGACAATTCGGCGGGCACGATTCACGTTTCGGGCCACGGCAGCCAGGAGGAGCAAAAACTTTTGCTGCAGCTCGTAAAGCCGAAGTATTTTATTCCGGTACACGGCGAATACCGGCATTTGTTCCGGCACGCCGCGCTGGCGCATCAACTGGGGAGTGTTTCGCAGGAAATTTTGCTACTGGAAGACGGCAAGCCGGTCGAATTCACGGAAGACGGGGCGCGACGACTGGAACCAGTGACGGCCGGGCGCGTTTGCGTGGATTCCGGTTCGCTGGAAGAAATTGAAGAAGTCGTGATTCGCGACCGCAAGCATCTTTCGGAAGACGGTATCGTGGTGCCGATTATCGCGATCGACAAACACACCGGAAAGATGGAATCGCATCCGGAAATCGTGACGCGTGGATTGATGAGCGACAACGGCCAGGAACTGATCACAGGGGCGCGCGTGGTGGTCATGAAGACTGTGGAAGAATCGAACGCCGAAGAAAAATCGGACTGGGGCGTCATCAAGGAAAAAATTCGCGTGGACCTTAAGCGCTACATCAACAAACAAACTTCCAAGCGACCCCTGATTCTTCCGGTGATTCTCGAGGTCTAGCGAGATTGTGTCGGACCTGAGGGTCCGACCCCCAATTGCGACAGACTCTAAGGGCTGGGCTGCCGATGCCTGAACCTACGACTACACCCACGCCGAACGTTGGCCGAGCGGCATTCACGTTTATCCTGATCGTGGTGGCGTTTGACATGGTGGCGTTTGGCATCATCGCGCCGGTGCTGCCGGATCTCATCCGGCAATTCGAGGGCGGAGATTTTGCCCGCGCTTCCAGCATCACCGGCTATTTCGGATTTGCGTGGGCCACCATGCAATTTATTTTTTCGCCGATTCTGGGCGCATGGTCGGACCGCTTTGGACGGCGCCCGGTCATTCTGATTTCGTGTTTCGGCTTGAGCGTTGACTACGTTTTTATGGCGGTGGCGCCGTCATTGCGCTGGCTTCTGGTGGGCCGCATCATTTCCGGCATCACGACTTCCAACATATCCACGGCGTTCGCTTATGTCACCGATGTGACGAAACCGGAGGAGCGGGCGAAACCGTTCGGCCTGATTAGCGCGGTGTTCGGTTTGGGGTTTGTGATTGGGCCGGCCGTGGGCGGCTGGCTGGGCAACATGAATCTGCGCTTTCCGTTCTGGGCGGCTGCGGCATTGAGTCTTGGCAATGCGCTCTACGGATACCTTGTGTTGCCCGAATCGTTGCCGCCGGAACGCCGCGCCAAGAGCGCCTGGCACATGGCAAATCCTCTGGGCTCGCTGAGACTTCTTAGCGCGAATCGAGAACTCGGCGGGCTTGCTGTGGTGACGACTCTCTACTACCTGGCGCACAACTCCCTGCCTTCGATGTGGGCGCTTTACACCGAGTACCGCTACGCGTGGAGCCGGCGGGACGTTGGCCTTTCCCTTGCGGTTGTCGGGGTGTGCGCGGCGGTGGTTTCCGGCGTGCTTGTCGGGCCGTTTGTGAAGCGCTTTGGCGAACGGCGCAGCCTTTTGTCAGGTTTGCTGTTTGGGACGATCGGGTTCGCGGGCTTCGCGCTCGCCGCGCGAGGATGGATGATCCTTGCTGTGATTCCCTTCATTGCATTGTGGGGCATTGCGGCCCCCGCGATGCAATCGCTGATGGCGAGGCACGTGGACCCTTCGTCACAAGGCAAACTGCAAGGAGCTATTAATTCGCTTCGCGCGATCACGGGGATGGCTGGCCCGGTGCTGTTCACGCAAATTTTCGCGATTGCCATCTCGCCCCGGTACGGGCTTCATTTGCCGGGAGCACCGTACTATCTTGCGGCGTTGCTTCTGGGAGCGAGTCTGCTGCTGGCGGTTTACGTGACGCGGCCGAGCGAACTGACGCAATCCGCTGCATCAGCCGAGCGCAAAGTCACTCTGTCGGAGTGAGGAAGGCCGGTTTTTTTGTGCCCCTCCTCCTACCCCCTGTTTTTTATCAAGTGTTGATTCTAAAGGGGTTTAAGCCGTTTGTTTTAATACACTCTTGCAAGTGTTGATTCTGCAGGGTTACCAGTGGCCAATTCTGTGGGAAGCGTGGCGATTAATTCCGTGTCTGTACTGGCGAGCGACGATGTGCCAACGGTCTGTGCAATCAGCCTGCTGGCTGCCATGCTCACCAACGTCCTGCATGAAGGTTTGGGCCACGCTGCGACGGCTCTGGTCACCGGCACAAAATCCGGTGTACTGACGACCGTCGCCTGGTCCAGCGACTTCGACTCGCGACTGGTTGCCGCAGGGGGAACTCTCGCAAATCTCGCAGCCGGCATGGTCTTTTGGTTTGCACTGCGTAGCGCGAGAGGCGCATCCGTTCGATGGCGCTTTTTTCTGTTGACGAGTCTTGCGTTTAACTTGTTTGTCGGGACTGGTTATTTCTTCTTTTCCGGCGTCACCAATTTCGGCGACTGGGCGGACGTGATTGCCGGGTTGCGCGCGCACTGGCTGTGGCGGGCGCTCCTAGTTATCGTCGGAATGGCGTCTTACTTCGGGGCCGTATTGGCGGTGGGCATCGGGCTGGTGCGGTACGTTGGAGTTCCGAGGAACGAGTTTCGTCGCTTGAGGAAACTCACACTCATTCCTTACTTTTCAGCGGTACTCCTTGTGAGCGCGGCCGGACTCTTGAACCCGATTGGAATCCAACTGGTATGGCAATCTGCCCTGCCCGCAACGGCGGGCGCGAAGTCAGGGCTTCTGTGGTTGAGGTACTACATTCCGAAAGGAACAGTTCCCCAGCGACGACCAGATGGCATGGACAGAAGCTACGTGTGGATCACGGTGGCAGTAGCCCTATCGCTCGTTTTTGTTTTCGTGTTCGGGCGCGGTATTGTTCTGCACCGTTAGATTCCCCCCGCATCGGAGGCGGGACGTTCCACGACCGGCCAACCTGAGGACGGCCCCCGATCTGAGCGGCGTAATTCGCGCGTGGACGCTACTGAGAAGAATCGGGAGCGCCTGGTTCGGAGGCCGGAGGCGACGGTGGAGGAGATGTCGGTTGCCGGGGTAGCGCCGGCTTGGAAACGGGCTGAGGAGCAGGTGGCGGTGGCGCGAGGCAAGCGGCTACCCTTCAGCGCCAGACATCTCCCCCCAAAACGTTGGCGTATTCGTCCTGGGCGAGCTTGACGGATTGGTTCAGGGTCTGTCCGAGATAAGCGAGAGCGGTGGCGACTTTGGGTTAGAGGTGCCCCTCGGCGACCGCGGAGAAAACCCGGCCGAGGGCGGCGCTTCTTGGCGCAGTCGAGAAGATGAAGCCCCGCAGTGCCCGAAGAGAGATTTCTCTCTGCGCAAGCCGACCGGTTCGGAGGAGCCAAGCGGGAAAAAAAAGTCGGCTTGCTCCGCTCGAAATGACGGTTGGGCGTGTGGCGGCCTGAGGAAGTCGACCCGCTCCCTTCGGTCCCGCAGAATCATCCGGGATGCACAAAACGCAAATGACAGGTGGCGGCGCGGGCTGAGAGGATACGAGAGACTATCCGCGCTCAGGTCCAACGAGCTGTTCGGCGCTTCGCCGAGAAAGATAAACAATGTATCCGAACACCGTCCAAATACTTGCCTCGATAATCAGGGCGACGCCAGGCGGGAAAAGCCCAAAGATTCGTGACCCTGCGAAACCTACAATGATTGGCCATATGGACTGCCAACGCGAGACGCGACGCGCAAACAAAGCCCCAATTCCCAGCGCAATAGGAGCGAGCCACAGGAACAATGCACCGCCGTTACTATGCGCGTCCGATCCGATTGGATGTCTCAAGATATAGACGGCATCATCTCGCACGGTAACGGCGATCATAATCCAGACGATGGCGTAGAAGGCCGCACCTAATGCGGCGAGACCCATAGTAATCCTAAGCAAGATGCCTCTCCGCGTGGCAACCAGAAAGAAACCGAACAGGCCAGCCAGAAAGCCGAACGACTTTACTGCCTGAAGCGTGGCGTAGGTCCAAAGCTGAGGCGGTGGCGCGAAGACTTTGTACCGGGAGTGACCGAAGAAGGGCTGAACTATCTCCCAGGTCCCAAGGATCGTGCCGGAAAGTACAGCCCCCGCCATGCAAGCAAGGGCGAGCTTCCCGATTAGGTTCGGATCTGGCGCTTGCGTTGAGGCTTTCACCGGAGCTTCAACCTGCATCACCAAACCAATATAGGACTTAGAGTATGGCGCCGAACGATAGGAGCTGACTTGGTGAAGATTCCAAGACAAAGGCCGGGCCGCCTCCGAACCAGGACAAATGGATGTGGGGTACAGGGTGGGGGCCCTGGACTCGGAGGCGGCCCGCTGTCCCGAATGTGAGGGCATCGTGCATCAAGGCTGAGGACGCGGGAATCTAGTGTTTACCCTGATTTGCTATCAGGTGTTTGCCCTAGTGCGGGCTATTGGAAACCCGCGTTGACGAAACTTTTCTTGTGGAAATCTGCTATATACATCCGGACAGGTTGTTTTGAGGTTCGGATGCGACAGCTCGCTTACTTCCTCGCCGGGATTGTGCTGCTGGGGGCCGGTTTCGGACTCGGTTATTTGTGGGCACATAAGCAGGCCAAGCCCCTTCCGGCGACGAAGGCTGCTTCCGACAGTACCGGGCCCTGTATTGAGGTACTTGATGCCAAGCTAGACCAGCCCGATCCGAATGGGGTTGGGGCCTGCACGCTGTACCCGTGCGTGACGGGGATAGTCCGCAACAAATGCGACCGGCGGTTCCTATCCGTCTTGGTGGTCTACAACCTCTACGACGAAACGGACGTTCAGGTGGGCAGTACTCAGGACAGCGTCTCCAATTTGGAACCACAGGGGAGGGCACGCTTCGGCGCGCAATTCCTGGCCTCTCCGAAAATCAAACAGTTCAAGCTCGTTCGGGTTCTGGCTGCTCCCGCGTATTGACAGCGGTGCCCCTCTTTTCAACGGCGTCATCCCGTTACCACCTTGCCTGATGGGTCGCAGGGGTATAGGCTCGCAGCACGTTTGCGTCATGCGGGGCTCGAGGGTTTTGCCCTGCACCCACCTGGCAACTGCGCGAACGCACAAGAGGAGGAAACTATGGCTACAGCAACTGCAACGATGCAACCGAATGTGAAGATTGGACCGACCAAATTACTGATCAACGGGAAATGGGTTGATAGCGTTTCGGGAAAAACGTTCCCGACGATCAACCCGTCGACGGGCGAAGTGATTACGCAAGTGGCGGAAGCCGACGCGGCGGACGTGGACAAGGCGGTAGCCGCGGCACGCGCGGCGTTTGACAAAGGCGCGTGGCGGAAGAAGATGAGCGCTGCCGAGCGCGGGAACTTGATGAACAGGCTGGCCGACCTCATTGAGAAACACGCCGATGAGCTGGCACAACTGGAGGCGCTGGACAACGGCAAACCAGCGCACGTGGCGCGGGCGGCGGACCTTCCGCTGACGATTGCTTGCTACCGCTACTACGCGGGCTGGGCGGACAAGAATCATGGGAAGACGATTCCCGTGAGCGGCAATTATTTTTGTTACACGAAGCACGAGCCGGTAGGCGTCGTCGGGCAGATTATTCCGTGGAATTTTCCGCTGCTGATGCAGGCTTGGAAGCTGGGACCGGCGCTGGCGACGGGTTGCACGGTGGTGATGAAGCCCGCGGAACAGACGCCGCTGACGGCGCTGCGCGTGGGCGAATTGATCATGGAAGCGGGATTTCCCGAAGGCGTGGTGAACCTGCTGCCGGGATACGGGCCAACAGCCGGCGCGTCGATTGCGCGGCACATGGACGTGGACAAAGTGGCGTTTACGGGATCAACGGAAGTGGGCCACTTGATTATGAAGAACGCGGCGGAAACAAACCTGAAGCGGGTGACACTGGAGCTGGGCGGCAAGAGCCCGAACATCGTGTTCGCCGACGCGGACATGGATGAAGCGATCGAAGGCGCGCACTTTGCGCTGTTCTTCAACCAGGGGCAGTGCTGCTGTGCGGGGTCGCGGTTGTACGTCGAAGAGAAGGCATATGACGAATTTGTGGATCGCAGCGTGGCACGCGCGAAGAAGCGCACTGTGGGCAGCCCGTTCGACAAGAAGACGGAACAGGGGCCGCAGGTGGACCAGGATCAGTTCAACAAGGTGATGAGCTACATCGACGCCGGCAAACAGGAAAAGGCCAAGCTGGTAGCCGGTGGCAATCGCGTAGGCGACAAGGGCTACTTCATCGAGCCCACGGTGTTTGCCGACGTGCAGGACAACATGAAGATCGCGCAGGAGGAAATCTTCGGACCGGTGATGTCCATCCTGAAGTTCAAAGACCTGAACGAAGTGGTCGAGCGGGCGAACAAATCGCAGTATGGATTGGCGGCGGCGGTTTGGACCAAGGACATCAGCAAGGCGCATGCAATCGCCGACAGCGTTCGCGCGGGCACGGTGTGGGTGAATTGCTACGATGTGTTCGATGCGGGCGCGCCGTTTGGCGGGTTCAAGCAATCGGGGATCGGACGCGAACTCGGCGAATACGGGTTGGCGAATTACACCGAGGTGAAGACCGTCACCGTCAAACTATGAACGAATCCATTCGAATCGGAAGAGCAAGAGGGGCGCCCGTCGCGGCGGGTGCCCCTGGTTTTTTACGGGCAGCAGGTGTTCTGTTTGCGGCGTTCCTTTTCCTGGCGCAGGCCGGCCATGGGCAAACCAGTTCGGATACGGCGCTAGCGCGGCGGCACGCAGCGCACTTGCAACATGGAATTAATCTGAGCGAGTGGTTCGCACAGGTTTACGACCAAAAAGGCTATACGAAGGAGCACTTTGAGGCGTGGACGACGGCGCAGGACATCACGCTGATTAAGGCGATGGGATTCGACCACGTGCGGCTGAGCGTGAATCCGCAGCCGATGTTCCGTCGTGGGCAGGGCGATCGCATCCCGGCGGACTATCTTGGCTATCTTGACGCCGCAGTGAAAATGATTCTCGATCAAGGCCTGGGGGTGATAATTGATATTCATCCCGACAGCGATTTCAAGCAGAAGCTGGTCGCGGAGGATAGTTTTGTCGAGCAATTTGCAGACTATTGGCGCGCGCTGGCGCGGCATTACTCTTCGACGAATCCGGAACTTGTTTCGTTTGAAATTCTGAACGAGCCGGAATTTCGCGATCGCTACCGGTGGCAGGGCGTGCAGGCAAAGCTGGCGGTGGCGATTCGCGAAGGGGCGCCGCTGCATACAATTATTGTGGCGGGGGCATATTGGTCCTCGGAAAATGAGCTGCTGTTTTTCGATCCGCTGCGCGATCCGAACATTATTTACAACTTTCACTTTTACGATCCGCACATCTTCACGCACCAGGGAGCGACCTGGAGCACGAATTACGTTCACTACTTAAAAGAGCTGCCGTATCCTTCGACGCCGGAAAATGTGCAGGCGGCTGCAGCGCTGATTCCAGACGCGGTGAACCGCTTGCAAGCGGTCCACTATGGATTGGACCGGTGGAACGCGGCGCGGATCGACGGAGAAATCGGGCAGGTGGCGGTGTGGGCCAAACGCTGGAGCGTGCCGGTGACGTGCAATGAGTTTGGGGTTTATCGCAAGGCGGCGAATCCGCAGGATCGCGCGGCGTGGATTTCCGACGTTCGAACGACGCTGGAAAAATATGGAATGGGCTGGACGATGTGGGATTACAGCGGCGGATTCGGAGTTGTGACAAAGCAAGAGGGCCATCCGGCTGTTCCTGACGCCGTGACCGTGAAGGCGCTGGGAATGAAGATGCCACCGGCCGCACCGTGATGGGCCCGCGCTGTTCACCAGGGAGAGTTCAGCCTACAATCGCGCCATGCCGGTCACGCTGCGTGCCCATGAACCGGGGGATTTCGCTGCCCTGCTGCGGCTAGACCAGGCGTGCTTCCCTCCGGGGATTGCGTATTCCAAGACAATGCTGAGATATTTCTTGAAGCTGCCGTCGGCGGACGGAATGGTGGCAGAGGATGGCGGGCGAATGGTGGGATTTATATTGACGGAGGAAAATCCGCCGCTGGCGCACGTGATCACGCTGGACGTGGCGGAGTCGCACCGGAGGCGCGGATTGGGCTCGACGCTGCTGGCGGAGAGCGAGAAGAACCTGGCGCTGCGCGGCGTTCGAACGATTCTGCTGGAGACGGCAACTGACAACGAGGCGGGCGTTGCGTTCTGGCAGCGGCATGACTATCGTATCGAAGCGACGCTGAAGCGGTATTATTTGCGGCGCATCGACGCGTACGAAATGCGAAAAATCCTGCCGGGTACGGCCGGATCGAAACCGGTACAAAAGGAAAGGTAGCCTCGATGCCTCTAATTCAGGCGATTATCCTCGCCGTAGTGCAGGGGCTCACGGAATTTCTTCCCGTGAGCAGTACGGCGCACCTTATCTTGTTCCCATGGCTTCTTCACTGGGCGGACCCTGGTGAAGCTTTCGATGTGGCGCTGCATGCCGGAACGCTATTGGCCGTACTGTTGTACTTCTTTAAAGACTGGTGGACGCTGCTGGTTTGCGGTTTGGGCGGGAAATATCCCGCGAGCGCGCCGACAGAAGAAGTGACACAACATAAGAAGTTATTTTGGTACATGGTTGTGGGAACCATACCTGGAGGCATCCTGGGAAAACTCTTCGACAAACCGATCGAAGAACACTTGCGCACGCCAATGATCATTGGGGTGTCGATGATCCTGGTGGCCCTAGTGATGTGGTGGGCGGATTCCAAAAAGGACCTGACCAGAAAGCTGGAACAGTCCAACCTAGGCGACGCCATCGGGATCGGCGCCGCGCAGGCAGTGGCACTGTGGCCGGGCGTTTCGCGCTCTGGAATTACGATAAGCGCGGGGCTTTTCCGCAAATTTACGCGCGAAGCGGCGACGCGATTCTCGTTTTTGCTTTCGGCGCCTCTCATCGCCGGAGCCGTGGCCGCCAAACTCCCGGCGCTGATCAAGCTGCATAAGGCTGGCAGCCTGGATTTGCCGCTCTCCACTCTAGCGATCAGCATCCTGGTTTCGGGCGTGACTGGCTACCTGGTCATTGCATTTTTCCTGCGTTATTTACAAACACGCACATTGAAAGTATTTGTTGTGTACCGGGTGGTGTTTGGTATCATTATTCTCGTTTGGTCGTTCCTCCAGGCGGGAGTGCGATAGCGCCAGCGCCCCGCCGCGACACTCAGCCTTCCCCACAAAGCTGAGGAGATTCTTCTTGCGCTTACTGACTCCGACTGGAAACAAGCGTTTCAACGAACTGATTGGGTTTTTGTGTATCACGCTGGCAGTGCTGATCGCTTTGGCGTTGCTGTCCTATTCCCCGAAAGATGCGTCATTTAACGTAAGTGCGGCCGCCTTCGACGGCAGCCCGGCGCGAAATTGGATTGGCCCGGCTGGGGCGTACGGTGCGGACCTGCTTTTCCAGATGTTTGGATTTGCGGCGTTTTTGTTGCCGGCAGCGATCCTGGTTTTGGGATGGCGGTGGCTCCGGAGCCGTGCGCTGGATTCGCAAGTTGCTACTGTTGGGGGGTTCGGACTGCTGCTCGTTTCGCTGCCCACGCTGCTTTCACTGTGGCACGTTTGGGATGTGCGAGGCGCGGTACCGCCCGGAGGATTGCTGGGCGAACTCATTTCCGGGGGGCTGCGCACCGGTTTCAACTTGTGGGGAGCGAATCTGGTAACCGTGGCGCTGCTGGTGACGGCGTTGTTTATGACCACACGTTTTTCCTTTTCGGGCGCGCATGCATGGGCGAGCGGCCCGAATGGCCCGATCGGGAGAGTGGAGAAGCTAGGGATTTTGCAGAAAGCGCAGGCGCGCTGGCACGCGTGGAGTGAAGAGCGGGAACAACGGCGCATGCGTCGTCGCGTGGAGGAGTCCCGGCTTTCGGGCAGGAAGCCTGTTCCGCCGCAACTCATCGGGAGGGCCGAGCTGCTGACCGAAGCTTCGAAGACGGTTTCCCTGGCCGATGAGAGCGAAGAGGAGGAGGACGAGAGGGAGGCAAAAGATTCGTCCCGCAAAACGCCGATCTTCGTCCTGAATCGCGACACGGAGAAAGCTGCTGCCAAAAAAGGCGAGCCGAAAATCGCGAAGGACAATCCGAATTACAAGCTGCCGTCCCCTTCCCTGCTCCGCGAAGGGGAGCGTGGCCAGAAACTTGATGAAGAAGAGCTAAAACAGCGGGCGCGCGCGATTGAAGCGAAGTGCCTGGAATTCGACATACAGGGCCGCGTGACGCAAATCAATCCGGGCCCGGTGGTTACGACATTCGAATTCAAGCCGGAAGCGGGCATCAAGTACAGCCGGATCATCGGGTTGACCGAGGACTTGTGCCTTGCACTGCAAGCGGAATCTATTTTGATCGAGCGCATCCCGGGCAAATCGACCATTGGCATTGAGGTTCCGAACGACAAGCGGCAGACGATTGCGCTGCGGGAAATCATCGAGGCGCCGGAGTTCATGAATTCCCCGAGCAAACTGACGCTGGCAATGGGGCGGGATTTGCATGGACGGATTCGCGTGACGGAGCTGGCAGCCATGCCGCACTTGCTGATCGCCGGCTCCACGGGCACTGGCAAGAGTGTGTTCATCAACTCGCTGATGATGTCGATCCTATACAAGGCGAGTCCGGACGAAGTGAAGATGGTGCTGGTGGACCCCAAGCGGTTGGAGCTAAATCTCTACGAGAACATCCCTCACTTGATCGCGCCGGTGGTGACCGATCCGAAGATCGCTTCGAATGTGTTGCGAAATGCGACGCGCGAAATGGAGAACCGCTTGAAGCTGCTGGCGCAGCGCGGCGTGCGAAACATCGACCAATACAACCGCACGTTCAAGAAGGAACACTCGCTGTCGCTGTTCGACAATCTGGAAGAGACCGAGCACAAGCCGCTTCCCTACCTGATCATCGTGATCGACGAGCTGGCCGACCTGATGATGGTGGACACCAACAACGTGGAAGAATCGATCACCAGGCTGGCGCAAATGGCCCGCGCCGTGGGCATCCACTTGATCCTTGCCACGCAGCGGCCCTCCGTGGACGTGATCACTGGATTGATTAAAGCGAACTTCCCGGCCCGCATTTCGTTCCGGGTGGCCAGCAAAGTCGATTCACGCACCATCCTCGATTCGAACGGCTCGGAATCGCTGCTTGGAAGAGGCGACATGCTGTATTTGCCGGCAGGATCGGCGCGGCTCCATCGCATTCACGGGCCGCTGGTAACGGAAGACGAGATCACCTCGGTGTGCGACTTCTGGCGCGAACAGGCCCAAGCGAAATATCAGGAGGAGCTGCTGGCGGCGCCGAAGGAAGAGGACGGCAAGACGGAAGGCGCAGCCGACAGCGAGGCCGAGGGCGGCGAAGACGTTGACGACGATCTTTACCAGGATGCGATACGCGTGGTCTGCGATGCGGGGCGTGCTTCCACTTCCACGTTGCAGCGGCGCTTGCGAATTGGTTACGGACGCGCCGCTCGCTTGATCGACCTCATGGAAACGGACGGCATCGTTGGTCCGCCCGATGGGACTAAACCGCGCGAGGTCCTGAAGAACCGCAATTGGATGAAAGAATTCGACGAAACGTCGCAATAGGAAAATGTTGTCGCGCGTTAGTGTTCTGTTTTCAGTACCTGATAACAATCTCGGGCAGTCGGAGTGCGGATCCTTTGTCTGTAGCTTTAGGGCTGCTACCATCTCCCATCACAGCAACGGCTGAATTGTCGTGCGGCGTACCCACTTAATCGTCGGACTGCTCGGCGTAATCGCGTTCGTGATTACGGGTCAAGTGATGGGGCGCCACGCCCCGAATATCCACTCTCTTTCAGCGGAAGTACAAATGATGTACGTTTCCCGACACATTTATCTTCTGGGAGCTGCGCTCGTGAATCTGGTCCTGGGGCTCTACCTGCAAACTCAGACTTCGGGGTGGCGGCGGACGCTGCAGCTGGCCGGTTCCCTGCTGATACTCCTCTCCGTCGTATTGCTGCTGATGGCTTTTATTTCGGAGCCACCGCGCGGCTTCGCCGGACGCAGTTGGCGAACCTATTTTGGGCTGATCGCGCTATTTGCTGGCGTGATGACGCACGCGCTAACAGGCTTCGCGCGGCAGCCGTTTCGGAAGATTGACAGCCACTAACCCAGTCCGCCCCAGTCAGGTCGCTCTTTTGTCCCACTTGGCAGTCCTTCTTCAGTAGACTCCTATTTTCGCATTCGCAGAGGCCACTTGATTTATGCCTATTCTT
>WNGO01001641.1_pt1 | contig 34451 bp, 32 predicted proteins | sample 5400511 | NCBI WGS metagenome assembly WNGO01 (sample SAMN13153380, study PRJNA577476) | soil metagenome | isolation source: 20 cm soil or saprolite under Garry oak tree replicate 2 | place: USA:California | collected 2016-06-15 | reverse complement strand
GATGGTGTGCTGTGCCCGCACCACCCATCGCGCCGACGGAGAACTCGAGCACATCGGGAGGCATCGGCCGGGTGCTCGGCGACTGGCCACGCAGAATGATGCGGCCGTGTGGCTCGCGCGCCCGGACGCTGTGCTCGGATGAGATGAGGATGATGAACTTGTCGAGATCGATGGCCGGCAGCGTCGTCGTGCCGTTGCTCACGAGGCCCAGCCTGATCACGGTGTCCATCTGCGGGGTGACTGCCCAGGCGACGTACCCAAAATCCGTGCGTCGTGCGTGGTGCGTCGTGCGTGGTAACCCGCTCAGGGTGATGATCGGGATGAATCGCGAGTGGCCATCGGCGTTCACACCGATGGTGAATGGACCCGGAGGCGTGGCGAGTTCGACCCGCCCTGAGACGCCTGTTACACCCGGAGCGGGAACGAGCTCGATGCAATAGAGATCGTGACTCGGCCCAAGCGGCGTGGGCGGATCACACGGTCTTCCCTGGGCGCTCGCGAAGGTCGCGAGAGTAAGAAGGAGCAGCAGCTCAGCTATGCCTCTTCCATCCTCGGAATGTCCCGCTCGGTAACACGCGGAGCACGCGACTCGCGCCTTGGCGCGGCGGCGCGCTCGGACCACCGGAGGCCGAGAACGCGAGCGTATACTCGCCCGTCTGATTGGGCGCGGCCGTGCCGATCTTGAGCAGATACCAGCCGTCCGCGGGTACCAGATACGAGATGAACGCGTTGGGATTGCCGCTCGCGCTGTCGTCATTCGCCGCGACAGAATCGAAACGCTGCAGCGAGAAGTTCGCATGGTAGAGCTTCAGCAGCGGATTGACCACGCTCGAGCGCTCGGCGACGTTGATCGATTCCGCCGCCTGCATGAACATGTAGATGATGTCCGAATAGCTGTTGCTCGTGTCGGCGCAATCGGTGGTCCGAATCGTGTCGGTGATCGTGGCGCCCGGCGTCATCCACGCATCCTGGCACCCGGCGAGCGTCGTGGGGCGCGTTTTCGCTATCAGCCTGTAGGTGCCGGTCGTGTCGGGGTCGTATGAGGTCGCGCCGATGACGTACGATCCCCCCGATCCGAGAATCACGTCGAATTGCGACGTCTGAATCACACCGGGCTGGATGTCATCATCCCATCCCACCAGCGGACCGGTCGCCTGATAGAACTCCACATACGGATCGATCTGCGAGGACAACTCGTTGACGCGGATACTCTGCTGGCCCGCGGGCAGAGTCACCTTATAGAAATCGTAGAAGTAGAAGAGCGACCCATTGAAGACCCGGCAGTCGGTCTGCGCGAGGGCGCCGGAAACCGTGTCGCCGAGCGCATAGACCAGGGCGTAGCCACAGGGATCGAGCGTCTTCAGATGAAACGCGATGGGCGTGACGCCGTTGACGCTGGCTGTGACGGTGAACGCACCGACCGAACTGCCTGCTCGGACGACGGTGACGACGTTGCCGAGACTATCGGACATCTGGGTGGTGGGGTTCACGGTAGCCGCCGCGACGGGGGCAACCGCCCACGATACCTGGGCGCCGCGGAGCGGGAAGCCGTCCGCGTTGAGCACCGTGAAACCGACCGACAGCGTCCCCCCGGTCAGCACCGAATCGTTGTCACCGAAAATGCCGGTGATCGAGCCGGCCTTGGGCCCCGTGGAGTCGCCACCGCAGGCGAGGGCTCCACCAATGCCGATGGCGGCGACAGGTACCAACCGGCGAAGCAGATTCACGGTGCCTCCGTTATTTGGGCACGACGCGGTAGAGTACCTCGCCGTCTCGAATCATCCCGAACTGCTCGCGCGCCACGCGCTCCTGCACCGCCGGGTTCGTCTCGAGATCGTGCGCCAGCTTCGCAAGAGAATCGAGCTCGATTCGCAGCGCCGCGACCTGAGCGCGCTCGTCCGCGAGCTGCCGCCGGATCGTAATCCAATCCGCGGTGCCGTACTCGCCGCCCCAGACCGCGAGCGCGAGCAGGCCCACGCCGCCCGCGAGACCGGCCATTCGGGTGCGTGTCACAAGCCGTACAGATGACGGCCGGGATAGTGCGCCACGTCTCCGAGCTCCTCGGCGATACGCAGCAACTGATTGTACTTCGCCACGCGCTCACTGCGCGAGGCGCTCCCCGTCTTGATCTGGCCGACGCCCGTCGCCACCGCGAGATCCGCGATAAACGTATCCTCCGTCTCACCCGAGCGGTGGGAGATGACGGCGCCGTAGCCGTTCCCGCGCCCCAGCTCGATGCACTGCAGCGTCTCCGTCAGCGACCCGATCTGGTTGACCTTGATCAAGATAGCGTTGGCGACGTTCTCTTCGATACCGCGCGCCAGTCGTTCGACGTTCGTGCAGAAGAGATCATCCCCGACAAGCTGCACCCGCTCCTGCAAACTTTCTGTGAGCTTTGCCCACCCCGTCCAGTCGTCCTCTGCAAGTCCATCCTCGATGGACACGATCGGATAGCGATCGATCCATGCCTTGAACAGCGCGATCATCTCCTCCGCGCTCTTCTTGCCGCCTTTGCTCTTCTTGAAGGTGTAGGTCCCATCCTCATAGAGCTCGGACGCCGCGACGTCGAGGGCGATAGCGATGTCCTTCCCCGCTTCGAACCCCGCCGCCTCGATCGCCGCCATGATCGCCTCGAGCGCCGCTTCGTCGTTCGGCAGGTCGGGCGCAAAGCCGCCCTCGTCGCCCACCGCCGTCGAGAGTCCCCGCTTGGCCAGCACCTTCTTCAGCGCATGGAACGTTTCCACGCCCATCCGGAGCGCCTCGGGGAATGTCTCCGCACCGATCGGGACGACCATGAATTCCTGGGAGTCGACCGTGTTCGCGGCATGGGCGCCGCCGTTCAGGATGTTCATCATCGGAATCGGCAGCACGTGCGCCACGGGTCCACCGAGGTAGCGATACAATGGGAGGCCCGCGTCCTGGGCCGCCGCTCGTGCCACCGCCAAGGACACCGAGAGAATCGCATTCGCCCCCAGGTGTCCCTTGTTCGGCGTGCCATCGAGATCGAGCATCGCGTAATCGACGGCGATCTGATCTTCGGCGGACATCCCTTCGAGCCGCGGGCCGATGACTTCGTTCACGTTCTTGACAGCTTCGAGCACGCCCTTGCCGCCGAAGCGTTTGCCGTCGCCGTCGCGCAGCTCCACGGCCTCGTGCTCGCCCGTGGACGCGCCGCTCGGCACGGCGGCCGTGCCGCTCGCCCCGCTTGCTAGTGTGACATCCGTCTCGACGGTGGGATTGCCGCGGCTGTCAAGAATCTCCCGCGCATGCACCGAGATCACTGTGCTCATTGTGGCCCGAACCCTATCGCGCCTTTGACTGAAGAGCAACCATCGCAGCCCGGACCTGGTCCCGCAGTCGCTCGCGGTCTTCGGGCTTGAGGCCGGCCGTCGCGATGGGAGTGCCGACGAGCAAGCGGATCGGGCGCGGCCGCAGGCGCCAGGCGCCCTTCGGCAGAATCTCGAACGTATGATGCACGTATACGGGGACGATGGGCACCTGCGCGGCGATCGCGAGAGCGAACGGCGCGTTCTTGAACGGCAGCAGCTCACCGGTGCGGCTGCGCGTGCCTTCGGGGAAGACAATAATGGAAGAGGTGCCGCGCTGGATCGTGCGCGCCGCTTCGTCGTACGCCTCGAACGCCTTCTTACGCGCGGCGCGGTCGATGGGGATGTGCCCCACGGCACGCATGGCGCTCCCCAAGAGCGGAATCTTGAAGAGCTCCTGCTTGGCCACGAAGCGCACGGATCCGGGAAGGGTGGCGAACAGCGCCCAGATGTCGAACATCGATGAGTGATTCGAAGCGTACATCAAGGGCCGGTCGCGCGGGATCAGCTCGAGGCCCTCGGGCGTGACCGGCGTGCCGGCCGCCTTCAGGATTTGCCGCGACCAATCGACGCTCGCCCAATCGTAAACGCCGCCGACTCTGGTTTTGACGCCGAACAGCCCCGCGACGACAGCGCCGGCAGCGTGATAGACGGTGGATACCGCGAGAACGAGGTAGTACCAGAGGGTCCGAACACTCACGCGAAGTGATCGTATCCGGCAGGAAGGGCAACCGGCTCGCTGCGATCGAGCAGCCGCACGCCGCCGCGCCGCCCGCCGGCGCCGCGCAGGCACCTCCCGATGCGGCTCAACTGCAGGCCGGTCTGCCCGCGAAACGCCGACACACTCGCATCGTCGAACGTCGGGGGCATCGTGCACAGCAGCTCGAATTCCTCTCCACTCGCGGCCGCCGCCAACGCCGCGACGCCCTCCCAGCACGGGATCCGCTCCAGATTGATTTCGATGCCCACCTCCGACGCGGCGGCGAGATGCTGCGCGTCGGCGACCAGACCGTCGGAGATGTCGATCATCGCAGTGGCGCCGTGTTCCGCGAGCCACCGTCCCGCCTCGATCCGTGGCTCTGGACACGCGTACCGGTTGCGCAGCACCGCCGGCATGCGCTTCCCCTCTCGAAAACTTTGGAGTGCGAGTCCCGCCCCTCCCAAATAGCCGGTCACCCAGACCGCGTCGCCTTCGTGCGCGCCCGAACGGCGCACGGGCCGCTCCACGGTCCCGATCGCGCACACGTCGATGATGTACGTGTCCGAGCGCGTCAGATCGCCGCCCACGACGCGGGCGTTGAGATTGCGCGCCATCGTGGCGACGCCGGCCATGATGTCCGCCGCGGGATCGGTGTCGGTTTTGGTTTGCGGTGGCACGCCCAAGGAGACCATGAGTCCGAGCGGCGTCGCCCCTTCCGCCGCCAGGTCGGACAGCGCGGCTCCGGCCGCGCGGCAGCCGATTTCGTTGAAATCGAGCCAGTCGGTCCGGAAATGCACGTTCTCGAGCGCAGTGTCGATGCTGATGGCGAGCGTCGTCCCGCCGACCGCGAGCAAGGCGCAGTCGTCCCCGACATCGGAGACGTCCTCAGCCCCCCCCTCCGAGATCTCCGCGATCCGCGCCAGGATCCCGCGGATGCGATCGAATTCGTTTCCGGGCCCGAGATTCATGGTTTAAAATTTACAACACGTCGGGGGCTTCAAGCTCCAGGAGCACGGGAGGCTTAAGTCTCTTCACGTTCTTCCAGGCGCGCCACACGTCGGGCAGCGCGGCCAGGACGTCGGCGGGTCGCAAGCTGCGCGCGGTCCACTGTCGCGCGCCTTGCTCCGCGGCGCGACCCAGGGCGTGCGCGCCCAGCGCCGCAGCCTCGGCCGGCGCGGTATTGCGCGCGAGAAACGCGCCGATGAATCCGGCGAGGAGATCGCCGCTGCCGCCCGTTGCGAGACCGGGATTGCCGCTGGCGACCACGTGCTCGGGACCGCGCAGGTCCGCGATGACGGTGGGCACACCTTTCAGCAGGATGGTGCATTTGAATTTCGCCGCGGCGCGCGCCGCCGCCGACCAGCGATCGTTCGCCGCCTCGTCGGCGAGGGCGTCGCCCGCGAGCGCGCGGAATTCGCCGAGATGGGGGGTGAGCACTAGGGATCGGGGACTTGGGGTCAGGGATTCGGGGACGACCAGATGCAAAGCATCCGCATCCACCACTGTCGGCACGGGACGACGAGCGAGCACGTTCGCGACAAAAGCCTTGTGCGCTGCGCGCGGCTCCCGACCGAGACCCGGTCCCAGCACCACCGCGTCTGCCCACTCGACCGCTTCTGCGACGCCGGGCTCGATGGCTTCCCCGAGTGCGGTCTCCACCGTCAACAGATCCGGGAGACTCGCCTGCGCCGCCGCGATTGTCTCTCGCGCCGCGACGAGCTTGACGAGTCCCGCGCCCGCCGCCAGCGCGGCGCGCGCGGCGTGCAAAGCCGCGCCACTCATCCCGTTCGCGCCGCCAATCACGCACACGCGTCCCCGATCACCCTTGTGCATCTGCGGCGCGAGCCGCGGCAACCGCTCGGCGGCCCACACGTCCGTGACGAGCAGCGGCCACGACGTGTCGGCCGGCGGAAATCCGATGTCCACGACGACGACTTTCCCGCACCACTCACGCTGCAGCAGATGTCCACGCCGCGCGCCGCCGAAGGTCACGGTGACGCACGCGCGGATCGGTCCGTGCGCCTCTCCGCTCGTCAAATCGAGCCCCGTGGGTCCGTCGATCGCCACAACGGGAGCGCCGTACTCCGCCAGGCGCTGCGCCAGCGCGAGCACGTCGCCCTTCGCGGGACCGGCGGCACCGGTGCCGAGCAACGCGTCGACGGCAACGGCGGCCTGAGGCCAGGCTTCCTCGCGACCCAGCTCGCGCACGCCGTCGAGCCGGGCGAGCGCGCGATTGTCGATTGCGTCGTCGTCCGGCATCTCGTCAACCAGTACCTGCGCGACGGCGCGACCCGCGGTCTCCATCAGCACGCGACTGGGCACCCGATACTGCGTCCGTGCCGCCGAATCCCACGCCGCCGCTTCGCTCGCCGAGAGCACCGGAATCGGATTCACGGAATCACCACCCCCGCGTAGCCCACGACCCGCGCGTTGTCGCCCGAGACCCAACCGGAGTGGCGATAGTCTACCACCTCGGCTCGCGTGGCGCCCAGCGCCCGCGCGGCCTCGAGCACGATCGCCGCGGGCGCGCGCCCACACATCGAGATGTGCTCGAGCTTGCAGCGCTCGAGCAGCTGCTCGCCGTTGAGCGCCCGGACCGCCTCCAGCGCGCGCGCGTCCTTCTGCTCGGACACCGCGGCCGGCTCGTAGTGATTGAGATCGCTCGAGGCGAGCAGGAGCACCGGTTCACCCGTCGCCCCCACCAGCCGGGCCAGGAGCTCGCCGAGCCGGCGCGCCGGCTCCCACGCATCCCAGGCAATCACCAGGGGAACGATGCGGACGTCGGCGCGCAGCAGCTGGAGAAACGGCAGCTCGACCTCGATCGCATGCTCAGCCTCGTGCGCGGCGTGATCGATTTCCACCAGAGAGCCGGAGATGTCGCGGAGGGCTGCGGCGGCGTCGGCGGCAATCGCCACGTCACCCAGCGGCGTGTGGAATGCGCCCGCTTCCCACAGGGAGATCCCGCTCTGCGCGGCGCAGACGCCGGTGTGGTTGGGTGCGAGGATGATGACCAGGCTGGGGATCGTGACGCGGGCGAAGACTCTCGCGGCGGTCGGACCGGAGTAGATGTAACCCGCATGCGGCGCAATCACGGCGCGCACGTTCCCCCCCTCCGCCGGCGGAGAGGGGGACAGGGGGTGAGGACGGCGCGCGTCGGCGAGAAGCGTAGCCACGGTCGCGCGCAGCTCGGTGGGATCGTTCGGGTAGAACCGACCGCTGACCGCGGGTTGTCGGATCACTCCCCTGAAGTAGATACTCCCGGCCAGCGATAGCCAGCCCCGGCCTTGAAGACGTCGGCGAAATCGTAAACGCGCGCGAAGTCCTCGATCCGATCGCTCGGCTGGCGTGCCAGCAACCCGACGTCGATCAACATGAAGACGATCTGGCCAAAGTCCTCGGTGCCGTGGACGCCCCAGTGCGCCAGCACCGCCGCGGCGAGCATCCCGAACTGCTCCAGGGCGAAATCGCGGCAGGACCACGCCAGCTCGACGCCGCTCAGGTGACGACGGGCCGGGAGACGCGTCTGCGCGAATTCCAGCGCCGCCAGCACAAAGACATAGGCGCGCTCGTTGTACTTGCCGTCGCGCTTGCGGATCTCGGCGAGCGCCGCTTCGAGCGTGGCGACGTCACTCATCTGCGGGCTTCGCCCGGAGGCGGCGGAGGTACCGGAGGCCCGGGAGGTGCTGAGGCGGGCGGTGGGGGCGTCACAATACGAATTCCCCCGGAGCGCCTCCGCTCGTCGGCCGGAGGTGCGTCGAGTAGGGCGAGTTCGAGCACATCGTCGATCGTTTCCACCAGCTTGATGTCAAGCAACTTCCGAACCTCTTCCGGCAAGTCGATCAGATCGTTCTTGTTGCGCTCGGGCACGAGCACCGACGTGACGCCGGAGCGTGCCGCGGCCGTCAGCTTCTCCTTCAATCCGCCGATCGGCAACACCCGCCCGCGCAGCGTCAGCTCTCCCGTCATGGCGACGTCGTGCCGCGCCGGCCGCCGGCACAGGAGTGAGGCGAGCGCCGCCGCGATCGTGATGCCGGCGGAGGGACCATCCTTTGGGACGCCTCCCGCGGGCACGTGCAGGTGGACGTCGGACTGCGTGAACACGTCGAGCGGAATCCCCAGCGCGGCAGCGCGCGCCCTGAGCAGGCTCCAGGCCGCCTGCGCCGATTCCTTCATCACGTCGCCGAGCTGGCCGGTCAACGTGATCTGCCCCTTGCCGGGCATCCGGATCGCTTCGATGAACATGATGTCGCCGCCCACCGGCGTCCATGCCAGCCCGGTCGCCACGCCAATCTCGGGCGCCCGGCCCGCCACTTCGCTTTGGACCTTCGGCTGGCCGGCGTACTTCTCCAGGTTTTTCGACGAGACCTTCACCGTCTTCGCACCGCCCTCCACAACCTCCAACGCGGCTTTCCTCAGTACGCCCTGGATTTCGCGCTCGAGCTGGCGGACGCCCGCTTCGCGCGTGTACTCGCCGATCAGCCGCTCCAGCGAGCCGTCCGCGATGTGTGCCCGCCCACCGTTCTCGCCTTTCCCTAATCCCGTCTCTTTGAGCTGGCGCGGCAGCAGGTAGCGCTTGGCGATCTGCAGCTTCTCCGCCGGCGTGTAGCCGACCAGCGTCAGCTGTTCCATGCGGTCGAGCAGTGGGTCGGGAATCGGCATCGTGCTGTTGGCGGTCGCGATGAACATGACGGCCGACAGATCGAACGGCACCTCGAGGTAGTGATCGACGAACGTCGAGTTCTGCGCGGGATCGAGGACTTCGAGCAATGCCGCGGTCGGGTCGCCGCGCACGTCGGCGCCCATTTTGTCGACTTCGTCGAGCATCAAGACGGGACTGCGTGTCTCACTGCGTTGTAAGGCGTGAATGATGCGTCCCGGGATGGCGCCGACGTAGGTGCGGCGGTGGCCGCGGATCTCCGCTTCGTCGCGCACGCCGCCGAGCGACACGCGCGTGAACTTGCGGCCCAGCGCTTCGGCGATGCTCTGGCCGAGCGACGTCTTGCCGACGCCCGGCGGCCCAATGAAGCACAGGATCGACCCCTTCGCGTCGGGATTCAGCGTCCGCACCGCGAGGTACTCAAGGATCCGCTCCTTGATCGTCTTGAGATCGTAGTGGTCGCGATCGAGGATTTCGCGCGCGGTCTTGAGATCGAGGCGGTCCTGCGTCACGCGGCTCCACGGGAGGGTCGCGAACACATCGAGGTAGGTGCGGGCGACCTGGTACTCGGCGGACTGCGGCGACATTTGCCTGAGCCGCTTCAGCTCGCGGTCGGCCACCTTCTTCCCCTCCGCGGAGAGCTGCGCCTCCTCGAGACGGTGCGCGAGCTCCTCGAGCTCGTCGTCCCCCTCCCCTTCCCCCAGCTCCTGGCGGATCACCTGGAGCTGCTCGCGCAGCACGTACTCGCGCTGATTCTGGTCGAGGCGGGTCTTCACCTTTTCCTGGATCTGCGTGCCGACCTCGAGCACCTGCAGCTCCTGCATGAGAAACTCGCCGAGCCGCTCGAGCCGCCGCGTCACGTCGTCGATCGCGAGCAGCTCCGCCTTCGCCGGCAACGCGAGATCGAGGTTGGCGGCGATGAAGTCCGACAGCTTGCCCGCCTCGGTGATGCCGACGAGCACTTCGTGCAGCTCGGCGCCGAGGTAGGGCGCGATGTCGATCACGCGCGAGAACTGCGCGATGACGGTGCGCTTCAGCGCCTCGGTGCGCGCGTCTTCGAGCAGGTTCTCGTTCAGCGACTCGCAGCCGGCCATCAGCCACTTCTCGCCCTGCGCGATGTCGTTCAACCGGGCGCGCTCGAGCCCCTGCACCATGACGCGCACCGAGCCGTCGCCCAGCTTCAGCATCCGCACGATCGTGCCGAGCGTGCCGACGTCGTAGAGCTGGTGCGGCAACGTGTTCATCACGGCGCCCTCGGGCGGCTCCACCCCGCCCATCGACCGCACGACACCGAGCAGCAGGCGCTTCTCGCCCTGGATGATCTCGTCGATCAGTTGAACGGCTTTGGGATCGGTGAGAGCCAGCGGCAGGACGACGTGGGGATAGACAACGAGCTGGGGCTGTTTTGCGAGCCGGATCTCGAGGAAGCCGTGCTCGTACGTGGCGCGGATCGACGCGGGATCGACCACCACCGGCAACCGGAAGCGCCGCTCGAACGGGCCGATCTGCACCTCCATCGAGTGGTAGTGGCGCTTGCCGCCAGCTTGCTGCCGGGTGGAGCGCTCCCCGGAAATCCTGAGGATGCCGTCGTTCATTTCCACGCTGAAATCGTCGGCCTGCATGCCGGCGATATCCATATGGACGATCAGCTCGTCGTCGGTCTCGTAGACGTCGGTCCGCGGCTTCCATTTGGGCGAGGCGACGAAGCCGACGGGCCGGCCGTGGGCGACTTCATTGAAATAGACGTCCAGCTCGTCGGCGAGATGCACCGTGAGCGAACCCGACCCGCGCGACGGACGATTCGGCGGAGAGGACGGGGGGGGGAGGCCGCTGTCACCCATGTGGGTTTAAGATAACGTCCTAAGGCGTCGCGCGTGGGGGCTAGGTCACCAGTTTTCGTTACCGAGCGGACTTTGGCGTCGCCCCATACTCGCTGCTACGCCGGCGCCGCCTTCTGCGCCCATTCCTGTTTCCGCTGCTCCACGCCCCGCGCGAAGTCCTGGCGCTGCTTGTTGAACGTCGCCGCGAGCGGCTCGCTGTAGCCGTACATCGCCCACGGCGCGCGCTGCTGCACGAAGTTCAGCATCTCGTTCACCTTCTTCTCGCTGCCGGGAATCGTCGCGTTGCCGCCGTAACAGTGGACGATCGCCTCGTACGTCTTGCCGGTGGGGATGAAGTTCACGCTGTGTTTCGTGATCTTCTTGTAGGCCCACAGCACGTCCTGCAGCCGCAGGACGTTGAACGAGAAGAAGCTGGAGCGCAGGAGGAGCTTGTTGCCGAAGCGCCATCCGTGTTTGCCGCGCAGCAGCGAGTTATTGAACTCGTGTTCGGCCTCGACCGCCGACCCGATGGGATCGCCCCACTTGGCGATGCGTTGGGCGAGCGGATGGCGTTCGGGATCGCGCCACGCGCGCCACGCCGGCAACGCCTGCCAGATGAAGAGGAGCAGAAACACGATCGCCACGCCGATGCCCACGAACGCCGGCCGGCGGAAGGAGCCAGTATCCAGATAGAAGGGATAGAAGCTGCTGCGCAACGATCGCATGTCCTTGCTGTCGAACAGCTCGTTCTCGAGATCCTCGGGCCAGGGGACGAGCTTCCCCTCGGCCTGGCGCGATTCAGGGCCGGCCGTGCGAACGACGAGATAGTGTTTGCCGATGACGAGCGCGTGATAGGCCGCCGCTTCCTCGCGACTCGTCTCGACGCCGGCTTGCGTGCGTACGGTGTACTGGCGCAGCCCGGTGTCGAGGACTCGGTCGCCGGCGACGCGCGCGTAATAGCGCGGCGTCGCGGTGACATCGCGGATCGAATCGAGGTCCGCCCGCTCGAGCTTATAGGGGCCGCCCAGAAAGTTCACGATGTAGCGATGATCGCTCGTAGCGAGCAGCACCCCGCCGACGAGGCCGATCATCCAGACGACGACACGGCGGAAGGAAACCGCGCGAATGCGTTGGGAAATCCAGTTGTCCATCGGAACCCCCACCTGTGGGGAAGTCGGGGGCACACTATAGCGAACGGATTTTCGAGAAGCTAGCATTGCGTTATGCGTTACATCCCATACGGCTCCGTGATCGCCCTCACACTAGTGGGGGCGGGGGCATGTGCCAAACCCGCGGACAAGCCCGCCTCCACGGCCGGCGGTGCCCCTGACTTCCACAACCCGTCCGACCCGGGATTCGCCCAGCAGGCGCCCGACAGCTTCCGCGCCCGGTTTTCCACGACCAAGGGCGACTTCGTCATCGCCGTGCATCGCGCGTGGGCGCCGCATGGCGCCGATCGCTTCTACAATCTGGTGCGCTCGGGCTATTACGACGGCGTCCGATTCTTCCGGGTGATTCCCGGTTTCATGGCCCAGTTCGGCCTGCACGCCGACACCGCGGTGACCGCCGCGTGGCGGGAGCGACGCATTCCCGACGACCCGGTGCAGGGCTCCAACCAGCGCGGCATGGTGACATTCGCGACCGCGGGGCCCGGGACGCGGACCACGCAGATTTTCATCAATTACGGCGCCAACGATCGGCTCGACGCGAGCGGCTTCGCGCCGTTCGGCGAGGTCGTCGAAGGGATGGACGTGGTGGATAAACTGTACGGCGCCTATGGCGAAGGCGCGCCACAGGGGCGCGGGCCCGATCAGATGCGCATCCACATCGAGGGCGAGAAGTATCTCGCCCGGCAATTCCCGAAGCTCGACAAGATCACCAAGGCTACGGTCGAGTAAGCTGGCGTAACCTCCCCTGCGCCTCGCCGTTCGTGGAATCGCGCTTCACGGCCTCGCGGAACGCCGCGATCGCGGCGGCCGTATCGCCTTTCAAGAGATCGATGTTGCCGCGGAACGTCGAGAGGTTCGAGGAGTTGGGGAACTGTACCTCGTTGAGCCGCAGGATCGCGAAGGCGTCATCAAACTTCCCCGCGCGCGCCAGCCGGAAGGCGGCGATGTTGAGCGTCGGCTCCCCGAAATCGTAGGACGCGCGTCCATAGTAGCGCTCGCGTAGCGCGCGGTACGCGCGGGTCGCGGAGTCCGCCCCCGACATCTGGGCGGTCTCCATGATCAGCTGCTCGAGCGGCATCGGGCGCGAGACGCCGCGGTGGCACGTATTGCACGTGACCTCGACGTGGCTGGTCATCTTCTCGTGCTCGGGCAGCGTGTCGAGCCGGTGGTTGATCTCCTCGACCATGCGCATCATCTGCCGCGCCGTCAGCTTCGTGCGCTTCTCGTCCTTCGCGAAATCGAACTGGCCGAGCGGCTGGCCTTCCTGGCCCACGTGACAGAATGGACAGCGCACGCCAAGCGCGCCGGTGAAGTTGCGCATCATGCCGACGACCTGCATGACGGGCGTGCTTTTCGGAATGACTTTGACGTTGATGAGCGAGTCGGGCGGGAAGTGGCCGGGAGCCTGGGCCGAAAGGGCGGCGGAGGCGGTAAGAGCGGCAACGCAAGCGATCACGGGGCGTAGGTTCATGGCGTCAGAAATACGCCACGATCCTGCGCCCCGCTATAGGATTCCCAAAAACTCCTACCAATCCCTGACGACCTACATCCCCTTACTCTGAAGCCATGAGAGCGACGCGTTCGCCACTTCCTTCCACCCACTGTCCACCGTGAGCGAGTGCCCGCGGTCAGCAAACACCTTGTACTCGGTCACACTCGGCGCCTTGCGATAGAGCTTGTACGCCGCGCGCGACACCACTTCTGGAACGGTGTGATCCTTCCCGCCACCGGTGATCAATAACGGGCCGCGCGTCGCCTTCGTGTCCACCTTTGCGGGCGTATTCGGCAGGAGATTGGCGAAGGCCGCCTCGAACAGCGGCTTCCCGGGGGCCGGGATGTGGTACTTCGCGTGGAGCGTGTTCGATTCCTGCTCGGAGACGGCATTGCCGAAGCCGAAATAGAACTGCTTGGGCGTCTGCGACACGGCCTTCTTGTAGTTGAAGGGATTGCCCAGGACCGGAAACGCGCTCTTGAGCTGCGCGAACGGGAGCGGCAGCACGCCGCGGATCTGCGCGGGATCGAGCGCGACCGCGGCGGCCGCGAGCCCCATCCCCAGCAGCTTCTGCGCGACGAGACCCCCAAACGAATGGCCGATCACGATCGGCTTTGCGGGCAGCTTGCGAATGATGGCGGCATAGTGCTCCACAACGTCATCGATGCCGACATTGGCAATGCGTTCCGGATGAGCATTTGATTCGGCGACCGTGGGCGAATCGCCCGGCCAGCCAGGGGCGATCGGATCGTAGCCCGCGGCGCGAAACAGATCGATCCAGGGCTTCCAGGAATCGGCGTGCAGCCAGAGACCATGAATGAAGACGACGGGGGTGCGGAGGGCGGGCACAGCCATGGACATTCCTCGAGAGTGTTCTCCGCTCAACAATGGGGGCTAACGAGTAGTTCCGCGAGGCTCGGCCTGATTGACGATTGGTTGATCTATCTGTTGTACGGTCGTGAGGTGTTGATCGCTGTTGTTGTTTTGGACGGTTCGAGATTTGATCAGTACGGTTCGAGATTTGATCAGTCAGGAGTCCCTTGTTTTGGACAGGCTAAAGCCTGTGCTCGGCTAACACTGTCCTGAAGGACAGTCCAGAATGTCAGCTCATCAGCTGTTCATTCATCTTGCTTGGACGACGCTCGATCGGAAGCCCATGATCGATGCGGCAACCAGATCGTTCCTCGAGGAAGCCAACCTTTCGATCTCTCCCTGGTCAACCCTCGATCTCTCCCTAGTCAACCCTCAATCCATCTCGTGCCCCGCTGCATGGTGCTGTTGTCGCTGAAACTCCAGAAACTCATGTATCGCCCTGACCGCGATCGAGTCGCTGCTCCTGATGCGCACTTCCCCTCCCCGCGGCCGATCGATCGCCTCGTAACTGATCGTCGCGCGTCGCTCGCGCATCACGGCCGTGCCGGGCACGGCTTGCGCGTGCACTTGGAATGGCTTGGTGAAGTCGCCGGCGCGAAACGCGGTGGCGATATCGCGCATGTGCGCGCGAATCGTCGCGATCGCGGCGGTGTCGACGGCATCATCACGATCCAACACCACCCGGCCGCCGTCGGGCAGATCCTCGAAGACGTGCGCGGACGTGTACTGATCGACGCCCATGACGTGCGCGCCCCGCGACTGCATCGCGGCGAAATCGTCGTTCGACCGCTTGCACCCCACGAGCACGAGCGCTACGACGAGGCCACTGATTCCGATCGATAGCCAAGTCTGATCCATACCACGCAAAGTGACGCGTTGAGGACGAGGCCGAGCGCCGGTCGCACGAAGGCGAGCCCGGTCGCGAGAACGTAGACCAGAACTCCTACGTAGTAGGTGCGCCGCACGGTATCGACCGTCGCAGCCGTCACCTCCCGCCTGAGCAGCCCGCCGCGCACCATCGTCGTGAACAGCAGGTTCCACAGGAGGGCATTCGCGACGAACGTCGCGCAATAGAACGCGACCGCCACCTTCGCATCGGGGGTGGTGAGATTGGCGGCCAGCACGGCCGTGGGGAACGGCACGAACGTCACCGTGAGCAAGAGCAAACCGTTGGCGAACAGAAACGGGTAGTTCACGCTGCGTACCATGCGGAGCAGCTCGTGATGATTCACCCACATGATGAGAATCACGATGAAGCTCATCAGGAACGCGATGTAGGAGGGCCACAGGGCGAGGAGCCCGGCCCATAGCCCCCCGTCGCCGTGCGGCACGCGGATCTCGAGGATGAGGAGCGTGATCGCGATCGCGAACACGCCGTCGCTGAACGCTTCGACCCGCCCGGCGCTCTCGGTCATGCTCACAAAGATGCTTTTTCCGGCTAGATTCTGCACAAACGCACAAACACAAGAGGCTGGCTAATGTCCCGCGCATCGTGTCTCGTCTCGTTCGCTCTGATTGGGGCTGTGCTCGCGGCGTGTGGCAGTGATTCAAACGGGCTGGCACCCGGGTTCGAGTGCCTGGGCCAGGCGCTTCCCACGACCGCGCCGCCTCTAGTCAATGTGAGCGGGATGGTAACCGCTAATGTGCTTTCACCGAGTCCGGTACCTCATGCGTTCGTGTATGGATTCCGCACCGGGGACACGACACACCTGGCAGGCGATACGACCAATACCCCCGGCCAGTACAGCCTCCCGATCCCGACCGGTGGAACCCCGGTGAATGGTTACCTCGCGATCTCGGACAGCGGTCACCACATCGACACCTACGCGTATCCGGCCGTTCCTCTTGCCGCCGACGTGACCGAGAACGTACTCATGGTCTCGCGCTCGGAATTCTCATTCCTCGCGGCGGCGGCCGGCATCACTCCCGTCGCGGGCGACGGATTCATCGGCGTGGTCGTGAGGAACTGCCAAGGCGCGCCGGTCGCGGGGGCGACCGTGACGAGCATGCCGGCTGGTGCCGTGCGCTACAATGCGGGTGGGGGGCCGAGCTCGACGGCGACCGCCACGGCGGCGGACGGCGTCGCCTATATCGCGAACGTCGCCCCGGGCAACGTGACGGTTCAGGCGACGGCGAGTGGACACGCGCTGCGACAGCACACGGTCAACGCGCGCGCGAATGCGATCACGTTGACGGAAATACAACCGTAAGTCACGCGGTGTTTTTCACACCCTGAAGGGTGTGCTCGGCAGGCGTTGTCCTTAAGGACAATGTTTGCCGAGCACAGGCTTCAGCCTGTCCAATTCAAGCGCGTTGCGCCACCACGATGATTTCCGGGCACCCATCCACCAGTGGTCCGCGCGCAAAATCCCCATACATCTCGAGTACCTGAAAGCCCGCGCGCGCGAGCAAATGCCGCAGCTCAGCGGCGAGATACCAGCGCATCTCGAATGCCTGCACGTAGCGCTTGTCGTCTACGTAGTAGATCAGCTCCGATTCGCTCACCTGATCGAGCCAGCGCACGCGCGCGATGCTGTAGGCGCGTCGCAAGGTCCGGCCGTCCGGCAAACGCCGCTCGGGCGTGTCTTCGCGCTCCACGCCGTCCGCGCTTACCAGCCGGTCGAACCGCGGGTTGAAGACGTCAAAGATGAAACGCCCCCCCGGCGCCACATGGCGGGCGATGGTTGCCAGAAATCGCTGTTGATCGTCAATCGTGGTGAGATGCTGTAGGACGCGGAACGGCGCGATGATCAGCGCGAATCTCGCCCCAAGGTCGAAGTCGCGCATGTCGTGAGACTCGACGCGCGCCCGGGCTCGGACGTCAGCAGGTTCAGCCGAGAGCTTCGCGCCGCAGCGCTCGAGCATCTGCCGCGAGCTGTCGATGCCGGTGACTGAGCGGCCGGCGCGCGCGATGGGCAGCAGGATGCGGCCGGTGCCGCAACCGATCTCGAGGACCGACCCCGCCACGGCTTTGGCTTCTGCTACATAGAAGTCGACGTCCTTCCGCTCGAGATAGAGTGGGACGCTGTCGTACAACAGGCCAAAGTCGGGAATGTGATCGTAAGCGGAGCTCACGATTTGATCTTCACCGTGAGCACGCGCCCGTCGCGCGACACTTCGGCTTTGGACGCACGCAGCGAGACGAGCGGAGACTCGATGTGCACGTCACCCTCCGCTCCGGTCGTGACTTTGACGGTAGAATCCGCGCCGATGATGGCGCGCAGCACTTGCGCAGTGCGGTCCTGGACGACCGGGGTGTTGAATGTCGCCTGCAACACGTCGCCCGCGCACGCCTGGAGCCAGCGCGTGTGCAGCAGGACCCCGGGCTCGACTTGCAAAAGATTCTGCGGATCGATCCCGCACAGGCCGAGGGAGCGGCCTTCGACGGTGACGACGAGCTGGACACCGGGCGCGTTGAGGACGCTATCGACTTGCGCGTGCCGGAACGCGCGCAGGCGGCCCACGCCGGAATCGGCCGCCGCGCGGAGCTTCTTGATTGCGAACGTCGATTCCGCCTGACGGCGGAGCGCGAGCTCCTGACTGCGATAGCCGGATGCGTCGGCGAGCGCATCCTGCACGGTCAGATCCTCATCAATCAGACGCGTCTTCCACGCCACTCCGGCGAGTGCATCGAGTAATAGTCCCAGCGCAGGCCCGGTCGCGTAGTACCGCAGACGGATTGAGAGCGCGGCGTTTTCGGTCAGCTTGTGCAGGGCGACGAGCTTGTCGCTCTGGAGTCGTTGAGCGCCCGCGCGATCGGGGAAGTCTCGCTGCCGCCCCGCGAGCTGCACCGCCCGCACCAGCGTGTACTCCGCCAGCCCTTCATTGAGCTCGGCGAGCTGCTCGAACTCGGCGAAGTCGGCGCCGAGCGCGCGCTGGCGCGATTCCCGAACCGCGAGGAACTGCCGGGCGAGGGCGCGCTTCTGCGCTTTCGATGTCGCGCCTCCCCCCCGCCCTCCCCGCCCCCCCCCGGCCGCCTCGAGGATCCGGCCTTCGAGCGCCATGCCCGATTCGTTTTGCGAATCGAACACGGGATAGCTCGTGACGAGAAACGCGTTCTCCCCACGACCGAAGCGCCTGCCTTCCTTTCTTGATGCAGCTTCGAAGACGTGAAACGCCTCGTGCGTGGTCAGACCGACGAGCGCGGCGATGCTCGCGGAATCGTTGACGACGACCTGCGCCGTGGGACGGCCGGCGAGCGTGGTCCCGGTGCTCGCCGCGCCGGGGTCGGCCGCTGCCTGCCAGCCCGATCCGGCGACGCCCTCGATGGGCAAGAACCCTTGGGGCAGGTCGCCGCGCCAGCCCAGGAGCAACGTCCCCTGGCCTTGCACGACATAGAGCACCGCGATCGTGTCGGGACGGAAGCCGGGCCAGATCGAGTCGCCCATGTCGCGGCCAAGGCGCCCAGCCCACTGATGCGCCGTAACGATGCGCGCCGTCTCGGGCGGAGGACCTTGAACGAGCAGGGCAAGAAAGAGCGCCGCGGATACCACGCGATTCCTCTCCAGATCATGGGTGTTTGGGTTTGGCGGGATAAGCGCGAACAAATCAACCACGAGTAAGCACAATGTGCGACCCGTCACATTAGGGAATCCCCCCCCGAATAAAGCCCATATGACCCGCGCTGTTTCGTGGGTGGCTCGCATGTTGCCGCGCGCCCTTCGATACGGTCCTGGAGGGCCGCATGCTTTATACGACCCGCACCACCTTGTTGTGCACACTCATCGTCGGGCTTGGTGCCTGCGAGCGTGGTGCGCCTACGGCTGCACCGCCCGACGCGAAGACTCCCACGCCTGCCGCAGAGGTCCTGATCGTTCCGCCATCGCTCGGCAGGCCGCTGCCAGGGCTCAGTCCTGCGCAGCGCCGGCAATTCGAGGTTGGCCGAGTCGTTTTCCAGACCGAGTTCACACCGGAAACGGGCCTCGGCCCGCTCTTCAACGCCGTCGGCTGCGGGTCCTGCCATGAGGAGCCCGTGGTGGGCGGTGGTGGGAGTAATACAGAGGAAGGCGGCGAAGACATCGAAGTCCATGCGACGGCGTTCCACGCCGGGTCGGGAACCGCGCAGTGTGACGACCTCGCCGCCGTCGGTGGCCAGGTCATTCAGAAACAGCTCACACCCGCCTACAGTGAGTACACGCACCTGACGTCGGAGCCGATCCCCGCGACCGCGACCGACTCCGGCCACCGCACGACGCCCGATCTCTTTGGCTTCGGACTGCTCGATGCCGTTCCCGACGCCGAGATTCTCGCGCTTGCGGATCCCGACGACCGCAACGGCGACGGCATCTCCGGCCGTCCGAACCGCACGGCCGATGGCCGGCTCGGGCGTTTCGGCCGCAAGGCGCAAGCCGCCACGCTGCGCGAGTTCAATATCGACGCGTTTGTCATGGAGATGGGCGTGACGAACCCCGGCAATCAGACGGAGCAGACGATCGCCGGCGAGCCGCCCCCCCCCGGCGTCGATCCGGTGCCCGAGCCGGAGATCACGGCGCAGCAGTTCGACGCCACCGATGCGTTCGTCCGGTTCCTCGCGCCGCCGCCGCGCGGGCCGTTCAGTATCGGGGCCGCACGGGGCGCCCTGCTCTTCCGGTCGATCGGCTGCGCGTCATGTCACGTGCCGGCGCTCGTGACCGGCGCCAATCCCAATCGCGTACTCCGCTTCCAGATCGTGCGCGCCTACACGGACCTGCTGCTGCACGACATGGGTCCGGATCTGGCCGACATCTGCCTCGGCCAAGCCCTACGGTCGGAGTTCAGAACCGAGCCGCTCATGGGCCTGCGCTTCGCGAGCGCATTTCTGCATGACGGCCGCGCCACGACGGTCCGCCAGGCCATCGAGCTGCACGACGGCGAAGCGCGCGGCGCCCGCAATCGCTTCCTGCGGCTGACCGAGTTCGAAAAGCGCGCGCTGGAGAAGTTTTTGGGGACGCTCTAGAGGGGGTGGTCGCGCGCTGCGGCCGCGCGCGTCGTGGGCTTCTTCGGATTCGTGTCCCGATCCGGCGCCTTGTAGGTCTTGCCATTATCGCCACCCGAATCGTAGGCGGGCAGCGTCAGCGTCTTCCGCGCGACCCACGCGCCGTTCTCGTCGAGGTTCACGTTGGTGGCGCCGGTGAACCAATCCGGGCTGGGCGCCACCATGTTGACGACGTCCACCAGGGAATGGGCGGGATCCACGCGGACCGTCGCGACCATCGAGTCTTTCCAGTTCTTGAGCCCACCGGACTCGAACAGCATGAGCGCGTTGCCCTGATCGATCGCCGTTCTGATCTCGGTGTCGAGCGGCGAGTGCTTTCCTTCTTCAGAGAGGCGCTCGAGACCGGGCGTCGGCCGGCGACCGACGGCGAAAATCGAGTACTTCGCGTTGTGCGACGCGCCGATCATCCCCGAGAAGTGCGCACCGGACGGGTATTCGAAGGGATGCGTGGTCTTCGTCCACGTGCTCTTGATGATGACGGTGTATTCGGCGGGCGCCGCCGGCGTGGGGTGAGCAGCGGCTGGAGGTGCGGCCGGCGGTCCGGACTTCGATCCTTTGCCACAGGCGGTGAGGGAGAGGACTACAAGAGTCGCAGACAGGGCGCGCATTGACGGTCTCCTACGTTACGAGATGAACGCCACACTCCGAGCACGAGTCACCGTGAATGAATGTGGCACCGCAACGCGGACACCACAAACCCTGTCCATTTTGCGACGTCCCGCGCGGCCGCTGCGCGAGCGTCGCGCGCAGCTCCTTGAGGTTCATTCCCTCGAGAAAGCGACGATCTACGTCGCCGCCGTTACTCGCGTCGTAGACGAATGGCCGCACGAATACCAGAAATGCATCCGCGGGAAGCAGCGCGTTGCCGGCGACCGCCGGTGGCACGTCGCGCAGCGCTTCCTCGAGCAGCACTTCCGCGGCGCGCGACGCGGAAAAGGGCGACAGGAACGGGAACGCCCAGCGCCAACGCTTGCCGAGCGTCCGTCCACTCAAGACGAGTGCCGTGAATATTGTCAGGCAGAGTAGCAGGACCACGCCCAGCCCCACGAAGAATCCCATCGCGTCAAACCGCTGGAGTGCGAGCGGCAGCCCGAGCACCAGCATCACCAGCTCGACCGCGCCGAGCACGCGCAGATCGAATAACGCGGTGTAGAGCTCGCGTCCCTCGAGCCGTGCCCGCACATCTTTCACGCTTGTCTTCTGATAGGACGGGCGTGGCGCCAGCACGATCGTCGTCATGATCGGCGACCACCACGACAGGAGCCGCAGCCGCTCCGCCGGCTCCGGCCGCTCGACCGTCCATGGCCCAAACAGCACGCGCCGCAGCACGACCGATCCGGCCGGCACGCGGCGCATGCCCTCGATCAACGTCAGCAGCGCGAGAATCGCAATCGTCACTGCGGCTGCATCGCGTTCCTTCGGCCGGTGAGCTTGCCCCACATCCGCTTGAGGGCGGCCGCCGCCGCGGCAATTCCGGCGATGATCAGTTTCCAGAACTTGACGAGCAGCCCCGATTTGGCGAGCGCGACGCCGGCGCCGCCCGCGACGAGCGCCGTGAGGCCGTACGCCGCCACCTTATCGCCCGGGCGCCACTCGGCGTACTTGTGGCCGGGCTGATAGGTGAAGCCGCCGATCATGCCGTTGAACGTGGGCACGAGCCCCTCGAGCTGACTGGGCGTCGTGACGAGGTCCGCATGCATGACGCCGCCGCGGCCGAGCAGCCGCACGGAGTGATTCACGGTCCGCCCGCCGGTGTTGTCGTGCGCCTCGATCGCCCACGTCAGGTTGTTCGACGCGCGATCGTAGAACGGCTTCGTCGTCCAGCCATCGACCGAGAGCGTGCCCCAGCCGCGGCGCTTGCGCTCGCGGTTCGCCGCTTCGGTGCCGCTCCGAACCGAGGCGAGGATCGCGTCGGCGTCGAGGTTCGAGCCCTCGTCATCGCGCACGTAGCCGCTCTGATCGTAGGAAAACAGCACGAACCACGGGTCGGGCGTCGCATTGCTCTGGCACATCACGACGCCGCGTTCATTCCCGGAGACCGGGTTTTCGGTCACCTCGAGAAAGACTTTGACGCCGTCCATCCCCGTGAACAGGCATCCAGCCGGGACGCCGATCGAGGCTTCCGTGCCGAGCACGCCCTTGGTCGGCCCTTTGACCCAGGGGATCTTGTCGGCTTGGGCGGCGGCGGCCGTCGGAATCACTGCCAGGCATATGACGAGACGGCACAATGTCGAGCTCGCGAGCATGCAACCTCCAGCGAATGAGTGCGCGGAGCGAACGGTGGGGGCGCAAGAGCCGTACAACATTGTAAACGCGTTAAAAAATGCAACTAGGGGAGCGCTAAATGACATAATCGCAGCAAGAAAGGCCAGCTACTTGGCAACCGGCAAATCGTTCAGCATGTAGCGCGTGATGCGCCACTCGCCGCCTTCGCGGCGCCAAATCGTCATGAAGCGGCCCCGGCCCTGAACCGGCGCGCCGCCTTTCTTCGGCGCCTGGATCTCTTCGTAGGTCCCGATGTCAATGGCGTGGTCGCCGCTCACGATGAGGTCCTCGTGATTGAGCTTGAGCAGCGGCACATCGTACGTCGCCATCTCGTCGGCAAAGAGCTTTCGGGTTGCTTCCGGGCCCGCAACGTCCGGCACTCCCGAGATCAGGATGCGGATGTCGTTGGACACGAGGCCGAGTGCCGCCGCCGTATCGCCGCGAATCCAGGCCTGAACGTACTGCTGCGATGCCGCAAGGACGGCCGCACTGTCGGCGGCGGTCCGCGTCGCCGACCGGCCGGTGCAGCCCACGACTAGTAAGGCAACCAGGAGCGCGACGAAGTGTGAGGGTTTGGTCATGAGAGGAAGATGGCGGCAAACGGGCGACATTGCAGTACGCGGCAGAGGTGATAGTATCCACCAAGCATGATGCGTTTCATTCCGTGCCTCCTCGCCGCTGCCATCGCTGCACGTGTGACACCCGCCGCAGCCCAGGCTCCGCAAGCGAGCTACACGCCCGCAGACGTGCGCTTCATGTCGGGCATGATCTACCATCACGCGCAGGCGGTGTTGATCGCCGGCTGGGCGCCGTCCCACGACGCCGGGCCGGCGGTGCGCACGCTGTGCGACCGTATCGTGGCCAGCCAGAAGGACGAGATCGCGCTCCTGTCGCGCTGGCTCGCCGACCGGCACGAGGTCGTGCCGCATCCCGATCCCCAACACATGATGATGCCGGACATGGATTCGGCGCACATGATGCCCGGGATGCTCTCGGCCCAGCAGCTCGCCGAGCTGGATGCGGCGCGCGGGCCGGCGTTCGATCGTTTGTTCCTGAGCCTGATGATCCAGCACCACCAGGGCGCGATCACGATGGTGAATCAGCTGTTCGCCGCGAGCGGCGGTGAAGAAGAGCCGGTCTACAAGATGGCGACGAGCGTGTTCGCCGATCAGACCACCGAAATCGAACGGATGCAGCGGATGCTCGCCGCCGACGTCTTCGCACCACCCACACCCAAATAGGATTGGCAATGAAATCGCTTCGCGTGCTGCTCCACATTGTCACCGTCGTGTCGCTTGGCGCCTGCGCCTCTTCGGGCGGAGGAAACAAGTCCACGGTCGCGCCGACTCCCGATCCGCGCGTCGGCCTGAAGCCGGGATTGAAGGACGCCGGCCAGGCGGCGTGGAATCTGAAGCTCGTGACCAACGTCCCGCCGTCGGAGAAGTTCGTCGGCTCGACAAACTCCGATCTCGCTTTCTACAAGAACTACGTGATTCAGGGCAACTACAACGGCTATGAGGTGTGGGACATCACAACGCCGTCGCGCCCGACGCTGAGAATCGGGTATTACTGCCCGGCGTCGCAGAGCGACGTGTCGGTGTTCCGGAATCTGCTGTTCGTCTCGGGCGAAGGGACGAGCGGCCGGCTCGACTGCAGCGGCGCCGGCGTGCACGATTCGGTCTCGCATGACCGGCTGCGCGGCATCCGCATCTTCGACATCAGCGACATCGCCAACCCGAAATACGTCGCGAACGTGCAGACGTGCCGCGGCTCGCACACCCACACGGTCGTTGTCGATCCGAACGACTCTTCCAACGTCTACGTCTATGTCTCCGGGTCGGCGCCGGTGCGCTCGCCGTCCGAGCTGCCCGGGTGCGTGAAGCAGTCGCCGGACTCGAATCCGAACAGCGCGCTGTTCCGGATCGAAGTCATCAAGGTGCCGCTCGCGGCGCCGCAGACGGCCGCGATCGTGAGCTCGCCGCGGATCTTCGATTCGCTGACCCAGGCGCCGACCCACAGTGAGATGCCGCAGGACATCGCCGAAGCCCACCGCGCGGCGGACTCGGCGCGAGCGCACGGTGGATTCACGGTGACGCTCTTCGGGATGGAGCAGGTTGTCGGGCCGCGCTTCGTCACGCCGCTGCTCGACAGTATCGTCAAGGCTCGCGGTGGTACCGGCACAGCGACCGGCGCCGATAGCACCGCGCTCCGCACGAACTTTCAGGGAATCGTCGACAAGATGTTCGGCGTGAATCAGCCGCGCACCGGCCCGGCGCCCGGACCGAATCAATGCCACGACATCACGGTGTATCCGGCGATCGGGCTAGCGGGCGGCGCGTGCGGCGGCTACGGACTGCTGCTCGACATCAGCGATCCAGCACATCCGCGCCGCATCGGCGCGGTGGCCGACTCGAACTTCTCCTACTGGCACTCCGCCACGTTCAACAACGACGGCACAAAGCTGCTCTTCTCCGACGAGTGGGGCGGTGGCGGGCAGCCGAAGTGCCGCGACTACGACAAGCCGCAGTGGGGGGCCGATGCGATTTTCACCGTCACCGATCGCCGGATGACGTTCCAGAGCTATTACAAGATGCTGGCGCCGCAGACCGCGAACGAGAACTGCGTCGCGCATAACGGCTCGATGATTCCGATCCCCGGCCGCGACGTGATGGTGCAGGCGTGGTATCAGGGCGGGCTCTCGGTGTTCGACTGGACCGATGCGTCGCATCCCAAGGAGATTGCATTCTTCGACCGCGGCCCCGTGGACGGGACGAAGCCCGTGGGCGGCGGCTCGTGGTCGGCGTATTGGTACAACGGCTACATCTACAGCTCCGAGATCGCGCGCGGGCTCGACGTGTTCGAGCTCAAGCCGAGCGGCCTCATCTCGCGCAACGAAATCGCCGCGGCCAAGCTCGTGCACCTCGATTATTTCAACACGCAGGACCAGCCGAAGGTCACGTGGCCGGCGAGCTTCGTGGTGGCGCGCGCGTATCTCGATCAACTCGAGCGCTCCAATGGCCTCATGGCCGAGCGTGTGAAGGCGGTGCGGCAGGAGCTGGACCGCGCGGAGAAGGCCAGCGGTCAGGCGCGTCGTGATGCGCTCACGCAGTTGGCCAGCTCGCTGAATCAGGATGCTTCAACCTCGAGCGACCAGGCGAGGGTTCAGAAGCTCGCCGCGGTGGTGACGGATCTGGCGAACGCGGCGCCGGGGAACGCGGCACAGTAGCAGCAACCGAAGGGGGCGCGGGCGGCGCGGCAGGCGCGGCGGAGGCTGGCTTTCTCGTCGCGCTCGCCGCCGTCGCCCTCGTCTTTTTCCCCTGGGTCGCGAGCCCGTTCGCGCTGAAGCAAGAGCTGGCGCTGCTGCTCTTCGGCGTTGCGTTCGTCTGGTGGGCCTGGTGGCACGCGGCCCCGGCTGCGCCGTTGTCGCGGGCCGCGGGGATCGCGCTGCTCTTCACGCTCGCGGCCGCGGGGTCAGGCATCGGCGCGAACCTCAGCCTCCTCGCGCTCGGCGTGCTGCTCTTTCTGTTCGGGCACCTGCGCCTCTGGACGCCCGCATTTCCGCGCGCGTTCGCCGCCACCGTCTTCTGGACATCGCTTCCGGTCGCCGCGCTCGGCCTGGCGCAGGCGGCGCTGCCCGGTCGCCTCGACTTCGGGCTTCAAGCGCTCGGCAAGATGGCGGCGTTCTCCACGCTCGGAAACCCGCAGTTCGTCGCCGCGTGGCTCGTCTTCGCGCTGCCCCTCGCACCCGCGATCGTCGCGATGTCGCCGAATCGGCGCGCCCGCATCGCCACACTGGCCGCCACCATGGCCCTCGCGGCATGTCTCGTCGTGACGCGCTCCGCGTCGGGATTTCTCGCGCTCGCCGCCGCGGGTCTCGTCACGATCGCCCTCCGAGCACCGCGCGCGATTCCGCCCCGCCTCGTCGGCGGGCTGGCGCTCGTCATTCCGGTCGCGGCGCTCTTCCTCGGCCTCGCCACTCACAGCGGGCGCGGGCGGATCATGATCTGGATGGAGACGCTCCTCATCTGGATTCGGCATCCCTGGCTCGGCGTGGGCCTGGGTCAGTACAACGTGTACCAACTCGAGGCCCAGCATCGCTTCTTCACGCTCGGAGACTGGACGCAGCGGTTTCAGCAAAACGCGTCGTTCGTGCTCGACGCTCACAACCAGTACCTGCACCTGCTGGCGGAGCAGGGATTGCTCGGGCTCGCCCTCTTCGTCTGGCTCGTTGTGGTCGTCCTGCGAGAAGCGAAGAGTCGCGCCGCGCGCGATCCACTCATGGGCGCCCTGGCGGCCGCGTGGTGCGGGCTCCTCGTTCTCTTCCTGTGGAACGCGCCGCTCTTCTACGCGCCCGTGCTCGTGCTCTTTTGGACGACGGCCGGGCTCCTCACCCCAATCGCGGAGCACGTGCGGTCGGTCGCCTCTCGCCCGTCAGCGATCCTGCGCGCCGCAACGGCGCTGTGGGTGTGCGTCGCCGGGATGCTCTTCTGGTCGGCGCTCCGCGCCGGAATGTTCGAACGACGTGGCGATGCGCTACTCGAGAGCGGCCCGTTTCCAGCCGCGGTTCAGAGCTACGAGGCCGCGCTGCGGTGGACGCCGCAGAACGGCTATGTGTGGGAGAAGCTCGCCCTCGCGCAGTACTTCGGCGGCGACACCGCCGCCGCGCTCGCGAGTCTCGCCCCGGCGCGCGAGCGGTTTGGGGATGTGGGGATTCTCTACCTCGAGGCCGAGATCCTGACGCGCCGAGGGGACTATGCGCGGGCCATCCCGCGCTTCGAGTTCATCCGCGACGCATTCCCCCAGCACGTGACGCCATCGTTCGCCCTGGGCCAGATCTACCGGGCACAGGGTGACTATGCCCGCGCAGAAGCGGAATTCGTGCGTGTGCTGGAGACACCCGACTCACCGGCGAACTTGAAGCTCGACCGCAAGAAGATCGCGATTCAGCGGGCGCTAGCTTTTCGCTTTCTTGCCGAGCTTCGCCGGCGGGAGTGAGTCGAGGCCCGCCTGATCCGTGGTGTCGGAGGCCGTGGTGTCGGAGGCTGCAGGCTCGGGCGGGATCCCGTTCTCGGTCAGGGTCCGGAGGCTGTCGCCGTCGAAGTACTTGAGCACGCCCTTTTCCTGCGTGAGGTGGAACGCCTGCTTGTCGAGCGCGCCGCCCGGTCTCGGGCGATACCTCACGAGCTCGCTGCTCGCCGGATCGATCCGAAGCAGCGCGGAGTCGGACGCGATCCACAACATCCCCAAGTGCTGGACGGCGGTTCTCGCCCCCGACCGGATTCGCGTGTAGTAGTCCCGCAGGACCACGAGGTCCTGCGGCTCCGCGGCGTCCCGGATGTAGCGCAGCACGAAGTAGCTCGCCGGAGACACGTCGTACGATGCTCCGACCCACACGACGCCCTGGTCGTGTGCCAGGACCGGCGAACCGCCACCCCCCTCCCTCGCGACGCCACCCGGCGGGGGCAACTCGGTCCACGGCGGGCCCGACCCCTGCGACGCGAAGACGCGCCGGTCGTACGTCCGGAGCAGCACGCGGTCGTCCGCCCGATCGACCGTGCTGAAGCCATAGACTCCCGGGCCGGTCGGGAGGTCGATCCGCGTGATGGTCTTGGTAGCGGTGTCGAATCGGGCGAACGCAAAGGGGCCGCTCGGTCCCGGTACATAGGCGAGAAAGTAGACGCCGCCCGCGCCCCCGTCGACAAAATCGCGCACCGTGGCGCGCTCACCGAGCGGAGGAACGTCGTAGCGGCTCGCAGCTGCCCCCGCCACCGGAACGTGAAACAGGCGCACGCCATCGTAGGCCCAGAGACCGTCCGCCGCGCACCGCGCCATGATTGGCGGGCGCCGCGCGCGTTGCTCGGTGGATTCGTCGGCGGGCAGCGTGTGCATCTCGAACCGTTGCCCGTCCGGATCCGCCAAGAGGAGCGTGTCCCGACCGACCAGCCAGATGCGCGCATCGCAGGGGACCAGCTGCGACTGACCGACGGGCTGCGAGTCTGCATAGACCGCCGTCCAGCGCTCGGCCACTGGGTCGACCGCAACGACGCCCGTATATGTCGTGAGCCACAGGCGGGTTCGGTCCGCAGCGAGCTCCAAGAGCTCCCCCGGGACAGCTGCCGCCGCTTCGAAGCGAAGTTGCCGAGCGGCGGCCGGAGATGGCTTCTCACGTCCGCAGGCGCCAGCCGAACCCGCGATGACGACGATCAGTAGCCAGCGGACCCTGCCACCGTGGGCGCTCATGCGAATTCCCTTTCGTCCTCGGCTGGGGATTGAACGGGCAGCGCGTAACGATCCTGAGACACGACCTCCCAATGCCCGTTGCGGCGGCGGCGCGTGCGCGTGCGCAGGCCGTCAGGCGACAGGGCGTCGACTTCGATCTGCACATCGGCCGACGGGGAGTCCGGCGCAAAGAACGCTGTCTCGACCGCGTCGGGTTGAATCCTGATCCGCAGCGTCATCGGGATGGCTGTCGCGTTGCGGAATTGCAGGTCCTTGTAGCCATGCACCACGGTCGCGTCGCGGCCCAGCGGCACATATCGGTTCGCGCCGTACGCATCGATGCTGTGCGCATGCCGCTCGAGGATCTCCAAACCGGCGAGCAGCGCCGCGTTGTAGAGCGCGCTCGTCAGCTGGCAGATACCGCCGCCCTCGGCGAAGCCAACGCGGCCGCCGATGAAGTTGGAGGCCACCTTGAAGCCGTGCGCGGCATCGGGCGGTCCAACCAAGCGCCAGAAAGAGAATAGCTCGCCGGGGTGAAGCGTCACGCCGTCCAGGCGCGACCGCACGAGTGCGAGGTTGTGCATCTTGTTGTCGTACACGTGCGCCTGAAACGCCGGATTGAGAATCGCGCAGGTGTAGGCAGCGATGCACTGGAGGCCGTTGCCAGCGCCGTTCGATCCCGGCGATGGAGCCCATTGTCCCAGCCGTCCGTGCCACCAATCTCGCAGCGCGCGACGCTGGCGCGCGCCGAAGTGTCGCAACCCGGTCGGCAGCAAAGCGCGCATCGTCGGCGCCCCCCCCGGCTAGACGGGCAGTGGCGGCCGGTCGAACCGCTTGAGGCGCGGTTTCATGCGGCCGTACTCGAGCGTGAGCCGGATCGTGAGGTCCTCTTTCTCGCGGATGAAATCCGTCGCCTCGCGCAGCTCGCGGGCGTCAGGCGGTTCGCCTATCCCAATCGCCTTGTACGTGCTGGCGACTACCCGCGGCGGAACTTTGACGAAGCAGCTCCGCGCCGTCTGTGCGATCAGCGCGTAGGCGAGTGCGTGCGGCTCGAGTCGCGCGTCCCACAGGCTCGAGAAATAGAGGCGGCGGCGGAAGGCCTCGATGTGATCGCTCTGGTACAGGGACAGCCGGAACGCAACCGGGTCCAGGCTCTGCCACAGCTTTACCTGGGCGCAGGAATGCACGATCTCCGGCAGGAAAGCCTGCACCGGATTGTTGTAGGTGTCGAAATAGATGTGCGAGAGATAGGCGATCGCCCCCGAGAGCACGTCCGTCCCGGGCGGGGGCAGCGACACGCCCGCGGCCTCGGCGAACTTTTCGCGGTAGGCGACGATGCGCGGGCGCTCCTCGAGGAAGCGCTTCCAGGCGTAGTTGTCCTTGAAGCGCGGCGGAATCTTGCCCGTGGCCATGACTTCCTGCCCGATCCGGCCGAGCTCGCGCGCGAGCGCGAAGTTATGCGCGTACAGGCGGTGGAAGTAGGGCGGATTGCGATCGATCTGCGGGAACAGCGCCGCGTAGGCCGACCCGGGGTCCGTGCCGGACACGTCCGCGAGTCGCCACGCGAAGTACACGTGCGTCAGAGAGTCCATAGTGCTCCGACGATTCTACGTCTGGCGCACGCGCGCGTCAAAGCGTCGCTTGGTTCCCACTCACTTCAAAAACACCACGATTCCGATTGGAAATGTCCGCAGCGTGGCTTGTTTCCCCTGAAAGCCCTCGCTGTGCACGTACTCGAAGCCGACCTCGCCGAAGACCGCGACGCGATCGACCACGGTCAGCTGCGCGCCCGCCAGCGCGCGGGCCGCCCACGTCTTGCCGACCAAGCCACCCGAGCCACTGATGTTGCCCACGCCGCCGCCGGCGCCGATGTAAGAGGTGAGGCGGTTCCAGGACGCCGTCCGCAGCAGCAGATCGAGGTTCACGGTGTACTGCGTGGTCTCGCTCGTGCTGAGCGGCGTTTCGGTCTTGTTCCATGCGAACGACACCGCTGGACGCAGGGTGACGGCGCGTGAGGCACGCCAGGTGACTCCGACCGTGGCGCCGCCGTCTACCCGCAGATTGAGACCAAGTGTGCCGAGCTCGCGTTGTTGGGCCAGCAGGGGCGTGGTGAGCAACACGACGGGGGCGACGAGGGCAAGGCGCATGTGCTCTCCGAGTGAAGGGTGGTCACACGTCAGCGCGGCGTGACGTGAATCGTCGCCGTCCCCACCACGTTGCTGCTGTTGGCGGCAATGACGACGGAGCCGGGAGCGTGCGCTCTCACGAGTCCGGCGTTGGTCACCGACGCGATCGCGTCGTTCGACGACGACCACGTGAACATGCGGTTGGAAAGCGTCGCGCCGCTCGAGGTGTGGGCCGCTGCCGTGAGCTGGCGTTCCGCACCCACGGCCAGGGTATCCGCCGCGGGGTTGATCACGACGGCGACTACTCTCCCACTGTCGGTCGTGGTCACGGGCATCATGCCGCGCGCCGCCTGACGTTGGGCCAAGGCTTGTCGCGCGCTCTTGCAGGCGGACACCTTCTTGAATCCGCTCGCGGCCGCGAAACCTGAGACAACGCCCCACGCGAATCCAGAGACGATCGTTGCGTCCGGGTAGTCGTACGCACTGCGATCGGCAGCCGCGGAAATCGCGCTGAGGACGTTCAGGCCACCCCAGATGAGATCGAGGATCGGGCCGGCGTCACTTTCGGTACATGGGATGTATTCCAGTTGTTCGTGACCGGTGGGAGGACCGTGCGTGAAAATCCATCCACATCCTGATGCTGCGGCGAGCAGAGGAAGGCACAGGAAGAGCCGCGCTGCACGCATAGGGTCTCCGGTGGTGTAGGCCTGGTCCGCCGCTGCGATCCCCGCCATCGAGAAACTACCCCGCTAGCCAGCGCGGTTCAACCAGAGCGCGCTAAAAGTCATATTGCCTGCCCTGAGCGCAGCGAAGGGCGGCGGCTCGGCAAAGGCACGAGCCCTGAAGGGCTCACCCTCGTCCTTCAGGACGGGCGAAGTGGCCGAGCCGGTTGGTATCCGTCCGCTAAAGCGGCGGCTCGGCAAGAGCGCGAGCCCTGAAGGGCTCACCTCCGTCCTTCAGGACGGGCGTAGTTGCCGAGCCGGTCCTTCAGGACACGGATACCACGACGGCTGGGACAACTTTCGGAATTGAGATTGGAAATCGTGGGGGTTGGTATCCGTCCGCTAAAGCGGCGGCTCGGCAAGAGCGCGAGCCCTGAAGGGCTCACCCCCGTCCTTCAGGACGGGCGTAGTCGCCGAGCCGGTCCTTCAGGACACGGATGCCACGACAGCTCGGACAACTTTCGGAATTGAGATTGGAAGTCGTGGGGGTTGGTATCCGTCCGCTAAAGCGGCGGCTCGGCAAGAGCGCGAGCCCTGAAGGGCTCACGCTTTCCGTTTCTGACCCAGCGACCCGTGCTTGAGCTCTTGCAGGCGCACGTAGTTAGCGACCTGCGGGAGCTGCCTGACGCCAACTGAGCGTAGGTCGTAACCCGTATCCCAGCGAAGAGATTTGTTGCGCGCGTGTCCGTCGCGGTTCGCGAGCCGAGCGCTCGCGCCCTTGAGACCCTGGACCAGTCGTGGAACGTCGTAGGCGGGTGGCAGTTCGAGAAGCAAGTGGACGTGATTGGACACCACACCGATCTCAATCACCCGCGCGCCATGGCGCTTCGCTTCGGCGAGCAGGAAGGGCACGAGAAACTGCGCCACCGGCTCATCGATGAGCGGCAGGCGAGCCCAGCAGGTCCACGAGAGGTGGGCGTAGATGCGCACTGGCATTGGGTGAACATTGGACGCTGGTGTGTTGCTCGCGGTAACCAAAGGAGCGCGCGCGGCGTCCTTTACGACGCGTGGCGTGGACCGAGCCGATTCAAATCCGTCCGCTAAAGCGGCGGCTCGGAAAGAGCGCGAGCCCTGAAGGGCTCACCCTCGTCCTTCAGGACGGGCGAAGTGGCCGAGCCGGTCCTTCAGGACACGGACACCACGACGGCCCGGACAACTTTCGGAATTGAGATTGGAAATCGTGGGGGTTGGTATCCGTCCGCTGAAGCGGCGGCTCGGCAAGAGCGCGAGCCCTGAAGTGCTCACCTCCGTCCTTCAGGACGGGCGTAGTGGCCGAGCCGGTCCTTCAGGACACGGATACCACGACGGCTGGGACAACTCTCGGACTTGAGATTGGAAATCGTGGGGGTTGGTATCCGTCCGCTAAAGCGGCGGCTCGGCAAGAGCGCGACCCCTGAAGGGCTCACCCTCGTCCTTCAGGACGGGCGTAGTCGCCGAGCCGGTCCTTCAGGACACGGATACCACCGACTCGGCAAAGGCACGAGCCCTGAAGGCCTCATCGCGTCCTCACCTGAGCAACTCTTCGAACGTCCGGTTCAGAATCGGATAGCGCTGCCAGTCGCGATAATCGAAGTGCCACCACTCGCTCGGGTTGACCGTGAACCCCTCGGCCTCGAGCACGCGACGCAGCAAGGCGCGGTGCCAGCGCTGCCGCGACGTGCCGCCCGGAAAGTCGGCCACGGCCCGCGGCGTCGCCTCGTCGTAGGTCGAGGGCATCTCGACCGGCCGCCCCGCCCTAAGGTCGTACAACGTGATGTCCACCGCCGCCCCGCGGTTGTGCTTCGAGCCCTGCGCGGGGTTCGCGACGAGCCACCGTGACTCGGGCGGCGTCGCGTCCCAGAACACCTTCGTCACATACCAGGGCCGGTAGGCATCGTGGATCAAGAGCCCGTAGCCCAGGGGTCTGAGCACGCGCGCCGCGCGCACGAGCGCGGCGGCCGCCGGTCGCTGCAGGAACGCGTGTACGGACGAGTAGAACACGCTGCCGAGAAAATTGTTGGTCGTGGAATACCGGATCTCTAAATGAATCGTCGAATCGAGGCGCGCCGGCTCGACGAGATCGGGCGCCAGAAACGCACCGCTCTCGGCGGGCGGAGTCAGGCCGCGATCGATCTGCAGCAGCTCCGCGACCGGTCGCACGGGCTGGAGCCGCAGCTGTCCGCCGTTCGCAGGACCCATCGCCAGCCGGTGCAGCGTTACGCCGCCAACGTGGACTTCGCCCGCGCGGAACACGACGCGCTCGGCGTCGTACAAGCGTGGACCCGTGAATGTGAACACCGATTCCGACGCCTGCGCGAGGCGCGCCGGGGCCGCGGGCTTCACGAGGAGCGCGAGCGCACCGCCGTCCTCATAGACGTAGAGGGTGTCGTGCGCAGCCGCGTACGCGCCGATCAGGGCGAGCCAGGCCGCCGGCGGCGCCGCGGGCTTCGGCGGCAGCGAGTCGGGGAGCTGAAGGAGGAGGACGAGGAGGATCATGGGTGTCAAATCTACGGCTGACGTCACCAGCTGGGACGGCTTAACAACGGTGTGACCCCGCGGTCCCAACCCGCAGACGTCTGCGATTTGTGCCTAACTCCTACATGACCTTCTGGAGGATCAGCCTATGCGCACCATACACCGCTCGCTACGCGCGCTCGCCGGCGCGGCCGCCGTCCTGGTGCTCGTTACGGCGTGTAACAACGAGAGCGGCACTGCACCCACGACGCCCCTCTTGTCGCAAGCCCAGGCCGAGAGCCTCGCGACGACCGTGGTGGCGGATATCGTCGGGGAGATCGGGACGGCGACGATGGATGCCTCGGGCAGCATGGCCGCCACGGCGCCATTCGATGCGTCCGCGCCGGCAGGCTCCACTACCGCAACGCAGTGCGTGCCGACGGAGTCGCCCACTCCGGTCGTCAACTCCGACAACGACGGCGTCCCCGACTCGGTGCGGTTTGATTACACCGGCTGCGTCATCTCGCGTCCCCTCTCGCTCGACTCCCTCTCGGGCACGATTGATCTCATCGACCCGACCAAACTGGTGGCTGACCACGCGGTCGAGCGGGTGTTCACGGACTTCAAGCGTCTCACGGTGACCCTCGTCTCGGGTGCGAAGTCAGCGGTGACGAG
>WNGO01000231.1_pt1 | contig 34461 bp, 26 predicted proteins | sample 5400511 | NCBI WGS metagenome assembly WNGO01 (sample SAMN13153380, study PRJNA577476) | soil metagenome | isolation source: 20 cm soil or saprolite under Garry oak tree replicate 2 | place: USA:California | collected 2016-06-15 | reverse complement strand
GGTTAGCGCGGCTGCGCCTGCTCTAACCTCCGGCCCCTTGGATTGCGGGCGGGTTGAGAGCCTTAGATCCCCTCGTGTGGCGTCCGATTCAAAGGCCGGAGGGAAAGAGCAGGCGAAGCCGGGCTTAGCCGCAGGCGCACTGATGTGGGCACGAACGCTTTAGCGCCCGTGCCCACCCGGTTGACGACAATCGCGAACCGCAGACGCGGCAAGAGTGCGCGGGCTCCGCCCGCGCACGTTCAGCGCGAAGCGCCGTACACAACACCGGGCGAAAGCGAAGCTTTCGCCCGGATCGAGGGAGCTACACTCAATTGGAGATGGCGCAGGCGCCGGTTCTCCCACAAGGTTTCGAGCTTCCCCTCGAGCCAAGACTGCCCCGGGTCGGGTCCGTCGACGCGGTTGCGCTCGAAGAGCGAGCCGCCTCGCTCGCGAAGCGATCGATCAAGCGCGAGGCCAAGGTCTTTGCGCTCGAGCTTGCGGTGCGAATGATGGATCTGACGACCCTCGAAGGCCAGGACACCCCTGGAAAGGTGGCGGCGCTGGCATCCAAGGCGATCCGGCCCGATCCGAGCGACGCCGGGATCCCGTCGGTGGCCGCGATCTGCGTCTATCCGAATCTGGTTCCGTCCGCAGTCGCCCGGGTGGAGGGGACGAGCGTCAAGGTCGCATCGGTTGCGACCGCGTTTCCCTCGGGTCAGTCGCCGATCGAGACGAAGCTCGAGGAGGTGCGCTGGGTCGTCGAGCACGGTGCCGACGAAGTCGACATGGTGATCGACCGTGGGGCGTTCCTCTCCGGCCGTTACGCGAAGGTCTACGACGAGATCGTCCAGGTGAAAGAGGCTTCGGGCGACGCGCACCTGAAGGTCATCCTCGAGGTGGCCGAGCTCGGGACGTACGACAACGTCAGGCGAGCCTCGCTCCTCGCGATGGCTGCCGGCGCGGACTTCATCAAGACGTCGACGGGCAAGCTGCCCGGCGCGGCCACGCTGCCAGTGACCCTCTGCATGCTCGAAGCGATCCGCGACGTGTACGAAGAGACCGGACGGATGATCGGGATGAAGCCCGCGGGTGGCATCCGCCAGGCCAAGCAGGCGGTCCAGTATCTCGTCCAGCTGCACGAGACACTCGGGGTCGAGTGGCTGACTCCCGACCTCTACCGTCTGGGCGCATCGTCGCTCCTGAACGACGTCCTGATGCAGCTCCGGAAGGAAAAGACCGGCGCCTACCAAAGCCCGGACTACTTCACCGTTGACTGACCTCGAGCGAAAGCACGATCGCACCCCGGTTCCGAAGGAGTGGACGTATGCGCCCGCGCCTGAGTCTCGGGAAGTCGTCAGCCTCGACGACCGCTATGGGCACTACGTGGGCGGCAAGTGGCTCGAGCCGAGCGAGACCTACACGACGATCTCGCCGGCGACCGAGGAACCTCTTGCCGAGGTCGGCCAGGCGACTCCCGAGGAAGTGGAGGCGGCAGTCGTTGCCGCGCGCGACGCCTTCGAGAACGGGTGGTCCGGCATCTCGGCTGCAGAGCGCGCGAAGTACCTGTTCCGCATCGCGCGCATCCTGCAAGAGCGTTCGCGAGAGTTTGCGGTGCTCGAGTCGCTCAACGGCGGCAAACCGATCAAGGAGTCGCGAGACGTCGACCTCCCGCTGGCCGCGGCGCACTTCTTCTACTACGCAGGCTGGGCGGACAAGCTCGAGTACGCGTTCCCGAACCGCCGGCCGCGACCGGTGGGCGTGGCCGGTCAGATCATCCCGTGGAACTTCCCGCTGCTGATGCTTTCCTGGAAGATCGCGCCGGCGTTGGCGGCCGGCAACACCGTCGTACTCAAGCCGGCGGAGACGACGCCGCTCTCGGCCCTTCTCTTCGCCGACGTCTTGCGTCAGGCCGAGCTTCCGCCCGGAGTCGTGAACATCGTCACGGGCGACGGGAGGACGGGCGCCGCGCTCGTGAAGTCGGAGGACGTCGACAAGATCGCCTTCACCGGCTCCACCGACGTCGGCAAGGCGATCCAGCGCGAGCTCGCGGGAACCGGGAAGAAGCTCACGCTCGAGCTCGGCGGCAAAGCCGCGAACATCATCTTCGACGACGCCGCGCTCGACCAGGCGGTCGAGGGCATCGTCAACGGCATCTATTTCAACCAGGGGCACGTCTGCTGCGCCGGTTCGCGCCTCCTGGTGCAGGAGTCGATCTACGAGCCTGTCGTCGAGAAGCTCAAGCGCCGTCTCACGACCCTTCGCGTGGGCGATCCGCTGGACAAGAACACCGACGTCGGAGCGATCAACTCCGCGCAACAGCTCGAAAAGATTCGCGAGCTGGTCGAATCCGGCGAGCAGGAGGGCGCCGAGATCTACCAGCCGCCGTGCCGGCTACCGGAGAAGGGCTACTGGTTCGTGCCGACGGTCTTCACCAACGTCGCGCAGAGCTATCGCATCGCGCAGGAGGAGATCTTCGGGCCCGTGTTGTCGGTTCTCACCTTCCGCACGCCCGAGGAGGCCGTCGAAAAGGCGAACAACACGCCTTACGGCCTCAGCGCGGGCGTCTGGACCGAGAAGGGCTCGCGCATCCTTTGGATGGCGGAGCGTCTGCGCGCCGGTGTCGTCTGGGCGAACACCTTCAACCGCTTTGATCCGTCGTCGCCGTTCGGCGGCTACAAGGAATCCGGCTTCGGCCGAGAGGGCGGGCGCCACGGATTGGAGCCGTATCTGCGATTCGACAACGGGCCTTCACATGGCTGAGCGCCTGCCCGTCAGGAAGACGTACAAGCTCTTCATCGGCGGCGCGTTCCCGCGCTCGGAGTCCGGCCGCACCTACGAAGCCGAAGGGCAGAACGTCGCGCGCGCCTCTCGAAAGGACGTTCGCGACTCCGTGCGCGCTGCTCGAGCCGCGCTGCCCAGGTGGGCGGGCATGACCGCCTACAACCGCGGCCAGATTCTCTATCGCCTCGCCGAGATGATCGAGGCGCGCAGCTCCGAGTTCGCGGAGCTCAGCACCGGCAGCGACGAGGTCGAGCGGACCGTCGATCGGATCGTCTGGTACGCGGGCTGGGCGGACAAGCTGGCCCAGGTGCTCGGCTCGTCGAATCCCGTGGCGGGCCCATACTTCAACTTCACCGTCCCCGAGCCGACGGGTGTCGTCGCGATTCTCGCCCCCGACGAGCCGCCGCTCCTCAGTCTTGTCTCTCGAATCGTCCCGGCCCTCACCGGAGGAAACGCCGTCGTTGCCGTCGCGTCCGAGACGCATCCGCTCGCCGCGATCGAGCTCGCCGAGGCGCTCGCCACGTCCGATGTCCCAGGAGGGGTCGTCAATCTCCTCACCGGTCATCGCGACGAGCTGGCACCTTGGCTCGCGTCCCACATGGACGTCAATGCCATCGACATCACGGGTGCAAACGGCGTCTCGACAGAGCTCGAACGCGCCGCAGCCGACAACGTGAAGCGGGTCGTGCGAGGAGAGCCAGACTCCCAGAGCCCGTGGGAGATCGCATCGTTCCTCGAGCTCAAGACCGTCTGGCACCCGGTCGGCCAGTAGATACTTCCCGCTGTGAGGGAACGCCGCTTCAGCCAGGCTATTTCGGAAGGTGACGGGATCTCGGTGATCGCCGACGTCGGCGATGCCGAGGCGGCACGCGCCGCCAGTGCGCAGGGGGCCGAGGCGCTTACCGTACGGGGAGACGTCGGTGACCTGCGCGCCGTGACCGAGTTGCCGATCCTCTGGCGAGCGCCCGGATCGCCGACGGAGGCGGCCCTCGCAGGCGCCCATGCGTGGCTCGTTGCCGTTGAAGATGCGGGTGCGGACGAAGACTGGCTCGTGCGTCAGCACGACGAGGCCGTGGGGCTCGGGCTCGACTGCGTCGTCGAGGTTCGGAGCGAGGAGCAGCTCGAGCTTGCGCTCGAGCGACTCGATCCCGAGATCTTTCTCCTCTCGGCGCGGGACAACCTAGATGGTGACGCATTGAGCCAGGCGCTCGAGCTACTGCCTGACGTCCCGGCCGGAAAGCTCGCCGTCGCGGACGTGGGAGCGTCGAGCCGGGAACAAGTTGACGAGCTCGAGCGGGCGGGAGTCGATGCGGTCATCGTCGGAACGCAAAACGTCGCCGAGCTCGTCGGCGACGTTCCACCCCAGATCTAGTACCGGCGAGGCGATCGACCGCTGGGCGGGGACGCGGTGGGGCGGTCCTGGGACCGCGCTTGCCGCAATCCTCGCCGGTGCGGCCACGCTCCGGCTCGTCGGCATCCAGTACGGCCTGCCGTTCGGGAACCTCCTCAATCCCGACGAGCAGTCGATCGTGCCGCGCGCCTGGAAGCTCGTGCACGGCGGCGGCGGCGATCCGCACTGGTTCGACTATCCGACGCTGCTGATGTACGTCAACGCTCCTTTCCAGGCGTGGCAGAGCGAGCCCTCGTACCTGACGGCGCGCATCGTGGGGGTCGTGCTGGCGACCGCCTCGATCGCCGCCGCCTGGTGGCTCGGCCGCCGCGCGTTCGGAACCACTTCGTCGGGCCTGGTCGCGGCGGCAGCGGTCGGTGTGTGCACCGTCCACGTCGCGTATTCGCATGCCGCGGTCACAGACGTCCCGCTGACGCTCGGCGTCGGGGCCTCGCTCGCGTTGCTCGTGTCGGGCCGGCTCGAGCTCGCCGGCGTCGCAATCGGCCTCGCCATGGGCTTCAAGTATCCGGGCGTCTTCCTCTTCGTCCCTCTGGTCGTCGCCGGTTGGAAGCAGTGGCGTCGCCTTGCGGTGTCCGGCATCCTCGCCGTTGCAGCGTTTCTCGCGTCGAGCCCGTTCATCGTCGTGCACGCACACCAAGCACGGCACGAGGCGTTTCGCGTGCAGCGACTCGCCCGGGACGGCTGGCTCGGCTTCGAGCACGACCACATCGCCCCGATCGCATTCGTCGGGCGGCTCTGGGAAGGGCTCGGGCCGGCGCTGATCGTGTGCGGGGTCGGGCTGGGGATTGCTCTCGCCCGCCGCACTCGCACGGATCTCATCCTGGCGTCGTTCGTCGTCGTCTACTTCGCGGACCTGCTGACGCTGAATGCGCACTTCGATCGGTACGTGCTTCCGCTCGTCCCGGCCCTCGGCGCACTGGCTGGACGTATGCGCTCGCTCGCGCCGGTGACGCTCCTCTTGCTCGTCGTGCCCCTGACGTGGTCGATTCGCGACGCGAAGGTGCTCACCCGGACCGATACCCGCATCGTCGCGCACCGCTGGGTCGAACAGCACATCGCGGCGGGGACGCGCATCGCAGCGGATCCCTCGACACCGAGCTTCGAGCGGCTGTCCGTGCTGCCCTTGCTTCTGCCAGGCCCGGGCCGCGGCTTCGATCCGAACCGCGATGTTGCGCGTCTTCGCCGGCTTGGCATCGCGGACGTCGTCGTTACGGGAGCGATCACCGATCGTGTCCTCGCTGCGCGCGATCGTTATCCGCGGGAGGCTTCGTTCTACGACAACCTGCGCAGACGGGCGCGGCGCGTGTTCTACCTCACGCCCGGCGCCGGTCTCGCCGGTCCCTGGGTCGCGGTCTATCGCCTACGCACGTAGGAGAGGACGCGTGAGACAGGTCGGCCCGCCGTCTCCTTTGCGCGAGATCTCGTCGCCGCGGTAGACGCTCAAGTCGACGCCCGCGCGCTCGAGCCGCTTTCTCGTCTCCACGTTCCCTTCGAGAGCGAGAGCGACGCGAGGCGCGAGCGCGAGCACGTTCGGGCCCATCGTCTCGAACTCCTCGTCGGGCACCTCGACGATGCGAATGTCGAGCTCCTTCAGCAGTTGCACCAGCCGTACGGGCAGCAACGGCAGGTACGCAACGACCAGATCGTCGTCGAGTGGACTGAGGAGCGAGAGGAGATGCAGCACGATCTCGGAGCCGTGCAGATGCGGCAGATCGAAGGGGAGCACGGTCACGCCCGGCAATGCTTTCCGTAACGCATGGATGCCGTCGTCGTTCGTGCGGTAGCCCCGGCCGACGAGTAGCGTGCTCTCGTCGAGCCAGATCGTGTCGCCGCCGTCGGCGGACGCGGGAGCTTCGAGCCGCACGACGACCGGCACGCCGGCACGCTCGAGGTCGGCAGCGATGGCCTCGGTCTCTGCCAGTCGCCCCTCCTTTCCCGGCCGCAGAACGATTGCGCCTCGGTCGGACACGATCGCCGGGTCGAAGACGTAGATCGCGTCCGGATCGGTCGGCAGAGCGGTTTCGGCGACGACCACCTCTGCGCCGCCCGCGCCGATCGCGTTGCAGAAGGCCTCGTGTTCTTCTGCGAGCTTGACGACGTCGGGCTCTAAACGCCAACCGTACTCGCGCCATGTCGCGAAGCCTGCGGACGCAGGCGGGCGTACGAGCACGCGCCGCAGGGTCGCCGTCATGTTCTGTCCGCCGAAGAGCTTCGGCGATATCGACCCGCTACCCGAAGAACGCCTGCGCAACCGCCCACCACCCGGCGGGAACGGTCTTGATCTCGGCGGTCGCCTCGGCCAGCGGGACGTCGACGATTTCGTCGCCGTGCAACGCGGCCATCCGACCGAACCTCTTCTCCTCGACTAGGTCGGCGGCCTTCAGGCCGTAGCGCGTCGCGAGCACGCGGTCGCGCGGGGTGGGGGAGCCTCCGCGCTGCACGTGGCCGAGCACCGTTACCCGGGTCTCGTAACCGGTCCGCGCCTCGATCTCGTGCGCGAGGGCCGTGCCGACGCCTCGCTCCGAGAGGCGAATATGGCCGAACTGGTCGACGTCCTTCGCCTCGCTCATCCCCTCCAGCTCGTACCCCTCCGAGACGACGACGATCGAAAAGTCCTTGCCGCGCTCGTGCCGATGTCGGAGCTCCTTGCAGGCGTCCTCGATCGACACGGGCTGCTCGGGAATCAGGATCATGTCTGCGCCGCCGGCAATTCCCGCCACCACGGCGATCCAGCCGGTGTGGCGGCCCATCACCTCGACGACCATCACACGGTTGTGCGACTCGGCGGTCGTGTGCAGCCGGTCGATCGCCTCGGTCGCGACCGAGACCGCCGTGTCGAACCCGAATGTGTAGTCGGTCGCCGAGAGGTCGTTGTCGATCGTCTTCGGCACCCCGACCACGGGGAAACCGTGCTCCTCGTACAGGCGGGCGGCGACGCCGAGCGTGTCCTCGCCACCGATTGCGACCAGCGAGTCGAAGCCTTCGCGCTCGAAGTTCGCGAGCACCTTCTCGACGCCGCCGTCCACTTTGAACGGATTCGTCCGCGTCGTGCGCAGGATCGTCCCGCCTCGCGGAAGCAGACCCGAGATCTCACGTGGGCCGAGCGGTGTGTACAGACCCTCGACCAGTCCCTTCCAGCCCTCGAGGACGCCGACGACCTCGCCGCCCCGAGTCATCACCCGCCGTCCCGCGGCGCGGATGACCGCGTTCAGCCCCGGACAGTCTCCGCCGCCGGTGAGAATTCCGACCTTCATGCGCCGATCGTAAAGAACTCGGCCGCAGGGCTACGATGTCGCCGCGCCGAAGTGGCGGAACTGGCAGACGCGCCGGACTCAAAATCCGGTGAGGGAAACCTCGTGTGGGTTCGAGTCCCACCTTCGGCATTGATGGTCGAGAGGCACCGAGCTCTAAGACGCGCGACGCGGGTCGTCCCTCTTCTGCTACTCGTTGTCTTCACGGGGTGCGGTTCGACGAAGGCAGGAGATGCCGTTGCAGGTGCGGCGCCACGATCATGTCCCGCAGCGTGGCGAGTCGGTTGGCAGACGCTTGCGAATCGCATACAGGCTCCGGTCTACTGTCCGACCTGGATGCCGGATCCTCTAGACGGGCGGATCGGCGGGAGCTACGCAAATGGCGAGTCCGTCAGTCGCGACCGCAGCTATCTGATCAGTTTCATCTGGCGCGAGCCGGGGAGCGGCGAAGTACACGTCAACCTCCGGGGATATCCGGGCCGGACGACGATTCCGACTTGCAGTGACCTCGACACCGACAAGCCGGTTCCGTGCTTCTCCGATCCGAAGGGCACCGTTCGTGCGGGTGGCATCGTGGCGCACGTCTATACGGCAAACCAGGGCGCCGACCAATGGCACGTGCTCTACGCGTGGCGTCGCAGTGGCTCGCTCTACGCCATCAGTGAGCACGTCACTCCTCCCTATACGTATGCGCGTGTGGTTCGCAACCTGAGTCGGATGCTCGGCAACCTCATCCTCGTCCCGGCGAAGTCGTAATGCGCCTCACTCGCAGGCAGATGCTCGTCGGAGCGGCGACGAGCGGCCTGGGCGCGGTTGGCCTGTACGAGCTGGTCGACCGGCTTGCCTCGTCGCCGGCCCCGCGGAGTCACGGTCGACTGCACCCCGAGCAGCATCTGCTCGACGGCCTCGACGTGATGCGTGACAACGGGGTCGCCGTCATCGTGCCCCCTCTCCATCACGCCGTCATCACGGCGCGGGTGGTGACAGGCAGTCTCGTGGGAGCGCAGCAGGAGCTGGAGGAAACACTTGCCGACCTCGAACGCCGCTATGCGCCGACGCCGGCGGGACTGGGCGTGACCGTCGCCTGGGGCCTCCCCTATTTTCGCCGCTACGTGCCGAGACAGGCAGACCTTCATCTTCCGGTCGACTTGCGCGCCTCTCGGGCGAAAGGTCGCAGCGCCCCCGCGCTGGCTGATGCGATCCGCTTCCCGAGCGATCCGCCGGACACGATCCTCGAGGCCAACGACGTCGCCGTGCTCCTGCGCAGCGATGTCCTGGCGCACATCGAGGACGGCCGGCGCACGCTGTTCCGCGGCTCGAGCATCTTGGAAGCGACGAGCATTCGGCGGGGCTTCGTCGGCAGCGATTTTCGCTCCGGACCGAGCCTGGCGAAGCGAATGGCGCAGGCGGCCAGTGTCGACGGTGCCGAGTTGATCCCGGACGACGCTCAGTTATTCCTTGGCTTCACCTCGACTCAGCGGGCGGCGCTCGGCCCGCGCAGGATTGCGAACTTCGAGACCCTCGGCTACGTGGATCTAGGTCCGCGTGGCTATTTCTTCGAGGGGACGCATATGCATCTGTCGCACGTCTTCGAGGACCTCGCCTCCTGGTATCAGACCTTCGACTTCCAGGAACGCGTCGATACGGCGTTCAAGCCGGGTCTCGAGGCGAAGCCAGGAGTTGTCACGGTCTCGCAGGGAGCCACAGAGGCTGCATCGGCAGCCTCTGTGCGTCGGGGCTTCCATCGCGATGGCCGGATCGGTCACAGCAGTTCGATCCAATCGACGTCTCGGCTCGTGCGCGACGTCGTTGCCGACGACGGAACCGTGTACAGGCGCGGGACGGCGGTGCCCCAACGCGCCGACTTCAACACACTTGACAACCCGTTCGCGTGGAGCGCGAGCCCGGGGCGGGACGGGATGCAGAATTCACCTGCTGCGGGTCTCCACTTCGTCGTCTTCAACCCGACAAGCGATGATTTCCGCCGGAATCGCCTCGCGATGGACGGCGTCCTGGCGGACGGCACGCGCCTGCCGTTCGGGTCACGCGATCGCAATCAGGGCTTCAACGCCGTGCTGAGCACATCCCACCGACAGAACTTCCTGGTTCCTCCGCGTCGACACCGCTCGTTCCCACTGGCGGAGCTCTAATCAGCCGAGGAACGCCCGAGCGAGGGGCCACCAGTCCTTCGGCTCGGGCGGGCCCGCTTGCGCGACGCGGAGGGGCACGAAATACTCCCGAGCATCAACCTTCCGCGTGAAAGACACCGGGACGGAGACAGGAGGGAAGAGCAGTGAAAAGACTCTTTTTGTTGGCGCTCGTCGGAATGGTCATGGCTGTCGCGGCCGTCGTCGGGTACTCGAGCAGCGCGAGCGCGACGAGAGAGGCTGCCACGCCCCTGCCCTCGTCGGCGTGTGGCCCGGTGTTCTACAAGGGCTCGGGCAAGCCTCAGTACCTGATCGCTTCCGACCTGCCGCTGCAGGGGGCGGGCCGCGCACAGAACCTTGCCATGGGCAAGGCGATCCAGTACGTCCTCGACAAGCAGTACCACTTCAAGGCCGGTAAGTACAGCATCGGATACCAAGCCTGTGACGACTCGACGGCGCAGGCAGCCGCATGGGATGCGGCCAAGTGCACCTCGAACGGCAGGGCCTATGCCGCCAACAACTCACTGCTCGGCCTGCTTGGGACGTTCAACTCTGGCTGCTCCAAGCTGATCGTCCCGCTCGCCAACCGGGCTCCCGGTGGGCCGCTCGGAATGCTCAGCGTGGCGAACACCGGCGTGGGACTGACCCACACAGCGCCGTGGACGTCACCCGGAGAGCCTGGCGTCTACTACCCGACAGGGAAGCGCAACTACGTCCGCCTGGCGGCAAGTGACGACTACCAAGGGCCGGCGGCCGTGGACCTGCTCCTGAGCAAGGCCTTCAAGCTGGCGCAGGGCAAGAAGTTCGCGCCGATCAAGGACGTGTACATCCTCCACGACAACCAGACCTTCGGGAAGGGTGTCGCCGAGGCGTTCAAGCTCAGGGCGGAGCAGCAAGGCATCAAGGTGCTCGGCTTCGAGCCCTGGGATTCGAAGGCCACGAGCTACGAGGCGATCGGCAACCGGATCAAGGCGACGAACGCCGACTCCGTGTACCTCGGCGGCATCGTGTGCAACAACGGTGCCAAGCTGCTCAAGGACCTCCGCGCCGTGCTCGGGTCGGGGCCGGTGTTCGTGGGGCCGGACGGCTGGACGCCGTACTCTGCGACCCTGGCGGCGGGCTCAGCCGCGCAGGGCATGTACGTCAGCTACGCGGGCCTGCCGCTCGAGAAGCTCGGTCCGTCCGGGAAGAAGTTCATCAAGGCCTTCGGCAAGTTCCTGCACCTGAAGAAGGGCGAACTCCCGCCTCCGTACGCCGTCTACCAGGCGCAGGGCGCGCAGGTGATGCTCGAGGCCATCAAGCGCTCGAACGGTACGCGTTCATCGGTCACGAGCCAGCTGTTCAAGACACGCGTGGTCAAGGGGATCATGGGCACGTTCCACTTCGACAAGAACGGCGACATCGTGCCCACCAAGGCGATCAGCTTCGACCAGCTGCAGGGCAACACCGGCGTCCCCGTGTTTGCAGTCATCCTCAAGGTAAAGGCGTGAAGCTCGGCTAGCCCGCAGGAAAGGCATTCGGCTGGGGAAGGGCTTCCGGTCCTTCCCCGGCCGCATTGAAGGAGGCGGATCTGGTCACCGAGGCTCACGTTCAGCCCATCAAGGCCAGGCGGGATCTCGGCGCGAGTGCCAGCAAGGCCCTCGGGCTCGTATTGGTCCTGGTCGTTCTCGCCTGGCTCGGCGTGAACCTAGTCAAAGCCCCGGATAATTTCGGCCGGGTGCTCCTGATCGGCGTTTCCCAGGGCGCTCTCTACGCCCTCGTAGCGCTCGGCTACACCCTCGTCTACGGCATCCTCGAGCTGATCAACTTCGCCCACGGCGACGTCTTCATGCTCGGCGGGATGATCACGGCGACGCTCGTCGTCCAGGTCTTCGCGCTAGGAGAGAATCCCGCCTTCGGCAGCCTGATCGCGGCGCTGCTCGTGTCGCTGGCGGCGGCGATCGTCGGCTGTGGGCTGCTGAACGTGGCCATCGAGAGGATTGCGTACAAGCCCCTCCGTCGCGCGCCGCGCCTCGCACCGCTGATCACGGCGATCGGTGTCTCGTTCATCCTCGAGAACGTGGCGATCATCTGGAAGGGAACGCGGCCCGTGAGCGTGCCCATCAGCGACTTTTCCGCCGGGAACGGCCGCAAGATCTTCAGCGTCGGGCAGGTCGTCTACACGTCGGATCGGCTGTTCGTGATTCTGATCACCGTTCCGGTACTCATCGGGCTGACCTGGCTCGTCAAGTTCACCCGCCAGGGCAAGGCCATGCGGGCGACCGCTCAGGACAAGGACGCCGCCGCGATGATGGGGATCGACGTCGACCGGACGATCTCCGTCACGTTTCTCGTCGCCGGCGCGCTCGCGGGTGCGGGGGGCGTCATCTTCGCGTTCTACTCCACAGAGGTCAGTTTTGGCACGGGCTTCACACTGGGTCTGTTTGCGTTCACCGCCGCGGTCCTCGGAGGTATCGGCAATCTGCCCGGCGCCGTGCTCGGCGCGCTCCTGATCGGTCTGATCCAGAACTTCAACGAGGGTCTCGGCTGGTGGGCGCCCGGCTCGAAGTGGACTGAGTCGCTCGTCTTCGCCATCCTCATCATGATCCTCGTCTTCCGGCCGCAGGGACTGCTCGGCGAGCGGACGCCCGAGGGGGCTTGAGGTTGGCCCGAAAAACTTCCGAGTCACCCTGGCGACGTGCGCACCCGGTCGTGCGCCGTGCGGTGCCGGCGCTGCTGATCGCGGGCCTCGTGCTCGGTCTGGCCTGGTCGGGCAAGTTCCAGCGGAGCTCGGAGGTGTACACCCTGGTCGCCGCCGTACTCGTCCTCTTCCTTGCGAGGCATGCGTACACGGGTTTGTGGTTCGGCCTCGAGCGCGTGGGGGTGAGGAACGCACGCGGCCGCTGGCAGGCGCGGTCGCCCTTCCTGCAGCGGGCGGTGCCGCCGGTGGTAATTGCGGGCCTCGTGATCCTCCTCGCCTGGGCGGTTGGAGTTGCGCCGGACTCCGCGCTCATCGTCCTGCTCCTGATCACGTATGCGCTCTACCTACTGCCGTCACGGTTCCGCCGCTTCGCAGTGCCCGCGACCGTTCTCGCTCTCGTCGCTGCGTACCCCTTCTTAATCGAGCAGACGAACTACCAGCGGTTCCTCTTCAACCTTCCCGTCTTCAACACGTTTCCGAGCATGGACACGATGGTCTCGATGATCATCTTCGCGATGATGGCGATCGGGCTGAACATGGTCGTCGGATATGCAGGCCTGCTCGACCTCGGCTACGTCGCCTTCTACGCGATCGGCGCGTACACGGCAGCGTGGCTTGCATCTCCTCACTTCGCCGGCTACGGAATCAGCTTCGACCTCGGATCGGTTGCCGAGCCGGCCATCCTGCAAGTGGGCGGCATCCACCTGTCGATCTGGCTCGTCCTGATAGCGGCCGGCCTGCTGACCGCATTGGTCGGCGTGATCATCGGCCTGCCCACGCTGCGGCTTCGCGGGGACTACCTGGCAATCGTCACGCTCGGCTTCGGAGAGATCCTCCCCCAGGTCGCGCGCAACGGGGACACGGACGGGCTCGGCTTCAACCTGACGAACGGCCCCCCCGGGATCAACCCGATCGACCCGCCGGGCTTCGGCAACTGGCTGTCGAGCCACGCCGGGTTGCCGGCCAGCTACCTCAGCAAGCAGGGCACGTACGTGAATTTCCTCAGCCTCATGTTCTGGACCGCGCTAGGGCTTCTGCTGATCACCGTCTTCTGCAGCATCCGCCTGCGCGACTCGCGCCTGGGCCGGGCCTGGATTGCGATTCGCGAGGACGAGACCGCCGCAGCGGCGATGGGGATTCCGCTGATGCGCACGAAGACCTGGGCCTACGCCTCTGGCGCCTTCTTCGGCGGGATCGCCGGAGCCTGGTTCGCAAGCATCAAGACAGGCGTCTTTCCGGATGACTTCTACTTCAACATTTCCGTGCTGATCCTCTGCATGGTCATCCTCGGCGGGATGGGCAACGTCGCGGGAGTGCTGGCGGGCGCCGCCTTCCTCGAGTACCTCAACCTCGAGGGGATCGCCAACTTCAACGGCTGGATGAACGATCACGTTCTCGTGTGTGACCCGAGCAAGCAGGACCCGTCGTCGGTCATCAGCGGCGGATGCCTCAACGCGCCGCTGGTGACATTCGGAATTTACGGCGTGATCATCGTGCTAGTGATGTTGCTCAGGCCGCAAGGTCTCTTCCCCGAGCAAAGGCGGAAGCTCGAGTTCGAGACCGGCGTCCACGACACGCCGATCCAGGACGAGACCGCGTGACAGCCGACATCCTCACCACGCGCTCGCTGCACAAGGAGTTCGGGGGGCTAATCGCTGTCGACCACGTCGACTTCACCATCCCCAGGGACTCGACGGTGAGCCTGATCGGTCCGAACGGCGCCGGCAAGACGACGTTCTTCAACATGCTCACCGGCGTTTACAAGCCGACGAGCGGGCAAGTCGAGTTCGACGGCGAGGACATCACCGGTCGGCCCCCACATGCGATCACCCAGCGCGGCATCGGGCGCACGTTTCAGAACATCCGCCTCTTCCAGCAGATGTCGGCTCTCGAGAACGTGCTCGTGGGCATGCATTCGCGGCTCAGAGGCGGCATTTTCGCCAGCGTCGTCCGCACACCGCGGATCAGACGCGAGGAGGAGCAGGCGCGCAAAACCGCGCAAGAGCTGCTGGCATATTGTGGACTCGCTGGACGCGGCGAGATCTACGCCCGCAACCTGCCCTACGGAGATCAGCGGCGGCTCGAGGTCGCCCGAGCGCTGGCCACGCAGCCCAAGCTTTTGCTGCTCGACGAGCCGACCGCCGGCATGAACCCCCAGGAGACGCTCGACTTCATCGGGTTCGTCCACAAGCTGCGCGAGGATCGAGGCCTGACGGTGCTGCTGATCGAACACGACATGCGCGTGGTCATGGGGGTCTCGGACCGGGTGACGGTGCTCGACTACGGGGCGAGGATCGCCGAGGGGCCGCCGAGTCAGGTCCAGAAGGACCCGCGGGTGGTCGAGGCGTACCTCGGGACGAGAGCGGTTGCGAGTGGCTAGCGAAACCGTTCTCCACGTCGAAGGGATCCACACCTACTACGGCACGATCGAAGCGCTCAAGGGGATCTCGCTGGAGGTGCGGCAGCGCGAAATCGTCACGCTGATTGGCTCGAACGGCGCTGGAAAGACAACGACGCTGCGCTCGATCAACGGACTCAATCATCCGCGACACGGCTCGATTCATTTCGACGGGAAGAACATCACGCATGAGCCGCCGCACGACATCGTGCGGATGGGAATCTCGCAGTCGCCGGAGGGGCGCAAGCTCTTCCCGCGCATGTCGGTGCTCGAAAACCTCGAGATGGGCGCCTTCCAGCGACGCGACCGCTCGGAGTTGAAGGACGACCTCGAGCGCGTTTATTCGCTCTTCCCGAGGCTCTCCGAGCGCAAGCGGCAGCGCGCCGGCACTCTGTCCGGCGGGGAGCAGCAGATGGTCGCGATCGGGCGCGCACTAATGGCCCATCCCATGCTCCTCCTCCTCGACGAGCCCTCGATGGGGCTCGCACCGATCTTCGTCGAGCGCGTGTTCGAGACCATCGTGGAGATCAATCAGCAGGGCACGACGATCCTGCTCGTGGAGCAGAACGCGATGATGGCGCTCGAGGTGGCAAGCCGGGGTTACGTGCTCGAGACGGGGACCGTGGCACTCGCCGATGACGCGAAGGCGCTACTTCGCAACGAGCAGGTCAGAAAGACGTATCTTGGCGAGACCGATTAGCGAAAGGAGCCCGTCTTGTCCCGTTCGAAGCTGACTGCGCTGGCAGGCGCCTTCATTGTCCTCGTGGGCCTCGGCGCCGCTGGGTGCGGCGGCAGCAGCAAGAAGGCGGCGGCTACGACGACGAACAGTAGTGCCTCGATCACCGCACCGGCCTCGATTGCGAGCGCGGGCACGCTGGTCTTCTGCAGTGACATCACCTATCCGCCCGAGGAGTCGTACAAGACTGGGACCACGACGCCCGAAGGCTCCGACATCGACATCGGCACCTACATCGCACAGAAGATGGGCGTGAAGGCGCGCTTCGACAACACCGGCTTCGACGGGATCATCGCCGCGCTGCTGGCGAAGAAGTGCGACGCGGTCATCTCCGGGATGAACGACACACCCGAGCGGCGCAAGCAGGTCGCATTCGTCGACTACCTGAAGGTCGGCCAGTCCTTCATGGTCAAGTCGGGAAACCCGGAGAACATCACGGGCCTCGCAAGCCTTGCGGGCAAAGCGGCCTCTGTCGAGACGGGCACGACGAACAAGGACTACCTGGACGCGCAGAGCAAGAAGCTCCAGGCTCAGGGGAAGAAGGCAATCAAGGTCGTTACCTTCCCGAAGGACACGGACGCGGCGAATGCGCTCAAGACAGGGAAAGTCGATGCGTACTTCGGCGACGCGCCTGTGGTCGCTTACTACATCGAGAAGGATCCCTCATCGTTCTCCATCGGTGGGACTCCGGTCAACCCGATTTCGATCGGCATCGCGATCCGCAAGTCCGATACCGAGCTCCAGTCGGCCGTGAAGCAGGCGGTGACCGCGGCGTACGCCGACGGAACGATGGACAAGATCCTGACGAGGTGGAAGCTCGGGAAGGCTGTCGCCAAACTGCAGCCGTGATCGATGCTCGCCGCGGTCGACTGGCACATTCTCTGGGCGCGGATCTTCCACCCTGACCACGTCTTCGTCCTCGCTCTGTGGAGGACGATCTACATCTCGGTTTGCGCCCAAACCCTCGGCGTCGTGCTCGGGCTCATCGCCGCGTTGATGCGGCTGTCGAGGATCGCACCACTGCGGTGGCTCTCAGGGCTCTACGTGCTCGTCTTTCGCGGCACGCCGGTCATCGTGCAGATCTTCTTCGTCTACTTCGGCGCCAACCTGCTCTTCGGCTTCACGCTCATCCCGCGGACGGTCGACTTCGGGATTTTCCAGATGGACGGAGCCGCGTTCGCGGGCATCGTCGCCCTCGGCGTCAACGAGGGCGGGTACATGCGCGAGATCATTCGGGCAGGGATCGATGCCGTCGACAAGGGCCAGATGGAGGCGGCGAAGTCGCTGGGGATGCCGTACCGACTGGCAATGCGCCGCATCGTCCTCCCGCAGGCGACGCGCTTCATCGTTCCGCCGCTCGGCAACGAGTTCAACAACATGATGAAGACCTCCTCGCTCGTCTTCTTCATCGGGGTCACCGAGCTGTTCGGAGACGCCGAGATCCGCTACTCGACGACCTTCAAGCCGGTCGAGTACTTCCTAGCCGTTGCGTTTTGGTACCTGGTCTTGACGAGCGTCTGGAGCCTGATCCAGGCCCAGATCGAGCGGAAGCTCGCGGTGAGCGAGCGCGGCGACGAGCTCAGCTTTCGCGAACGCGTGGCGGCTGCGTGGCTGCCGTCGGCCATGCGGATCAAGGGCACCCAATGAGCTCCGCTGGGCCCGTCATGCGTGCAGCGGACGTCGTCAAGCGCTTCGGTCGGCTCGAGGTCTTGAAGGGCGTGTCGCTCGACGTGAATCCGGGCGAGGTGGTCTGCATCATCGGCCCGTCCGGTTCGGGAAAGACGACGTTCATCCGTTGCATCAACCATCTCGAGAAGATCGACGCCGGCCGGGTGGAGGTGAACGGCCACCTGATCGGTTACCGCGAGCGGAACGGGAAGCTCGTCGAGGACAGCGAGCGCAACATCGCCAAGCAGCGCGCCGAGATCGGCATGGTCTTCCAACGCTTCAATCTCTTCCCGCACAAGACTGCGCTCGAGAACGTGATCGAGGCTCCGGTCCACGTCCGCGGAACGGCGAAGGAGAAGGCAATCGCGACCGGGCGTGCCCTGCTCGAGAGGGTCGGCCTCGGCGACAAGTTCGACACCTACCCAGGGAAGCTGTCCGGGGGGCAGCAACAGCGGGTCGCAATCGCACGAGCGCTTGCGATGAACCCGGCCGTGATGCTCTTCGACGAGCCGACGAGCGCTCTCGATCCGGAGGTGATCGGAGAGGTGCTGGATGTGATGAAGGCGCTCGCCTTCGACATGGGCACGACGATGATCGTCGTCACGCATGAAATGGGCTTCGCGCGCGAGGTCGCCGACCGGGTCGTGATGATGGACGACGGCGCGATCATCGAGGAAGGTTCGCCCCAGCATTTCTTCGACTCTCCGACGCACGAGCGGACGAAGCGCTTCCTCTCGAAGATCCTCTAGCCGGAGCTGACTCGCAGCGGGAAGTAGGGCGGCGAGAGCAGGAAGCCGACGCGCGGCGGACGTTCCGTCCACCCGCGCGCCATCGTCAGCGCCGGTCCGACGCCGTGCGTCGGGACGAAGCCCAGCTGTCGGGCGGCGCCATGATCGCGAGCCCCGGCGATGATCACGTGGCCAAGCCGACCGAGCGCCGGCCGGCAACCATCCCAGTCCACGAAGGGCAGCAGCGGATGGACGGAGCGCCCGGCGCGGTAGGCCTCGAGCGCGCGAGGATCGGTAGCGGCGAGACCTTCGGCTTCCGCGAGGGCAGCGTTGTCGGGACCCGTGGCGCGCGTCGCCGCGAAGAAAGCTCGGTACGGCTGTTGCGTCGGATGCGTGAAGTGACGTTGGAAGCGGTTGAAGAGGATCGCGGTACCGCCATCGGCCAGCGGAAACGAGTCGCGCCAGAGCCTGAGTGCGAGTCCCAGCCCGAGGTACGCCCCGAGGAGCGGGTTCGGGCGTTCGCGGGGCAGATACGGGGTTGTGGGTGGCACGGCGATGCAGAGGGCGTCGAGCTTGTGGTCGAGCGTGATGCCTCGCAGCTCGACGCCGCGTAAGAGCGCCTCGGTGTGGGCGACGGACGGCGGGCCTGCGAAAGCGGCGGCGATCGTGCGCTCCAGGGGGACGGAACGCAAGACGTAGGCACGCGCCGCCTCGGGCAGCGTCCGGAAGAGTTGACGGAAGGGCGAGCGCACCACGCGCTCGAGCGCCTGCTCCTCGTACGGGTAACCGCCGAGCGTGCCGCCGAAGCGTGGATGGTTGAGAACCAGCGACGCGCCGATCATCGGGACCCGGCGCGCCAACGCACGCTCGAGCTCGACTCCGAGTCGCCAGCCCTGCGAGGCGGACGTTTCGAGCAGGGAGTAGGCGCCTGCTGCGCGCAGGACCTCGGTCCCCGCGGCTCCCAACAGGGCAGCGGGTCCCCCGTGCAGGACGGTTTCGGCGGCGGTGACGACGACGACGACGTCGGTGCGCACGAGCGCGGGATGAACGCGAAGCGGGATCGAGCCGGCGGTGCCCAGTTCGACGAGGTCTTCGCGCTCGACGTCGTGCACCTCGACGTGACCGTGGAAGTGACGCGCGAACTCCGGCGAGACGAGTGTCTCGAGCTGGTCGTTCCCTGCGCGGCGGCTGAGGCCACCTGCCACGAGTAGTGTCTGGTATCCGGTCGGAATGCCGAGGCGCTCCAGCTCTGCCACGGCCGCGGCGACCGCAGCCTGACGCGGGTCGCGCTCCGAGCCCGGTAGCGGTAGATGTGGCGGCTCGACGACGACCGTCGCACGTGATCCGCGAGAGACGAGAGCCTCGAGCGGATCGCCGGCGAGCGGGAAGCGCAGTGCGTCGCGAACAGCCGCGCCGACGTCCGCGACCGAGTCTCCCGGCGGAGGGGGTTGCAGGACGATCGCATCCTCGTCAGTCGTCACGACGACGAGCCGCGAGCCGGAGAGCAGCGGGACCCGCTTCACGGCAGCGATCGACTCAGATCGGGCTCGGAAAATGGGTGAATCGGAAGCGCTCGCATCGGCGCCGGACGATAGCGTTGGTGCCGATGCCGAAGACTCTGACAGGCGCTGAGCTCCAGCTCGACGACGCTCCTGTTCGCGACGCCGAGCTGTTCCTGGTGGACGGCAACAACCTCGCCTACCGAGCCTTCTTCGCCCTCCCCGAAGAGCTGGCGACAACCGAGGGCTTTCCCACGAATGCGCTGCTGGGGTTCACGAACATGCTCTTCAAGCTTCTCTCGGACTACAAGCCGAAAGGGGTCGCGGTCGCATGGGACACCCGTCCGGCCGAGCGGCTGGAAGTGGCCTCCGACTACAAGGCCGACCGGCGCCCCACGCCCGACCTTCTCTCTGAGCAGTTCCCATTCTTCCGCCCGATCGTGGAGGCGTTCGGCTACCGCAACCTCGAGTTCGAGGGCTGGGAGGCCGACGACGTCATCGCGACGCTGGCGACGCTCGCCGACGAAGCCGGGATCAGGACGGCCATCGTCTCGACCGACCGCGATGCGTTTCAGCTCGTCTCCGACAACGTCAGTCTGATGATGACTCCGCGTGGCGTCTCCGACGTCCAGGTCTACACGCCGGACCGTGTCGAGGCGCGGTACGGCATCCGCCCCGACCAGATTCCGGACTTCATCGGGCTCAAGGGCGACACGTCGGACAACATTCCCGGAATCCCCGGCATCGGCGACAAGACGGCGGGACAGCTGATCGCGCAGTACGGCTCGCTCGAAGAAGTGATCGAGCATGCCGATGAGCTGTCGCCCGCGCGGCGCAAGAACATCACCGAGCTCGCCGAGCAGGCGCGGCAGTCCAAGAAGTTGGCGACGATGCGGCGCAACCTCGAGCTCGACTGCGATCCAGCGGAGCTCGTGCTGCTGCCGCCCGATCGCTCCGAGCTGCGCGAGATGTTCAGGCGCTTCGAGTTCCGCAACCTGCTCGGGCGGGTCGACATCCTCGATGAAGCCGTGCCGGCGCAGCCGATGCGCGTCCAGGGAACGCAGGTGGCGTGGCGCGAAGGGGAGTTGCCCGAGGTGCGCGGACACGCGTCGCTCGCGATCCGCGACGGTCGCTTCGCGCTCGCGCAGGACGACGGCGTCATCGTCGGCGACTGGGAGGCGGGCCTCGAGCGCCGGCTCGACGAGGCCGACCTGATTGCGCACGACTTCAAGGCGTTGCCCCGACTCACGATGGAGCCGGCCGAGGACACGATGCTGCTCGCGTATCTGATCGAGCCCGGGCGGGCCGGTTACGAGCTCGACGACCTCGCCCAGGAGTACGGCGTCGAGCCCATTCCTACGCCGGCCATGGACGACGAGACGGCCGCGCTCGTGCGCCATGCGGAGATTCCCCGAAGGCTCGCGCCGACGATGCTCGAGCGCGTTCGCGAGCGAGGCGCGGAGGATCTCTATCGCGACATCGAGCTCCCGTTGACGGCGGTGCTCGCCGCGATGGAAGACGCGGGTGTCAAGATCGACACGTACCGCATGGGTGAGATCACCGCCCGGCTCGCCGATCGCGTCGAGGAGCTCGAGGCGAAGGCGTACGAGCTCGCCGGCGAGGAGTTCATGATCGGCTCGACGCAGCAGGTCGCACGCATCCTGTTCGAGAAATTGCAGCTGACGCCCGGGCGGAAGGGCAAGACGGGCTACTCGACCGACACGCGAGTACTGCGTTCGATTCGCGGCGAGCACGCGATCGTGCCCGTCATCGAGGAATGGCGCGAGTACTCGAAGCTGCTCAACACCTACCTCGGGCCGCTGCCGTCGCTGCTTTCCGAGACCGACGCTCGCCTGCACACCACCTTCAACCAGACAGTTGCGTCGACCGGCCGGCTTTCGACGACGAACCCGAACCTGCAGGCGATTCCGATTCGAACGGAGCTCGGCAAGGAGATTCGCTCCGCGTTCGTTCCCGAGTCGGGCTCTCGGCTCCTGTCGGCGGACTACTCGCAGATCGAGCTGCGCATTCTCGCGCACGTCTCTGGCGAGCCGAAACTACGTGAGGCGTTCGCGCGCGGTGACGACATCCACACGGCGACTGCCGTCGAGGTGCTCGGCAAGGAACCATCGGAGCTGACGTCAGGGGACCGTTCGATCGCGAAGATGATCAACTTCGGAATCGTCTACGGCATCTCCGCGTTCGGTCTCTCGGAGAATCTCGAGATCCCTCGCGATGAAGCGCAGGCGTACATCGACGCGTACCTCGCGCGCTTCCCCCTCGTCCAGGACTTCATCCAGCGCACGATCGAGCAGGCGAAGCGCGACGGCTATGCGACGAGCCTGCTGGGGCGGCGCCGGCCCACGCCGGAGATCCGCGCCTCCAACCGGGCGACGCGCTCGCTGGGTGAGCGCCTCGCCGTGAACTTCGTCATGCAGGGCTCGAACGCCGACATCATCAAGAAGGCGATGATCGCCATCCATCGCCGCCTGCGTGACGAGGGCCGCGGTGCGCGGCTCGTCCTTCAGGTGCACGACGAGCTCCTACTCGAGGTGCCCGAGGCCGAGATAGGGCCGGTCCGAGAGCTCGTCAGGCAGGAGATGTGCAGCGCGTATCCCCTCGACCCGCCGCTCGCCGTCGAAATAGGCGTGGGCGACGACTGGAGCGAGGCAAAGAGCTAGGAGGCTTGGCACTGCAGTTGGCGAACGTACCGTGCGTGATGTTCGGTTGAGCCCAAAGTCAGTGAGAGCCCATTTCCGCCCGGCCGCATGCCTGGTCCTTGCGCTCATCGCTGTATTCGCCGGAGGGACTCGGCAGGCCGCAGCCCTAACGGGCCCGGACGTCGTGAGCACGCCGCCGAGCGCGGTGGTCGTGACGGCGCCGCTCGATCCCAGTCCCGGCATGTTGCTGACCTTCTCGGTCGCCGTCACGCCCGGAACGAATCCAACGAGCACCGGGCTGTACGTGAACTGCGATCTGAGCTGGCTCGGCCTCGGGCCATCGACGCCTCTGTTCGATGACGGGACGAACGGCGATCCGACGGCAGGCGACCTCACGTTCACCCTTCAGGCCACGATTCCGTCAGGGACGAAGCCGAGCACTCGCCTCGGCGACTGCAGCGTCTTCGACGCCGAAAGCCGCTTCGGCTCGACGTCGTACTCGGTGAACGTGGTCCCGGCCGCCACGGACGTGGGGCCGAGCGTGACCGACACGGCTCCTCTGTCCGACGCCACTGACGTCGCGACGGATGCCAACGTGACCATCGCCTTCAGCGAGGCCGTTGACGTGACGGGTTCGTGGTATGCGCTCTCCTGCGCCTCGAGCGGAGACCACACGGCCTCCGTCACCGGAGGACCACAGAGCTATCTGCTCGATCCAGGTACGGACTTTGCGGCCGGTGAATTGTGCACGGTCACCGTCACCGCAGCCGATGTCACGGATCAGGACACTGACGATCCACCAGACGCGATGGCGAGCGATTACGTGTGGAGCTTTACGACTGCAGCTGCCGCGCCGGTAAACGAGCCGCCGACCGTCTCGGGAGGCGGGCCCTACTCGGTCGACGAAGGATCCTCTGTCAACGTCACCGCCGGCGCCAACGATCCGGAGGGCGGCCTGCTTCAGTACGCCTGGGATCTCGATGACAACGGCACGTTCGAGACACCAGGTCAGACGGCGTCGTTCTCGGCGACGGCGATCGATGGCCCCGCGACCCGCACGATCGCGGTGCGCGTCACGGACGACGGCGGTCTGACGGCAACCGACACCGCGACTGTGACGATTGCGAACGTCGCCCCGGTGGCGACCTTCGACGCACCAGCATCCAGCCCAGCCGGTTTCCCGTTCACGCTCTCTCTGACGAGCGCGCACGATCCCTCTGCCGCGGATACGAGTGCCGGTTTCGAGTATGCCTTCGACTGCGGCGACGGTTACGGAGCATTCGGTGGGTCGGCGAGTGCCTCGTGCGCCACGACCGATGTCGGAGTGACTTCGGTGGGCGGCAAGATCCGTGACAAGGACGGCGGGGTCTCCGAATACCGGGGCAGTGTTTCCGTCGTCGTGACGTTCTCGAGCCTCTGCGACCTCGTGCGGGCCTACTCGACGGATCCCAAGGTCGCCGACGATCTCTGCGACAAGCTCGAACGGGCGGGGACCGCCCCGACGGCCGGCGGTCGGGAGGGCCTACTCGGCGCCTTCGTCGGTCAGGTCGGAGCCAAGACCGACAAGGGCCTTACTCCGGCGCAGGCCGCCGAGCTGACGCTCCTGGCGGCCAGGCTCTAACGACCTTCTCTTCGGGGGTCTCTGGGCGCTTTCGAAGCGCTCGAAGGCCCCTGGCTATACTGATCGACCGCTTATGGCGACCGAGCAAACCGAGCAGAGAATCGCGGGCGACGGCGTCTGGATCACAGGTCCGGACGGCGAACTGATCCCGGATTACGAGTCCACTTTCCCGACGATCAACGAGGGCGAGGTCGTCCACGGCCAGGTCGTCCGGGTGGACAAGGACGAGGTGCTCGTGGATATCGGTTACAAGTCGGAAGGCGTGATCCCGGTCGCCGAGCTTTCGATCCGGCGTTCTGTGAACCCGGCCGACGAGGTGTCGGTCGGAGACGAGATCGACGCGCTGGTGATGACCAAGGAGGACGCCGAAGGCAGGCTGATCCTCTCGAAGAAGCGCGCCCGGTTCGAGCTCGCATGGAAGGCGATCGAAGGCGCCGCCGAGTCAGGTGAGCCGGTGAACGGTCGCGTGATCGAGGTCGTGAAGGGCGGACTGATCCTCGACCTGGGCGTGCGCGGATTCCTCCCGGCGTCGCTGGTCGACATTCGCAGGGTCCAGGATCTCGACGAGTTCATGGGCCAGGAGCTGCGCACCAAGGTGATCGAGCTCAACCGTTCCCGCAACAACGTCGTGCTCTCCCGTCGCGCCGTGCTCGAGGACGAGCGCAAGGAGATGCGCCAGGCGATCCTCGACCGGCTCAACCCAGGCGACGTCGTCGAGGGCCAGATTTCGAACATCGTCGATTTCGGCGCGTTCGTCGATCTCGACGGGATGGACGGCCTCATTCACATCTCAGAGCTGTCGTGGTCGCACGTGAACCATCCGTCCGAGGTGCTCGAGATCGGCCAGACCGTGAAGGTGAAGGTGCTCGACATCGACCGCGAGCGCCAGCGCATCTCACTCGGTCTCAAGCAGACACAGTCCGACCCGTGGCAGCAAGTGCTCGAGCAGCACAAAGAGGGTGACGTCGTCGAGGGGAAGGTGACGAAGGTGGTCACGTTCGGCGCGTTCGTCGAGATTCTCCCCGGCGTCGAAGGTCTCGTACACATCTCCGAGCTCGCGCAGCATCACGTCGAGAATCCGCGCGAGGTCGTGTCGCAGGGCGACACCGTGCCGGTGCTGATCCTCGAGGTCGATGCGGAACGCCGCCGGTTGTCGTTGTCGCTCAAGCGTGTGGACGCCGACCGCCGCGCCGAGTCGGAGGGACCGATCGAAGGGACGCCGCACCTCGACCTTTCCGAGGACGTCTTCAGCGATTCGGCCTCGGCGCCGCTGGCCCCCGAGCTCGACGCACCGCCGTCCACCGACGAGGCGGTCGAGCGCGAGGCCGTGGGCGCAGGCGACGAAGTCGATCCGGGTGCGGCCGACGAAGCGCCGGCTCACGCCGAGCCCGTGTCCGACGAGCACTAACGCGAAGCGCCCACTCGCGGTCGCGATAACCGGTGGAATCGGCGCCGGCAAGAGCGCGGCGCTCGAGGCGTTTGCGCGCCACGGTGCCGAGACGAGGTCGAGTGACGAGATAGTGCACCGTCTGCTTCGGAGCGATCCGGAGATTCGGCGCGAGGTTGTCGAGCGGTTCGGCCCGGAGGTGATCGGGAGCGACGGAGTAGACCGGGCCGCGGTTGCAGCGATCGTCTTCAACGATCCGGAGCAGCTCGAGTGGCTCGAAGAGCTGCTGCACCCGAGAGTCGTGCAGGACTACTTCGCCTGGCGTCAGGAGCTTGCCGATGACCCCGATCCGCCCGCCTTGATCGTGACCGAGGTGCCGCTCCTCTACGAGACGGGCGGCGAGAAGCGCTTCGACGCCGTCATCGTGATCACGGCACCGGCGGACCTGCGGGCGAAGCGGAGGCCGATCGCCGACGAGCGGGAGCAGCGGCTGCTCCCGGAGGACGAGAAGGTCCTGCTCGGCGACTACACCTACGTCAACGACGGGTCGCTCGCAGAGCTCGACGCGTTCGTCGCCGGTGTGATGGCAGATCTCGTGACGTGAAACGGATCCTCGGGATGATCGTGCTCGCCGGCGCGCTGCTCGCGACGTTCGCCACGCTGCAGTCGTCCAAGCCGGGCTGGTGGGAGCGGCTGTGGTACCCGCTCTCGTACCAGCAGATCGTTCGCGGCCACGCGCGCAACTACGACCTCGATCCGGCTCTCCTCGCCGCGGTCATCTACCAAGAGTCGAAGTTCAAGGCCGACGCCCGGTCGAGGTCGGGCGCCATCGGGTTGATGCAGCTCCTTCCCGACACGGCCAAGGGAATCGCCATCCATACCGGCGGCTCGCAGTTTCGAGTCGAGGATCTCTACGACCCCGAGATCAACGTCCGGTATGGCGCCTGGTACCTCCATCACCTCCTGCAGAAGTACGGCGACGAGGAGGACGCGCTGGCCGCCTACAACGCGGGCCAGGACAACGTCGACCGCTGGCGCCGCGCGGGCGAGGGCATCCAGTTCTCGGAGACGCGCGCCTATGTCACGCGCGTCGAGGAGCTGAAGCGGATCTACCGCCGCGCTTACGGGGCCGAGCTCGGAACCTGAGGCGAACAGCCGGTCTCGCTGCCGGCGCGGTTCTCGATCTTGAACTGCAGGGCGGCGTCGGAGCTGTTCCCACGCATGTCGGCGACCCGCACCGTGATCTCGTACAGCCCGTTCGGGTACGTACGTGTGTCGACGAAGCTGGCGAGGTTGTAGAGGAACCGGCCGGGCATGAAGTACTGGCGATTCGAGAACCTGGGCGCGTTCTGGTAGCTGCCGCGCGCATAGACGCTCCAGAAGTACCTCGAGCTCGGCATCGTGGTGCGGAAATCGGCTGCCGTGGCGTCGCGTACATACGTGATCCCGTAGACCCTCGCGAGCGACCACGTGATCAGCGCCGGGGAAAGCGGAAAGCCGGCAAACACGCCCGGGACGGCCATCGGCGCAGCATCATCGGCAGCGGCGACGAGGGACACGGTGCCGCACACGGTGGCGGAGTCGAACGGCAACAGAGATCCGGCGGGGCGCACGTTGATGGCGCGCACCTGGGGAACCGTGCGGTCGCGGTACGGAGCGATGCCGCCGCGCGCAACCGGATTCCAAACCCGGTCACCGCGAATCTCGGACAGGTGGACGTGGTCATAGGCATGCATGACTGTCCCGAGCACCGTCTTGCCCGCCACGACGTGCTGTCCGTCGTGGACTTTGACGACAAGATGGAAGTACTGGAAGACGCCGTGGCCCTTCGTCTTGACCGAGATGGCTGTCGGGTCGATCGACCTCACCTTGCCGGAGATGACGGGATACACCGGCGTCCCTTCCGGCGCGGCGATGTCGATGCCGTTGTGGAAGAGGAAGGTGCCGGGCCCCTGGAGGCCGTCGGTGAGCATGGTGTTGAGGAACCTCGTGCGCGGATCTCCGAAGTTCGCCCGGATCGGATGCTGCTGATCGAAAGGTTTGACCGGCCACGGGTAGGCCGAAGCCGCTGTGGCCGCGACGAGCGCGGCAGTACAGCAGGCGAGAAGTAGGGGAAGTCGAAAGCGCACGCTCGTAAGACGGTTCGGAGGCGCCAAGGTTAGCCCTCTTGCTGGACGGAATGGAAGCGCCCCTGTGGGGCGCTTCCATCGCGGTCGTCGGATCTCACTTCTGGAGCCAGGTCTTGCGGTTATGGATGTTGATGATCTGGGAGGTCGAGCTGTGGTTTCCCGCCGTGTCCCAGGCGGTCGCCGTGATTCTGTAGACGCCGTCTTTCAGTTGCTGCGTGTCGAAGTTGGCAGAGAGCTTGAAGAGATACACGCCCGGCTGGTACCAGTAGCGGTGGACTCCCATCTGGACCATGTTCATGCGTGTGCCCCGTGCGTACGTGCGCCACAGATCACTTGTGTCCGGCAGATCGTGGCCGACGTCCATCGCGGTCGTCTCAGCAACGATCGCCTGCCCGGTCGGGTACGCGTCGACGTGATACGTGAGCTTGGAGGGGGTCACCGGCAGCCCGCCCCATTTGCCGGGGACCGGAACGGCCGGCGTATCGCGCGCGGCCGCGACGATCTCGACGTTGCCGCGCAGGTACTCGGGCAGCAGATCCGGCCCGGCGTCGCGCGCGCGGAAGGTGATTGCATCCACTCGGGGTGTGGTGGAGTCGGCGTAAGGCGCAATGTGGCCGGCCGCGAGCGGGTTCGTGGGCTTGCCATTCTGGAGCTCTGTCAGATGAACGTGCTCGGACCCACGCAGGATTTGACCAAGGACCGTCTGACGGGCCTGAACGTGGTCGCCCACCTTGACGGCCGCGTGGATGTGCCAGTACTGGAATGCATTGCCACCGCCGGAGTCGACCTCGACCCAGTCGGGCGTGACGATCCGGGCGACACCCGATCGGACCGGGTACACATCGGTGCCGTCGGGCGCTGAGACGTCGATTCCCTGGTGGTATGAGCAGGCGCAGCGGCTCGTCATCAGGCCGCGCATCGTCGGATTGCCGCGGAAGATCGAGCGTGGGTCGGCGAAGCTGCCCCGCACTGGATGCTGGCGGTCGAACGGCCTGACGGGCCACCCGTAGGCCGATGCGGTGGTCTCGGCAGATGCCGAGAACGCCTGGGGGGTCGAAGCGGCGGTGGAGGTTTGTGCCGGGAGGGCCGTCCTGCCTGCAAGGGCACCGCCGCCGATCGCCGCTGCGAGGAGGAACATCGTGGCCATGCGGCTCTGTGCGCCGCGCTGGAGATGAGAGTTGGTAGCCATGCGAGCCACCGTCGAAGGGGGTCGCAACGGCTTCCTCAGGGCGGACTAACGCGTCGCTAACGGGCCGGTTAGCCGCGGATTAGTGCGCCTCGCGAAGCTCTGGCATATCGCTGGGCCCCGGCGGCGTGCAGCTATTCAGGAGAAAGAAAGCGTGTTACAAAGACCATATGCCTGACTTCCGAATCCTTGGACCACTAGAGGTAGATCAGGAGACGGGACCCGTGCTTTTAGGGGGCCTGAAGCAGCGCGCTGTCCTCGCCCTCCTGCTGCTCGATGCCGGACGTGTCGTCTCCACCGACCGGCTCGTCGACGCACTTTGGGGTGAAGAGCCGCCGCGAACCGCCGTCACATCGCTGCAGAACTTCGTCTCGCAGATCAGAAAGGCACTCGGCCCCGAGATCCTCGAGACGAAACCGCCCGGCTATCGTGTGAACGTCCAGCCTGGTGAGCTCGACCTCGATCGGTTTCGCCGGCTGGTCGCCGATGCGCGAACCGGGGATTCGGCCGAGCGGTCTACGAAGCTCCTAGCTGCCCTCTCGCTTTGGCGTGGCCCTGCGCTCGCGGACTTCGCCTTCGAGGCCTTCGCACAGCCGCACATAGCCCATCTCGAGGAGCTCCGGCTTGCGACTCTCGAGGAGCGCGTGCAGGCCGATCTCGATGCGGCGCACCACGCCGAGCTCGTGGGCGAGCTCGAGGGCCTGGTCGAGCAGCATCCTGTCCGCGAAAGGCTGCGGGGTCAGTACATGCTCGCGCTCTACCGGTCGGGCCGGCAGGCCGAGTCGCTCGACGCGTACCAGGAAGGACGCAGGATCCTCGTCGAGCAGCTCGGGATCGAGCCGAATCGCGAGCTCCAGCAATTGCACGGCGCGATCCTGCGGCAGGAGGCCGGCTTGCAGGCGCCCGATGCCGAACCTCCGTCAGAGGATCACTTCGAGGAGGTGCTAAAGGCGCTCTTCACGGGCCGGCTCGTCGCGGTGCTCGGCGCCGAGGTCGCGGAGCTTGCGACAGGACTAGCGCAGCGGTTCGACTACGCCGACAACGGTTTCAGCTTGCCGAGAGTGGCTCAGTACGTCGCCGTGATGAAAGGTTCCGGTCCGCTTTACGACGAGCTCCACTCACTGCTCGACGCCGACGCGGCGCCGACCCCGATCCATCGCTTCTTCGCTTCGCTTCCGCCCGTGTTGCGCGATCGGGGTGTTCCACATCAGTTGCTCGTGACGACGAGCTACGACCTTGCGCTCGAGGCCGCCTTCCTCGAGGCCGGAGAGGAGTTCGACGTCGTCTCGTACATTGCCGCCGGGCCGAACCGCGGCAAGTTCTGTCACATCAGCCCCAACGGCACCGGCCGGCTGATCGACCTGCCGAATACGTACGCCACCGAGTTGTCGCTGGAGGAACGCACCGTCATCCTCAAGCTGCACGGCCAGGTCGATCGCGGCCCGGAGCGGGAGTGGGAAAGCTTCGTGGTGACCGAGGACGACTACATCGACTACCTCTCGAGGAGCGACGTCGCGGGTGCGGTGCCCGTCGCACTCGCGGCCAAACTGAGGCGCAGTCACTTTCTCTTCCTTGGCTACACCATGGGCGACTGGAACTTGCGGGTGATCCTCAATCGCCTCTGGAGCGACCAGCCGCTCAGCTACCGCTCCTGGGCGGTGCAACCGAAGGCACAACCGATCGAGCGGGAGTTCTGGCGGCGCCGCGACGTCGACGTTCACGACTTGCCCCTGGAGCGTTATGTAGAGACGCTCGCCGGTTACGCGGGTCTTGCTCCGGCGGAGGCCGTCGCATGAGCGTGTTCGTCTCCGCGCCTGCTTCGCCCTACAAGGGCCTCGCTCCCTTCGAGGACTCCGATCTCGACGCGTTGCTGTTCTTCGGGCGCGAACGGGAGTCCGAGGTCATTGCCGCCAACCTGATGGCGGCTCGCAACACGGTCCTGTACGGGCCGAGCGGTGTCGGCAAGAGCTCCGTCATGCGCGCCGGGGTCGCTCACCGTCTTCGCCAGGAGCAGGGAGTCGAGGTCCTTGTCTTTTCCACCTGGACGGGAGAGCCGGTCACCGCGCTGGTCGAAGCCACCGGTGGCGGTGGCGAATCGCTTGCGGTTGCGCTGGAGGAAGCGGCAGCGCATGCGGGCGGAGATCTCTATCTCATTCTCGACCAGTTCGAGGAGTTGTTCCTCTACCACCCGCGCGGGGGTCGCTTTGCCGAACAACTTGCAGAAGTCCTCCGCAGCCCCGGTTCGCGCGTCAACGTGTTGATCGGGATTCGCGAAGACGCCCTTGCACGTCTCGACGCCCTGAAGGCGGCGATTCCGAACCTCCTGGCAAACCGTCTCCGGCTCGAGCGGCTCGACCGCGCCGCGGGCGAGGCGGCGATCATCGGTCCGATCCACCGCTACAACGAGCTCGCGACTGCAGCCGATGCTGTCGAAGTCGAGCCTGCACTCGTTGACGACGTGCTCGACGAGGTGACGACGGGCCGGGTCGAGCTCAGCGTTGCCGGTCGCGGAGTCGCTGCCGGTGGCCGCGATGAGAACCGAATCGAAGCTCCCTACCTCCAGCTGGTGCTCGCGCGTCTCTGGGACGTCGAGACGGAACGGGGTTCGCACACGCTACGGCGGCAGACGCTACGCGAGCTCGGCGGCGCGGAGCGGATCGTCGAGGACCATCTCGAGCGCGCGATGACTGCGCTCACGCCGCGCGAGAAGGGCGCGGCCGCCGCCATGTACAACTTCCTCGTCACTCCCTCCGGAACGAAGATCGCGCACGGCGTACACGATCTGGCCGGTTATGCGGAAGTCGACGAGCGCGAGGCCTCAGAGGTGCTGCAGCGGCTCTCTGCCGAGCGGATCGTGCGAGCGAGCTCCGAGAACGGGCCGTCGACGACCCGCTACGAAATCTTTCATGACGTCCTCGCCGACGCCGTGCTCGGATGGCGTACCCGTTTTGAGTCGAATCGCAGAATCGAAGAGGAGGGGCGAGCACATCAGCGACGACATCGACGGTTGCTCATCTTCGGTGCCGTCACGCTGATCGGGCTGGCCATCATGGCTGCAGTCGCCGTCTACGCGTTCGCGCAGCGCAGTAACGCGCGTCACCAGACCGCGGTCGCCCAGATTGAACGCGCAAAGGCGGAGCAGCAACGTGTGGAGGCGGTGCAGCAGGAGACCTTGGCGAAGGAGAAGACCAAGGAAGCGCTGAGCGCGGAGAAGCAGGCCCAGCAGGCAAAGGAGCAGGCGCAGACCAGTGCCCAGAAGGCGAAAGTCGAGCGCCTCGAGGCACTCGCTCAGAAAGCGCGTGCCGAGGGGAACAGAGTAAAGGCGGTCCGTCTCGCGGCCGCAGCAAAGGCAGCCCGCAGCGCAGCTGTACGTCAGGCGACTCTGGCTCGCATCGCCACCGGAACCGCTTTGCGTGCCGAAAGCGTCGCGAACCGCCAAAGGAAGCTCGGACACGCTCGAGAGTTGGTGGCGTCAGCTCGAGCGCTGCTCGACGAAAACTCCCAAGCGAGCGTCCGCACAGCACTGGCCGCCGCGCGCGCCTACCGCGCAGCGAAACTCGCCCCGGGAACGGCGGCCGAGGACGTGCTCCGGGACGGGCTGCTGGCACTGCGGCTGAAGGCCGTTCTTCCCGGCGGCGGTGCCGTTCGGGTTGCACGCTTCAGTCCAGACGGCTCCCTTGTGCTCGTGGCGGGCAAAGGTGGCGCGCGCCTCTACGACGTGGCGCACGGATTCCGTGTCCGTCGGCTGGAGCCGTCCTCCTCCCTCTTGACTGCAACCTTCAGCCTTGACGGCCGGCTGGTCGCCGGCGTGGGGGCGAAGACCGATCACACTGTGCACATCTGGGATACGCAAAGCGGGGCTCCGGTGACCACGCTCCCGCACGACGCAGCCGTGCTCAGCGTCGCGTTCTCCCCGAACGGGAAGCTCATAGCCACAGGCAGTGTGGATGGCAAAGCACGACTCTGGAGCGTCGCCGGAGGGCTAGCGCTCGGCCAGCCGCTCTCGCATGATCCCGGTGCACGGGGTAACGACGTGCGGATGGTGTCGTTCAGTCCCGACAGCTCGCGCCTGCTGACCGTGGGCGGTGACCGCTTTGCGCGGATCTTCGACGTAGCCCACCCAGGGGAAGTCACGACCTTGAACCATGTCACGCTCGTCAACGTCGCCCGCTTCAGTCACGACGGCCGCCTGGTTGTCACGGGTGGAGCATCTCCATCGTCCGGGGACCCGGTGGTACGGATCTGGGACGCAGCGAGTGGGCGGCAGAAAGACGCGTTGCGGACGGCGGGTCAGACGACGGATGTGGCATTCAGCCCGGATGACTCACTGCTCGCAGCGACGGGCAGCGTCGACACGACCGCTCGCGTTTGGAGCGTTCCCGCGGGAGGTTTGATGGGGATCATCACCGGCCATCGCAGTGGTGTCGAATCCGTGACGTTCAGCCCGACCGGTCGCTCGGTTCTCACCACAGGACGTGACGGCAAGGTCTTCATCTCGCGGTCCGACGGCGGCTTCATGCAAGCCGCGCTCCTCGGCCATCGAGCGGCGGTGCCGGACGGTTCGTTCAGCCCTGACGGCCAACTCGTCCTGACCGCGAGCGACGACGGCACGGCGCGGCTCTGGAATGCCGTAGTGGATCTCACCGGGCCCGCGCCACCAGGGATTCCACGGGTGCTCGGAGCGCACGATCGACCCGTGAATACCGTCGCCTACAGTCCGGACGGAAAGCTCGTGCTCAGCGCGAGCGACGACGGCACGGCGCGGCTGTGGCATCAGGGCGGCAGCTTCGTGACTCTCGTGCACAGTGGTCGCGTCGCCGCGGCGTCCTTCAGCAAGGATGGCAAGCTCGTCATCACTGCGAGCGATGACGGCAGCGGCCGTATCTGGCGAACATCGGACGGCGCCCGGGTAGTTGTGTTGCCGCACGGCAAAGCCGTGACCGCGGCGCAGCTGAGCCCTAATGGGCAAGTGGCGGTGACAGCGGGGAAGGACGGTTCTGCAGGCCTCTGGAACGCACGCACCGGCGCGCTTCTGTATCGGCTTGATCACGACGGCCCGGTCAACGACGCACGCTTCAGTCCGAATGGCAAGCTCGTGGTCACTGCGAGTAGCGATGGAACAGCAGCCATCTGGCGTGTGGCGGACGGCAGCCGGCTGTTCGTCCTCAAGGGTCACACGGACGACGTCGTCAAGGCCGCCTTCTCGCCAGACGGACGTCGGGTAGCGACCGCCTCGGCGGATGCGACGGCACGTATCTGGAACGTGCAGACCGGGCAAGGCGAGCATGTGCTTGGCAACCACACCGACGCTCTCACGGCACTTGCCTTCAGTCCTGACGGCTCGCAGCTCGCAACCGCGAGCGCGGATAGAGATGCACGTATCTGGAACGTTCGGACCGGCGACGAGCTCGCATTGCTGCGCATTCACGTCTCGGCTGTCAACGACATCGCGTTCAGCATCGACGGTCGGTGGGTCGCCACGGCCGGCCCGACCGCTGCTGCGATCTGGAAGGCTCGACAGCACGGCCGCTGGCAGACCCTTCCGGTCTACCTCGTCCGCGGTCCTACCCGGCCGCTGAACGCCGTCGCGTTCTCACCGCTCGGATGGCATCTGGTCATGGGCAGTCGCGACGGTTCGGTACGAACGTTCGACTGCCAGCTCTGCGGCGGCATCAGGCAGCTCGCGGCGATTGGTGCGGCGCGCCTCGCGGAGATCGTGCAAGCCAAGCCCTAGCGTCCGAGCAGCCGTGGGCGGCGCCGGCGAGGGCGAGACGGAGCGAAACGGAGACGCGCTATCAGTACCGGGGCCGCTCGGTCGCGACATCCATCGAGGCTACGCTTGGCGTGAATGGCCGAGTTCAAGACAACCGCTGCCTACCGGCCGACCGGCGACCAGCCGACGGCGGTCGCGACTCTGGCGGAAGGGCTGGAGTCCGGCGAGCGCTATCAGACGTTGCTGGGTGCGACCGGCACCGGCAAGACGGCCACGATGGCTTGGACGATCGAGCAGGTCGGCCGCCCCGCACTGGTGATCGCCCACAACAAGACGCTTGCGGCGCAGCTCTGCAACGAGTTCCGGGAGTTCTTCCCGGGGAACGCCGTCGAGTACTTCGTCTCGTACTACGACTACTACCAGCCCGAGGCCTATGTCCCGCAGGCCGATCTCTACATCGAAAAGGACTCGTCGCAGAACGACGACA
>WNGO01000804.1_pt1 | contig 34529 bp, 21 predicted proteins | sample 5400511 | NCBI WGS metagenome assembly WNGO01 (sample SAMN13153380, study PRJNA577476) | soil metagenome | isolation source: 20 cm soil or saprolite under Garry oak tree replicate 2 | place: USA:California | collected 2016-06-15 | reverse complement strand
AGGGAGCAGTTTCTATCCGCTCCGCTGATTGCTTTGCCGGAGCCAGCACGAGCAAGGCTACACCAATAACAACGAAAACAACCACGGGCGGCCACTCACCGCGTGAGCGCGAATCGCGTATCACCATGATCGCCATTACGGAGGCGTGAGCAAAGCTCGACCATGCCGCAAAGGCGATCAGGCTGCGATGAGCCGATGGGTTCCACAAGGCTATCAACAACATGATTCCAAGCGTAAAGTAGATGCCGAGGCCCATCGCAGTTTCATATTTGGGTTGATCCCGATACCACAAAATCTGTATCGCTGGATAGATTGCCGCTGTAAAGAGCAATCCCACCAACACCAACGCGAACTTCAGTGCACGTTCTCGACGCATGGTGTCCTCCTCTCGAAATCATTTGGAGTTGAAGCCTCTGGAAAAAACATACCCATGACAACACCTCGCACTGAACAAAGTTGTCGCCCGTATTGGACTGAAATCCTAGGTCTGGAACGTGCGCCGAGTCAATGAATGCTACGGACTTGGCTGCGCCTCAGTGGGATGGCTGATGAGAAATCTCGATTGCGCTCAAAACGCCTCACAGCGCGTCGCGCCTGTTCGCGAAAATCATGCAGCTTCCCCGGCAATTCCTAGCCCAGCAGTTTTGTGAGTTGAATCTCCACTGCTCCGTACCCCGCGAGGCCATCTTTTGGGAGCGCAATTGCGTCGCTTTGAGAAGCCTTCTTGCGACATAACTCCTGCAAGCTGTCGGAGTACTCGACGATGTACAGGTCGCATAAAATGGGGTCCTTTCGCACGAAGTGCGGCACTGGCCAAGCGTCACGATTCCAGTTGGGAGTCGGGCCTATGATGGGCCACTCATGCTCAATGATCCCGAGGTCGCCAAACCTCTCGATCGACACAGCATCTTTGGCGGCGGCTTGCACTACCTCGTCCACGGTGGGAATTGAAGCCCTACATGGGCCGAAGAAATAGCCAAGGAGAATCCCTCCGGTGGCACTTCTGGCCACCAGTCCAGTAGCATACCCACCACTTCGGAGCGGTACTGCAAACCAGTCACCTTCTGAGTAGAGCTGCCGATTCGCCCTTTTCATCGGAAGGTCATTGTACCCGTGCCATGATTGATGAAAAATCCCCATATCACTCAAGTCGATTGCGGTGGGGAAGACCCGTACTCTTGATTTTTCTGCGTTGCGCCGCGGAACTTCCCGCCCGTCCCTTCCGTATCTTTTTGCTAACGGATTCGCAAGCCCTTCGTCTATCTGGCATAAGGGGTTAAGGCTATGAAAACACAAGCATGGGGATGGCTGGCGGCGGCGGTTCTGGCAGCCGGGCTGAATTCGAGCTACCACGAGGGTGGCATGCAGTGGGCCCACGAGATCGTAGATCGCGTCGGACATAACACCGGCGCCGTGTTGGCCCTGGCCACCGGACGCGCCGACCAGTTCATGACAGAGGCCCGGATGCTGAACGTTGAACGCCACGAGTCGCAGTGCCCCTTGGCCGCGGTCATGGCGCAGGTTCAGAGTTCGGTCGACCAGTCGCAATCTGAGTTCGACGGTTTTCAGGCAATGTCCGACCGCGAGCAAGCCCAACTGGCCCGGATAGAAGCCAATCGCGCCAGGATCGAAGCTCAGATGCAAGCCAAGCTGGCACGCGTCCGCTTCGTCGACGCCAATTTCAACCCCGTTGTGGTTCAAGTACCCAAGATTGCCTGCCCACGAGTGCGCGTGAACATCCCACGCATGCCAAGGATTAAAGTCCCCGCTCCAACGGTTCATGTCGAATACTCGGGACCGGGTCCCGTTTAACACAGCATTAGTCCGAACCTCCTGGAAGCACGGGCGCGGAAAATATGCCGCGCCTGTTTCTTTTGTTGTGGCTTTTTGTAGCGCCGGCGTCCCGCCGGCTGTCGCGAGCGCATCTTCCGCTCGCACCCTACAGAAACCCAATGTCCCGGAGGGACAACCGACAATAGCCCGCCAGTTCCACTGGCGGGATGCCAGCGGTGATTGAGAACCGCGTCCCGGACGGGACGCCTGAACCGCGACCACGCACGTTGACAGGTTTCAATTGTGCCTACGGCACAAGATTCCTTCGCCGCCTACCCGCCAGTGGAACTGGCGGGCTACTATCGTCGGTCCCTCCGGGACCAAATTCCTGCCTCCGTTCTTCCATCCACTGATTCCCTTGCGCTTCCAAACGCTGGCACTCTCGTGCTCGTACCCAACCCGGTTCCCATCTGTGCAAATCCCCAAATTTTTCCCGTATCTCAATGCGAGATTTGCAGCTATATTGAAGAGGCTCAGCGATTCCTGGCGACAACTGACCTGAACTGATGGCGCGGAAACCGAGTCCCACCATCTTGCAGGAAGAGTTGTACCCGCCCTACGCCGGGAATTCCATGTCCGCGCGCGAGGAACTCGATGACGCGCGCCTGGTTGATCTGGATGTCGCTGAGGAATCGCCTTTCCTGCGGGGACAAAAACGCGTGTCCGCCCGCCGCAGTTCGCTTCCCAAGAGAACTGTCAATCGCGTGATGTGGGCCTGCTTCGCCCTTGGCATTTTGGGCGTCGGCGCCGTCGTCGCCATCGCTGTCTACAACTACGGCGAGCGCTCCTGGCGTTTCCGCATCGAGTCGAGCGACAACATTGAAGTCACCGGTATTGAGAACGTGACCAAGGCGCAGATCATGGAAGTCATGGGCGCCGACATTGGCCGCAACACCTTTTTCGTGCCGCTCACCCAGCAGAAGGCGCAACTCGAGCAGATCCCGTGGGTCGAATCGGCCAGCGTCATGCGCTTCGTGCCCAATCGTTTGAAAGTCGAAATCCACGAGCGCACGCCCGTAGCTTTCGCGCGCGTGGGCCCGCGCATTTTCCTGATTGACGCCATTGGCACGCTGATGGAACTGCCCCAGAAACACAAATATTCGTTCCCGGTCATTCTTGGAATGAATCCCGGTGAGCCGCTCTCCACGCGTGTTCCACGCATGAAGGCCTACAACGAACTGGTCGAACAATTGGACTCGGGCGGTGCGCGCTATTCGCAGGATCTCAGCGAGGTAGACCTCTCCGACCTCGACAATCTGAAAGTTCGGGTGAACGATCCCCAGGGCGATGTGCTGGTCGAACTCGGCTCATCCGATTATCTGAAGCGTTACAAGACCTACGTCAGCCACGTGCAGGAGTGGCGGCAACAGTTCCAGAAACTCGAGTCGGTAAATCTTCGCTACGACAACCAGGTGATCGTCAATCCGGATATGGAAGGGAAGCCGAAGCAGGCGGCGCTCACAGTAGCGGCAGCGAAGGCGGCAGTTGCGGCAGGCGTGAAGCCGGCAGCGTTGATCACGCACCTCAATCCGCACGATCGCTCAATTCCGAAGCCGGCATTTGAGTTGACCGACAAGAAACTTGATCCGAAAACGGCCGCAAAGAAGCCAGCGGCCCGACCGAGAGCGAAGAAGGTCGTCGCGAGGGCGAGCAAACCTGCTCGGAAAGAGCCGTCCAAACATACGCCAAAGACGTACGGGAAGAAGCCATCTGCGGCGGTCGCCGCGAACGCGACGATTCCGAAGCCAAGTCCGGCGGTTGCGAAACCTTCGACGGGACCGAACTAAATGGTGCGAACGAATTTATAAACATGGGAAACCAGCAGGGAAGCTTTCTAACGGCAATTGATATAGGCAGCGCCAAGACTTGCGCGTTTATGGCGGAGTTCACCGAAGCCGGCCTGCGTTATCGCGGACATGGCATCGCTGAATCCCGCGGCTCGCGCAAGGGCGTGATCGTGGAACTCGACAAAGCCGTAGCATCGATTCAAAAGGCAGTCGAGGCCGCCGAAGATGTCGCCGGTGCGCCGGTTGAGCACGCCATTATCGGCATCGGCGGAGCGCACATCCGCGGCGTCAATACGCATGGGGGCATCAGCCTGGGCACGCGGCCGCACGAGATTGGCCGTGACGAGATCAAGCAGGCCGTCGAACGCGCGCGCGCCATCCCGCTGCCCGCCGATCGCGAGATCCTCCATCTTCTTCCGCAGGAATTCATCCTCGACGAGCAGGCTGGCATCCACGATCCGCTCGGCATGATGGCCGCACGCCTCGAAGTGCGCGTCCACATGGTGACGGCCGCCACCAGCGCAACCCAGAATGTCATTACCGCCGTGAACAAAGCTGGCGTGCACGTCGATGACACCGTCTTCGAACCTCTCGCCGCCGCCGACTCGGTGCTGCGCTCTGACGAGCGGGAACTCGGCGTATGTCTAGCCGACATCGGTGCCGGTTCTACCGAGCTCATCATATTTCAGCAGGGAGCCGTCGCATGGACCGGCGTGATCCCGGTGGGCGGTGACCACTTCACCAGTGATCTTTCGGTCGGCCTCTGCACGCCTCTATCCGAGGCCGAGAAGATCAAGAAGATTTTCGGTAACGCAATCGTCACCTTGATCCCGGAAGGCAATGAAGTCGAAGTTCCCTCGGTCGGAGATCGCCCGTCGCGTCTCATGCCGCAGCGTCTCATCGCCGAGATTCTCGAACCGCGCGCTCGCGAACTGTTCGAAATGATGCGCGACACGCTGCGCCAGTCCGGCATGTTCGATATGTGCATCGCGGGCATGGTATTGACGGGCGGCGCGTCACGGCTGCCGGGAATCTTCGATGTCGCGGAATCGGTGCTGCGCCGCTCGGTACGGCTGTCATGGCCCGCACCGCTGGCCAAGATGCCGTCAACTCTTTCTGAGCCCGAATTCGCGACGGTGCTCGGCATGGCGAACTACGGCCACCGCGCCCGCATCGCCCGCGGCCAGCAGGAAGACCGCTGGGGCACAAGATTGAAAGCGCTGTTGGTAGGAAAGGGAGCGTGAAGGGCAGGGATCAGGGGCCAGAGGTCAGTTGCGTGATGACGTGCTGACTCCTGTCCCCTGGCCACTTCTTAACACGAGCACGAAAGCAGACAGAACCGAAGAATTTACCAGGAGTAACAAATGAACAACGACATTCGCATCAGCTTTAACGAGGAAGCCCGGAACGACGCCAAGATTAAAGTCATCGGTGTAGGCGGAGGCGGCGGCAACGCCGTCAACCGCATGATTGACGCCGGTGTGGAGGGCATCGAATTCATCGTTGCCAACACCGACCTGCAGGCGCTGCGCATGTCGCATGCCCCCGTGAAGCTGCAGCTCGGCGTAAAACTGACGAACGGCCTCGGCGCAGGCGCGAATCCCGAAGTCGGACGCAAAGCCGCCCTCGAAGACTCCGACAAAATCATCGAAGCCCTCGAAGGCGCCGACATGGTGTTCGTCACTACCGGCCTCGGTGGAGGCACCGGCACCGGCGCCGCTCCCATCATCGCCTCGCTCGCCAGCGAAATGGGCGCACTGACTGTCGCTGTCGTCACCAAGCCCTTCTCATTCGAAGGCAAACGCCGCATGCAGCAAGCCGAACGCGGCATCTCCGAACTGATGGAATCCGTCGATACCACAATTGTTATTCCCAACGAGAAACTGCTCGCCGTCGCCGAAGACGCCGGCTTCTTCGAATCCTTCCGCATCGCCGACGACATTCTGCGTCAAGGCGTGCAGGGAATTTCCGACATCATCACCATTCCCGGCATCATCAACCGCGACTTCGCCGACGTGAAGACGATCATGGCGCGCATGGGATACGCCGTGATGGGTACCGCCTCAGCGTGCGGAGCCAAGCGCACCAGCGACGCCGCACAGCGAGCTATCGCTTCGCCCCTGCTCGAAGCCGGAGCCATCGACGGAGCGCGCGGCATTCTCATCAACATCACCGGTTCGTCGTCGCTGAAACTCGCCGAAGTGCAGCAGGCCTGCTCGATCATCCAGGAGGCTGCCCACGAAGATGCCAACATCATCTTCGGCGCCGTGCTCGACGAGAAGATGAAAGACGGCGTGAAGATCACCGTCATCGCCACCGGATTCCGCGAAGCCCCAACCACGCGCCATCGCCCGCAGGAAACGCGCGTCTCGTTTGCGGCTGCTCACGACGAGGCTATGGATTTCCCCGATGCCCTCGGCCCGCGTGATCCCACGCCCGATCCTCCGAAGCACATCATGATGGCAGAGCCAACCATGTCGCGCGAACGGATGAGTGACGATCACTCGTTCATCGAAGAACCACCCCACTCGTCAGCGTCCGAGCAGGTCGCTGCCGAAGCAGTTTCGCTCGACGCCATGCGGTCCAGCGTCCTGACGAACTTGGCGGCGAACTTCGAGCAGGACGATCTCGACGTGCCCGCGTTCCTGCGCAAGCGCAACGACGTGATGTGAATTTAATGCGACGCTCGGATTTACTCAGTGCCCGTACTTTCCGAGCACGAGGAGTGAAAGCGGCCCCTCAATCCGCATCATCACTTGCCATAACCGTGGAAGAGCGGCCCTTCAGGGCCGCGCCACATTGCGTGGGACGGTCGGGGCTTTAGCCCCAGTGTTTATGCAATGAGAAAAAATTTGCACATAAGCAGTACCTTTCTAGTAATCCGGTAACTCGTTACCGAAGGGGTGGGAACCGAGGTAATCTGCGCCTATGTGGCTCGTCCGGAGTAAGTTAGACCAGAAATGCAGTTTTTGCCGATTAGAACTTTAGCATTGTGGAAAAGTGGTAAGTCTCGTACTATCAAGCTCAGCTGGCCGAAGTCGTGAGGTTACCTCTCGCTGGTACGCTGCGTGCATCAAAGTTCCTAGATTCTTGGGGAGTGAATTAGACCAGATGTCCAAGGGAAGGCTACTTCGTTTCGTTTTGACCCTTTACGCATGTCTGCCCTTTGGCATGAGTTGGGCCGCAAATATCAACACCCATACCTCCACGAAATCCAATTCCAAAAAGGTCAGCGAAACCCCTCGCACGCGTCGCCGGATCCATCATCTGGCCAAAAGCCGTACGACGAACCTGACGCGTGTTTCCGCGACGACTCACCGCCGCCGCCGTTATTACGAGCGGTTCCACATGAGCTCGTTCGCCGAAGATATCAGCGCTGGAGACGTTACGGCCGGTGAAGATGCTGTTGTGCGCCAGGCGGCAATCGACGCACTCGGCAACATGAACGGCACCATCGTTGCGATCGAGCCGACCAGCGGCCGCATGCTCGCCATGGTGAACCAGAAGCTGGCTCTCTCCAGCGGCGCTCAACCCTGTTCCACCATCAAGCTCTCCGTCGCGCTGGCAGCCTTAAGCGAAGGCCTGGTCTCGAAAGAAACCGAAGTCTCTCTCGGCCGCCGCTATCACATGAATTTGACTGAGGCTCTGGCCCACTCCAATAACACGTACTTCGAGACTCTCGGCCGCAAGCTCGGTTTCGAAAAGGTCGCGTACTACGCGCACGAATACGGACTCGGCGAACTTGCCGGATATGACATTCCCGGGGAACAGATTGGCGCATATCCTGACGCTGCCATTCCCGAAAAGCTCGGCGGCGTAGGCAAGATGTGTTCCTACGGCGAAGGCGTTTCGATGACCCCGCTGCAACTCGGCGCCATGGTCTCGGCGATTGCAAACGGTGGAACTCTCTACTACTTGCAGCATCCGACGACTCCGGAAGAAGTTGCCAGTTTCCAGCCGCGCGTCAAGCGCCAGTTGGATATTGCTCCCATCATCCCCGACCTCTCCGACGGGATGCTGGGTGCCGTCCACTACGGCACGGCTCGCAGCCTGCGCGTGAATTTCAACGAAGAAGAAATCTTGGGCAAGACTGGAACCTGCTCGCACGAGGGAACCCGCTATGGATGGTTCGCTTCCTACGCCAACACCAGCGTGGGTCGCGTCGTAGTAGTGATCTTCCTGCAAGGCGGACGCCCGACGTTCGGCCCCAAGGCCGCCGAAATTGCCGGTCGCATGTACCGCAACATGTACGACCACAATTTCTTCGTCGCCGGGCACGGAACTCCATCCGACGAGGCTACGGTGAAGACGGTCAGTACGAACCCGTAATCACTCTCCAGAATCTCACCAGAGACGCAGCCAGCTGCGTCTCTTTTGCTTTCCGCCTGAGTCTGCATCGAACTTCCGTATCGAGCCCTCTTGAACGAACCGAGTGCCAGCCGCGGAGCGGCGGGATGTGAAAGCCCGGCACGTCGGAAGGTCCACCGAATCCGCTTTCAGCGCGCGGTACGAGTCTCGTAACAGTTCCTCTCTTTCGGCGCCCCGGCCACAAGCCGATTACCGATTTCTAACAAAGTTTTCCCTTCTTTCTGCCGATCATTCCTTCAGCAATTCGTGTCAAGGGAACACTGCCCAATTTCTCCAGGAGGCTTTTACGTCGGGCTCGTTCATGCTTCAGTCAACCGAAGAGCAAGGTATGCTTGCCCTCGCCATCGTGCTTGCTGTGTTTTCCGCCTATTCAACTCTGGAACTCGCCGGCCGATTACCGCGAAAGCACAGAGCGCGTCGGATCTGGTGTCTCGCAACCGGAATCCTCCTTGTCGCGGCAACTCCCGCAGCGGCGCTGTTCGCTAGAGCGCCATTTCTCGGATTCGTTCCTCACCACTATTCGACGCTGTTGCCGGTAATTCTGGCTGCGGTCGTTGCGTCGTGGATAGCGCTCCAATCGCTACAAGGGGAAAATCCGGACCAGGCCAATGCAGTCCGTTTCCAGACTCTGGCCGAGGCCATCCCGCAGATCGTCTGGATCGCCGACTCGAATGGCCGCACGTCGTTCATCAACAAGCGTTGGTATGAGATGACAGGCACGCAACAGAGCGAATGCTTGGGGAATAGCTGGATGGATGCCGTTCATCCCGATGACCGCGCTCCTTGCCAGGAGAAGTGGGAGAAATGCATGCGCTCGGGCGAGACTTTCGAAATCGAGTACCGTCTCCACGATGCGACCCACGGTTATCGCTGGTTTCTCGATCGGGCCGTCCCCCTGCGCGACGATCAGGGAGTCGTCCTGCAATGGTTTGGAACCTGCACCGACATTGAGGAGCAGAAGCACTACCAGCAGATCCTTGAACAGCAGATTAAGGAGCGTACGGAAGAATTGGCCGACGCCAATACCCGCCTGCAGCAGGAGATGTGGGAAAAAGACCTCGCCCGCCGGACGCTCGATGAGCACAACGAAGAGATGATGCAGGCTCTGAAGGAACGTTCGCGGCGGGCGACCCTGCTGGCCAAGATGGGCGAGCTATTACAGAGCTGTCAGACTCGAGAAGAAGTATTCACGGCTGCGCTGGGTTTTGCGCCTCAGATCTTCCCCTCGCGCCGTGGTGCTGTCGCCTTGTTCAATCCATCGCACAATCTTGTCGAAGTTGCAGGTCAGTGGCACGACTGCCAACTTCCGATTACATCCTTCGAACCGGAGTCCTGCTGGGCATTACGCGCCGGGCATCCGCATCTGGTCCTTGCGGGTGACAGCACCGCCCGCTGTGGCCATGCCGCTGGAGTCCAGTCCACCTATTTGTGCGTGCCCATCCTCGCGCAGGGAGAGGCTCTCGGAATTCTTCACATTCAGGCGACGGATCAGGACCCCAACGTGGGTGAAGCGGAGATGTCTTTCCAGACCACCTTCGCGGCGCAGGTCGGACTCTCTGTGGCGAACATTCGGCTCCGTGAAGCCTTGCGCGCTCAGTCCACCAAAGATCCGCTTACCGGTTTGTACAATCGCCGCTATCTGCAGGAAATGCTCGATCGCGAAATCCGCCGCGCCATCCGCTCCGAACAGGCCCTGGGCATCCTGATGCTCGATCTGGACCACTTCAAGAATTTCAACGACACCTACGGCCACGATGCCGGCGATGCCGTCTTGCGGGAAACCGGATCATTTCTTGTGCGCAGCATTCGCGCGGAGGATTTTGTCTGCCGCTATGGCGGGGAAGAGTTCGTCGTCGTTTTACCTACCGCCGATCTGCGCGCGGCCGAGGCCCGTGCCCAACGCATCCGAACGAAACTGCGCGAGCTCGTAATCATGCACAATGGCCAATCTCTTGGACTCATTACCGCTTCCATCGGAGTGGCCGCTCTCCCAAATCATGGGACGAGCGAACGCGATCTGCTCCAGGCCGCCGATGCCGCGCTTTATCGTGCCAAGCGGGAAGGCCGCGACCGGGTCATGGTCGCCGAGGTACCGACCGGCGTCGATGCCCACACAAGTTCGCTCGGTATTACCACTTCAAAAACCTAGAGCGCTTTCGAAGTGGATGTTGTCGCCTTCTGTAGATCTCACCAGGTGAGCCGCCTTGAAAGGGTGCGGATTCTAGTGTGTGCGTGAGATCTCGCTTTGCAGATTCAGGGTGGAACAGAGCCAGCACTTCTAGCCGCGAAGCGGCGAAAGAATACAGCAAACAGCGTAAGCCGTGGGAACCAGGTGGGAAATAATCCAGCCCCAACGGGGCGAAAGAGGAGTCCTCACGCACACTCTTTCAGCTCCCATGCGGTCACAGAAATGCGGCGATGTTGCTTGGCCGCACGCGGGAGAGCCCGGACATCCCCATGGTGTGCAGTAAATCACCGCCGTAATGATTGGGCATCCCGCTCCCTTTTGCGGGGAGTTCGAAGTAGTGATCATGATCGAGGTTGCGATCGAAGAGAGGGTTGGGTCGGACTGAGTATTTGACCTGAAACCATTAGAAACGAATCCAAGATTGGTTTGGCAAACTTCAGCAAGAGCGAAATGGCGCTCAAATCGGAGCGGATGCAGCCGTGTGCTCGAAAACGTCTTGACACCGCCGACATTGTTAGAGAGGGGATCTTTCAATAAGTGTCCGCACGGTGTCTGGCAGTTGATCGTATATGTACGGTAGCGTACAATTTGGTCACCGATTGTCGCGGCAGAGGATTTGCCCTTCGTGGCTACGATGACGACCGATGCAAAGGCGGTCGATATATGTGCAGATCGTGCCTATCAGGAAATCACTCCAAATTCAGCTCGGAGATTTGCATTCATTTCCCCGGCCTGGAAGGTCTGGAAAAGCCTGCAGTATTCGTATTTCCGAAGATTGTGGTGTGTTTGAATTGCGGCCACTCAGAATTTTCTATGCCGGAAACTGAGTTGCGATCACTCGTCAATGGAAGATTACTTGCGGTAGAAAAAACGGGACCGCCTTCTGTTGCGTAACTAAGCGATATCCCTTACCCGGCTACTGACAAAGACTTCGTCCCTAAGGACGGCTTCAATGGCGGGTAAAAGCTCGCTCCCTGCGTCTACCTTTAGAACGAATCCTTTCGCTCCGTTGTTCAAAGCCGCTCGTACTACGTCTGCGTCTTTTTCCTGAGACAAGAAAAGTACCTTCGCATCGGGAACGGTTTTGCATACTCGATGCGCAACTTCAATTCCGTTCAGGCTGGGAAGGCCAATGTCGAGCAAAACCAGATCGGGTTGGAGTTCTGGAGCCACGCGAACAGCCTCTAATCCATCAGATGCTTCGACGACTAGGGCGTGCGGCATCCAGCGAAGCGTGGAATTACGGACCTGCTGTCGCCACGGTTCACTATCATCTACTACAAGAACGCGAACAAGGGAATTGTGAATAGACGCATCGGCCATACAAGATCCAGACACTACAACAGTGAGATTACGTTCCCAGCGGCAGTCCTAAGAATAGGGTGTTTTCTGTAAGCTGTAGCTGTCGCTATCAGGCCCTTTCACTCAAAACCGCAGCTGGCTGTGAAAGCACTGTCCGTATAGTGTGCGTTTTTCTAGCTGGTGCGCCCCCCGAGTTGCTGCTCTTTTTTGACACGTGCAAGGCTCAACTGCTCGATGGCTGACGCCATGCTGTTACGAGCATCCTTCGCATAGTCTTTTAAAAGATCATCTGTCTGGAGCGGTAGAACCTCGCCGAGGCACTCTTCCAAGCGTCCCACCAACCAGTCAATCAGTTGCATTGTACGGTCACCTTGCTGGACCGTCGGATCATCATCAGGAAATGCCATTCCCTATGTCCTCTCTTGCAACAATAGCACCGAGGCCTTATCTGTTGCCCAAGACTGCACTACGGAGTTTCCGGGAGCGAGAATCAGCGGGCAGGTCGCCGTCTGGATGCTCCAAACAAAAAAACGCCCAGCCACGCGGCTGGGCGTTTTTCCTTTCAAAACAAAACTGGCGCTAGTTACGCCGACCGCTGCTCTTCTGGTCGCTGGCAATCACGCCGTCTTTAATGTGAATTACGCGATGTGCGTATTCGGCAATATCATGCTCGTGCGTGACCAGGATGATCGTGTTTCCCTCAGACTGCAGACGATCAAACAGTGCCATGATTTCGACACCAGTCTGCGAGTCGAGGTTTCCAGTGGGTTCGTCAGCCAGTATGATCGAGGGCTTGTTCACCAGCGCGCGCGCAATCGCGACACGCTGCCTCTGCCCGCCCGAGAGTTCGTTGGGCTTGTGACTCATGCGAGATTCCATCCCGACCGCGCTCAGGGCTCCCTTTGCTCTTTCCATCCGTTCCTCGGTCGGCACGCCGGCGTATATCAAAGGCAACTCGACATTATGCAGGGCCGTGGCGCGCGCCAGCAGGTTGAATGTCTGGAATACAAACCCGATTTCTTTATTGCGAATCCGCGCCAGTTCATCGTCGTCGAGTTCGCTGACCAATTGGCTGTTTAGCCAGTACTTGCCCTGCGAGGGCGTGTCCAGGCAGCCGATCAGGTTCATCAGGGTTGATTTTCCTGACCCCGACGGTCCCATGATCGCCACATACTCGTTGCGCTGAATGCGCAGGTTCACTCCCCGCAGGGCGTGCACCTGCTGCTCCGATCCCATGTCGTAGGTCTTCCAAAGATCTTCAGCCGCGATCATGCACGATTCCGGCGGCGCTACAGTCGTAGGGCTGGGGATTGCGGTATTGGGCATGTTGATGACTTCTGCGGTTGCCATGTTTTTCTCCTGGTCCGGTGCCACTCGACCTCTCCGATGTAGGCTCTGTTCTTTCTGCTTTGGGCTCCGATTTCTGAGACCTTACTGTTTCCTTTTGGACGCTCCAGCGCCGCTAACGTTATGAAGTTTCTTCTTCTTCTTTCTTGGGTGCTTTATTGTCGATCTTGACGCTGCTCCCCGGGCGCAGGCTGCGCAGCACCTTATAGCTCCCGGTGATAACCTCGTCCCCTTCTTTCAGTCCGTCGACCACCTCGATATCAGTGCGGCCGGTAATCCCGGTCGCAACCGGCACGAAGACCGCCTTCTTGTTGCGGATCACGAACACTCCCTGCAGTTCGTCATCGGTTTTTGATTTGGATGCAACATCCTTCACAGGCGGCGATGCAGCATGAACCGATCCCGGGGCGTTGTTCTGCTGATCCATTTGCTCCTTGGTTCGCATGGTGAGCGCCTGGATCGGCACCGAGAGCACGCTGCTTCGAGTCGCGGTCGTAACCTTCGCCGTCGTCGACAACCCGGGCCGCAAATCCGTCGGAGCGTCGGTCAACGTCACTACGACTTTGAAGTCCTTGGCCTCTTCGCTGGCGACGTTCTGCTGCGAAGTCGAAACGCCGCTCGAGCGCACGATCGCGTTATCTCCGATCTCTGACACCTCGCCGTGAAAAATCTTCTTCGGTATGGCGTCGATCGTCACTTCGGCCGGTTGTCCCAGCCTCACGTTCACTATGTCAGTCTCGTCGACCTTCACTTCGGCCGTGATGACGGACATATCCGCAAGCGTCATCAGCGTACTGCCCTGCGCGTTCTGAATGCCGATCACCACCGTTTCACCCTCACGTACGGGCAGGTTCGTAATCACGCCATCGAATGGCGCCGGATACGTGGTCTTCTGTAACGCATCCGCATAGCGCGTCAGCATGGCCTTTGCCTGTGTGATGTGCCGGTCAGCCGAGTCCTTCTGTGCTTTGGCCTGCGCTACCCGGGCCTCAGCCTGGGTTAATCCCGCATCGGCGGTCGCCCACGCATTCTTGCGGCTGTCGAAATCCGACTTCGAAATCAGGCCGTCCTTGTACAGGCTCTGGGCGCGTTCCCAGTCCAGCTTGTTGCGCTCCTGGTCCGCCTGCGCCCGTAGCAGATCCGCCTGCGAGGTCTTAAGCGCCGCATCCGCCGCGACTGCATCCGTCTGCGCCGCCTGCAACGAAGCCTCGTTCGCATTGACGTCGGCCGACGACTGTACGTTTTCCAGTTGCGCCAGCATCTGTCCCTTCCTTACGTGATCCCCCTCCTTCACATACAGGCGGGTGATCTTTCCGAAAGCGTTTGCCCCGATATTGACGTAAGTCTTCGGCTTAATCTCGCCCGAAGCGCTCACGATCGTGGAGAGATCCTGGCGCTGCGCTTTTCCGGTCTGCACGGTTGCCACGTTCTTGCTGCTCTGATGAACCGTGAAGCCGATGATGAGCGCCAGCACAACCAGCACCCCGACACCGATAGCGATTTTTTTCCAAGCTTTCATAGCTCCCGTCACATTCGGGTAAACGTTTTTCCTGGTTTCAGATACGCGCCATAACGTTAATCTTCCAAGAAAACCAACGATCCCCACCGGTCACGGTGACGGGCACACATCCTCTGTTACGTGCCTGTCCCAGAGAAAGTTCCCAATCAGATTAAGTTTAGGAGTGCCGAGACCCGTTACGTGGGGAGTGTTACCGACCGCCCCCGGAACGCCCTATTATAGACCCGCAGTCCAAGAAGATGGCAGTGCTTATCGTAGCGCCGCCGTCCCCGGCGCCTGTGGGGGATGGGCGTCTCGCCCGTCCTACCCGGGCCTGAGTAACCCAGCCTGATTTCGACTATCTTTTTCCGCCGCCTCAGGCAACTCGGCGTATTTCCACAGCTTCCTAGCTAACGCGGTACAAGGGCCTCAATTAGTTCTCCGGGCAAGACTTAACCTTGCTTTCACAATGGCTAAGAGCCTAAAATAAGCAGACGACGGTTGTCTGGTAGGAGTCCCCTCATGTTCCGGCTTTGTTTTCACCGAACCCTTCAATTTACGCTCATTTTAATTTTGGGTTTCATGGCCTCGGTCGCCGTCGCCCAGGATCCGCCAAAAGAACAGCCCAAAGACCAGTCAAAAGATGAGCTCCAGCCAAGTCAACAGTCCGCCGATAAGGCTGCTACCCCGCAGTCGCAACCCGCGGATGCCGTGGACCCGCTAAAGCGTCCCCAGAACGAAAAACAGCGCAAGAAGAATGCGCAGGCCTTGAAGCACGAACTGACGAAGACTTACAAAAAGTGGCTGGATGAAGACGTCGCCTACATCATCACGGACGAAGAGCGCGCCGCCTTCAAGCAGCTCTCCAATGATGAAGAGCGCGACAACTTCATCGAAGCTTTCTGGCAACGTCGCGACCCCACGCCCGACACCGAAGAGAACGAATATAAGGAAGAGCACTACCAGCGCATCGCCTACTCCAACGAGCACTTCGCCGCCGGTGTCCCAGGCTGGAAGACCGACCGCGGCCGCATCTACATCGTCTTTGGCAAGGCCGACGAAGTCGAATCTCATCCCTCCGGCGGCTCCTACGAGCGCCCCATGGAAGAAGGCGGCGGAGAGACCTCGACCTTTCCCTTTGAGCAGTGGCGTTACCGCTACATCGAAGGCATCGGGCAGGAAGTCATCATCGAGTTTGTCGACACGTGCATGTGCGGTGAATATCACATGACGATGGATCGCTCGGAAAAAGATGCCTTGTTGATGACTCCGAACGCCGGCCTGACAATGTGGGAACAGATGGGAATGTCCAACAAGGCCGCCCGCTTCAACGGCGGCGGACTCGAGCGCCTTGGCGTTGGTCCTCAGAGCACCATGCTCCAGACCAAGCAATTCGACCGGCTCGAGCAATTCGCCAAACTGCAGCAGGCGCCGAAAATCAAGTTCACGGATCTCACCGAGGAGGTCAACTCCAAAGTCATCCTCAATCCGATGCCTTTTGACGTACGCTCTGACTTTGTGAAAGTGACGAGCGACACCGTGCTGGTTCCCGTCACTATCCAGATGAGGAATCGCGACATCACCTTCGTCAACAAAGAAGGCGTCCAGCGCGGAACCGTCAACATCTACGGCAAGCTCTCCACGCTCACCAACAAGATTGTTCAGACGTTCGAAGACACCGTGCAGGTCGATGTGCCCGCCGAGTTGTTGCCGCGCACCGCCGAGAACGCATCCGTCTACTGGAAGGCGATGCCCCTCCGCCCCGGCCACTACAAGCTTTACATCGCAGTGAAAGACGTGAACGGCGATCGTAAGGGCGTCTACAGCCGTAGCGTCACGGTTCCGGAATATTCCGAAGACAAGCTGGCGACTTCCAGCCTCATCGTTGCCGACCAGATGGAGAAGGTTCCGACCACCCAAATCGGCAGCGGCAGTTTTGTGATCGGCACCATGAAGGTTCGTCCGCGCGTCGGCACTGCCGACGGCAAGCCTGCCGTCTTCAAGCGCGACCGCGATCAGAAGCTGAATTTCTGGATGCAGGTCTATAATCTCAGTGTGGACGAGAAGACTCACAAGCCTTCCGCCACCTTCGAATACCAGATCACCAACCTCGCCACCAACAAATCGGTGGTCGAGAAGCTTGAGAGCACCGACACGATGGGCAATGTCGGCGACCAGGTCACCTTGCAGAAGTCGATTGCGGCTGCTAACCTTCAGCCGGGCATTTACCGGATTCAGATTAAGGTCAACGATAACGTTTCGAAGCAGAAGATTGATCCGTCCGCGATGTTTGCAGTAGAGTAACTCCCTGCATTCCCCCAGGGGGTGGGGCAGAGTTGAAGCTGAATAAGCTCGCAACTTGGGCATTTATTTTCGGACTCTCGTTTCCCGCTCTGGCCGCGGATCGGCCAGGAGCGATCTCGGGATTCGTTCGCAATAACTCGGGAACTCCCCAGATGGGCGCCGTGGTTCAGATTCTCGGCGCCGCCAACCGGACGCTTACCGTCTTCACCGATGAAGCCGGCCACTATACTGCGACCGGCCTGTTGCCCGGCTTGTATTCCCTGAAAGTCAGCGCTCCTTCCTTCTTGCCCGCGCTTCGCGAGAAAATCGGACTGCGTCCCGGCGGCAGTATCAATGTCAATATCACGCTAAGCACCCTTCTCGGCGCGATGCAACTCGGCCCCGTCCGCACTCTCCCTGATGACGACGACTGGAAATGGACCCTGCGTTCGGTTGCCAATCGACCGATTCTGCGCGTCTTCGACGATCCTGTTCCCGCAGAGAAGCAGAATCACGATTTCACCGGACAGGTTTCATTCGTTGCCGGTACCGCTGCCGCAGGTTACGGCACCGGTTCGGACATGAGCACCAGCTTCACTTTGGAACGCTCCATCTTTTCCGACAGCCAGCTCGCCTTCAGCGGCAACGTGGCCTATGGCGAGAGCCTGCCCTCGGCAGTGGTGCGCGCGCGTTATTCGCGTCGCCTGCCCAACGGTTCCAAGCCAACCATGGCTCTGAGCGTGAGCCGCTTCGCTCCTTCCGATCCTAACCTGCACAACGCCGCTCTCCAGGCGCTGGCGCTTTCCGGAGGAGATGACCTCGTTCTTGGGGATGTCCTCGAACTCAAGTTCGGCAGCGAACTCCAGACCGTTCAATTTCTAGGGCGCCTCAATGCCTTTCGCCCCTACGCCTCGGTCGACATGCATCTTTCCCCAAACACCGTGGTCGAATACGATTACACGACTTCGCGTCCCGATACGCGTACAGAAAAAGGTTTCGATTCCGCTCCCGCCGACTTGAGCGAATCCAACCCCCGTGTCAGCCTTCTGAACTTCTCGACCAGAATCGAAAGCGCGCATCATCAGGAAGTCAGCCTCTCGCAGCGTCTCGGTAAGAACAATTTTCAGGTCGCGATGTTCTCCGATCGCATCGCCGATCCAGCCCTGACTGGCCTGGGGAATGCGACGACGGTGAACGGATTCCTGCTTCCCGATCTGGCTTCGGGCACATTCAGCTATACGGGCCGTAATCTCGACACCAACGGCATCCGAGTCGTGTTGCAGCACAAATTCTCCTCCGACCTCACGGCGACACTCGACTACGCGTTCGGCGGCGCCTTAGACCTCTCTCGTCCCGACGTTCCGCTGCAGCAGGCACAGCAGTGGATCTCTACCCAACGTCGCCACGCCCTCGCTGCCAAATTGAGCGGCACCGTTGGTTGTACGCACACCCACTGGATTGCTTCGTACCGCTGGGTCAACGGGTCTTCCCTGACTCCGGTGGACATGTTCAATGCCTCGCCCGGGCACAGCGATCCTTACTTGAACGTCTTTATCCGCCAGCCCATTCCCACTCTCGGCGGCCACATGGAAGCTCTAATTGATCTCCGCAACCTTCTCGCCCAGGGCTATGTACCCGTGCTAGGCCAGGACGGCCAAACCGTCTATCTCGTAGATTCCGCCCGCTCCATCCGCGGCGGAGTAGCCTTCACCTTCTAAGCAGCGGTCCCACGAATGTTGTTGCGAAACGGAAGCCTTAGTCGCATCGGTCTGACGCAGAGGTTTTGAAAGGGCACGGCTTAGGCCGGAGCGGTCTAGGCGCACAAAAAGGCCGGGGCTTCAGTATGCGCGCGTGAGATCTCGTTTTGCAGATTCAGGGTGAAGCAGGTCAGCGGTTTCTAGCCGCGACGCGGCGAAAGAATAAAGCCCACGGCGAAAGCCGCGAGGTACAAGTAGGAAATGATCCAGCCCCAACAGGGCGAAAGAGGAGTTTTCACGCCCACTCTCCAGGCCCTGAGGGATCGCGCAATCCATTTGTTTCGGATTGTGAGATAAACCCAGAATGCGTCTAGGTAGCGCCGGCATCCTGCCGGCTGTCGTCGCCGACGTCCTCGTCAAGACAGATCCTGCCCTACGATCCTAGTTGACTCTTGCGCAGGTCTTTGATTAATGTTCTCCGATTAATGTTCTCCGCAGCCTTCTGTGGGTTTGGGGCTCCGCATCTCTTTCATAAGGCATTGCATTGAAGTCCTTGAGGGTGCGGAATGAGAACATTCGATCTCCACAAAGGAGACCAGCTTTCCTAAACAAAAACTGATTGCGGTTGAAGAGACCATCCTGCGAAGGATCTTCTTGTTGGTGGATGCTATTTAGCGGATTAGTTCTACCGATTTTCATACGTTCCTTCGACCCCGCACCGCGCTCTCGTAGTGATTTTTAGAGGTAAGACGTTGAAAAATAGCAGTTTATGGTATCATCGCCAGATTTGGACGCAGAAGTGCAACCGTTCGGAGCAAAACAGTTCCAGGTTTCTACGGCTCCAAGTCTGAGCCAGCGTTTTCAGAAAAGAACAAGAAAAAAATCGAATTTGCCGGAGAGGCGATGATGAGACACCTGTTTTGGTCGACCCTCATGCTGTTGCTCGTTGCTACCAGTCTGTTCACGCTGGGTACATACAAAATTGAAGTGACAATGGCTGGTTTCCGCCCCGTCGCGGTCGACAATGTCGCGGTAACGGCTGGCGGCGCCTATACGCTGCCAGTCAAACTTACCCCCGGATCGGCCGGTACGACGCTGGTCGAGGTTTCCGCAGCGGCCCTTACGCTCGACACCACGACTGCAGCGCAGGATAACATTCTGACAACCGAGGCTGTACAAGACGTTCCCATGAACGGCCGCGACTTCACCCAGTTCGCCGCCGTGCAGCCTGGTTACGGCGGATACTCCGTCGGCGGCTTCGGTTCCCTCAACGGCACGCGCGCCAACCAGATGAACTGGCAGATTGATGGCGTCGACAACAACGACTTCTGGCACAACATTCCCGCAGTCAATCAGGGTGGCGTCTCCGGCATCGCCGGAACCATCATGCCGCTCGACGCGATTGATGAATTCGCCGCGCAGACTCAGTCCAATGCCGAGGGCGGACGCAACGCCGGTGGCATCGTCAACGTCGTCCTGAAATCGGGCACCAACAGCCTTCACGGTTCGGCCTATTATTTCAACCGCAATGAGGCGTATGGAGCGGCTTCGCCATTCACACCGTCAGGCGTTAAAAAGCCCGAACTCCGCAACTACAACTTTGGGTTCTCGGTCGGTGGGCCGATCATCAAGGACAAGACGTTCTACTTCTTGACGTTCGAGAAGCAGCGTTACGTGATCAGCGTGTCGGGACTTGCCACTGAACCCTCGGCTGAATACATCGCCGCTGCGAGGCAACTCCTGAGCAACGCTGGCGTGCCCGAAAGCCCCATTTCAACAAACATGATTAATTCGTTTTGGCCAAGCACCGTAACCCAGGCGAACCTCGGCCTCAAAACAGGGAATTTCTTTGGTACGGACCCTTCCATCGGCTACAGCTACAACGGCAACCTCAAGTTGGATCATAACTTTAGCGAGAAGCACCATTTGATGCTGCGTGCCTTCAACGGACAGGGCGATCAGATTGCTCCTCTAGGCGCCAGCCTTGCGTTGGCGACTGCTAGTTCGAATCTCGAGTACTACTTCGAAAAGGCGCCGATTCACCTGCAGAACTACTCAGCCGTCCTGAACTCGGTGCTAACGCCCAGCGTCACCAACCAGATCCTATTTGGCGTGAACTATTTCAACCAAGTGTTCAACGACGCAAACCATAGCTTCGACACGCGCGCCATGGGCTTGTTTACCAGCCCCGATGCACTCATTCACGGCCAGCCGATCCCGGGTGCGCCCAGCATCGCAATCTCGGGATTTGAGCAGGTGGGTATCACCCATCCCTCCGGGCGCAACGATATTACAGGCATGCTAACCGACATTGTTTCCTATAACGTTGGCAAGCATCAGTTCCGCTTCGGTGGCGAAATGCGTCAGGGACACGTGGATGAGTTTTACTTCCGGCACTCCAGGGGGGCATTCAACTTCGACGGATCACGGGGACCGTGGCCGACATGTACGGTGGATGACCAGGTTTGCGCCGCCACCAATGCTTTGGCAGACTTCCTGGCTGGCAACGTAGTCTCATCCTCCATCGCCGTGGGCAACGCCGAGCGGCAAGTTGTGGTCAACGGCTTCGACTTCTTCGCGCAGGATTCCTGGCAGCTCAGCCGCAGACTCAACGTGAACTGGGGTATGCGCTGGGACTACTTTGGTCCCCTGCACAGCAGTCATAAGGACCTTGCGGTCTTCATTCCGACCGCCGGTGGAATCAAGATCCAGGGAAATGGCATCGATTCTATATTCCCGGGCGACAAGAACAACTTCGCTCCCCGCGTCGGATTCGCCTATCAGCCGACGAAACGGGAAGATCTTGTTATTCGAGGTGGAGTCGGCGTGTTCTACGACCAGATTAATATGAACCCGTTCCTGGACTTCCGTCCGCCGAATGCGGCTGACGGTCTGGAGGACAACCCGGCCGGTCCGTCTCCGGTTTCCACCTACGGCGCCAATTACCTGGGGCAAACCTCCTATAACTGGGAAACGGTCGAGGGACCAGCGCACACGCAATCGATCTTCCCAGGAGTTACCACCTGCGTGACCGGCAATGTGGCAACCGACCCGAATTGTGGCGCATCGACGTTTGACGTTTTCTCCGTCAACCAGAACTTTCGAACTCCCTACTTCTTCAACTACAACCTGAATGTCCAAAAGAGCTTTGGCAATGGGCTTGCAGTTTTGCAGGTGGGTTATGTGGGTAGCGAAGGCCGCAAGCTTTCGATCATGCTCGACATTAACCAGTTCGGACAGCTTGCCTCGCAATACCCCAACTACGGCGGCGTCAACCAGCTGAATAGCATCGGTACGTCGAACTATAATTCGCTCCAGACTACGTTGCGGTTGAGGTCATGGCACGGGCTGAGTTCACAGTTCGTTTACACGTGGGCCCATGCTCTCGACGAGATTACCGCCTATCGTGGTGCGCTACCGCTCGACAGCACCAACTACAAGGCTGAGTACGGAAACGGTGACTTCGATACCCGCCACAACTTCTCAGCCACGTTCACTTGGGATATTCCCGGTTCCTCGCACGGCCCGAAGATCCTTACCCATGGTTGGTCCGTCAACAGTCTCATGACGTTCCACGGTGGCCAACCCCTCGACGGGGTCCGCACAAACGTTGACCTTGTCGGCGACCCCTTCGCAGGCGTTTCCCATGCCTTCAACAAGAGCGGTGTTACCTGGATCAATCCGAACGCCTTTTCGGCTCCGGCAGGAGTGTACGGCAATCTTCGCCGGAACCAGATCTACGGCCCGGGCTTCTCTGACGTCGATCTCTCGGTCTTCAAGAACATCCCAATCACGGAACGGATTAGGGCCCAGTTCCGCATCGAGATGTTCAATACTTTTAACCACATCAATCTCGCGTCGGGCATCGGCGCTACCAGCCCAGCTTTCAACATGCAATTGGGTCTGAAGATTCTCTTCTAGCCCAATCAGAAATCCCGGCCCCCGCTCTGAGAGCGGGGGCTTTCGTTTGTGTAGGGGCGGACGCCTTCGTCCGCCCCGCCGAAGCGAAGCGAGGCGTTCTAGCGCCATGCAGTTTTCCTCAGCCCAACCTTGTGACATCTGACCTTGCGCACAGCCGTCGTCTTGTTCGATCATGAGGGTACGCGTCAGCGTGGCTCGGCAGTCCGACCCGACACTAAGCGCTTTAAACTCAATATTTTGCCCGCAACTTATTGAGCCCCAAGATATTGCGGACGATCTTCCCGTAACCTCCTGATTCCAATAAATCGGGGGGAGGGGAGGGATTGACCAATCAGTAAATATCTCTCCCAAATCAGAAGAGCTCGAATCCTGATTCTTACAAAATTCCCCAATTACAAAATTACCCCATTACTCAATCCCTCCGGTCCATCGCCTTTCGTCACCTCGCCCTCCGGTTACGCCGATGTTACCCTCCATTTGTTAGACCCGCGCCACAAGAGCTGTTACGGAGATCCTGATGCGCCGCGCTCTTCTTATAAGGTTCTGTGCAGTCTCTGTTCTCGCTTTGTTCGCCGTGCCGCTGTTCGCGCGTAGCGCGAAGTCTGGCAAGTCCGCCTCGTTGCCGATCACAACTTCGTCCGCCAAAGCCCGCGAGCTCTACGTCAAGGGCATGGAAGACTATGAGAATCTCTATCTCGAGCGCTGCAACGACGATTGGCGCGCCGCCGTGAAAGAAGATCCCAATCTCGCTGTCGCTTGGGCCTGGATCGCGTTCAACAGCGGCAATCCGCAGGAAGTTAGCGCTGCTCGCGCCAAGGCCAAAGATCTTGCTTCCAAGACCACTCCCGGCGAACAGTTGATGGTTGCCTGGATTGTAAAAGTCGAGGAAGGAGACTTCCTCGGTGGCATTACGGCGATGAACGACATGCTCGCCATGTATCCCCGCGACAAGCATCTGTACTATCTCGCCGGCAACTGGCTCATGGGAGAGAACGGCAACGATCATGCGCGTCACATGATGGAGCACGCGCTCACTATCGACAAGAACTATCCCGCGGCTCTGAACGATTTGGCCTACGTGGAAGCGCGCAACCGAGAATTCGACAAGGCATTTGACGCCATGGATCGTTACGTCGCGCTGCTTCCGAAAGAGCCCAATCCGCAGGATTCCTACGGTGAGCTCAAGCGCATGGCCGGTGACTTCGAGAGCTCGCTCGTGCACTATCGCGCCGCGCTCAAGATCGATCCGGACTTCGTCACCTCGCAGCTCGGTCTCGGTGACACCTACGCGCTGATGGGGAATCAGGAACAGGCCCGCATCGAATATGACAAGGCCATTCGCTTTGCTCACAACGAAGCCGACCGCCTCACCTACGGTATGCAGAAGGCGATGACTTATGTCCGCGACGGCAACTACGCCGAAGCCGATCGCCAGTTCCAGCAGGTCGCTGAGGCCGGTCACGCCAAGAATCAGGACTTGCAGGAAGCGCAGGCGCTGCGCCATATGGCCGAGTATCAGGCCGACGACAACGTCGCGCTCAAACATCTCAAACTGGCCGAAGAGTCACTGGATCATCGCTCAACCATCTCCATCTCAGACCGCGAAGAAGAACTCTCGCGCATTCTGCGCAACCGCGTGGTGCATGCTGCGCACGCCGGGAATCAGGTGCTCGCCGACAAGTCCCTGCAGCATCTGGAAGCCATGGCCAACGGCAGCCGCAACCGCGTGATCCAAAGCTCCTACAACGGAGCCGCAGGAACGCTTCTGATGGATGAGAAGAAGTACGAGGATGCCATCGCGCGCCTGGAAGAGGATCAGGACAATCCTTTCACGATGGAACTGCTGGTTCAGGCGTATTACCAGACGATGCAGACCGAGAAGTTACACACAGCCGAAGCCAAACTCCGCGGCAACAACATGCCGACCATGGAACAGGCTCTTGTCGTACCCGCCGCTCGCTCCAAGCGCCCCAATATCTAACCACCGCTCCGAATCCGGGCTCCGAAGTTGGGGCCCGGAACCCCTCGTCCAATCGCCCGGCTTGGTGTAGAGTAAGTGGGCCATTTGTGAGCCCTATGAAGCCTGACGGCGAGCGTCGCTCCGGAACCAGAATTCCCACGCGCGTCTCCACACGTGTCCGCACCACCAAGGGCGTCGATCACGCGGCCGAAACCCGCGACGTCAGCGCGAACGGCGTCTTCCTCTATACCAATTCGAAGATGGAGAAAGGAGCCGACGTCGAGTTGGTTCTAATCCTCCCGCCTGAACTGACGTCCGGCGAGAAATGCTGGGTCTGCTGCCAGGCGACCATCGTCCGGGTCGAAGAAAAGGGCTCTGACTTCGGGGTGGCCGCCCAGATCCGCCGCATGGACATCCTCCCCGAAATGGCCGTCTGACAGGCGGTTCGGCGCGGTTTGGCCCAGTGCCCTGCGTGCAGAATCACGCCCCCGGAATCCCAAAAATGCACGGTCCCTAAGGTCTAGTGCGTGATCTGCCGATGAAAGCCTGGCTAAAGCTGTAAAAAAAGCTTCCCTTGCATCCGTTGCGGTGCAATAATGGCGGCCCTAGAATTGCTCTGGCTAAACTTAGGATACGGACGGGCCCAGTAATGTTGATAGACAAACTGGCGGCCGGTGTGGTGCAAGTGCAGACACCCATCGGGCCGCGTTACATAATGCCATCATTCCTCCAGCGGGTATATCTGTTGTGGGTGTTCCGCAATTTTCCGATTCTCCCTCACGCCGTTCTCAGCGCTCGGCAGCAACGCATGATCGACCGCATGTGCAGCGAGCAAGTATTTGCCTCGCTACCTTATGTCGACGGGCTGAACGAGGCTCCGATCATCGGTATCATCGAGCGCCGGCCGCCTGCTAGAAGTAATCCGCTACCGCGACGTCGCCCGGTTGCCAGCGAGTCCGCGGGCATGACCGCTGAAGTTCGTCAGCGCCCCTGATATTCCACGAACGCGCGACTCCTTCCGCAGCCAAGCATAAGTGTGAACTCACGTCAGTTTCGAAAATTAGTCAGTGGTGTCGCGTTGTATGCTGATCTAGGCAATACAACCTTGACCAGACAACCGTGGCTGCCTCGCCGGTTGCTGATTTCGATCGACCCACCGTGGGCTTCCGCGATCTGGCGGCAGAGAACCAGACCGACGCCACTTCCGGTGGGTTTCGTTGTGTAGAAGGGAGTGAACACATTGGCAGGATTCAGGAGGCCGGGTCCTTCGTCTTCAATTGCAAGCATGACTTGAGCAGGGTCAGTATCCCAGCGAACTACGACGTCGGCCACTTCACTGTGGGTTCCTTGTTCGCAAGGTTTTTTCGTTGCGGTGCTTGTGTTCTCCAGGACCGCGTCGGCGGCATTCCTGATCAGATTGATGAGCATCTGTTCCAATTGATCGGGATCAGCCTGAAAAACAACGTCGGGTCCTTCCTTCACGCACACCTTCACTCGCATCTCGAGAGCTGCTACTCGCGAGACGAGAGCTCCCAGGGGGACATCTTTCAGATTGGGCTTCGGCATCTGAGCCAGCTTGCGGTACGCCTCGAGAAATCGCTGCAGAGAAGCGGAACGCATCTCGATAATTTCGAGGCCTCGTTGCAGATCGTTGCGCACGTCGGGATCGATCTCCGTGGACTGAACCCGCGAACTGAGACTTCCAGCGATCGACTTGATAGGCGCAAGAGAATTGCTCAGCTCATGGCCGAGCACTCGAATGAGCCTTTGCCAGGCTCGTCTTTCCTCTTCCCGGAGTGCGCGACTCACATCGGATAGCACCACAAGCGTGTGAGGCACGCCGGCCTGCCGAAAGGAACTCCGCCGCAAGAGCCACCGTGCTTGTGACTCGCCAACGTTAAGTTCGACCACGGTCTCATTGGTCGCAGAGAGACACTCCTGCAGCCCCAGTTCTGCTGCCTTACGGCCCATCATTCGAATTCTGTTTTGGCGAAGCAGGTGCTCGCCTGCGGGATTGACCAGACGCAGCAGCGTGCCGGGATCGAACGCGAACAAGGGAGCATCGATTTCATCGACCACGCGTTGTAACAGCGCAGTCGCTTCGATCGTCCGTACTTTTTCCGAGGAGAGCATGTCCGCCAGAGCATTGACTTCCAGAGAAAGTTCGCCAAGGGCGTCTTCCGCGGTCGCATTGCGGGCACGGAATGAGTAGTCTTCCTCGCGCAGCGATCCGATCACATTTGCCAGCGTTTGCAGAGGACGCGTGGTTTGCTCCTGCAGTGCGAGGGCGAGCAGCCACCATACAAAGAGCTCAGCGCCTGTCAGAGCCAGCCGAGAGCCGTTAGTCCAAGGCTGCATCCACACAAGGACGGTGCTCACCAGAAGCGCGGGGAGCGCGACCAGGAAGGAGTACAAGCTGATGCGATGTTCGTAGAGAAGGCGGGAGCGTTTACGAGGACGATTTGGCTTCGGAGTAATGGGGCTAGAGCCCATATTTCTCCATGCGCCGATACAGCGCGCCGCGGCTCAAACCCAGCGCTTCCGCCGCCTGGCTGACATTTCCCTGAAACCGCTGCAGCGCTTTGCGCACCAACACCGCTTCCACCGCCTCAAGGCTGAGGTCTTCCAGGTTCTGAGTCTGAGCGCGAGGAGAGCTCAACGAGAGATCAGCGGGCTGAATATCCGCGGTGCGGCTCATTAATACAGCCCGCTCAATCGTATGTTCCAACTCTCGTACGTTGCCGGGCCACGAGTACTGCATCATTGCCTGGAGTGCAGCAGGATCGAACGTCTGTACAGGACGCCGGTATCGCGCAGCATAACGTGCAAGGAAGTGCGCCCCCAGCAAAGCAATGTCCTCGCGTCTTTCACGCAGAGGCGGAACCCGGACCTCGACGGTATTCAGGCGGAAAAGAAGATCCTCGCGGAATTGTCCCGCCTGACATGCTGCGGGAAGGTCCGTGTTGGTGGCCGAAAGCACGCGTACGTTCACTCGGCGCGAGCGGGAGGAACCCACCCGCTCCACCTCGCCAGATTCAAGAACCCGCAACAGTTTGGCTTGCTGGCGAAGCGGAACGTTGCCGATCTCGTCCAGAAAAATAGTGCCGCCGTCCGCGAGTTCGAACCGCCCAATGCGGTCGGTACGCGCGTCAGTAAATGCACCCTTGACATGGCCAAACAACTCGCTCTCAAACACTCCGTCTGGAATGGCTCCGGTATTCACCGCTACTAGAGAGCGAGATGCACGTGCGGAGAGCGCATGCAACGTTCGCGCCACAACTTCCTTCCCTGTACCATGCTCGCCGGTGATCAGGACGTTGGCGTCAGAGGGCCCGACACGCGCGATCGTTTCCAGCACAGCCTGCATCGCGGGCGCAGTCGCAAGAAACTCGGGACGGCCTTCAGCGCGCAACAAGCGGTTTTCGGCTTCCAGGCGGGCGGCGCGCTGCAGGGCTCGATGCAGTTCTACCTGCGTCCGCAATATCGAGACCAGTCGTTCGTTTTCCCAAGGCTTTTGCACAAAGTCGCGCGCACCACGGCGCATCGCCTCGACCGCCAGTTCAACATTGGCCCATGCGGTCATCACGATTACCGGAACCGTGGCATCGGCGGCCACGATTTCCGAGAGCAGGTCGAGCCCTTCCTGCCCCGAGGTCGTATCGCGCGTGTAGTTCAGATCGATCAGAATGGCGTCGTAGGAAGTGCTCTTCAGCGCCTCGCGCACCAATACTGGAGAGCGAGCCTTGTCGACGCGGTATCCCTGAGGGCGAAGGAGGAACTCCAGGGCGTCGAGAATATGTTCCTGATCGTCCGCGGCCAGAATCCGGATGGGCCCTCCGGAGTCTAGCCGGGACACTGTGACTTCGTCTCCGGTTTTGACTGATGTGGGCATGATTATTTAGGGCGTGTGCTGGGAGAGCACTCCGCTGATTGCATCCTGAATCAGTATGCCATTATGTTCCAAGGTTGTGCCGGTGGCGCGATCCAATTCAATCTTGGCTTTCTGGTAAGTAGTCATCGCGCCTACGAGATCAAGTTCGGCCAGTGCGAGATCACGTTGCGCAGAAAGCGTCTGATAGCTGGAGCCGGAGCCGAGCTCCTGTTCCTTCTTTGTGATATCGAAAGTACGCTGTGCCAGATCGCGCGCCTTGCGGGCCGCCTCAACTCGCGCTCCGGTCTGATCCAGAGCGTATTGCGCGTTGCGCACTTCGATCCGGACCTGCTTTTTCAGCTGTTCCGAGCGTAACTCTGCCTGGCGATACTCCAACTCTGAGCGGTATTGGTCTGCCTTCGCGACACGGTTACGAATCGGGATACTCAAGTTCAGCCCAATATAGTAATCGGGAGAAGAATTATTGAAGGCATTTCTGAGGGCTCCCGCGAAATCGCCAGGGACATTGGAAGTGCAGTCCGGGCAGAGAGGATTCAGGGGACCCGCGAGTCCGGTGCCACCATAAAAGCCCACCAGAGAAAGGGACGGCAACAGGGCGTTGCGGGAAGCGCGCCGGCTGATCTGGCGGTTTACGAGATCGATGTCGGATTCGGCAAGTTCGGGGCGATTGCGCTGTGCGTCTGCGATCAAATCTCGTATCGACTTCACTGCCTCAATCGGTGCCGGCTGTATCTGTTCGTCGGTTGGGACCACCGGCATGGATTCCAGTACCGGGTCGTCAAGGCTCTTTGTGACGGCATTCTTCATGAGAGTTTCTTGCAGTTGAAGATTCGTCCGGGCGACGGTCAACTCCTGGTCACGCTTAGAGACTTCAGCCTCGGCCCGCAACACCTCCATCGTGGGGACACTTTCCAACTGCAACTGCTTCTTTGCGTTCTCCAGCGTCTGCTGGGCGAATGAGAAAGACTGCTCGTTGACGCGAGTTTGCTCGTAGGCGCTGACCAAATCCCAGTATATGTTTTCAATCTGTGTGACTGTGGCGATGACCTGGTCTTTGAAAGCAATATCGGAGATCCGCTTATTATTGCTCGCGATTCTCAAATAACGCAGGTTTGGGCCGAATCCAAAACCGGCCAGCAATTGTTGCTGGAACGAGAACCGAAACGTCGAGTTGTTGGACGGCGAGAGGAAGAAGAACGGGCTATTGTTCGTCTGGCGGCTGTTATTGAACTGGAAGCTGACGCTGGTACCCGTGGGAAAGGCCTGCAGGTATTCTATTGTGCTGGAACCGGTGTTCAACTGCAGGGAGGGCACGCCATAGATCTGAAGGTTTGCGAGCGGCGTGGTCTGATGCTCGGCGCCGATCGAGGCAAGAATCGCCGGGTCGTAGGACGAGACCGCCGTGCCGGCGCCAAGGGTGGACTGCACGAGTCCGGAAGCGCCAGCTCCTGCGCCGCCTGCTCCTCCGGTGGTGCCGCCCGCACCCGCGCCGGGGGCGCCCGTGCCAAATCCGCCAACACCTCCGCCAGGTGTTCCCTGAACCACGCCTGTGTTGACCCCACGAAAGAATCCACCCGCTTGGGTACGAAGGATATCGGTGTTCGCAATGGGCAGGTTGTAGCGAGCGATGGCCAGATCGAGATTGTCTTCAAGCGCGAGATCGATAGCATCCTTCAAAGAAAGGTAAAGCTTGCCATCACGCACCAACTGCGGAAGACGCGGGGAATTCGACAACGCAGGTTCAGGGACTGAATCGGCGGCATATGCCTTCAGAGGATTGCGCGACTTCGGCATCTCGAAGTTCACGGAGGCGGCCGGCTGCGTCCCGCTTACCTGTGCAGATGACGTAGTCTGGTTTTGGGCCCACGAGCAGAAACACAGAGCGAATTCGATGCTCACGATGGCGGCAATCACCCTGCCAAGTCTGGGATGTAAGCTCACGATGCGCTTACCTCCGCCGGCTGAGAGAGCCCAGGATTGGCAGTATCACCGACCATCCAACCGTCGCGCAGCTGAATGGTGCGGCTTCCGTACGCCGCATTCGCCTCCGAGTGCGTGACCTGCACGATGGTCGTTCCTTGCTGATTTAAATCTCGAAAGAGTTCCATGATCTCCTTTGCCTGTGTGGAATGAAGATTGCCCGTCGGCTCGTCGGCGAGCAGCAAAGCGGGTTTGTGGATCACTGCGCGTGCAATGCCAACCAGTTGTTGTTGCCCTCCCGAGAGCTGGCTGGGGTACAGATCCTTTTTGGCTACAATCTGAAAGCGATCGAGCGTGTCGGCCACCAGACTCTGCCGCTCCTTGCGCGGAATGTCTTTGTACGAGAGCGGAAGATCGATGTTCTCCTGCACCGTGAGATCATCGAGCAAGTGATAACTCTGAAACACCATGCCTACGTTGCGCTTCGCAATTTCAGCGCGCTGCTTTCGTTTCAAGTCGTGAACCGCCTCCTCGCGAAACCAGTATTCGCCCTCCCATGCGTCATCGAGCAAAGCGAGGACGTTCAGCAGGGAAGACTTGCCTGCGCCGGAGGGGCCCATGACGGTGATGAATTCGCCTTCGCGAATTTCAAGATTGACGCGCCGGAGTACCCAAGTCTGACCGGCGGGCGTTTTGTAACTGCGCTCAAGATGTTTCAGCTGAATCATTTCGTCTCCGATCCTTATCGTTTACTCGTAGCGAAGCGCGACTATGGGGTCGACCCCGGCCGCCCGGCGGGCGGGAATGTATGCGGCTAGCAGTCCGACCATTCCAACACCGATGCAAACAAGGGTTATAACAATCGGGTCTCGGGGCCTTGCGCCGTAGAGCATGCTTTGCAGAATCGACGCTGATGCCAGGGCACACACTGTGCCCAGCGTGATTCCCGAGATCAGCAGGATTGCGGCATCGCGAAGAACCATCGTCAGCACCGAGGTGCGCGGAGCACCCAGTGCCATTCGAACACCAATCTCACGCGTACGTCGCGAGACCGAATACGTCATGACGCCGTAAAGACCTACGATCGTAAGCACGAGGGCAAGGCCCGCGAATGCGCTTAGCAAAACCATTGCAAAGCGCGGCTCATTCAGTTCGTTCGACATCAACTCTCTCATCGTGCGGACGCGCGTGACTGGGATGTCCTTGTCCATCTGCGAGACAAGATGTTGCACGCTCGCTCCGAGACTTGTCGGATCGAGCGACGTGCGAACTACCGAGTACAGACAGCACCAAGTATTGAGTTGGCTCGCGGGCAGGTACATCGCTGGCTGCATTTCGCGCTGCACCGCCCCCAACCTCACATTCCCCACCACACCAACGATTTCACGCCAAGACGGACCACCCGGGGTCCCGTTTCCTGCGCCTGGCTTCAGCTTCTTGCCGAGCACGTTCTCACCAGGGAAGAATTTCTGCGCGAAGGCCTGGTTCACGATCATTACCTGCTCAGTCTTCACGTCCTCACGCTCGGAGAAATCTCGTCCTTCGAGCAGAGGGATCTGCATCACGCTGAAATATCCTGGCGTGATCGGGGCAAGGTCTGCGCCGGGCCGTTGGCCTTCGGGCACAGGGTGTTCCGGATCTTCGAAGCTGATGACGATCTCGTCCTCCGTCATCGGGAGAACCAGGACGCCCGCAGCCGATTGGACACCAGGCAGGGCACGGAGCTTCTCGAAGTAGTCGCGATAGAACTGCCCGCGCGTGTCCTTATAATGTGTGTCCGGCGTGTCGAAAGACATCGTGGTCAGATGGTCCGGGTTAAATCCCTCGTCGGTGTGTAGCAACCGGTTGAAGCTGGTGATGAGCAAGCCCGCTCCCGCCGTCAGTAAGAGGCCAAGAGCAACCTGGCCGATGATGAGGCCGGAACGAAGCCAGTCGCGTCCAAGGGCTTCAGATCGTCCACCCTCTTTCAACGTGGAGACCAGATCAGTGCGTGCTCCTGAAATCGCAGGAATAACGCCAAAGATAACCCCTGCGGCGAGTGACAATAGCATCGCGAAGCCGAGCACGCGAAGGTCGACACCCGCATCCGCAGCGCGCGGGACGCTCTCACCGATAAGGGCAAGAATCGCCGGAGTGCAAACCAAAGCCAGGCCACACCCGACCGCTCCGCCGCAGATGCCGAGGACAAGGCTCTCCGCGAGCAATTGATACACAATTCTGCGCCGCCCGGCGCCAAGCGCAGACCGCAGCGCCATCTCGCGCTGCCGCTCGCGCATCCGGGCAAGCAACAGGTTGGCGATGTTGCCACACGCAATTAAAAGCACGAGCGCGACTGAACCCAGCACAACGAGAAGAGCGGTTCTCGTATCGCCGAGCACGGCTTCGATCTCGGGAATTGCGCGGGCCGAGTCATGCGTGGTGTTTGTATTCGGATACGCTCTCGCGAGATTCACGGCGATCGCTCGCAGGTCTTGATCGACGTCCGATACCGTCTTTCCCGGTTTTCTCCTCCCAAAGGCATTCAGGAAGTGGGCACCACGATTTTTTATGTTGGAATGCGGCTCGGTTGGATCGTCGTCGACCGCTAGCGTCGTCCAAATGCCATTCGTGGGTCGTGTGAGTGGAAATCGGAACGATGGCGGCAGCACGCCGATGATGGTGTACAGATCACCGCTGAGCCGGACGGTGTGTCCTATGATCGATCTGTCAGCCGCGAATTGCGACGTCCACAGCGCGTGACTGATCAGAGCGACGCGGGTCCCAGTCTTTTCCTCATCGGCGGTGAAACTGCGGCCGAGTTCTGGCTGCACACCGATGGCGGGCAGAAGGTCCCATGAAACTATCTCGCCATCCAGTTGCAGAGGCCGGTCGGTGCCAGTCAGCGTGAAAGATGCATCGTGATACGAAACCAGATGCTCCAGAGTATGGTTCTGCGATCGCCAATCAAAAAAGTCGGGGTAGCAAATGGCGCTGGGCTGGGGGTTGTGGGTATTGATCGATTGCGCCTCAATCAATTGCTCTGGCTGGTAATAGGGCAGCGGTCGCAGCATAACCGCATCAACGACGCTGAACACCGCCGTGTTGGCGCCGATTCCCAAGGCCAGAGTGATCACGGCAACCGCGGCAAAGCCGGGGTTCTTGCGCAACTGGCGTAGAGCGTAACGTAAGTCTTGCATCATGTGAGCCACTCTCGGTTGATCTCCTAGTCGTACCGAAGCGCGATGATCGGATCGATCGCCATAGCTCTCCGCGCGGGGATATAGCAGGCTGCCAGCGTCACGATCGCGACGACGATGGAGACGCTGATATAAGTGACGGCATCCATGGGGCTGACGCCGTAGAGTTGGCTTGATAGTAGGCGTGCCACAACGAATGCGCCTCCTATTCCGAGGGCGATTCCGCTGGCAGCGAATTTTGCGCCTTCCTTCATGACCAGCCATAGTACGTCGCTGCGTTGCGCGCCAAGGGCCATGCGCACGCCCATCTCTCTTCTACGGCGTGAGACGAGGTAAGAGAGCACGCCGTAAACGCCGACGATGCCGAGTACGAGCGCTATGCTGGCGAAAGAAGTGAATAACAGCGTGATGGAAGCGGAGCTAGAAGCGGCTTCAGATACGACCGCATGCATGGTCCGAACTTCTGTGATCGGAATATTTGGAGCCAATCCGGCTAGTGTGCTGCGAAGCAGATTTGCCGTATTGGCGCTGTCAACCGTTGTGCGGACGGTGATGGTCATTTCAGCGGGGAGGCGGCGGTCCTCCAGAGTCGCTGCAGTCGTGTAAGGAACATACGCCGTGCCTCTCATAAAGGTGGGCTCGTTGTTTTGAAGGTCGTAGCCTTTTACGTCTGCGACGATCCCCACAACAGTCCGCCAGTTGTTTTCTCCGACGAATCGCACATGCTTTCCGACGGCGTCGCCACCGGTCCAGAAACGTTTGGCGGTAGTCGCCGAGACGACGGCCACTGGAGGACCTCCCGACTCGTCACTCTCGTTGAACCATCTGCCGGAAATCAGGGGAATGCCCATAACCCGGAAGTAGTCGGAAGTGACGACATCAAGCCAGAAGAGCGGTTGCGACTCCGTCGGAGACGCTGCCCTGAAATTCTCGATATCGAAGGAACGCTTGGCGACTCGCCCGCTGAGAGGCAATGTGTTCACCAGCGCAGCTCCGTTGATTCCCGACGTGCTGCGAATGCGTTCGACGACGTCGCGATAGAAGGTGATGCATCGCTGAGGATCAGCACAAAAGGATTGGTCGGGAGCAATCCGTGCGGTCAGCATCCGTTCCGGCTGAAAGCCTGTATCGACATGCGACAGCGCGCGAAAGCTGCGAATGAGAAGACCCGCCGCGATCACCAGCATGATGGAGAAAGCGACTTCAGCGATGGCCAGCGATCCGCGCAGCCGCCGCGATACCGAAGCTGACGCGCCGCGGCCAGCGGCATTCAGAGACTCCGCTAACGCTGCTCGTGAAGACTCGAGGGCGGGGGCCAGGCCGAAGGCCAGCCCTGTAAGAACCGCAAGCCCAAGGG